>OGRA01001884.1_pt1 | contig 18738 bp, 17 predicted proteins | sample 1553351 | NCBI WGS metagenome assembly OGRA01 (sample SAMEA2580056, study PRJEB22360) | human gut metagenome | biome: human gut; feature: human-associated habitat; material: faeces | place: Denmark | collected 2008/2010
AGATATCGAGCATCGCCCCGAAAATGACGCACAGCCCCTTGCCGCCGGCGGCGGTGGTGTCCAGGGCCAGACGCAGGCAGTCGGCCCCATCCAGGGTCTCCCGGCCCGCCTCCGCCAGATAGCCCTCCGCCACGGCGTGCAGCAGCCACGGCAGGCAGTTGGCCGGAGCCACGTCCCGCAGACTTCCGGCGGACAAAGCCGCCCCGTCGTAGGAAACCGTCAGGTCCTCCCCGCTGACGCTGGCCGTCAGGCCCGCCAGAGCCTCCGGGGCGGTAACGGTGGTCCCGGCGCCGGTGGGGGTCCAGTCACAGGATACGGTGAACGTGCGGTTCTCCGTCTCCAGGTGGCAGGTGATCTCCGCCTCCATATGGGCGGCCTGCATATCCCGGTACCGCTGGCGCAGGGCATCCGTCTGGGACGCCGTTTTCCTCCCGCAGCCGCACAGGCACACGGCGGCCAGCAGGAGCCACAAAATCATCTTTTTCACGGTGGCACCTTCCTTTCCGGAAGGCCTTCCGCTATCCCAACATCTATCTGTCTGTCACTCCGTTACCTCCCGCAGAGCGGCAGGAATGCGGTCCAGCAGGTCCGACGGGGTCATGCCCCACAGGCCCACGTCCCGGGCGGCCAGGTCCCCGGCCCGTCCGTGGAGCCACACCGCCGCGCAGCAGGCGTCCATCGGCGCAAGGCCCAGGCCCAGCAGGCTCACCAGCATCCCCGACAGCACGTCGCCGCTGCCGCCCTTGGCCATGCCGCAGTTGCCGGTGGAGTTCACCATCCGCCGCCCGTCCGGGGCGGCAATGACCGTGCCGGGGCCCTTGAGCACCAGATACACCCCGTGCCGGGCGGCAAAGTCCGCCGCGGCCTGCTCCCTTCCCCGGGACAGATCGCCGCCTGCCCGGAGGAATTCTCCCTCATGGGGCGTCAGCACCGTGGTGCGGCCCCGGCGCAGGGACAATGCATCCATATGCCCGGAAAGGGCGTTTATGCCGTCGGCGTCCAGCACCAGGGGCCGGTCCAGGTCCAGCAGCCGCCGGACCAGGGCGTCGCATCCGGGGCCGCGCCCCAGGCCGCAGCCCACAAGCACCGCGTCGCAGGCGCCGGCCCGCCGCCGGATGGGCTCCTCCGCCTCCGGGGACAGCCTTCCCTCCCGGGACGGCAGGGGAAACGGCATGACCTCGTCGCACTTGGCCGCCGCCACCGGCCACACCGGCTCCGGAACCCCCAGATACACCAGGCCCGACCCGGTGCGTACCGCCGCCCGGCCTGCAAACACCGCCGCGCCGGAAAAGCCCACGCTGCCGCAGATGCACAGCACCTTGCCGAAGGTGCCCTTGTGGCCCATGGGGTCCCGCCGGGGCAGACGCCCCCGGACCCACGAAGCCGTGATCTCCTCCATGCCGTCACCTCCCGGATTTTCCCTTAGTATAGCACGGTTTTGCGGCGATGGCGAGGTTTTTTTCCCGGTCCGCCCGGAATATTTGGTTCCTCCGGCCTTGACAGCGCCCCGGTGAAAAGAGTATAAATAGGTAACTGAACACAAGGAGGTACCCGCCATGCATTCTTCTACTCAACAGTTTGTCCGGGCCATGGACGCCAAGGACATCAAGCACTCCGACCCGGAGACCGCCGCCGGCGGCCGGGAAACCGTCACCGTGATCTACAGCGGTGAGAATATTCCCTCCATCCGCATGCGCTTTTTCTTCGACCAGGACTGCCAGGATGTGGCCATCCGGGTATTTGACCTGGTGAAGGTGCCCGAGGCCAAGCTGGATGTTCTCCTGAAGGCCATCAACGCCGTCAACCGGCGCTTCCGCTTTGCCAAGTTCGTTCTGGATACCGACGACAACAGCGTCCAGGCCGAGCTGGACGCCGTATTCCGCAGCCACGACGTGGGGGAGATCTGCCTGGAGCTGATGGCCCGCTGCGTGGACATCTGCGACAAAGCGTATCCCGATCTGATGAAGGCGCTCTGGGCCTGAGTCGAGCCCCGTCGATTTTGGGGATTGAGTCCGGCGGTTCGATGTGTTATACTGGACTTACTTTTTCAGGAGGCAAGCTGTATGACACTCAATGAACTGAAAGTCGGCCAGTCCGGGGTCATCACCGCCGTGGGCGGGGACGGACCCCTGCGCTGCCGTCTGTTGGATATGGGACTTATTCCCCGGACCGCCGTCCGGCTGCAAAAGGTAGCCCCCATGGGGGACCCCATCGAGATCCGCGTCCGTGGATACGAGCTGACCCTGCGGGTGGAGGATGCCATGAATATCCAGGTAAAGGGGGAGACGGTATGATCTTCGCCTTAGTCGGCAACCAGAATTGCGGCAAGACCACGCTTTTCAACGCCCTCACCGGCTCCAACCAGCATGTGGGCAATTTCCCCGGCGTCACCGTGGACCAAAAGACCGGCGAGATCCGGGGAGAAAAGGGCTGCTCCGTGGTGGATCTGCCGGGCATCTATTCCCTGCGGCCCTATACCCAGGAGGAGATCGTCTCCCGGGACTACATCCTTCAGCAGAAGCCCGATGGCATCATCAACATCGTAGACGCCACCAACATCGAGCGCAACCTCTATCTGACGCTGCAATTGCTGGAGCTGCGGGTACCTATGGTGCTGGCCCTGAACATGATGGACGAGGTCCGCGCCAACGGCGGCACCGTGGACGTGCAGAAAATGAGCCGCACGCTGGGCATTCCGGTGGTGCCCATTTCCGCCGCCAAGGGCGAGGGCGTGTCGGAGCTGGTGGACCAGGCACTCTCTGTGGCCCGGGGCCATGTGCTGCCTAAGGTCACGGACTTCTGCGCCGACGACTCCGCCGTTCACCGCTGCATCCACGCGGTGGTCCACCTGATCGCCGACCACGCCGACCGCATGGGCGTTCCGGCCCGGTTCTGCGCCGCCAAGCTCATCGAGGGCGGCGACGATCTGGCGGACCGGCTGGCCCTGGACCAGAACGAGCGGGAGCTGCTGGAGCACTGCATCGTCCAGATGGAGGCGGAAACGGGCCTGGACCGCAACGCCGCCCTGGCGGACATGCGGTATACCTTCATTGAAAACGTGGTGGACGCCTCGGTGGTCAAGTGTCACGAAAGCCGGGAGCACGCCCGGTCCGTGCGGCTGGACCGTCTGCTGACGGGGCGATTCACGGCGGTGCCGGTGTTTTTGGGCATCATGCTGCTGACGTTCTGGCTGACCTTCGACGTCATCGGCCAGCGTCTGTCCGATTATTTGGGGCTGGGCATCGATGCGCTGACCGGCCTGCGGCTGTCCGACTGGCTGTCCGTGGGGGTGGACGCCCTGACGGCGGTGGTGGACCGGGCGCTGACGGCCTACGGCATCAACCCGGTGGTACACAGCCTTATCGTGGACGGCATTTTTGCCGGTGTGGGCAGCGTGCTGGTGTTTCTGCCCATCATCGTGACGCTGTTTTTCTTCCTGTCCATTCTGGAGGACACCGGCTACATGGCCCGGGTGGCCTTCGTCATGGACAAGCCCCTGCGCAGGATCGGCCTGTCCGGCCGCAGCATCGTCCCCCTGCTCATCGGCTTCGGCTGCTCCGTTCCCGCCATCATGGCCACCCGCACGGTATCCTCGGACCGGGACCGGAAAATGACCATTTTGCTGACGCCGTACATGAGCTGCTCGGCCAAGATCTCCATCTATGGCTTTTTTACGGCGGCGTTCTTTCCCCGCTACCGGGCTCTGGTGATGATCGGCCTGTATGTGCTGGGCATCGCCATCGGCATTGCGGCGGCCCTGATCATGAACAAGACCGCCTTCCGTGGAAAGCCTGTGCCCTTTGTCATGGAGCTGCCCAACTACCGGCTGCCCAGCGCCAGAAGCGTGGCCCTGCTGCTGTGGGAAAAGGCCAAGGATTTCCTCCAGCGGGCGTTCACGGTGATCTTCTGGGCCACCATTGTCATCTGGTTCCTCCAGAGCTTCGATACCCGGCTCAATGTGGTGTCCGACAGCTCCGGCAGTCTGCTGGCCCTGATCGGCCAGGTCATCGCCCCGATCTTCGCACCCATGGGCTTCGGTGACTGGCGCTGCGCCACGTCGCTGATCTCCGGCTTCATTGCCAAGGAGTCCGTGGTCAGCACCCTGGGGGTGCTGCTGGACGGCGGGGCCATCTCCGGCCTGTTCACCGCCCGGTCCGCCCTGAGCTTCCTGGTGTTCACCCTGCTGTACACCCCCTGCGTGGCGGCGGTGGCCACCATCCGGCGGGAGTTGGATTCCTCGCTGAAAACGCTGGGCGTGGTGGCCATGCAGTGCGGCGTGGCCTGGCTGGTGTCGCTGGCGGCATACGCTCTGGCGGGCCTGTGGTAAGCGGCGGAGCCGCCGGATATAGCGCCGGGACAGGCCGGGATATAGCGGGACGCCCCGGCCAAAACTGGCCGGGGCGTTCTTTGCGTTATTCTTCCGGCAGCCAGGCCAGCGTCCGGCCCAGAGGCGCAGTGAACCCCAGGGCCCGGTGCATGGACTCGTCACAGGGTGCGCAGCATACCGTCAGGCTGGCGATGCTCCGCTCCCGGCACAGTGCCTGGGCGGCCTGCACCAGCTGCCGGGCCACGCCCCTGCGGCGGAATACCGGCTCCACATAGAAATCCTCCAGCTGACCAACCGGTCCGCAGGCAAAGGTGGAGAATATCTCCGCCACCGAGCACATGCCCACAGCCCGGCCATCCCGCCTGGCCACCAGGAAGGTGATTCTCCCCTCCCGGACGGCCTGGGTCAACCGCTCCTGCTGCTCCTCCGTCAGGGGTTCCTCTCCAATGTCCTGGCGATAGCCGTTTTCCAGCTTCCCAAGCTGCCAGTCTGTCGGGTCGGTCAGCCGCTCCACGGTGATGGGCCGGTGCTCCCGGGGCGGCAGCAGCATCAGCGGCACACCCCACTCATCGGCCCCGTTGGCCACAAAGCCCAGTCGGCCCCAGAAGCGCTGCCGCGGCGGTGTGGTGCAGTTCAGCTCCGCGTATCCAGCCCCCTGTTCCCGGGCCCAGTTCAGCAGCGTCCGGGCGCAGGCCGTGCCCATTCCGCCGCCCCGGTGCTCCGGCAGCACACAGAACTCCAGAATGAAGCATTTGCCGTCCTCGCCGGTGAACACCGCCGCCAGGGCAAAGCCCACATCCTGCCCGTTCCGGGAAAACACCAGCCAATGGACCGGATGGACTGGCCGGGTGTGAAGGCTCTCCATGGTCCGGCGGTAGTCGTCTCCCAGAAAATACGGCCGGTCCTCGTCCTCCGGGTCCGGGAAAATATCCCGGCAGAAATAGGCCCGAAGCCGCTCCCAGAACAGGGACCGTTCCTCATCCGTGACGGCCTCACGGATGACAATGTTTTCTATCATGTATTTTTCCTCCATTATATTGCGCCAAATGACGCGATTTACGGGAGGGTCAGCAGCTGCGGCCCCTCCCCGGCCGCACGATATGATCCATCATGAAGCATTCCTCCTTTTCCATAGTTATTCCCGCAGGATATCGGGCGGACAGAGTCGTCCGCCCCTACAGGTCTAAATGCATGGGCTGGGACTCTGCCCCACCCCTGTGCGCAAAAAACTCCCTCTGCGGTAAACGCAGAGGGAGTTCCTTCCTGTAACTTGCGAGGCCCTTACGGAGTAAAAAACTTACTCGGTGACGAAGGGCAGCAGAGCGATCTGACGGGCCCGCTTGATGGCCTCGGTCAGCTGACGCTGATGCATGGCGCAGGTGCCGGTGGTCCTGCGGGGCAGGATCTTGGACCGCTCGGAAATGAAGCGGCGCAGCTTGGCGGCATCCTTGTAATCGATATACTCGCACTTGTCAACGCAGAACTGGCAAACCTTCTTGCGCTTGCGGCCGGCGCCCCGGGGGGCTCTATTTTCGCGTTCCATAGCCATGGAAGAATTCCTCCTTTATAGAATTAGGTGTACCTGGGGTACTCAGAACGGCAGGTCGCCGTCCTCCTCGTCGATTTCGGCAAAGTCGGAGCTGCCGCCCACGGGAGCGGAATAGCCGCCGGTGGGTGCGCTGTAAGCAGGGGGAGCGGAGAAATTACCGCCGGTGGGAGCACCGTCCCGCTTGGAATCGCCGAAATAGACGTTGTCGGCAATCACCTCCGCACTTCTGCGGTTGTTGCCTTCGCGGTCTTTCCAGTCACGGATCTGAAGCCGGCCCTCCACCACGGCCATACGGCCCTTGGTGAAGTATTTGGCCACGAACTCGGCCGTGCTGCGCCAGGCCACCACATCGATGAAATCGGTCTCCTTCTCGCCGCTCTGGGACTTGAAGTCCCGGTCCACGGCCAGGGAGAAGCTGGTGACGGCGGTACCGCTCTGGGTACGGCGCAGCTCAGGGTCCCGGGTCAGACGACCCATGATGAAAATTTTGTTGAGCATAAAACTGCCTCCCTTACTCGCCCTTGCAGACGATCATGGAACGCATGATGCCCTCGGTAATGCCCAGGATACGATCCAGTTCCTTGGGGAATTCCGGGCCGCTGGTGAAGCTCATCAGCACATAGTAGCCTTCGGTCTTGTAGTCGATGGCGTAAGCAAGACGGCGCTTGCCCCACTCGTCCACGACCACGTCGGAGCCGTTCTGCTCGGCCAGGGTCTGGAACTTTGCCACGGTAGCGGCAATAGCCTCCTCACTCTGTGCCGGGTCAATGATGTAAACGACCTCGTAGTTGGCGGAAATCTTAGCCATACTTTTGCACCTCCTTTTGGACTTATGGCCCTCACCTTCTGTGAGAGCAAGGATATGTCCGCATACGCAGACTCATATATTATACCGGTTTTCCCGGAAAAGTCAAGGTTTTTCCGGCTGTTTTTCCCGATTATTTTACAGGGCCGGCCCCTACGGATCAGCTTATCCGTAGGGGCCGATGGTCACATCGGTATAGTACCAGTGCAGGATATCCTGCCAGGTTTTGCCCTCTGCCGCCAGCTGGTTGGCCCCGTATTGGCTCATGCCCACACCGTGGCCGAAGCCGGTGACGTGAAACGTCACCCTGTCCGCTGCGGCCTCCACAGTGAAGCACGCCGACCGCAGGCCGTACAGGCTGCGGACCTCGGTCCCCTCCACGGTGACGCCGCCGATGGTCACGGTCTCCACCCGGCCGGAGGCATTTTCCGTCCGGCCTGTGATCCAGGTTTCCGGCGCCCCGGCAAAGGAGGCCTCCGGGTGAGCCGCCAGAAACGTCTGCTGGAACTCCGCCGCCGGCAGCTCCCTGACGCTGTAGTAATTGGGCACAGAGCCTTCCCCTTCGGGGCTTTTCACGCTGTGCAGATACGGCAGGGTGGACACCCACACGTCTCCGGAGTTGGCGGTGACTCCGGCGGAGGAGGAGTGAAACGCCGCCAGGATGGGCTGTCCGTTGTACAGGATCACCTGTCCGTCGGTATCCCGGACGGCCTGCTGGACCTTGGCCTCGTATTCGGCGGCGTGGTCGCCCCATTTTTCCGCCGCCGCCTGGGCGGAGGTGTAGGCATTGCAGCAGTGATAATCCATGCACACATCGGCGTCCGGGTGCTCCGCCTTGCGGCCGGAGGCCATGTGGTAACAGATAAAGGTCCGCTCCGCCACGGCCTGGGCGTCCAGGGCCTGCTGGTGGAAGGAGGCAGGCATTTCTCCCCGGACCACCCCGGGCAGATACTCCGCCATGGTCATCTCCACCACCTGCTCCCCGTCCCACACCCGCAGCAGAGCCGCCCCGTCGGCGGCGCTTTGTCCCGGGACTGTCCCGGTTTGTCCCGGGTCAGCATCCGGGACAGGCCGGGACGTCCCGGTGTCTTTCCCGGCGCCCAGCAGAGCCCCGCCAAACAGCAGCACCGTCAGCAAAAATCCCGCTGCCCAGTAACGCATGTCCATCCCCCCTTCGTTTGGTGGCAGTCTATGCGGAGGCGGACGGCGGCAGAACCAAAAAAATCTCCCCGGCAGAAAACCGCCGGGGAGAGCCGCTATCATCTGTTATCCGAAGCTGCGGTTGGACCGGAGGACTACCTCCACGTCGAACTGCTGGCCGTCCCGCAGGATGGTCAGGGTCACGGTATCGCCGATGACGTGGCTGCGCCGGACCGTCAGCAGGTCGCTGGTGACGGAAATGGACTGGCCGTCCGCCGCCAGGATTACATCGCCGGCCTGGATGCCGGCGTCGGCGGCGCCGGAGCCGCCGGACACCTCCACCACCTGGACCTGGGTGCCGCCTCCATCCTTTTCCACGGTGGTGACGGTGATGCCCAGGGAGGGAGCGCCCCGGTAGCTGCCGGTGGCAATGATGTCGTTGACCACGAAGCTGACGGAGCTGATGGGCAGAGCAAAGCCCAAGCCCTCCACGGTGGCCTCGGTATCGTCCGTGGTGCTCATTTTCAGGGTGTTGATGCCGATGACCTGGCCATAGGCGTTGATGAGGGGGCCGCCGGAGTTGCCGTTGTTCAGGGCGGCGTTGGTTTGCAGCAGGGTCATGGACTTGCCGTCTACCTCCACCGCCCGGTTGATGGCGGAGATGATGCCGTTGGTCATGGTGCCCCGCAGCTCCACGCCCAAGGGGTTGCCGATGGCGTAGGCCGTGTCGCCCACCTGCACCAGGTCGGAGTTGCCGAATTCCGCGGCAGGCAGCGGATTCTGGGGATCGGCCTTCAGAACGGCCAGGTCCTCCTCCTCGTCATAGCCCACCAGCTTCGCGTCGTAGGTGACCCCGGTGTCCAGGGCCACCCAGCAGCTTTTGCCGCCGGAGATCACGTGAGCATTGGTGATGATGTACCCGTCGGAGGTCATGATGACGCCGGTGCCGATGGAGGCGCCGTCTGCCTGCTCGGACACCACGGTGACCACAGAGGGATTCACCTTGGCATATACCTCCTGAGCCGTCAGGGGCTGGCCCTGGGGGTCCTGGCAGGTCAGGCGCACGCCCTTGTCCCCCTGGATGCGGGGGATGGTGGTGGCCTTGCTGCCGAAAATGTCCACGATGCTGCTGGGGTTGTCGCCGTCGCCGTCGGGCAGGGGCCGATGCTGACCGCTGCCGCTATTGCCGCCCAGTATGGCCGCCAGCACCACCGCCGCCACCGTCACCGCCAGCACGGCCAGGGAGATCCACAGCCACAGACGGCTGCGGCGCTTCTCCTTTTTGGCGGCCTGCTGCCAGACGTTCTGGGGCATGGGGTCCCGCTGGACATAGTAGCTGACCACCTCCCGGCCCTGGGGCTCCTGGGGAATGTACCAGGAGACTACCTCCTTCGGCTCCTCCCATTCCGGATTTTCCGCCGGGGCAGGACTCTCCTGGGGGACTGCCGGGGTCTCCGCCGGAGTCTCGGGGTCCTGGGGCCGGATCTCGGGGTCCTGGGGCCGGATCGGGTTGTTTTCGTCAAACATAGCAATGGTTCCTCTCATGTATTCCGCATGGGGTGGGCCAGCTGAACGGTGAAGCTGAAGGAGGTGACGCCGTTTTCGCTGGTAACGGAAATTTTCTCTTTGTGCTGGGACAGGATGGTCTTGACCACATACAGGCCCAGGCCGTAGCCGTCCTTGTCCTCGCTGCGGGATTTATCGGACTTGTGGAAGCGCTCGAACAGCAGGGGGATCTCCTCCGGGGGGATGGTGTGGCCGGTGTTGCGCACCGTTACCACCGCCTTGTCGCCGCCGGTCTCCGTCAGCCCCAGGTACAGGGTGGAGTCCGGGGCCGCGAACTTGGTGGCGTTTTCCAGCAGGTTATAGATCACCTGGGTAATCAGGTCGTTGACTCCCTGGACCATGACGGAATCCCCCGGAATGTCCGCCTCCACGTCCAGGCCCCGGTCCGTGATCTTCTGCTCCATGGACAGCAGGGCCAGGCGCATGCTCTCGCACAGATCGAAGTCCTCCTTCTTCATGTCCTGCTGGGACTGGATGCGGGAGATATCCAGCATCCGCCGCACCAGGCGGCTGAGACGGCGGCTCTCGTCGGAGATGATCTGGAGATACTTTTTCTCCTTCTCCGGGGGAATGGTTCCGTCCAGGATGCCGTCGGTATACCCGGCGATGGTGGTCATGGGGGTTTTCAGCTCGTGGGAGATGTTGGCAATGAAGTCGCTGCGCTGGCGCTCCGTCTCCGCCAGGGAGTCGGCCATGTTGTTGAACGACGCCGCCAGCTCGCCGATTTCATCGTTGCGGCCGGTGTCCTGCATGCGGACATCGAAATTCCCGGCGGCATAAGCCCGGGTGGCCCGGGCCATTTCCCGGATGGGCTGGATCTGGCGCATGGAGGTCAGGGAGCTGGCCACGAAGGAAATCAGCAGGATGATGGCCGACGTCATGAAGAACAGGCCGATGAAGGAGCGCCACATGCTCATCAGGGACCGGGCGTCCATCACCGCCAGCACCATGCCCACGGTGCTGCCGTCCTCCCGGGTCACGGGGACGCCCACCACAAACTGCTTCAGATCATATGCGCCGCCGATGCTGCTGCGGCCCTGGTAAAAGCCCTGATCGCCCAGGATGGCGTCCTGAATATCCTGGGGCACGGACACCACCTTGCCCCCCAGGCGCTGGTCGGAGGTCAGCAGGGCGTATCCCTCCTGGTTGCACAGAAGAAAGTCCGCCTTGGTAAGGCCGGCGGCCAGAGCCACCAGGTTTTGCAGACTGGGGCTCTGGGTCTGGCCGTTGGAGGCCAGATAGTCCCCGGACATGTTGGCAATAAGCTCCGCATGCTGGCGCATCTCGCTGCGGCGCTCGGCCACGGTGTCGTTATAGCTCAGGCCGTAAAACGACACGCCCAGCAGCAGCAGCGTCAGCAGCACCATCCCGGCCGTCAGCAGAAACTGCTGCCAGTACAGACTGTCGAACCGCCGCCGGAACTGGAAAATCTTTTCCTGGCTCATTTTACCTCGAACTTATAGCCCACGCCCCACACGGTTTTCAGGGCCCACTGGTCGGACACGTTCTCCACCTTTTCCCGCAGGCGCTTGATGTGGACGTCCACGGTGCGGGAGTCGCCGAAGTAGTCAAAGCCCCACACCTCGTCCAGCAGCTGGTTGCGGGTGTATACCCGGTTGGGGGTGGAGGCCAGGTGATACAGCAGCTCCAGCTCCTTGGGAGGCGTGTCGATCTTCTTGCCGTCTACCAGCAGCTCGTAGCTGTCCAGGTCGATGACCAGCTTGTCGAACACCAGGCGCTTTTTCGTGTCGTCGGGGATCTCGCTGCGGCGGAGCACCGCATTGATGCGGGCCATGAGCTCCTTCATCTCGAAGGGCTTCACCAGATAGTCGTCCGCGCCCATTTCCAGGCCGGTGATCCGGTCGTTGACCTCGCTTTTGGCGGTGAGCATGATGATGGGGGTCTTGGCCTTTTCCCGGATGTGGGCGCACACGGCCCAGCCGTCCATCACCGGCAGCATGATATCCAGCAGCACCATGTCCGGGGCCTGCTTGTCGAATTCCTCCACGGCCTTGCCGCCGTCGTAGGCGCTTCGGACCTCGAAGCCCTCTTTTTCCAGGTACATGCGGATCAGGTCGGAGATGTTGCGGTCGTCCTCCACCACCAGAATGTTGCGTGCCATGCGCTCAGCCTCCCACTTGTGAGTATCGTTGATGCTTTCCTCTATTATACCGCCCCGGACGGGGCTTTCCTGAACTTTCTGTAAATTCAGGGACTTTGATGGTTCAGTATACCACATTTTCCCGGGGTTGTATAGTCAGCTTGCCAAAAAAGAGCGGCGGCCTTTTTTGATAAGCTGAGGTCCCCCGGCGGAAAGCCGGGGGACCTGGGAGGGGCTTATGCGTCGCTCTTGCGCTTGGTCTTGCCGTAGCCATAGCCGTAGCCATAGCCGTAACCGTAGCCGTAACCATAGCCGTATCCGTAGCCATAGCCGGAGGCGGAGCCCCGGACATTGGTGGCACAGTTGAACACGAAGCCAACCATTCGGGAATCGGCCCCGGCCAGGGCCTGGACCCCCTCGAAGATCTGGGTGGTGGCGGCAAAATCCTCGCGGATCACGTAGATGACCCGATCCACATGGCGGCTCAGGGCCAGGGCGTCGGCCATCATGGCACAGGGCGGGGTATCCAGCACGATGTAATCAAACATGGGGCGCAGCGTGTTCATCAGCGCCTCCAGCTTGTCGTATTGCAGCAGGTTCATGGGGGTGTGGATGGGCTCGCTGCCGGCAAAGACGTACAGGGACGTGTCCTCATAGCGCAGGAAGTGCACCTGGCCCAGGCTGCCGGACAGGCACTGGCCCAGGCCGTCGGAGGGCTTGGTCAGGCCCAGCAGGGCCTTGTCGCTGGGGCCCCGGAGGTCGCCGTCGATGAGCAGGATCTTCTTCCCCTCCCGGGCCAGGGACAGGGCCAGGTTCACGGACACGGAGCTCTTGCCCTCGGAGGGGATGGAGCTGGTGACCATGATGATCTTGTCCTGGGGCTTCAGCTGCCGCAGCAGCTTCAGCCGCAGCAGACGATATGCCTCGCAGAAGGCGCTGTCGGTCTGCATATGGGTGATGAGCAGCCCCTGCTGGGGGCCGCTTTTGCGGCGCTTGGGCGCCGTGCGGGGAATGGAGGCCAGGCACGGCAGACTCACCAGGCGCTTGACGTCGCCGGTGGAGGACACCGTCCGCCGCAGAGCAGCGGCAATGATCAGGACCGCCAGGTCCAGCACCAGGCCCAGGAATGCGCCCTTGACGGCGCTGCGGACCCAGGGATCGCTGTTGTACGGTGCGTCGGGCAGGGAGGGCTCCTGGTTCACCACCAGCTGCGTCTCACCCAGCACCAGGCGGTTCACCTGGGGATATACGTCGATGACGGCCCGGAGGATGTCGTAGGCATCCTGGGCGCCGGGGCTTTCCACCGTCAGGACAAAGAAGCTGGTATCCGGAATGGGCGAGGCGGAGATGCTGCCGTTGATGGAGGCGGTCCCCAGCCGCTGGCGCAGCAGCTCCTGCATCCGGTCGGAGGACAGAAGATAGGGGAAGGTATCCGTCACTTGCTGGGCGGCGGATTTGTTGTAATACTGGCTGTAGCTGGACACATCGGTGCCTCCGATAAAGCTCAGGCTCACGGAGAACACCGCCTCGGACCGGTACATGGGACGGAAGGTGCGGTGGGCCCGCCACCCCATCACGGCGGCGCACAGCACGATCAGCGCCAGGCACACGGGCCACAGCCGCCGCAGGGCCCGGAGCATCCGCCGCAGCAGGACGGACAGGTCGATGGCCTGCTCTTCATTATTGGTATGGGTCGTATGTTCCATAGTGCGCCTCACTGCTGCTTCTGGCCGGAGCGGTGCCCGTAGCCGTATTTGTCGTATTTCTTGCCGTAGCCATAGCCATAATAACCGTAGCCATAGCCGTATCCGGCGGAGTAAGCGGTCAGGTGGGCCATATCGTTGAGGATGCAGCCCAAAAACTCTGCCTTACCGGCCCGCAGGGCGTCGATGGCGTCGTTGATCTCCGGCGCGGGGACGGTGTCCTGCCGCACCACCAGCACCGACGCGTCGGACAGGTCCGACAGCAGCTCGCTGTCGGAGAAGAAGCCCAGCGGCGGGGGGTCGATGATAACATAGTCGTACTGCTCCCGGGCCAGGGCCACCACCTTGGCCAGCTGGTCCGAGGCCAGCAGCTCGATAACGTCGGTATAGGACTTGGTGCTCAGCAGGGAGTGCAGCCCTGTGGAGGGGTCCGTGACGGCGGCGGAGAGGATCTTCTCCGGGGCGGCGGACTCTGACAGCAGGGTGCCCAGCTCGTTTTTCTGCTTCACGGACAGGCCCAGCATCTCGCTCTGCACCGGGCGGCGCAGGTCCAGGTCGATGAACAGAACGGACACCCCCCGGGAGGCCAGGGAAATGGCCGTGTTGGCGGCCAGGGTGGATTTGCCCTCTGCCGCGGACACGCTGGAAAACAGGAATACCCGGCGGCCCTTGGCGTGCTCATGCTGGAACTTTTCGGCGATGCGGTGGATGGACTCGGTAAAGGCAAAGCTGATGGCCGGGGACGAGATATTCAGGTTCCGGCGCAGGCGCCTGCCGCCCCGGCGGGACCGCCGCTCCCGGCGGTCGTCCATCCAGCCCAGGAGCTTCCGGGTCCGGCGGCCCTCGTGGGGCACGGTGGAGATGAGCTTGGCGTCCAGGTCGCTGCGGGCGCCCTCCTGGGTCTGGACCGTGCCGCTGGTGACGCTGGCCCACGCCACGGCGGCGGGGGGGGGTCCCCCGCCGATCACGCCGGCCAGCAGGCAGATCTTCGGCACGTTATAGCTGCGGGACGGCGCCACGGACAGGGTGGGGGCGTTGAGCTGGCTCAGCACCGCCGTGGACGATACGTGGGCGGACAGGGTGCCATAGTTGTCGGACACCGCCTTCAGCAGCACCAGCGCCTGGCGGGGCGTGTCGGCGGTGACGGTGACGCGGATCAGATTCGTCTCGCCCAGCTGTTGGGCGGATACGGTGCCGTCCAGAGGCATGCCCAGATTCTGCTCCATGGTCTGGCGCAGGACCCGGCTCTGCAGCAGCTGGGAATAGGACGCGGCCATGTCGGCGGCAGCGGTGATATTCGTATAGTACAGGGTGCTGGCCCGGGCGGTGACGGCAAAGGTGGTGAAGCTGGTATACTGCCGGGTCACGAAGCACGAGAGCACGATCCACGCCGCCATAGCGCAGGCAGCCGCTGCCAGCAGCAGCATCCACAGCTGCCGCAGCAGGGTCCGCACCAGGCAGTAGGGCTCGATATGGGACCACTGAAGGCCCCGGTTTTTTTCATCCATGGCATTCTCTCCTTATTCCACCACCACCGTCAGATAGACGGTGTAGCTCTGGCCCTGGGCGGCAACGGTATAGCCCACATAGTACACCCCGGGGACCGATGTGTTCACCGGATCGTCCACGGATACCTGGGAGGCAGCCAGGGTGGACCCGTCCGGGGCCACCACGCTGTCGATGTATCCGGCGGCGTTAAAGGACGCGCCCTGGGACAAATAAATCAGATAATCCTTCAGCCAGATCAGCTGGGTCTCGCCGGTGGTAATGACCACCTTCAGCGGCAGCACCACCGGTTCGCCCAGACGGCTGTCCACCTGGGCGGTGACGTTGTAGACGCCGGGCTGGCTGTTGACAATGTTCTGGGAGGTGATGCGGATGGTCTTGCTGATGTCGCCGTCCAGCACGTCGGAGGCGGTGAGCCGGTCCAGCAGGGTCACCGTCTGGCCCAGGGGATACACCAGGGGCCGGGACAGCGCAAAGCGGGGGGCCTGGTAGTCCGTGTAGCGGACGGTGCGGGTGACGGTGGCCATGTTGTTGGCAGAGTCGAACACGATATAGGTCACCTGGGCGCTGCTGTCAGCCAGAGCCGGGGTCACGCCCTTGATGAGGATCTGGTCCGTCAGGTCACCGTCCCGGTCGTCGGAGGCCATGACGCCCTGCAAAAGGGCATCCTCCCCGGCGGTGACGCTGACGTCGATGGAGTCACTGGAGCAGGTGATCACCGGGGGCGTGGTGTCCACGGTGACGCGGCGATAGATACGCAGGCCGCAGAGGGCCAGCAGCACCAGGATAAACAGCGCAATGACCACGCGCTGCATTTTGCGGATGGCTCTCATAGCTCGTCCTCCCTTGGAGAAGAAATAGGCCGGTCCGCCCCCACCATGGGGCGGTCCTCTAAAATACGGCGGGGGTTCCCGTCCAGCAGCAGCCGGGGGCAGTCCGGGGAAAAATCATCGGCCAGTGTGCTGCGCAGCAGGCCCATATGGGTGGTGCGGACGGTGGGGCGGTGGGCATCGCTGGCGGCGGGGGGGGGCACCGGTATCTGCGGCGGCGGGGCCCACCCCGTCCCCCCCCAGCCACAGGGCGGTATCCTGTGCCCGGCGGCCCAGACGGCCCAGAACGCTGCCCTTGTTCAGCTGGATGACAATGCCCCGCCGGAACCAGCCCTCAAGCCGCGCGGGGTCGCGCTGGACGGCATTGTACCGCTCCGGATGGGCGGCCACGGGAACCAGGCCCCGGTGGCGGATGTCCCGGAAGCACTGCTCCATAAACTCCGCGGACTCGTCAAAATAAAATTCCACCAGCAGATACCGGCTCCCGCCCAGGGTCTGGAGCTGCCGCTGGTCCAGCAGCCGGGGCAGCTCCGGAGTGCAGAACACCTCGGCCCCCGGGTAAATGCGCAGGGGGATGCCCTCCGCGTCCAGGGCCTGCTGCAGCCGGGAGAAGGCCGCGCGCAGGGAGGCGGAGCGGTAATTCTTGGGCCCGTTCCCCGGCAGATTGCAATGGGGCGTGGCGATGATGTCCGTGACGCCGGAATCCGCCGCCATCCGGGCCATCTCCAGCGAGTCCTCCATGGACGGGGCCCCATCGTCCACCCCCGGCAGAATGTGACAATGGATATCCACCATATCCGGTCCCTCCACTCCTGCGAAAGCACAATACGCGAAATTATAATCAAGTATAGCACATTCCCCCCGGGTTTTCAAGTCGAAGAAGGGCGAATCCCGTCTGAGGCGCATTGCGCGTTTTCCCTATTGACAAAGGCAATCACTTCTGCTAATATAAGAAATTACAGAGCACCCCACAAGTTCATACCTTATCAAGAGTGGTTGAGGGATCGGCCCGATGAAACCACGGCAACCTGCAAGGCAAGGTGCCAAATCCGACGTATGCTGAGCGCGGAAGTGATATCCCCGCGTTCGTCCTTCGACAGATGAGGAGCAATTTTCACGCACGATCCGTCGAATGGCGGAGCGTGTTTTTTCATGCTCCGGGTCGGTGGGGGATTCTGAAAAATCTATTCATAAAGGAGCACGAAAATCATGGCAAGACGACTGTTTACCTCCGAATCCGTTACCGAGGGACATCCCGACAAGATCTGCGACCAGATCAGCGACGCCGTTCTGGACGCCATTCTGGAGAAGGATCCCAACGGCCGCGTGGCCTGCGAGACCTGCGCCTCCACGGGGCTGATCCACATCATGGGCGAGATCACCACCAACTGCTATGTGGACATCCCCAAAATTGCGCGGCAGGTGGTGCTGGACATCGGCTATGACCGGGCCAAGTATGGCTTCGACGGCCATACCTGCGCCGTGATCACCAACATCGACGAGCAGTCCGGCGATATTGCCCTGGGCGTGGACAAGAGCCTGGAGGCCAAGGAGGCCGCCGACAGCCAGCTGGACAACGGCGCCGGCGACCAGGGCATGATGTTCGGCTACGCCTGTGACGAGACCCCGGAGCTGATGCCCCTGGCCATTTCCCTGGCCCAGAAGATGGCCATGCGCCTGACCCAGGTCCGCAAGCAGGGCCTGGTGGACTATCTGCGCCCTGACGGCAAAACCCAGGTCACCGTGGAGTATGACGAAAACGGCACTCCCGTTCGGGTGGACACCGTGGTGGTCTCCACCCAGCATGCCGCCGAGGCTACCCTGGACCAGATCCGCCGGGATATGATCGAGCTGGTCATCAAGCCCACCGTGCCCGCGGAGCTGCTGGACGAGAATACCAAGTTCTATGTGAACCCCACCGGCCGCTTTGTCATCGGCGGCCCCCAGGCCGACAGCGGCCTCACCGGCCGGAAGATCATCGTGGATACCTACGGCGGCAGCGCCCCCCACGGCGGCGGCTGCTTCTCCGGCAAGGACCCCACCAAGGTGGACCGCAGCGCCGCTTACGCCGCCCGGTACGTGGCCAAGAACGTGGTGGCGTCAGGTCTGGCCACCAAGTGCCAGGTGCAGCTGGCCTACGCCATCGGCGTGGCCCGGCCCGTCAGCGTGCTGGTGGAGACCTTCGGCACCGGCGTGGTGTCCGACGAGGCTCTGGAGCAGGCCGTGGAGCAGGTGTTTGACCTGCGGCCCACCGCCATCATCCGGGATCTGGACCTGCGCCGTCCCATCTATCGCCAGCTGGCGGCCTACGGACACATGGGCCGGGAGGACCTGGGCGTTACCTGGGAGCGCACCGACCGGGTGGACCAGCTGAAGGCCGCCCTGAATGTAAAATAATCGGGATAAACAGGCTGGCGAACCCGAAGCCGTAATTCCCCGCGTTCTTCATCAGGGATCGCCGAGATGCCATGTCCCGTGTTTTTCTCTTGGCCATGAGGGATATGGTCTCGTTTCCGGATAAGCTGATGCGGCAGCTCGGCTTTATCACATGAGACCATATCCCCCATAGCTTTTTATTCAATTGCCCAATATGTATTGTGCACATAAATGACCGCAGCGAGAAAAAGCTTTGCTTTTCTCCCCTCGCCGTGGTATAATGGCAGAAGCTGAAAATCCGGGTATAGCGAAGCTGGTATCGCGCCTGGTTTGGGACCAGGAGACCGTGCGTTCGAGCCGCACTACTCGGACCATAACTGGACACCAGTTTTGATACAATGCGTATCGAAGCGGGTGTCCAGTTTCTTTTTTCAAAAGCCCCTATTTGCAAGGGTTTTCATATACCTTTTAACGAAAGCAGGTTCTACGGTAACCGAGAAATGGTCGCCGTAGAGCTTTTTTGCATTTTGCCTATGTACTTTTTAATTATAGGTCTTGAGGGTGTGCATTGCCATAAAAGGAATGATTAAAAGGTGCAACGCTCAATATAACAAAACACAGCGATATTGTAGCCTCCATCACATATAATCTTTTACACTTTGACTATATATACACTTTGACTATATATTTTTTTGTGTTTGGTTACAAGATTTTTGCGTATAGAAAGAATTTATATAAATCAAGTAAAATGATACTTGACAAAGGGGTAACCAATAAGTAAAGGCAACACCGCACAAATGCCGCAATCCGCATTATACAACAGGTTCCGAATAAA
>OGRA01001896.1_pt1 | contig 18652 bp, 16 predicted proteins | sample 1553351 | NCBI WGS metagenome assembly OGRA01 (sample SAMEA2580056, study PRJEB22360) | human gut metagenome | biome: human gut; feature: human-associated habitat; material: faeces | place: Denmark | collected 2008/2010
TACCACGGCTGGCAGGTGCAGAAAAACGCCTGCTCCGTCGCGCAGACGCTGGAGGAGGCCGCGGCGGATGTCGTCGGCCATCCGGTGCATATGACCGGCTGCGGCCGCACGGACGCAGGCGTTCACGCACGCGTCTATGTCGCCAATTTCCGCACTTCCGCCCGCATTCCGTGTGACCGCATCCCGTATGCGCTCAACACGCACCTGCCGGAGGATATCGTCGTGACAAACGCGATGGAGGTGCACGAGGACTTCAACGCCATCGGCTCCTGCGTCAAAAAGGAATATACGTATCTGATCTATAATTCCGGCATCCGCGATCCGTTTTATGTCAACCGTGCATGGTTCTACCCCAAGCATCTGGACGAGACGGTCATGCAGCGCGCGGCGGACTGCTTCATCGGCACGCACGACTTCGCCGCCGTCCGCTCGGTCGGCACGGATGTCAAATCCACCGTGCGCACGGTTTATGATTACAAGGTCGAGCGCGACGGCGATCTCATTTCGCTGCGCGTCAGCGCCAACGGCTTTCTTTATAATATGGCCCGCGCCATGGCGGGCCCCTGCGTCTATGCCGCCGAAGGAAAGTTCCCGCCGGAGGCCGTCGCGCAGATCCTCCTGAACGGCGACCGCACGGCGGCGGGGCCGACCGTCCCGCCCGGCGGGCTTTACATGACGCAGCTCTGGTATGATGACGGAAAGGCGGTTTTCCATGTCGGATAATATCTCGCAGCTGCATCCGCAGAAGCATCCGGGCCTAGGAAAGCGGATCGCCGTGTTTGCGGTCCTGCTCGTGTTTGTCACGGGCGGCGTGGCGGCCTATGTGTTCCGCGACCGGCTGAATCTGGACGCGCTGCAGCGCTACGTGCGCTATCTGAACGTCTCCGAGGACAGCAAAACGGGCCGATTCGTCTACGACGAAAGCAACTCCAACCGCTATGCCGGGCTGTCCGGCGGGCTGTCCGTCGCCTCCGCGACGGGCCTGAGTCTTTACGATAAGGACGGCGTGGAGACAGCCTCCATTCAGGCGTCCATGTCCGCGCCAGTTTTAAAGACCGGCGGTGACCTCGCGCTGGCCTACGACACCGGCGGCAATACGCTGGAAGCCGCCAGCCAGAAACGCGGCTCCGTCCTGCACGTTTCATCCCAGAAGCCGATTCTGGACGCGGATATTGCGTCTGACGGCAGCATCTGCTATTTATCCAGTGAGTCAGGCTATCGCGCCGTGCTCTATGTCTACAACAGCCAGCAGGCGCTGATCTACCGCTGGCTCTCGTCGAGCCAGTATTTCATGCGCTGCACCGTCTCCTCCGGCGCAAAATACGCCGCCGCTGCCGCACTCGGGCAGGAGGACGGGATGTTCCAGTCCTCTGTCGTCCTCTTCCGGACGGATTCGGAGGAAATTCTCCGCACCATCCCCATCGGAAATGCCCTGATCTACGATCTGCATTTCCTGCCCGGAAACACGCTCTGCGTCCTGTGTGAAGACGCGCTGTATTTCTATGAGCTGGACGGCCAGTGCCTCGGCAGCTACGCCTTTGAGGACGCCTATCTCAAAGACTACACGCTGGACGGAAACGGCTTCGTCACGCTCGTCATGAATCTCTATAAGGCCGGAAACGGCTATACCGCCCTGACCGTCGGGTATGACGGGACAGTGCTCGGCACGCTTCCAATCAGCGAGCAGATTCTGGACATTTCCGCTTCGGGCAAGTATCTCGCCCTCCTGACGAGCGGCGCGCTTTCCATTTACGATCAGAATCTCACGGAATACGACGTTTCCGACAACACGACCGGCGCGTCCAGCGCCGTCATGCGCGAGGACGGCTCTGCCATTCTCCTGGCCAACGGCCATGGGACGCTGTATGTCCCGTAAATAATTTTCCAAAAAACGTTTACAATTCTGCAAAGATACGACGGCCTGCCTGTGATATACTTTGCAGAAGGAAACACGATAAGGAGAAGCCTTTTATGAAACCGACCCTGTGCTCAAGATGCAAAAAGAATCTTGCAGTCGTTTTTATAACGAAAATCGACGGCGGAAAGACCGTCAACGAGGGCCTCTGCCTCAAATGCGCAAAGGAGATGGGCATCAAGCCCGTCGACGATATGATCGAACGCATGGGGCTTTCAGAGGACGACCTCGAAAATCTCAACGGCGAAATGACCGAGGCCATGAACGGCCTTGAGAGCCTGCTCAGTCAGGGCCATGACGCGGAGGACGGCAGCGAGGACGACGAGGCTGACAGCCAGACCGCCACGTTCCCCTTCCTCAACAAGCTCTTTGGCGCCGCCGGTCAGGGGCAGGACAACACGCCTGCCGTCCCGGAGCCGGAAAAAACCGAGAGCCGCCAGCGCTCCGGCGACAAGCCGAACCCCAAGAACAAAAAGCACAAATTCCTCGACAGCTACTGCCAGAACCTGACGCAGAAGGCGCGCGACGGCAGGCTCGACCGCATCATTGGCCGCGAGGAGGAGACGGAGCGCGTCATTCAGATCCTCAACCGCCGCCAGAAGAACAACCCCTGCCTGATCGGTGAGCCCGGCGTGGGCAAGACTGCCATCGCCGAGGGCCTTGCGCAGAAGATCGCCGACAAGGACGTTCCGTATAAGCTTCAGAACAAGGAGGTCTATCTCATGGACCTCACGGCCCTCGTCGCGGGCACGCAGTTCCGGGGCCAGTTTGAAAGCCGCATGAAGGGCCTCATTGAGGAGGTCAAGAAGCTCGGCAACATCATTCTGGTCATTGACGAAGTGCATAATCTCGTCGGCGCGGGCGATGCGGAGGGTTCCATGAACGCCGCCAATATCCTCAAGCCCGCGCTTTCGCGCGGCGAGATCCAGGTCATCGGTGCGACGACCTTCAACGAGTACCGCAAGCACATCGAAAAGGACGCCGCGCTTGAGCGCCGCTTCCAGCCCGTCACCGTCGCCGAGCCAACCATTGAACAATCCATTGCCATCATCCGCGGCATCAGCCACTATTATGAGACGTTCCACGGCGTTGTGATCTCCCCGGAGATCGCGCGGCAGGCCGTCCTGCTCTCCGAGCGCTATATCACTGACCGTTTCCTGCCGGATAAGGCCATCGACCTCATCGACGAGGCGTGCTCGGACGTGAACCTCAAGAATAAGAACATCGGCCGGCTCGAAGCGCTCAAAAAAGAGCACGCCGATTATGATCTGGAGCTTTCCATGCTCACGGAGAACGCCGAAAAGACGCAGGACGATTACGCCCGCATGGCGGAGCTGCGCAGCCGCAACCTGCAGCTCGATTCCGAGATCACGGAGCTGGAAAAGCTGCCAAAACCCGCGTTGACGATTGATAATCTGGCCCGCATCATTGAACTCTGGACAAAGATTCCCGCAAGCAAGATCCGTGCGCAGGAATACGAGCAGCTTTTGAACCTCGACGCAGAACTCAAAAAGCATATTGTTGGGCAGGACGAGGCGATTGCCTCCGTCGTGTCCGCCATCCGCCGCTCCCGCGTCGGCATTCAGGTCAAAAAGCACCCGGTTTCGTTTATCTTCGTCGGCTCGACCGGTGTCGGCAAGACGGAGCTGGTCAAGCGCCTTGCCAGCGAGATGTTTGAATCGGTCGAATCGCTCATCCGGCTCGATATGTCCGAATACATGGAAAAGCACAGCGTTTCGAAGATCATCGGCTCGCCCCCCGGCTATGTCGGCTATGACGAGGCCGGTCAGCTGACCGAAAAGATCCGCCGCCGCCCGTATTCCGTCATCCTGTTTGACGAGCTGGAAAAGGCCCATCCGGACGTGCTGAATATCCTGCTGCAAATTCTCGATGATGGCCGCATCACCGACGCGCAGGGCCGGGTCGTCAACTTTGAGAACACGATCATCATCATGACCTCCAACGCAGGCTCCAACCAGAAGGGCGGCAGCGTCGGCTTTGGCCGCAGTCTGACCGAGCAGTCGAAGGAGAAGGCCATGAAGGCGCTGGGCGAGTTCCTGCGCCCTGAATTCATCAACCGTGTCGACGAGATCGTCTGCTTCAACCAGCTGAGCGAGGACAATTTCCGCGGCATCGCGGACATCATGCTCGCGGAGCTGCAGCAGTCGCTGGAGGGCCGCGGCATTGCATTCACGTGGGACGAGAGCGTCAAGAATTATCTCGTCAAGAAGTCCTACTCCGTGGCCTACGGCGCGCGCAACCTCCGCCGCGCCATCCAGACCGACCTCGAAGACCCCATCGCCGAGCGTATCATCAAAAGCTACGTCGACCCGTTCCGTTCCATCAAAGCGACCTGCGAGGACGGAACGATCAAGCTGGAAACCATATAATCAAAAATGCGCCTGACGGAGCCGCCGGGCGCATTTTTTCGGCTGGCCAGGCAGTACGGATTTGCCCAGAGGCGCCTGTACAGACCGACGAAAAGCCGCCGGCATGGCTGCCGGCGGCTTTCCTTGAGAGAAAAAGAGAAAAGAGAGGAGAAATGGATGAATGTCTATTTAAAAGGCTGCTGTTGGCTCTCCACGAAGATTTCCGTGAAGCAGCTTCCTTATGCTCCAAGGATACCGGATTTTGGCCGGTTTGTGGTGAACAGTTTGTAAACGAAGTATAAAGAAATCCTGAAATTCCGCAGCTGCAACCGGCAGTTGACAGATTTTCCGGCAAACTTGCTGGCGTGCAACCGCATGATCTCGTAGAATAGCGGCATCGATCCCAAATCACAGGAGGAAGAAAACCATGATCTTTGCAGACAAATTGATCGCCCTGCGGAAAAAGGCGGGCTGGTCGCAGGAGGAGCTTGCGCAGCAGCTGAATGTTTCGCGGCAGTCCGTATCCAAATGGGAGGGCGCGCAGTCCGTCCCCGACCTTGATAAGATCGTCCAGCTGAGCCGCATCTTCGGAGTCAGCACAGATTACTTATTAAAGGATGAACTGGAGGAGCAGGAGCCTGCGCCCAGCCTTCCCGAGCAGCCGCAGCGCCGCCGCGTGAGCATGGAGGAGGCCTCGCGTTATCTGGAACTGCGCCGCGCTGCCGCGCCGAGGCTGGCGCTGGCCACGTTTTTGTGCGTGATCTCACCCATTGCGCTGATCCTGCTCGGCGGACTGAGCGAATATACCGCCCACATCACGGAAAATGCAGCGGCTGGTATTGGCCTCAGCGTACTGATCGTTCTGGTCGCCGCCGCGGTCGGAATTTTCCTGACGTGCGGCGCAAAGGCAAAGGCATTCTCGTTTCTGGAAACCGAGCCGTTTGAAACGGAATATGGCGTAAGCGGCATGGTCAGGCAGCGGCAGCAGGACTTCCAGCCCACGGCGAACCGTCTGAACATGATCGGCACGATCCTGTGCATCATGTCCGTCCTGCCGCTGTTTCTGGCGATGTGCCTTTCCGGCTCAGATCTCATGTACATCGGCGCGGTGTGCCTGCTGCTGGGCTTTGTCGCGCTGGCCTGCCTCGCGTTCGTCTATGCCGGGACGCAGACTGCCGCGATGGAAAAGCTGCTGGAAGAGGGCGACTACACCCGCCAGAGAAAGTCCAAAAGCCGCCTGATCGGCACGGTCAGCGTCTGCTACTGGCTGGTCGTGACGGCCATTTTCATGTTCTACACCTTCGGGCCGTATGGCAACGCGCAGGCAAAATACAGTTGGTTCATCTGGGCGATCGCAGGCATCCTGTTCGGCGCCGTAATGGCCGTTCTCCGTCTGGTCGGACAGGGCGAAAAAAAGAAATAAAAAGCACTTGACTCTGACACCGTGTCAGGCTGTATGCTGTCGGGGAGCTCAAAAAAATCAGCATGGAGGTACCGTAATGCTGAAAATCGGATTATTTTCAAAACTGTCCAGAGTCAGTATCCGTATGCTGCGCTACTACGACGAGATGGGCCTGCTGCACCCGGCGTATATTGATCCGGAATCGGATTACCGCTATTACCGCGAGGATCAGCTGCCGCAGATCGGCTGGCCCTGCGGGGCATGGGCTTTTCCCTCGCCGACGTGTGCCGCATGACCGAGATCGGCCATGACGCGGAAAAGCTCGCACCGTACTTTGAAGCAAGACGGCGCGAGCTGGAAGCCGACGCGGCAAAAACAGCGCGGCAGCTGCTGCTTCTGGAATCAGCCCGAAACCGGCTGGGAAAGGAAGACATCATGCAGTACAATGTGACCATCAAGACCATCCCCGAACGCTATGCGGCCTGCGTCCATACGATCATCCCGCGCTATTCGGAGGAAGGAAGCGTCTGGAAGACGCTCTGCGAGGAGACGGACGGGATGCGCCTCGTCCCGGACGAGCCGTGCTATTGCGCCGTGACGTTCCTCGACGGGGAATACAAGGAACGCGACGTGGAGATCGAAGCGTGGAAGACCGTCAAGGGCAGCTATCCCGATACAGCGCACGTGAAATTCAGAACGCTCCCCGCTGTTACCGTCGCAAGCTGCACGTTCCGCGGCCCGTATGAAAGGATCGGCGAGGTCTACGCGGCCATCGCCGCGTGGATCGCGGATAACGGCTATGAATGCGACGGCCCGATGTTCAACATCTACCACGTCAGCCCGCACGAAACACAGAACCCTGAAGAATTCGTCACCGAAGCCTGCTACCCGGTGCGCAAACAATAAGGCGTTCGCGCGCAGCGCGGAAAAAGCTCCTCGTATCATGGCCTGCATGATACGGGGAGTTGCCTTTCAGCGGATGCGCACGCGTCTGTTACCGGCTGTGCTCCTCGTCGCAGCAGTCGATGGCAAGGACGGTGCACAGGGCGATCAGCGCGTCCTGCGGGTCGAATACCTCCAGTGCGTAACGGTCGCCGAGGGTCAGGAAGGCGCGGGAAATGGCCGCGACGCGGCGGCCGTTTTGCGTGATCTCGTAGTCCAGACTCATAAAGTCGCCCTCAATCTCCCAGCCCAGCTCGTCCAGAGAATAGCTGCGGGAAAAGAACGCAAAATTCCGCGTCAGGTCGTATTCCCGCCCGCCGATGGTCAGCGCATAGGTACACGGCAGCGAAAACGGCACGTGCTGCACGGCGGCGGCCTGCCGCCCGGAGGCGTCCTGCACGATCAGCTTTTTGCCGAAATTGAAAAACTCACGGTCCGCGCTGTAGACAAGGTTCTCGTTTTCGTCCCAGATATCAAAGTGGTCAAACGACAGAAATTCCTCTTTTAAATAAAAAATCATGGTAGTCTCTCCCTTCTGATAGGTTGGACGAATTCTGTGCAAAAGAGTTCCGGCTGGAAATCAGCTTTCATCTATGATATAATAAATAGACTTTCAGCACAAGGAGTTTTTCCCATGACAAACAAAGAGATCGGCGAGCTGCGGCGCCGCATGAAGCCTGACCGCACCAATCTGACCGCTGTTTACGGCTGCTATGTCGCGTCCAGCGGCGAGGTTCTGTCCACGTTCCGGGAGCCGTTCGGCCTGATGACGGAGGAGGACAGGGAAAAATATCTGGCGATCTTCCGCCGCGCGCTGTCCGGCACGCCGGATAAGAACCTGCTCGACCTCTCGTTCACCACAAAGCAGGTCGCCGATTCCGACGAGCACCGGCTGCTCATGCGCCTGCGCGAGACGGCGCTGGACGACGAGGAGGCGCGGCAGAAGCTGTTCCAGACCATCATCGGCGCGGTCAGCTTTGAAGAAAACTTCCTGATCCTGCTGGCGCATGAGCGCTACGACGTGCCGTTCAAGGCGAAAGACGGCGCGAAGCTCGACGACGGCAGCGAGGTCTTCTCCTATTTTGTCTGCGCCGTCTGCCCCGTCAAGCCGGGCAGGGAGCTTCTGAGCTACATTGCCGAGGAAAAGACCTTCCACAACCGCTCGGCAGGCTGGGCCGCCGGTATGCCGGAGGCCGGCTTCCTCTTCCCCGCCTTTGACGGACGGCGGACAAATCTGTATAACTGTCTGTTCTACACGCATTCGTCCGGCGCGGACAATCAGCCGCTCATCGACGCGCTGTTCCGTGTCCAGCCGCCGATGCCCGCAGACGAGCAGCGCGACACCTTCAGCGGCGTGCTGCGCAATGCGCTGGACGACGAATGCTCGCTTGCCGTCGTCCAGCAGGTGCGGCAGGAGATCAAGGACCGCATCGACGCGTGGCAGGAGGCAAAAAGCGACGATCCGCTGGTCGTCAGCGGCGACGAGCTGAAGGACGTGCTGGAGAGCTGCGGCGTGTCGGAGGACAAGCGGATGCAGTTCGGCGCGCAGTTCGACGAATCCTTCGGCGGCGGCGCGGTGCTCAACCCCCGGAACCTGATCGACGTGAAAAAGTGCGTTGTCAAGACGCCGGATGTGTCCATCACCGTCAACCCCGAGCGGCCCGATCTCATCGAGACGCGCACGCTCGGCGGCGTCCGGTACATCCTCATCAAGGCCGACGAGGGCGTCGAGCTCAACGGCATCGATCTGGCGGAAGAGGCTGAGTAGGCCCCCGCACGGTTTGGCCTCCCCTTTCAGCAGAGCCTTTGAAAACAGACGAAACCCTCTGCGCAGCATTTAAGCGGCAGAGGGTTTTGCGATATGATATGTACTTATTCCTTGACTGTGCCGTCGGCGTTGAAGACGGGGAGCTTGTTGAGGTAGACGATGTCCTTGCGCGCCTGCGCGTCGCCCTCGGCGAGGACGGCCATGCGGCCCGCGACCGTGCCGCCTGCCTTTTCGACCAGCTCCTCCATCGCACGAAGCGATTCGCCGGTAGAGATCACGTCGTCGACGATCAGCACGCGCTTGCCGCGGATCTTATCGGCCTCTTCGCCGGACAGGTACAGGTCCTGATCGTGCTGGGTCGTGATGGAGCGGACCGTCACGTGCAGCGGGCGGGGCATATAGACCTTTAGGCCCTTGCGGGCGACGAAATATTCCTTCGCGCCGGACTGGCGGGCCATCTCGTGGATGAGGGGGATGCTCTTGGCCTCAGCCGTGAGCAGATAATCATAGTCCTTCGGCGCTCTGGCCAGCAGCTCGCGCGCGCAGGCGACGGTGATCTCCGCGTCGCCGAACATGACGAACGCGCCGATATACAGATCGTCGGATACCTTGCACAGCGGCAGATCCCGGTCAAGACCGGCAATGTTCATTCTATATTTCATGCAGAATCTTCTCCTTCATATCCTTCATGCGTCGGGTCGTTCCCAAAAAAACATTATACCGGCCAAACGCCAGCTTGTCAATTCCTTCTTCCGTCCTGTTTTTTTCGCCATTGGCGAAAACGACACATTTTTTGTGCAGTAGTGTGAATTTTCCGTGAACTTTTTTGTCGGTGTCGACTCTTGTATTTATAGGCGCTTTCCTCTATAATCAATCTGTCAGAAAGTCAGGCGGGCTAAAAAACTTTTGCCCGCCCGCGAGAAAAAGAAAGGATGGTTTCCCTACATGAGCAATTTCTTTAAAGTGAAGGAGCACGGCTCGACCGTGCGCACCGAGATCATGGCCGGTGTGACGACCTTCATGGCAATGGCCTACATTCTGATGGTCAACGCCGGTATGTTCTCCAGCCTCGGCACTGTCAGCTACGGCGCGATCTACATCGCGACCGCCATCTCCGCCGTCATCGGCACCGTTCTCATCGGTCTGCTGTCCAACCTGCCGCTGGCGCAGGCCTCCGGCATGGGCCTGAACGCATTCTTCGTCTACACCGTCTGCTTCACCTTCGGCCTGAGCTACGCAAACGCGCTGGTTCTCGTCCTGGTTGACGGCATCGTCTTCGTCCTGCTGACCGTCACGGGTCTTCGCAAGATGATCTTCGACGCCATCCCGGCCGCTGTCAAGACCGCGATCTCCGCCGGTATCGGCCTGTTCATCGCGTTCATCGGCCTGCAGAACGCCGGTATCGTCGTGGACGACGGCGCAACGCTCGTCAATCTCTCTTCCTTCAACGTCTTCTCCGGCTCCGCGACATGGGCCAACATCTTCCCGATGCTCCTGACCATCATCGCGGTCTTCGCCATCGGCGCAATGTCCAAGAAGAAGGTCAAGGGCGCTGTTCTGTGGGGCATGCTCGGCGGCGCAGTTCTCTACTACGTCATCGGCCTCATCACGATTCCTGATTTCTATGCTACCGCTGTCGCTCCCAACCTGACCTCCGATTTCTTCAGTGCATTCAAGGAGTTCGGCGCACAGGCGTTCGGCAAGGTCTTCACCGAAGGCTTCAACTTCAGCCCGTACATTGCCGAGCACGGCATGAGCAACTTCATCGTTATGTTCCTCACCACCATGCTTGCATTCTGCATGGTCGATATGTTCGATACCCTTGGCACGCTGTACGGCGCCTGCGCTGCCGGTAATATGCTGACCAAGGACGGCAACGTCCCCAACATGGACAAGGCCATGCTGGCTGACGCCATCGCCACCTGCTGCGGCGCTGTCTGCGGCACCTCCACCGTCACCACGTTCGTCGAGTCCTCTGCCGGCGTTGCCGAGGGCGGCCGCACCGGTCTTGCCTCCATGGCGACTGCTGCTCTGTTCTTCATCGCGATGTTCCTTGCGCCTGTCGCACAGCTCATCCCGACCTACGCCTGCGCTGCGGCTCTGATCTATGTCGGCGTTCTCATGATGGCGAATGTCCGCTCCATCGACTGGGACGATCCCGCCGCTGCGGTTCCCGGCTTCATGACCGTCGCGTTCATGCCGCTGACCTACAACATCTCCTACGGCATCGCATTCGGCCTCATTTCCTATGTCTTCATCAAGATCTTCACCGGCAAGATCAAGGAGATCAATGCTGGCACCTGGGTCATCACGATCCTCTTCGCCCTCATGTTCTTCCTCACCCGCTGATCAAGCTTCCCCTCGGGCGCGCCTCACGGCGCGCCCGGTTTTTCTATGCTCGAAAGGGTTTACAAAACGTACATATTTTTTCTCTTGACTTTTTCGGGTTGATTCGCTATGATACTGTTTCACCAGAAAAGAGGAGGCGTTTTTTATGGACAAACAGCCGTATATTGTCGGCGTCGGCGCTGCGAATGCAGACCTCAACGGCGCGTCCCTTGCGCCCATCCATCTGCGTGATTCCAATCCCGGCCACATCAGCCTGTCCGCCGGAGGCGTGACGCGCAACGTGTGTGAAAACCTCGCCCGGCTGGGCGCGGATGTCAAGCTTTTGAGCTGCGTGGGTGATGATACCTTCGGCGCGTTCATCCGCCGCTCCTGTGAAGACGCCGGGATCGACGCGTCCCATTTGTATGCGGCAAGGGGCGCAAGCTCCTCCATGTATTTGTCCATTCTGGACGCGGATGGCGATATGCTGGTCGGTATGTCCGATATGCGCATTGTCCAGCAGGATATGCCGGAGGACTATCTGCCGTCGCAAAAAGCGCTGATCCAGGGCGCGGATGTTGTCACCTGCGACCCCTGCATGGGTGAAAAAACGCTGCTGCAGCTGCTGGACCTGTGCACGCCGGGGCAGATCATCTGCGTTGACCCTGTTTCGTGCGCGTATGCGCGTGTCGTTGCGCCGTTTATCGGCCGCTTCCACACCGCCAAGCCCAACCGCATGGAGCTTGGAATTCTGGCCGGAATGGAAATTCAGTCCGACAGCGATCTGGAACGCGCGGGCGAGGCCGTTCTGAACAAGGGCCTCCGGCGACTGTTCGTCAGCCTCGGCGCGGAGGGCTGTTTGTACATGGACGACACCGGCAAGGTCCTGCGCCGCAAATTAAGACCGGCAAAAATGGTCAACGCCTCCGGCGCGGGCGATTCGTTTGCCGCCGCCATGCTGTACGCCACACTCCATGGCTTTGGCGTGGAAAAGACGCTGGATTATGCCATGGCCGCCGGGATTGCGGCTGTGTCGCACGAGCGGACCATCAATCCGAATATGAGCACTGCGCTGCTCGAAGAAATCCTGCTGGCGCACCGCATTTGAACCTGTACACCCATCTGAAAGGAGTTATTCATATGAATCTGAAGGATTATCTGTCTGTTACCCCTGAAATTCAGGAGGCCATCGACGCGGGCAAGCCCGTCGTCGCACTGGAATCCACCATTCTGAGCCACGGTATGCCCTATCCGCAGAACGTGGAGTTCGCGCACAAGGTCGAAGAAATCGTCCGCGCAGAGGGCGCTGTCCCCGCGACGACCGCGATCATGGGCGGCAAGCTGAAGGTCGGTCTGAACGCTGAAGAGCTGCTCGTTATGTGCAAGGCTGAGGGCGTCGGCAAGGTCAGCCGCCGCGATGTGGCTGTGTATCTGGCAACCGGCATGACCGGCGCGACCACTGTTGCGACCACCATGATCATCGCCTCCATGGCAGGCATCCGTTTCTTCGCCACCGGCGGCATCGGCGGCGTGCACCGCGGCGCGGAAAAGACCATGGACATCTCCGCCGACCTGCAGGAACTGGCCAACACCCCCGTCTGCGTCGTCTGCGCGGGTGCAAAGAGCATTCTTGATCTCGGCCTGACGCTGGAATATCTCGAGACGCAGGGCGTTCCCGTTCTGGGTCTGCGCACGGACGAGCTGCCCGCGTTCTATTGCCGCACCTCCGGCTTCAAGCTCGACTACAACTGCAAGGATGAGCAGACGGTTGCGAAGATCATGAAGGCCAAGTGGGACATCGGCCTCAAGGGCGGCGCTGTCGTCGGCAACCCGATCCCGGAGCAGTACGCGATGGATCCGAACTACATGAACGGCATCATCGACAAGGCTGTTGCACAGGCAAACGCCGAGCATATCCACGGCAAGGCCATCACGCCGTACCTGCTGGCGCACATCAAGGACATGACCGAGGGCAAGTCCTTCGCCGCCAATCTGGAGCTGGCCTACAACAATGCGCACGCAGCAAGCAAGATTGCTGTCGCCTATTCCAAGCTGTAATTCCCCAATACCACTACGGGCGCGCCAACTGGCGCGCCCGTTTTTTCTATGAAGCTCCGCGCGGCAACGGAAGATGTTTCAGCCCGCAGAAAACAGGAAGCCGCTGCGCAGCGACTGCGCCAGATGGAAGCGGCGCGCTGCTGTTTCACCTTCGAAGCGGATATCGGCGAACGGGCCGTCTATGGATACGATGCGGCCCATGCCGTATTTTTTATGCCGGATGACGCTTCCCGGTATGAATGTCTGCGCGTCCGGCAGCTGCGCTGCTGCAGGTGCGTCCGGCAGCTGGAAGACCTCCGCGCGGCTCCGTTCGAGCAGCATCCGGCCTGCCTGCATAAGGCTGTCGCCGTCCGGAAAGGCAACGAGCAGCTCGTCCTCGCACTGCGCCAGAATGCTCCCCTCGCCGCGCGTTTCGTGGCGGTAGCGCAGGCCGCAGGCGTTTTCCGGCACGATGGCGGCAAAATCGTCCTTCGCGCACACCGGAACGGGCAGATATCCCCGCGCCTCGCGGATGAACGCAGACGGCGCATCCGGGTATTCAAACAGCGTCAGCTCATCCTTCGCACGCGTCATTGCCACGTAAAAGAGTCTGCGGTCCTCCTCATATCCCCGGCGCTCATCCTCCGTTCCGTCTGCCGCATCCGGCCGGGACGGAAGCACGCCGTCGTGGACGTCCAGCAGATACACCCGCTCGTATTCCAGCCCCTTGCTCGAATGGATCGTCGAAAGCGTCAGCAGCGCGTCCGGTGCGTCCTCATGCGTGCGGATGGTCTGCCGCAGCGTGTCCATCCGGGCAAGAAACGCCTCCGCCGACGGCTCGCGCGCGGCAAGCATCTGTAGGATGAAATATTTCCCGGGATCGAGCCGCCGTTCGGTCACAAAGCCGCCGTAGCCCAGCGTGCCCCAGATCGTGCGCATCAGCACCTCTCCGGGCAGCGTTTGCAGCTGCTCAAGGCCCGCCTTTACGCGCCGGACGCGTTCGCGGCCCTCGTCCGAAAGCCCGGTCTGCGCAAGCAGACAGTCCAGAATGGGCGCGTGCGTGCGCGCGCTCTGCACGCAGGCGGCCTGCGCCGCCTCCTTGGAGATCAGCGCGCCGAATTTATAATAGATGCGCAGAAAGCGCTCCGCGTCGTCCGGCGCTGCGGCGAAGCGCAGGATGTCCTGCACGTCGCTGACGATGCGGTGGGTAAAGAACGTGTCGTCAAAGCTGCGGCAGCGGTACGGAAGCCCGGCGCGCTCCAGCGCGTCGATGAGCGGAAGGGCACTGTCGTTGTTTCGGTACAGGACGGCAAACGGCGCGCGCCGCTCCCCTGCCAGCGCCAGCAGATAGCGGTACTGCGCCTGCCGGGAGGCTGCGTGCGCAAGGCGCACCCGGCAGCCCTTCGCCCTTGTCGCGCGGATGGTTTTGGGGTAACGATCCCGGTTCCCCCTGATGAATGCGCCCGCCAGCCGCAGAATTTCCGGCGTGGAGCGGTAATTGTCCTCCAGCAGCAGCGTCTTTGCGCCCGGCCAGACCGAAGAAAAGCGCAGCAGTGCCTCCGGATAGGCCGCGCGGAAGCCGTAGATGCTCTGATCCTCGTCGCCGACCATGAAGAGGTTCCCGGTTTTCTTTGCCAGCAGCTCAATGATCGCGTGCTGCACGCGGGACGTGTCCTGCGATTCGTCGACGCAGAGATAGGGGTAGCGCGCCTGAAACTCCGCCAGAATTTCAGGCTGCTTTCTGAGGATCGCCAGCGCGTAGGCCATCTGGTCGTCGTAATCCATCTGCCGCGCCTCGCGCAGCGCAGCGCAGTAGTGCGCGTACAGCTCAGAAAAGCGCGGCAGGCCGAAGTCCTGCGCAGCGATCTCGTCCGCCGACAGCATCATATTTTTACAATAGGTGATCGCCGTGCGCACCTCGCGGATGGTGCTGTCGGTTGGATAGTCCCCGTTCAGCGCCTGATAGATGCGCCCGACCAGCGCGGCAAGCTCGCCGGCGTTTTCCTGCAGCGCAAACGCCGGGCCGCGCTGCCGTCCGCAGGCCTCAATGATCTTGGAAGACAGGCCGTTGATCGTGCGGAACTCCGGCGTCTGCCCGGCAAGCTCCGGGAAGCGCGCGGTAAAGCGCGCGCGAAGCTCCCGCGTGGCGGCGACGGTGTAGGTCACGGCCAGAATATGCGCCGGGTCGATGCCGCGGCACAGCGCCATATACCCCAGCCGCGTCACCAGCACCGTCGTTTTCCCGCTTCCGGGCACGGCCAGCAGCAGGACCGGCCCCTCCGTCTCGCGGACGGCGGCCTTCTGCTGCTCGCTGAACTGCGGCATATAGCGGGCGGTAAATTCCTCCGGCGTCATACGGTAAGCTCCAGCACGACCGGGCAGTGGTCGCTGCCGAACACGTCCGTGCGGATCTCCGATGACAAAACACGCGGCAGCAGACGCTCGGAGACGATAAAATAGTCGATGCGCCAGCCTGCGTTGTTTTCCCTCGCGTGGAAGCGGTAGCTCCACCACGAGTATACACCCGCCAGGTTCGGGTGCAGGCGGCGGAACGTATCGGCAAAGCCGGAGGAAAGAAGCTCGGTCATTTTCGCGCGCTCCTCATCAGAAAAGCCCGCGTTCTGCCGGTTCGCCTTTGGGTTTTTGATGTCGATCTCCTCATGCGCGACGTTCAGATCGCCGCAGTAAACGACCGGCTTTTCCGCGTCCAGCCGCAGCAGATACGCGCGCAGCGCGTCTTCCCACTCCATGCGGTATGGAAGGCGCTTGAGGCCGTCCTGCGAATTGGGCGTATAGCAGCAGACGAGATAGAATTCCGGGTACTCCGCCGTGATGAGCCGACCTTCGTGGTCGTGCGCGTCAAGGCCCAGCCCATATTGGACGGAAAGCGGGGCCTGCTTCGTCAGAATCGCCGTGCCGGAATAGCCCTTTTTCTCGGCGGAATAAAAATAGCGGTGATAGCCGTCCAGCTCGAAGACGGCCTGCTCCGGCTGGAGCTTCGTCTCCTGCAGGCAGATCACATCGGCATTTTCCTGCGCACAGTAGTCAAGAAAGCCCTTGCCGAGACACGCCCGCAGGCCGTTGACATTCCAGGATACCAGTTTCATAGATACCTCCAGGTGAAAAAAATCTTCCCGTGGGCGGGAAGAGACAGAGTGTGAAAAGAGCTTGCGGATTTATGGGACAGTATGGGTTCGCCGCAGTCCTGTAGGGGCCGATGCCCACATCGGCCCGCTGGGAAACTGCGAATTTGCCGCAGATTTCCGTAAAACCGGTACATTCTGCGGGCGGACAGAGTCGTCCGCCCCTACAGGAGAGAGCGGGGGGCGTTGTAGGGGCCGACGACTCTGTCGGCCCAAAAAATATAACGAATTCGCCGAGAATTCCCGTAAAACCGGTGCAATCTGCGCGGGCCGATGTAGGCATCGGCCCCTACAACGAAATTTGGTGGTGCACACGGGGGTGCATCGGTCTATGCTTTTCGCCCCTGCCTGCTGCAACCCCTCAGTCAGGGGAGCCGTTATTCTGCTGTTTCCTCCGCGGCCGTTTCCGGCAGCTGCATATCGTCGAAGGCGTTCTGGGCGTCGTCGAAGATCACCTGTACCTCGGCGAATGCGTCCTGCAGGCGGGAAAGGCCGGTAGACAGGTCGGCGGCCAGCGCGGCGATCTCCTCGCCGGAATCCATGTAGCGGGTGCGCGCATCCTCGCAGAGGTTGGACAGCTGCGCGTAGATGCGCCGGGCGCGCACGGCGGCATTGCGCTCGGTCTGCTCGGCGCGGCGGTAAGCGGTCAGCTCCTTTTCGGTGAGCGACGGTTCCTGCACCGGTTCATCCGGCTCATTTTCTGTTTCCGGCTCTTCCGGCTGCGGCACCGGCTCCGACGGCTGCGGGTCGGGGCGCGTCAGCAGTTCCTGTTGCGCCTCTTCGGCCTTTTTCAACTGCTCCGCCAGATCAGAGCCTTCCTGCGCGAGCGCGTTCACCTGCCCGGAAAGCGCGTCGTTGTCCGCCTGTGCCTGCTCCAGACGCTTCTGTAGACCTGCCAGTTCGACCTGAAGGCGCGCATTTTCTGCGGCGAGCTTATCGCGCTCGTCGGTCAGCTTGCGCAGGGCCTTCTGGTGCTCAATGGATGTCGATTCGATATAATTGACAACGTCGGTGCGGTTAAAGCCGCTGACCGCCGTGCGGAACTTTGAAAAATCAGACACCTGTTGTTCCTCCTGATTTCCGATTTTGCCTCAGTATATCACAAAAAACGGCAAAAAACAACCTGTCCGCCGCCGCCTTTGCGGATTTCACGAATTGTTCACAGACAGTGGTTTTTCATTTGTATGATTGCAGATACGGGAAAAGACTGATATAATAGATTTTATCTGAAAGACAGTGAGGAAACGAAGCATGGAATACAACAAGCTGATCGCCGAGCTGCATACCGGCGACGATGTAGAGGGTTTTTATGTTCTGAAGGACGCGTTTTTGAAGACGACGGCGGCGGGAAAGCCGTTTTTGTCCGGCGTTCTGGCCGACCGCTCCGGCGTGATCGATCTGAAGGTCTGGGACTATTCCGGCCCCATCGGCGCGCGGCCGGACGATATCGGCCGCGTCGTCAAGATCCGTGGGCAGGTGTCGGAGTTCAAGGGTGCGCCGCAGCTGACGGCGGGCCGCATCCGCATGGCGGATGGGAACGACCAGTATGATCTTTCCGCCCTTGTGCCGACCGCGCCCATCGACGCGGACGCGCGTGTCGCGGAAATTGAGCGCATGATCGACTCCATGGAGGACAGGGAGTATCAGTCCGTCGCCCGCACGATGCTTGCGCGACATCTGGACGCGTTCCGTTCCATCCCGGCGGCCAAGAGCGTCCACCACAGCTTTCTGTCCGGGCTTCTCATGCACACGTCCAATATGCTGCGGCTGGCGGATTTTCTGGCCGGGCTTTACGGGGAGATCATCGACCGGAGCCTGCTGCTGACGGGAACGCTGCTGCATGATTTTGCAAAGGAAAAGGAATTTACGTTTTCCGGCCTTGGGCTGGTCACGGATTACTCGCTGCCCGGCCAGCTGATCGGCCATCTGGTGATGGGCGCGCAGGAGGTGCAGCAGTGCGCGCAGGAGCTTGGCATTTCCGAGGAAAAGAGCCTACTTTTGCAGCACATGATCCTCTCGCACCACGGCGAGCCGGAATTCGGCGCAGCTGTGCGCCCGATGTGCGCCGAGGCGGAGCTGCTCTCCGAGATCGACCTCATCGACAGCCGCATGGAGATCTACGCCGAGGCGCTGCAGGATCTGCCCGTTGGAAGCTTCTCCAACCGCATTTTCGCGCTGGACAAGAAAATCTACCGTCACGGGTGATGCGGTAAGAACGCCCGGCGGCAGGAGGCGATTGACAAATCGGCGATTTACTGGTATAACCTGAAATACATATTTAAAATTGATATGCCAGACGCAAAAGGAGTCGAGAAGCATGGAGAAAGCAGTCAGATTATTGGCGGCGGCAGGCGTTCTGATGCTGCTGGCGGAGATACTTTTGGGGCTTACGCGGTAATGGATCTGCGCGGGCCTGCTCTGGGTCGGCGCGTTCGGCTGCCTGATCGCGCCGCAGAACTTCAAAAAGCGGAAAAACGAAGAATCGTGAGGGATTTGACATGAACAGTATGCGATCCGAGCTGACGCCCTTTTTGGATGGGGACGAGCGTCTGCGCTCGTTTCCGGCCAAGCATAAAAAGAAGCTGCTGGCCCTCTGGTATCTGGCCGGGAAGGTCGAGGCCGGACGGCAGTATACCGAAGCGGAGCTGAACGAGCTTCTGAATGCATGGACGCTGTTCCACGACCCGGCGACGCTTCGCCGGGAATTGTACAACAAGCGGCTTCTGGAACGGACGCCGGATGGCGGCC
>OGRA01001897.1_pt1 | contig 18634 bp, 14 predicted proteins | sample 1553351 | NCBI WGS metagenome assembly OGRA01 (sample SAMEA2580056, study PRJEB22360) | human gut metagenome | biome: human gut; feature: human-associated habitat; material: faeces | place: Denmark | collected 2008/2010
ATTTCTCCTTTGGTCGTTTTCCGGCTAATCCTGATTCATGCATAAGACGCTGAACCCTCTTATGGTTCACCCGATATCCACGATTAATAAGTTCCTGATGAACTCGTCTTACGCCATATCTGCGCTTGTTTTCATCAAAAATACTTTTTATTTCTTCTAGTACTTCCTTATTGCGTTCAGCAACAACATCGTTTCTGCTAATCTCAAAATAGTAAGTAGATCTAGCCATATGCATTGCTTTAAGCAGATACTTTAATTGGTATCCTTTTTCTCTGAGGTCCTTGATGATTGCTGCTTTTTCGCCTTGAGTTGCGCAGCCCATTTTTCTTGCCTCAAGGCGATCCGTTTTTTTATTATTTCATTCTCCGCTTTGATATATTCGTTTTCCGATCTCAAGCGCATCAGTTCTTCTCGTTCTGATTCTGTTAAAGGTAATGGATTTGTTGACTTCTTCATTTTTAATTCCTTTGTTGAACGTCCTTTTTTACTTCCTACTAATCCATTATATCCTTGTGATTTATATTTGTATATCCATTGATAAAGTATTCCTGGGCTAATACCTGCTTCTGTGGCAACTTTCCTCTTTGGTATGCCTGCAATGACTTTTAAAACCAGTTCAAGTTTTTCTTCTGGTGTCCACACTTTATTGAACACCTTATGTTTTAAAACTTCTGGACCATGTAAATCAACCAATCCAGACCATTCTCGTATATGTCTTTTGAGAGTATCTGGATTCGTATCCTCTGGGATATCTGGATACAAACCCGAATGATACAATTCAACACACATCAGTTTAAACTCATAACTATAACGCATAAAAATACCCTCCTTACTGGTTGTCCAGTAAAGAGGGTACATATCATTTCGATTGGGACTCTATGCTGAGGGCAGGAATGGACACAAAAGATTTTATCTGTCCGCCCTCGCTGAAATTCAATAAGTCCGATTTTGAGATCGGCAATGCCTACGGCGCAGTATGGGGTATGAATATCCTCGCCGGAGAGCTGCCCGATGAAATTCTCAAGGACTTCCTTGAAATGCAGAACCTTTTCTGCGTGAACATTCATGTTGAACCGCTGGATCAGATAGACGCCCTCAAATTCGTCAAGAAAAAGCTCACTAACGTTGAGCAGATGAAGATCGACGAGCAGAAAAAGGCATCGCAGTCCGGCTATGATCCCGATATTCTGCCTCCTGCGATCAAGATGTATATCGAGGACATTGAAAAGCTCCTCGGTGACCTGAACAGCAAAAACGAGCGACTGTTTCATATCAGCATTTCGCTCAGGGCATACGCAAAATCGAAGAAAGAGCTGAAACTTCTTTCTGAGATGCTGAAAAGAACGTGCCAGAAGAACAACTGCACGATGTTCCCTTATGACTATCGGCAGGAGCAGACGCTTGTATCCACACTGCCTATCGGGTATAACGAGATTCCTGTGCGGAGAGAAATGCACACTTCGGGCATAGCGATTTTCGTGCCGTTTACCACCAAAGAGCTGTTTCAGGACGGACAGGCTACCTACTACGGTATCAATACGCTGTCGGGCAACATGATAAGAGCAAATCGCTCCCGATTAAAGAACCCGAACGGGCTTATCCTCGGTACGCCGGGTGCCGGCAAGAGCTTCAGTGTCAAGCGTGAAATCCTCGACTGTTTCCTTACTACGCTCGATGATATTATCATCTGCGATCCCGAAGGTGAATATTTTCCGCTTGTATCGGCACTCCACGGACAGCTTATCCGTATCGCCAGCAATTCCGAACAGCACATCAACCCGATGGACATTACCATTGATGAGTATATGTTCACCAATCCGATGGAAGTCATTGCAAACAAGAGTGATTTTCTTATCAGCTTGTGCGAGATCATTGTCGGCGGTCGCTACGGACTTTCCGCTGAGGAACGTTCGGTCATTGATAAGTGCGTTCAGCGTATCTACAAGCATTTTATCGAAAACGAACCGACTGAGGACAAGATGCCGCTTCTCTCCGACTTACAGCGAGAGCTTCATGAGGAGGGTGAAGTCGCTCTGCGTGTGGCGAACAGCCTTGAAATGTTTGTAAATGGTTCTCAGAACCTTTTCAATCACCGCACAAACATTGATATGAGCAATCGTATCATCTGCTTTGATATTAAGGAACTTGGCAACCAGCTCAAAAAGGTCGGTATGCTGATCGTTCAGGATACGGTTTGGAACAGAGTTTCCGCTAACCGTGAGAAAAAGAAGATCACCCGCTACTACATCGATGAATTCCACTTGCTTCTGAAAGAGGAGCAGACTGCGAAATATTCCGCTGAGATATGGAAGCGTTTCCGTAAATGGGGCGGAGTTCCGACAGGTATCACGCAGAATGTCAAGGACTTGCTTTCTTCTCAGGAGGTCGAGAATATCTTTGATAACTCGGACTTCGTGTATATGCTCAATCAGGCAGCCGGTGACAGGGACATTCTTGCCGAGAAACTGCACATTTCCAAAGAGCAGATGAAGTATGTCACGAACAGCGGTCCGGGCGAAGGACTTATCCGTTATGATAAGGTGTTACTGCCGTTTACGGATAAATTTCCGCAGGATACGCAGATGTATCGCCTTATGACAACCCGTCCCGCTGACCTTGCATAAACTGCGCAGAATGGAGGATTTATGAGCTTACAACGAAAAGAAAATAACCTCCGCAGAGCGCAGGCGCGTTTCGATAAAGTCAGCAGACGGTCGAAGCAGTTTCAGATAGACTTCCGCCGTGAACAGAACAGCAGAGGTCGCTTTCATACCCGTGCCCATATCCTTCGTGGTGAGAAAACGCACCACGGCGGCAGGGGTATCATTCACAAGTTTGCAAATGCAAAATACCGTATTACGGGTGATGCTCCCTCGGTCACAAGGACGATCAAATCATGGCAGCCTAAGACCTTTAAGGGCAAGCTGTTCAAGGCGAATGCCCGTGCGGTCAATTTTGCAGTACATGATGTAGCGCAGACGGCGGTAGATACGGCTCTTGCGACAGAAACGGTAGGGCTGAAAGTATCGGATACTGCCCAGCGTGAAGTCCGCAGCAAACTCAAACAGAAATATACCCGTGAAGCGGTTGACGATTATCACCGTGGAGTATTTCTCATGGGACGGACGGCGACTGATGCTGTCAAGGGCGTTCACAGTCACCTGAAAACCAAGAAGCAGTACAAGCTCGAAAAGGCAAAGTTACAGCTCAAAAAGGCGGATAACAAGCTGTATCGGGCAAAAACGAACCGTCCGAAGCTCTGTGCCAATTCCGCCGATCTGCGGAAAGCGAAAGCGGAGTATCGGGCAAAGGTAAAGCCTGCACACGGAAATAAGCTCCGCAAGGCAATGAACAAGCGCCGGCTGCAAGCCTACAAGCAAACAAAGCGCGAGCTGAAATTTGAGAAAAAACAGCTCGTGACGGAAAACAAATTCCGTGTCAAGGAATACCGCAATCAGAAGAAGATCGCAAAGCTCAGTAAGCCGGGACTGCTGATATTGAAGCCAGCCACATACAGCGCAGGACGAATGAAGGCATCGGCTTGGCAAAAGGCGGTCAACGTAGATCAGGACAACGATTTTGTTCATGCTATCGACTCCGCAAAACGGCGTATCGCTGAACCTGTTGCTCAGAAAGTGAGCAAGCCCCAGCGATTGCATAAGAAGGAGAAACAGCGTGATCTCCTGAGCGATAAAAAGAGCAAATCCGACAAGAAGCTGAACCGTCAGGAAAGCAAGCTGAAAGAGAAACATGACAGCTACAAGAAGCGGAAGAAGAAACCCAAACCGAAGTCAAAGAAAAAGGGCGTAAAGGACACGATCTCGGCGACTCTGAAAGCGGCTTGGAAATTCGTGAAGAATGTCTACGAGGCTGAGGTCAAGAAGTTTTTTCTTACTATGGCGATACCTGTCATTGTGATATTGCTTGTATTTGCGATATTGACGATGATATTCTCAGCTACTTCCTCCAACAGCGGTTTTACGCTCGGCACATATGCAGCGCAGGATTATGACCTGAGTGAAGCTGAGAAATATTACACGGAGCTTGCCTATAACCTCAACCAGAAAATACGAAAGGTCGGCAGTTCTACGGATTGGCAAAGCGGACTTGCGGCATTCGGTGCGAATACCGGCGACTTGGAAGATACCCCTGATGAATGGGTATGGGGACAATCCTCGGTTTATGACTGGACTCCGCAGTATGATTTTGACTGCTACAAGCTGTGGTCATTCCTCTGTGCTTATTACTACGATTTCGATGCTGATAACGATGATATTTACTATTGGGAGTTCGACGGCGATACAGAAGATCTGCTTGAAGAAATCTTCGATGATGAATATGAGTTTGTGTATTGGTATGACAATCAATCCCGTTGGGAGGAACTTGACGATTATGTCTATTTCGGCGGCGGAAGCAGTACGGACGGCAGTTATTACTACTGCGAACAGTCCGCAAGCAAAAGCAACGGTTCATGGACATACAAGTTCAAGCCAACTTCCTACACTTCAGAGCTTGGACAGTATCTTGACGGTGATGGTTACTGCTACCTGAACGGCAATTACCGGGTGCTGAATGCCAATAAGAGCTATGCTCTGACAGGCTATTATGTGCTTGATAACCGTTATTTTGCAGACGGCGCACATACGGTATCGCCGTTCTACTGGATAGACGGTGACGGAAACTTCTTCTTCCGCAATCATGACGGAAACAATCAATACCGCTCGTTCTACGGTTGGACAGATGATGATGCGTGGTTCATGATTACCGAAGCTGATGCAAGAGCTTGGCTCGGTGACGATGATTGCTCCGCACTGTACGGATATGTACAGAAGCAATACTGGAAAACAGAATGCAAACTCTACTACAACGTGAAGCAGAACAAGACCTTTGACGAGGTCATAGCTGAAAAGCTCGGCAGTATGTCGCATTCCGATGAACGCTTGCAGTATTACAGCCTGCTTGTGGGCACGGACGGCTCCGGCACGATGTACGGCAATCATCAGACACTTCACAATCTTCTTCCGGGGCCTACTGTCCGTAACTACTCGCTAAAGCGTGAGTTCGGGTACGAAATGACTGGTTGGAATGAAGATAGTGACGGACTGTATCAGGGTATCAAGGTCTATTGCAGCAACGGCGATACGCTGAAAGCTCCATTCAAATGTAAGATCACCGATGTCGATACCGGTGAGAACAAGATCACTGTCCGCAAGGACGATGTGGAGTATTGGTATGACGGTACGGGAGGAACGAAGCGTGATACCGAGGTCACTATCGCAAACGCCGTGCTGTTAAGCGGCTTTTCCGAGGGCGATACGGTCAATGACGGACAGGACTTCGCAAAAACAACGGCAGGAAATGTCAATTTCCACGTTTACATAGATACTGACGGCTACGGTTGGGACTATATTGATCCTCGCCTTGTGCTGTACTAAAGGAGGAGCTATGGAGCGAATAGACAAAAAAATAGCTGAAAATCACCAGCGTCAGGACTTCCTGCGAAAGCGTATGCAATCCGACAAAGAGGAACTTGCAAAACTGGAGTCCGAAGCAAGGGTGCTTGAACACTCTCAGCTTGCTGTGGTCTTTAGCTGTGAGATCAAGGACGTAAACACGCTCGTTACAAAAGAGCATGATACGCTTATGCGACTGCGTTCACAGGGTATCACGGACGATATGCTTGAAGCTCTTGCAAAAGGCGAAATTACGATAAATACAAATTCCGAGGAGGAAACAAATGAAAGCAAGATTTTTTAGCGCTATGCTTGCAGCATTTATGCTCGCAACAGCAAGCGTCGGCGGTGTGACCGCTTCAGCTGCGGAAAAGACGGTTGCCGAGGAAGGAACAGCCGAGACTACTGCTGTCGATGATGATAGCTCTGTGGAGACTACGGAAACAACGACTTCTGAGCCTGCGGACGATAGCTCTGTTACAACGGTAACTGCCGATGATATGGAGAAGTTCCGTGAGGTCATGAGCGACCTTGCCGAGGCAGGGACAACGGAGGTCAATACCGACTATGACGGCGATCCCTATTATGATACGGACGGCAACGCTACCCTTATCAAGTCGGAACAGATCATTTACAATACGGAAGAAATGCAGTTCATCGCTGTGACAACGAAGGATGGTCATGTGTTCTATGTGCTTATCAACTATTCTGCGAAAAATGCCGAAGACCAGGTATTTTTCCTGAACAAAGTGGACGACTATGACCTCTACGCCCTTCTTTATGCAGGCGATGATGAGGATAGCAAGATCACCCCCGAACAGGCACATCAGGCCGCTGAAAAAGCAAACGGCAGAGTGACCGGAAGTGCAACTGACGGCGAGACTGCTGAAACTGCCGAGGACGGCGAAGATACATCTGAACCGGCAGCTCAGGCAAAGCCTGTCCCCATGAGCAAGAACAGTATGATGCTCGTTTTCGGCGCACTCGCTTTGATCGGTGTCGGCGGTGCAGGCTTCTTCATGATGAAGAAAAAGAACGGCGGTAATAAGACTGCGGCTAAGTTCGAGCCTGAGTTTGACGATGAAACCGAGATTGCCGAAGAAGATGAGGACGAGATGAATTTCTACGATCATCAGGACGATGAAGAATAAGAAAGAGAGGACAAAAGAATGAGAATGATGAATAAGATCGGTATCGGTATTATGGCTGCGGTAGGTACTGCCGCAGCGGTGGGCGCAGGTTCAAAGATCGTTGATAATCACAGACGCAAGTGGTTCGATAACGGCTATAAGTCCGGTCACTTTGCAGGCTTCATTGACGGTGCAAAGTCAATGGTCAGCATTGCTGAGGAGACTGCAACCCTCGCTCAGAAGGTCAATCAGAACAGCACGGTTATCCGTGAGAAGTATGAAAAGCTCTGCGAGGAGTTTGAGGAGCTTCAGGAGAACTACGACGATCTTTGTGAGGATTACTACAACGACTGACCGACTTTGAACCCAATGGATTCAAAGTTCCCGACAACAGAACAACGTGAGACAATGAGAAAAGAGAGAGAATTTGTCTAATGAAAGTTTTAAGCCTATTTGACGGCATTTCCTGCGGTATGCTTGCTCTGCTGAGGGCAGGCATACCCGTGGAGTGCTATGATGCCTTTGAGATTGACAAATATGCCGTCACGGTCTCAAAACGTAATTTCCCCGTAATCGTTCATCACGGGAATGTATATGACGGCGACTTTACGAAGTTCAAGGGCTATGATCTGCTTCTTGGCGGTTCGCCCTGTACCTATTGGTCTATCGCCAAAAAGGACAGAGAAGTTGACTGCAACGGCGAGGGATTCAGGCTCTTTAAGGAATATGTGAGGGCCCTCCATGAAAGTGGGTGTAGATACTTCTTATATGAGAACAACTACTCCGTTCACCAGAACATCAAGGACGAGATCAGCAAGGCTCTCGGCGTAGAGCCTATTATGATAAACTCCGCGCTTGTTTCGGCGCAGAACCGCAAACGCTGTTACTGGACGAATATCCCGTTTATTTCTTTTCCCGAAGATAAGGGCATTTTGCTGAAAGATGTGCTTGAAAGCGGTCTGCCGTGGCAGGACAAGTCCTACTGTATGACTTCCTCCTATAACGGTGCGGTGCTGTATAACACTCTGGAACGCAAGCAGCGGACTATGGTTGCAGAGCCTATCCCGATCAATACATATCAGGATACGGACAAGTCCCGTACTGTCATGGCAGGCTATCACAAGTACGGTGAAGCAACAATTATAAAAAATTCGGGCTTCAACGGCGGTACAACAGCAGTCGCTATGCCGATGGGTGCCGCCCAGCGCGGACGGTATGTTGACGGTAAAAATACCGAACAGCATATTGAAGTGCGTGAGGACGGAAAATCCAACTGCCTGACAACGGTTCAGAAAGATTCGCTGATCTGCACTCCCGTCCGTGTCGGACATTACGGCAAGGGCGGACAGGGACAGCGTATTTATTCCGTGCGCGGAAAATCGGTCACACTCTCCGCAAACGGCGGTGGTCAGGGTGCAAAGACAGGTCTGTATAAGATTGATCTCCCTGACGGTGACTATATTATCCGCAAGCTAACACCCATAGAAGCAGAGCGTTTGCAGACGCTTCCCGACAACTACACCGCAGGCATATCCAACACGCAGCGTTACAAATGTATCGGCAACGGCTGGACGGTCGATGTGATCGCCCACATTTTGGGAGGACTTCGTGATGAATGAAGAACTCCTGAAAACCTGTACCGACAACAATAATTACACTATCTATACAGCCTTTTGCAAGGCACAGCGTATTTTGATGCGGTCTTATACTCCTGTTTGCAGTATCAGCGGCGGTTCGGACAGCGATATTGTGCTTGACATGATCCACAAGGTCGATGAGGACGGCAAGGTCAAGTATTTTTGGATAGATACCGGGCTTGAATACTCCGCAACAAAGGAGCATCTCGATTTCCTTGAACAAAAATACGGTATCGAGATTATCCGCTTGAAGCCCGATAAGCCTATTCCGACCTGTGTGCGTGAGTATGGTGTTCCTTTCCTGTCGAAATATGTCTCGGAACAGATGATGCGTTTGCAGAAACACAATTTTCAGTGGGAAGATGAACCGCTTGAAGTGCTGTTGCAGAAATATCCTCAGTGCAAGACTGCTCTGCAATGGTGGTGCGGAGAGCGATATTCCGACAAGGACGGCTATCAGAAAATCAGCAGATTCAGCATAGAACGCAACCGCTATCTGAAACAGTTTATCATGGCGAATCAGCCGGATTTCCCCATCTCCAACAAGTGCTGTGAGTTTTCAAAAAAGAAACCGCAAAGCGTATTGTCAAGGAGCTTGAAGCTGACCTTGATATTACGGGTATCCGACAGTCCGAGGGCGGTATCCGTTCGGCGGCTTTCAAGACTTGTTTTTCCGAGTGCAAGTCAAAGGGGTGCAATACATTCCGCCCGGTCTTTTGGTATACAGACGGCGATAAGCGTGACTATGAAGAAATGTTCGGCGTTACGCACTCTCGGTGCTATACCGAATACGGACTGAGGAGAACAGGCTGTGTAGGCTGTCCGTTCAGCAAACATATCAATGAGGAGCTTGCGATCATTGAGCAGAATGAGCCGATGTTGTATAAGGCGGCGGTCAATATCTTCGGTAAATCCTATGAATATACAGCGAAATACCGTGCTTTCGTCAAGGAGATGAAAGCAAAGGAGAAAGAGGAAAAGAAACGTGATAGACTACTCAGCCTTAACGGAACATCTGCCTGTGATACTGGCGGTGACAGCGATACTCGGTCTGCTGTTCGGAGTGCCGTATCTTCTGACGAAAACGCTCCTGAGATCGGAAAAGGAGCGTGATGAAGATGTTTGATCCTGAATTTCAGCGGAAAGCACTGAGCCTTGTTATGGGCTTCATCATGGAGTTTTCGGGTACACTGGCAGAACTGGAACCGGTCGAGCTGACAGCGGATAACCTGAATGTATCGACTATTTCCGTATCATGCCTGAAAGTCACTTGGGACTCCGAGCCTGACCGTGACTATTATGTGAGCTGCACGGCTCATGATGATAATTACGCCTATGCTGATAATATGTACTTTGAGTTCAAATCAAATGACCTCTGTTACATAACAGGTCTGCGTGAGGGTACTGAGTACACGGTGACGGTCGAGCCTGTTCTTTCTGAGGAAGAACAGGACGGATACACTGTAAAAACTTCAAGTGCTGACGGCAAGACGGAAACGGTTGAAGTGATCTATGAGTTTCCCGATGAAGAAGGCTGGGATTCGTGCTATTGTGGCGAGCGAAAATCAGGCTTAACACGGAGTCCTTCGTGGGACGCTATTCAAGGCAGTACCGTAGACACTATTACCAGAACGGGTATCATGCGTGATGAGTATGGCGATTACTGCTGTGCTATGGGCGTATGGTACGGATACTGCGGAGACAGATTTCTCGTCACCAACGAAACAGGACAGCAGTTTACCGTCAAGATTTGCGACAGCAAAGGCTATGCTGATGACGGCGAGGGACGCTATCATTGGTTCGGCGGTGAGGGCAACGGCAAGTGTATCATAGAATTCATTTATGATGATAATTCACTTCCACCCTGCGTAGCTTTCAGCGGCAGTTGGGGCTACTATAACTGGAACGGGCTTGACCTGAGTTCCAATATCACAAGTATCAAGAAAATCAACTACGGTAAACCCGTAGAATACTAAAATCATGGAGGAACATTTATTATGAACGCAAAGAAGATCATCAAGGGTATCGTGAAGCTCGGTGTTGTGGGCGGTATCGCCTTCGCTGCATATAAGCTCGGTGAGTGCAATGGCGAGGTAAATGAACGTATGCGTGAGAAGTATGGCGACGAGGACGATGACGGCATCGGCTCCGACGATGATGAGGACGATTACAGGTTCTACGATAATATGGACGAGCCTGATGACTGGTGTCTTGCGCCGGCAAGTGGAGCCGTGACTCCTTATGATATTGGTCAAGAGTATACTATCAGCGAAGAAGTTCCTGCTGAAAAGTGCGAAGTTCCTGACGAACCTCATGAAAAAGAGAAGCCTTTGCCGCAGAAGGAAAACAAAGAGTGTGTCAAGAAAGAAGTCGTACCGCCTCCTGTCAGGAAGTACGCTCCTTTGAGCAGTATTAAAATTCGTGGCATTTCCCGTTATGAAATCGAAACGCTGCTGATTTGGATGCTCCGCCACGGAGCGTTTTATAAGACCGATCTGATCTATGTGATTGATGCTGGCTCAACGAAAATTGACCAAATTTGTGATGCGTTTCTCAAAGCAGGGTATATCCGCAAAGAAGAAAAAAGCCGAAAGACATACTGCAATCTCACAAAAGAAGATTTTTACTGGCTGTTGTTAGAAGAATAAAAGCACACTCCCCATGATGGGAAATGTGCTTGGTAGGTTGGATACGATACTCCTAATTATTCTCCTAACAAATTCTTTCTCCTAAAAGCACGGCGTTTTTAGGAGAACCGAACTCTTTAGGAGGAAACTTTAGCATAAAAGCTGTTCTTTCCGGTTCCGTGACGTTCAATGTATTGCTCATCGACGAGCTTTCTGAGAGCAGCTTCAACCGACTTTTCACTGATACTTGGGCAGATATTCGCAATTTCTTTCTTGGTGAACTTTCCGACTTTTGTGTCTACCGCTGCTTTAACGATGTCATAGGCTTTGCTTTTAACAGCAACGCTTTTCGGCTTGCCGCCTTTGATCTCAATGGCGGTAGATTCGCCTATTATCTGCACCCGTTCCTCAAATTCACGATAGCAGGCAAGAACAACGCCCAGCATATATTTGATGAATGGCGTAGGATCGTCAGTTTCCTCATGCCAGCCCTTTGATGCTTCTTCCAGAGCGTCATAATATGCACCTTTTGTTTTTTCGATATGCTTCTCGATACTGATATACTTTCCGACTTCATAGCCGTTTCGGTACAAAAGCAGTAATGTCAGAAGTCGGCTCATTCTGCCGTTTCCGTCATTGAACGGGTGGATACAGAGAAAATCATGGATAAAAACAGGAATAAGGAGAAGCGGATCAATCTTCTCGGATTGGGTAGCCTGTTTATAATTCTCGCATATCGCTTCAATACAAGGTGCAGTTTCATAGGGCGGAACAGGTGTGAAGCGGATAAATTCAGAACCGTCGGGGCGAGTCTCCTTCAGATAATTCTGCGTGATCTTATAAGTACCGCCTAAGCCTGATTCGGAGTATTTAGTCAGGTCACGGTGAAGCTGAAGAATGATGTTGCTTGTGATGGAAATATAATCGTGGCTTTCGTGAATGGTATTCAGAACATCACGGTATCCTGCGATCTCCTTTTCATCACGGTTCTTCGGTGTGGTTTTCTCCTTGACAATCTGACCGATACGGGTGCTTGTTGTTATGATACCCTCGATACGGTTAGATGATTCCACGGACTGAACCTTTGCAACTTCGGTAAGTTTTTCTAATTCAACGGGCTTCTGACGGGAAAAAAGCTCTTGTCTGCCCTTGTGTTCATGTATCTGGGTGAGATAGCGGAGTATTTCGTTATCCCACAAGCAATTTTCAAATTTTGAATAATCGAATTTTCGCATTGTTTTTCTCCTACTACTAAATTTTTGTTCTCCTATATTATACTCCTATTTAGGAGAAATGTCAACAATTTAGGAACAAAAATAGGAGAAAATATTTGGTAAATCAATTCTGTTTCCCAAAATCGAAAAAATCAAGAATTTGGAAAATAGAAATCGAAAGGAATGAAAATAATGTCAATTTTGATCGTGGGCGAAAAGCCCTCCGTTTCCCGTGCAATCAGTTCCGTGGTCGGTGCGGACAAGGTTCAGAAAGGCTACACCGAGGGAAACGGCTATATCGTGTCATGGTGTGTCGGTCACTTGGTCGGACTGAAATATCCGAATGGCTACGGCAACGGCTGGGAACAGAAGTGGAGCTTTTCGCAGCTACCGATGATTCCCGAAAAGTGGCTGTTTAAGGTCACTGACAGCACAAAGGCTCAATACAATATCATCAAAGACCTGATGAACAGGGGTGATGTGACGGAGATCATCTGTGCTACCGATGCTGACCGTGAGGGCGAATGTATCTTCCGCTATGTCTATAATATGGCTCGGTGCCGCAAGCCTGTGAAGCGTTTATGGGTATCCTCTCTTGAGGAGTCGGCTATCCGCAAGGCGCTCACCAATATGAAGCCTATGTCCGCTTATGACTGCCTGTTCGATGCAGGCTATGCCAGGGCGAAAGCAGACTGGCTTGTGGGCATGAACGGCTCTCGGCTGTTCTCCGTCCGTTACGGCGGTAAGCTGAATATCGGCAGAGTGCAAACTCCCACGCTTGCGATGATCGTTCAGCGTGACCATGATGTTGAGCATTTCGTCAAGCAGAAGTATTTTACCGCTGACCTTAACTGCGGTGATTTCATTCTTTCTTCTGCAAGAATTGATGATGAAGCTAACGCTGATACGCTTGTATCTGCCTGTGATAGCAAAACGGTCACGATCTGCTCGGTAAAGCGTGAAGTAAAGACCGAAAAAGCTCCGAAGCTCTATGATCTGACCACACTTCAAAGAGAAGCAAACAAGGCTTACGGGTATACAGCGCAGCAGACGCTTGACTATACGCAGTCGCTTTATGAGGGTAAGCTCGTCACATATCCCCGTACCGACAGCCAGTATCTCAGCGATGATATGGCGCAGACGGCTTTTGATGTGCTATGGCTCTGCGATAATATCTTCGGATTTGCTATATCCCATATTCTATACGTTCAAGATTTTTATCACTCATTGCTACAGAAGGAATAAACCCCTCTTCAATACCAGTGCTATCGGTAAAAATTTCCAAATTTGTATAGGACTTATCAGCATTACTTACAGAATTTCCATTTCTCTGCGATATGACTGGATTTGTGAAGTCAATCTCAAATATTACAGATTCTTGTGATGGAGCTGAATTGGATGCCATATCAAATGGAGTAACACTTACGACATAAATACCATCATATGTATCATATTTACCGTTTTCTTTCTTGTTTGAGAACGGTATGGTAAATGTGTGTTTATCTTTATCCTTCTCATCTGTACTCCAATCACCTCTTGAAATAATTTCCATTCCGGTCTCATCATGTGCTTCTCCGGGATCTTTTCTCTTTATTTCAATGTGTGCCAGTGAAGGATCAAAATTATGTTCAGTGATTGTTATTACAATGTTTTTGTCAATTTGACTAACACCAAAATAGTGCTCCTTATTTGATGTTTTAAACTCATTGAAATTAGTCTTAAGAACCGGAGGTGTCTGGTCTACAACGAAGGAAGTGGTCGAACCATTTTGACTGTGATTTCCAGCCATATCGATATAGGAAATATTATAGCTATAAACTCCGTCTTTCGAGATTGTATATTTTCCTATATGTACATTGGCGTTATTTTGATCATTCTCCCACGATGTAACTTCAACTTCATCACCATTCAACGTAAAATGTACATCTTTGGATCTGAAATTTCTTTCATCTATAGTAATCGTAACAACTTGATCTCCGTTGTAATAAGCTGCATTTGAAGTTAGAGCTGATGAAATAGCGGGAGCAGTCTTATCTACATTATAGCTCTTTGTAGTTGCAGCTTCGGCTTTGTTATTTGCATTATCTGTCAAATTAACAGAAACAAGATTGTCATTTGTATCACTGGTTACAGTCACCATGAATTGTAAACTCGTTACAAGATTAGAGTCCCTTACTATAGATTCATTGATGATAATAGCCTCATCACCTGTGGTTTGAATATCCCCGTTCTCATTTACCGTTATAATGCCTTGTTTGTTATCATTTGCAATCGACCATTCTATTTCAGAGATGCCTGAAAAAGAATCCTCAACGGTAATAATAAGCGGAACATCTTTATTGTAGAATACAATATTCGTGTCATTTTCCTGGTACACATTTGATGGAGATACTGTGCTTGATTCTTCAATTCTAATAGACGAAACATTCGTGTGAAGTACCGCATCCTCAACTATAGTGCCGTTTGCATATTTCAATCCTGATGTATGTCTATAATTATCGTTTGAGTAATTAGAGGAAGCCACATTATCAACGACAATCGCCCATATTTGTCCCTTGAAGCCTTTCTCAATCTTAAACTCGGCGTATCCCTCCTGAGAATTCCAGTTTTCTGTACCACTAGCATATACAGTTGCTGAAATAGGGTTTTCTTGACCGGATTCACGGCGATATAATGTGACATAATTTATGCCTGACGAAACATCCTCATCTTTTACATAGACACGCACAATTGTATCTTCCTTAAAGAAGTAGCCATAAGTCGAATATTCAATATCGCTGCCGTTTTCACCTTTAGATTCGAATCGAAATTCAGTTATCATCGGATCTTTAGTATCGATATGAACAATCTTTTCACGTTTGTTTTTCAAGGATAACTCAGTATCTTCAGAAGCGCTATTACCAGCGTTATCTTGAGAATCGGCAATTAAGAGATAATGCCCCTCGGAGTCTATGCTATAGTTATATCGCGCTTCATCAGTATATTTGGTTTTGGTGTCAGGAGAAGCAAACTTAATTGTTTGACCATCAACAACTACTCCATTTTCAGAATGTGAGTACTGATCATAAACAGCATTATTATTGGAATCCCTCACATTCAAGGAAACATTATTCAAACCTGAGTCTTTGTCGGAGGCAACTACTTCATAATTGAACGCAGAAGGATACCATATTTCGCCATTAACAATGTACTGGTTATTCTCTGGTAGTATGATTTCAGCTCTCGGCTTTACATTTTCCAGCTGCAACAATGTCGAACTAGATTCATTAGTTGAAACCACACCATCTATTATTGTAAGATAATAATTGGATTTATTTCCGAGTGCGTCTTCAATTATAAAATAAGCAGTACCAGAAGCATTTATAGGGAGATTATCAAACACGAATTCTCTCGTCTGTCCATTAGGAGAAGATGAACTCACTTTATACTCTTCTTCGCCCCACTTAAGCTTAACTTTTTCATCGGTTTCATCAGAAAAGCCACACCCAGATTCGTTATCTTCAACTTTAACAGAAAGGCTAACGGAATTATTGCCAAAAATTCCGAAAGTGAAGTACTTCAGAATAGAGGGTGTATAAGTATACCGATCTTCAATAACTGTAGGTGCATCTGTATCAACGTAAAACTCATATGTACCGTTGTTTTCATCGGTTATATTTCCAGCGAGATCTGTTGCTTGTACTTTTAATGTATAGCGTCCATTTGCCTGATATTTGTCACTATTAATTTCAATAATATGTTCCTTACGATCTACGGGAACATTATACGAAATATCTACCGACTTTGTAGTTATTACAGTCTCACCATCAACTATCTCCTCACTATCAACTTCAATCGTTTCAGTGGTTAAAGCTCCAGAAGATAAATCATCAGGAGGGAACGCCTCAACTATCTTTCCGTCAGGACCGATTACGGTGCAAGTATAATTCTTCAGTCCTTTATCATCTTTTATGGTAATTTCAATCTCTTCCGAAAAAGATGATCCACCATAATATTTTTTACCATTCTCATCAACATATTGTGGTGTGGCAGAGAAAGACACAGTAGAATCATAATGGTCTTTAGGATCGTAGAATATATCACAATGATTATTTTTCGAATCGAGAAGATACGACTCTTCACTTTTCGTATTATTGTGGCTCTTTATCAAAAAGCTGATAGTGTTAACTCCTTGCTTATTAAGGCCATTTAGTTTGCTAACTGGGATGTAACAGTTTTTATATCTATAGTTGGACTTATCAGAGTATACGATTATTCCATTTCTTTCAGCATCTTGCTGGTTTCTAACGCTCAAGCTATGTTGCTTTCCATTAACATTAACAATAATACTATTAAGTGATGCATCATCAACTTCAAGTTTGATATAGTCGTTATCACTTGCATATATTGCATTGGAGTAAGGATTCGTCTTTGAGTTTTCATCTCCAAATATAAGTGAAGGTTTGGCTGTTGCCTTTTCAAGATCTTCTGTTTTATCATAATAGACAACAGAAGCTTTTTTTATAACTGGCTTTGAACTCTTGATGGCATTAATTACAAAGGTTTGTTCGTTTTTCGCTCTATCCCTAACAATAAATGTAATTGTATTATTAGCTAGACGGTCATCATTATTTATGTTAGTAGTAAATACGTACCCACCATTTGATTCATTGAACTCTACATACTGTTCTCCCTCTCCGCCAATATTATATGTAACCGATTCAATTCCAGAGCCGCTCTCATAAAACGGTGCATCAGTCGTAAAGCTACGCTGCGACCACCAGAAATTTCCGGGTTGTGGCCAAAACGGATCAGACATATTGACAGCGAACTCTGTAGGTTTTGTTTTATCGAAATTATAATGAAAAGTCTCCTCTGCCACTTCATGATCAGTGTCATTGTCATAGGCAGCCCAAAAATGAACATAATGATGATTTTCCGGAATAACATCGGCTAACGCCTCAGAGTCCCATTCAGGATTCCACACACTTGCTGATCCATACGCACCCCAGTCATGCTCATCTGTACTTGATGTTTTGTAATAGATTGATACATCCTCTGTCGGAATTGATGTTACAAGCCAGTTTAAACTATTATTCCACTTGTTTTGATCCGTATCAATTCCTGATACACTCAGATACGGCTTAGAAGTATCCTTTATAGCAATAGATGTGTGCTGAATATTGCCCGCCTCATCAATTACATAAAAAACCACTTCGTGATCTATCATTGATGACTCGCCATGAAGAATGAATCCGTACTCGCCGTTATTATCATTAAGTGAAATTCTATTGCCTACAGCTTCGATTTCGGACTTTTCTGTCACCTCGCTGTTATCAAGTACATAGTATATTTCAAGATTAGAAGACAGGTTATCATTTATTGAGGATGAATTTTTTATATCAAAATTCTTGTCATCGATTCTGATTTTTTCTACACTGAAAGCGTCAGGGATTGTTGTATCATACATATAAGGTAAAGCCTGACAATCAACGACTTCATCCTGATCATCTTGTTTTCTAACAGCCCAGAACTTAATATATCCCTCGCCGTCTTCAAACGTCGTACCATCATTCCAAAGTTTGGCATCAGAATCAGAATAAGTTCCCCACATATGATTAGCAAGAGGAGTTTCACTTGTCTTGTAATATAACGTTGCATCCATACTAACATCTACAGTCCACTCATCAAAATTATTTGTCCAGTTATTGGGAATGACAACATTTAACTCCAAGTCATTTTCTTCAGTGGTGGGCTCAGATACATCCGCGATTTGCTGCTCAACACTATCTTTGAGATCTACAGTATCTTCAGCAATAGCCACAAAACTTGGGGCATTATAACTGAAAGCAAGTGCAAGTGCTGAGATAAAAGCAAACATTCTTCTTGCGTTTTTCATTGATGTACTCCTTTCTTAACTGCAAATGCGTAATTATTTCCATTTAAGACTGAATGAATATAAACAGAGAATACCAGTAGTGATAGCGTTATGCTCAATACCAATATCTCACTATCCTCAGCAGAAATATCAAACGCCTCGTCAGTGAGCTTGTATTCGTCGTTGTCTGCTTTAGATTCCTCAGTCGGAGTGATATATGTACCGCTTTTCCTCATCGCTTCCAGTTGTTCAACACTCAATTGTTCATAGCGATAAAGATTGGCATTCATCTCATTTAAAATCGAGTTTGGATCTAACTGTTGAGGTGTATACTCTCCAAACAGAACGCCGTTGTTATAAGAGAACACAGGCTTTTCCGCTGCAACTAAGCACTCTATGACTTTATCAGCATCTTCAAGCTGAAGATAGAGATCGGCGGCAGTTAAATAGCACTCGACAACATCAGAAATACTCGGTTTCTCTTTTTTCAGGAAATGCTTAATATAAGCTAACGCTTTCTCAAAATGAATCGTGTCGCCATCTTGTTCATGCTTAACAAGTTCGTAATTCACCATATCCCCGCAAAGAGCGAAAGGGAAGGAGGGGAGGTTCATTCGAGCATAACGCAATTCCTTAAACGCATCGTCTATACGTCCAGCCTGTTTGAGCAAAATGTAAGCAGCTTGATAGCCGGAATAGTCAGATGGTGCAAGCAG
>OGRA01001901.1_pt1 | contig 18609 bp, 10 predicted proteins | sample 1553351 | NCBI WGS metagenome assembly OGRA01 (sample SAMEA2580056, study PRJEB22360) | human gut metagenome | biome: human gut; feature: human-associated habitat; material: faeces | place: Denmark | collected 2008/2010
AAACCGAAAAAACCCATAATTTTTTATTATGTGATTGCGCTGATCGTCATTCTGCTGTTAAACCTTCTGCTTTTTCCGAGACTTCTCGAGCCAAAAGTAACAGAAGTTGATTACGGAAAATTTTTGCAGATGGTAGATAACAACGAAATCAGCGAAGTCCAGATCCAGTCAAATGAGATTATTTTCAGCGACAAATCAAGCCCGGCGAATTATTATAAGACAGGTGTGATGAATGATTACAAGCTGGTAGATCGTTTATATGAGGCAGGTATTACCGAATTCGGAACGCCGATCATAGAGCAGATGTCGCCACTCATGGAATTTCTTTTAACATGGGTAATACCGATCGTTGTGATGGTTGCGCTCGGACAGTGGCTGATGAAACGCATGACGAGCAAGATGATGGGCGGCATGGGAAATGCGATGAGCTTTGGAAAGAGCAACGCCAAGGTTTATGTACAGTCCGAAACCGGCATTAAATTTGCAGATGTTGCCGGAGAGGATGAGGCAAAAGAAATTTTACAGGAGATTGTTGACTTCCTGCATAATCCCAAAAAATATGAAGAAATTGGTGCAAAAATGCCGAAAGGAGCACTGCTTGTCGGCCCTCCAGGAACCGGTAAAACGCTGCTTGCAAAGGCAGTAGCCGGAGAGGCAAATGTTCCGTTCTTCTCCATTTCCGGTTCTGAGTTTGTCGAGATGTTCGTCGGCATGGGAGCTGCAAAGGTGCGTGACCTGTTCCAGCAGGCAAACGAGAAAGCACCGTGTATCGTCTTTATCGATGAGATCGATACCGTCGGCAAAAAACGTGACGGCGGCGGATTCTCCGGAAACGACGAGCGTGAGCAGACCCTGAACCAGCTGCTTGCCGAGATGGATGGATTCGATGGAAAGAAAGGCGTTGTCATTCTGGCAGCGACGAACCGTCCGGATTCCCTGGACCCGGCACTTCTTCGTCCGGGCCGTTTCGACCGCCGTGTGCCGGTTGAACTGCCTGACTTAAAAGGCCGTGAGGAAATCCTGAAAGTCCATGCGAAAAACATCCGCGTGGGCGACAATGTCGATTACAATGCGATCGCACGTATGGCATCCGGTGCTTCTGGTGCAGAACTTGCCAATATGATTAACGAGGCAGCACTCCGTGCCGTCCGTGATGGAAGAAAATTTGTCACCCAGGCGGATCTGGAGGAGAGCGTTGAGGTTGTCATCGCCGGATACCAGAAGAAGAATAAGATCATGACCGACAAAGAGAAACTGATCGTTTCCTACCACGAGGTCGGCCATGCACTCGTCGCAGCACTGCAGAGCCATTCCGCTCCGGTTACGAAGATCACCATTATCCCGCGTACGTCCGGCGCCCTCGGCTATACGATGCAGGTGGATGAAGATGAGCACAACCTGATGAGCCGCGAAGAGCTGGAAAACAAGATTGCAACGCTGACCGGCGGCCGTGTGGCAGAGAATCTGGTGTTCCATTCCATCACGACAGGTGCTTCGAACGATATCGAGCAGGCAACGAAGGTGGCAAGATCCATGATCACCCGCTTCGGTATGAACGAGGAATTTGGTATGGTTGCATTTGAGACGGTAACGAACCAGTACCTCGGCGGCGACACTTCCCTGGCATGCTCCGAATCGACAGCAGCACAGATTGATGAGAAGGTTGTTGCAGCAGTCAGAAAACAGTACGACAAAGCAGAGCAGCTCTTAAAAGATAACATGCCGAAACTCCACGAGCTGGCAAAATATCTGTATGAGAAAGAGACGATCACAGGTGATGAGTTTATGGAAATCCTGAATTTATCCCCGGATCAGCTTACGACAACGAGAATGGAAACAAACTAAAAAGCGATAAAAGCAGATGAGAATCCCGCGTTACTGTTCACCCAGCAGTGAAACACTTGCTGTTTCACTGCGTAAGAAAGTGATTCACGAATCCCGCGTTTCAAGGCGACTTCAGCCTTGCGCGGGATTCTTTCTTGTGCTATAATGCTGTAATGCGAAATTATGACACAAAAAGACAGATTTTTTTAGGATAGACCAAGAGAACATAAGGAGAAACGCAATGAAGAAAAAACAGGCATGGAAAGTGATGGGTGCTGTCCTTGCGGGCACACTGGTATTTTCCGATGCAATTCCGCTCCGTGCCAGCGCATCGGCAGGAACGGAAAAAAGCGCAGTACAGAACGAAACTGTCTCCGGAACGGAGAACGGTACAGAGACAAAGACAAAACGGGCAGCCGTTTATGTGAATCTGAAAACCGGCGATGATACGGCAGACGGTACAACGGCAGAGACAGCAGTAAAAACCGTGGAAAAAGCACAGGAGCTTCTTGCAGCTGCAGCGGCAGAACTGCAGGCGGACGGGAAAACAACCGAAAAAAACACTACTGCAGATACCAGCAAAACGGCAGCGGAGGAAGCAGCAGAAAAATATCTGGTATTCGTCGGCATGGATGAAAAAGAGCTGGAAACGTATCGAAAGAAACAGCAGAAAACAGACTTCTGGGGAAGAGTAACAGATACCGTTTTTGCGGCAGATGAAATCGTGGTGACAGAAGCCGGATATGAGGCTGTTCTGGCAGCAGAAAAAGCAAAAGAAACGGTTTCGGAAACACCAACGCTTGCGCCAGGCGAGTCTCCGGCACCGGATGCGGCAGAAGATACCGTAACACCGACTCCGGGTCCGACGGAAACGCCGGATGCAGAGCCGACCGCAGAACCAACGGTGACCCCGGACGCAGAGCCAACGGTAGAACCGACGGAAACGCCAGACGCAGAGCCGACCGTAACGCCGGCGGAGGAACCAACGGCAACACCGACACCGGATGCGGACAACGGAGAAAATACAGAGGATACACCAACGGCAGCGCCGACACCGGATGCGGAACCGACCGTAACGCCGGAAGTAACTCCGACGACAGCACCGGGCGAGAATACCGATGACAGTGAAAATCCGGAGAATCCGGAAACTCCGGCAGAAGATCCAACCGTGACACCTGCCCCGGATGATACAGCAAAAGACGATCCTGCAGCAGATGATACAAACCAGGATAACCAGAACGGAACGGGAAAGGATGCATCATCGGACCAGTGGAAACAGGATGAAAATCTGGATGACCTTGTAAAAGATGAAATTCAGAAAGAAAACGAAACCGTAAAAAATTTCGATGAAATTTCCAATCCATCCGGTACGGACAGCACAGAAGACGGCTATCTGATCTCCGATGTCTCTCTTTTGATCCAGCCGATGGCAGTAAGTCTGTCCGGGAGCGTTGTATCAGAGGAGCAGACGGAAACAGCAGAAGCTGAGACGGCGGACGAAGGCGAGCATGAACTGCTTGCAGCTGCAGAGCAGAAATCCAACCTGAGTGCCGGTGAAATGACAGCAAGTGCAGCCGATGACGTAAGTACGCTGCGTGCCGCAGGAACGATCCTTGTAGGACCGGACAACTACGGAACGAATAAGACATCCACTCCGACTCCGACAGCCACACCGTCGAAGAGCAGCAGTAACAACAGCTCTTCCAATTCCAATACCGGAAACACAAAGATTCCGCAGAAGAAGACACAGACCACTGCAAGCATCCGCAGCATCCCGGTCAACACCGGCGATGAGACGATGGTGCTTCCGCTGGCGATCAGCTCCGCACTTTCTGCAGCCGTTATGTTCTGCATGGCATTTCTTCAGATGCAGGCGAAACGCGCAAAGAGCATGGCCGCATGGCTGGAATTCAAAAAGAATCATCCGTTTGACGAAAAATAAAGAAACAGGCATATCCGAAAAAGCCATTCCATACATTTACAGTATGGGAGGGCTTTTTCTTATGGAAGAAAAGAAAACATGGGCGGTGGGTGCGGGCAGCGGGATCGGCTGGCTGAAGGCGCTTCTCGTTTCCTATCTGATCTCGGTGCTTCTTCTTTTGCTGCTGTCTTTCCTGCTCTGGAAATTTTCCTGGAAGGAAAGCTGGGTGCAGGCGGGCATTGTGGTGATCTATCTGGCATCAAGCTTTTCCGGCGGAAGAATGGCAGGAAACATGGCGGGAAAACGGCGGTTTCTCTGGGGCATCTGCTTTGGAATCGTGTATTTTGCCATTCTGATCATCGTCTCCGCAGTCTTCCTGCCGGGCGGATTTGCCGGAGCCGGAAGACTTCTGTGGGCGGCAGCAGTCTGTGCCGTCGGCGGAATGGCAGGCGGAATGACGGCACACGGCAGATAAAAGCGGACAAAACAGAACATTTTTTCAAAAAACAGACTTTTAAATTTGAAAAACCTATGCTATAATGGGAAGAGCTAATGGCCGAAGACTATAAAAAAGTCGCGCGTCAACTACAATGAAGGAGGAATGTGCCATGAAACACATCAAAACTTTAAATACAAAAAGCTTACAGAACACTGTAAAAAAAGGTGGATGCGGTGAGTGCCAGACATCCTGCCAGTCCGCATGTAAGACTTCTTGCACCGTAGGCAACCAGAGCTGCGAGCATAAGTAAAAGTAATCCATAAGGACGAGTAAAAGGTGTTCCCAGAACCGGTTTCGCCGGATTTGGGAACATTCTTTTTGCCAGGCATATTAAAAAAAGAGAGAGTTATAGAAAGGAATACCACAGTGATACATTTATATAAAAGCAATGGCTTCAACATGGTGCTGGACGTTAACAGCGGCTCCGTCCATGTTGTGGATGACTGCGTATACGATGTGCTTTCCTGCATGAACGAAGGAAAAAATGCAGAAGAGACAGCAGAGGCGCTTAGCAGTAAATACGCCGAGCAGGACATCACCGAAGCCAGAGAAGAAATTCAGGAACTTGCAGACAACGGCATGCTCTTTACCAAAGATATCTACGAAAACGCAATCGATCAGTTTTCCAACCGTCCGACCGTCGTAAAAGCACTCTGCCTCCATATCGCACACGACTGCAATCTTGCCTGTCGTTACTGCTTCGCAGAAGAGGGCGAGTACCACGGAAGACGTGCACTGATGTCCCTGGAAGTCGGCAAAAAAGCGCTTGATTTCCTGATCGCAAACTCCGGCAGCAGAAGAAACCTCGAGGTAGATTTCTTCGGCGGTGAACCGCTGATGAACTGGGATGTTGTAAAACAGCTCGTAGCCTACGGAAGAGAACAGGAGAAGTTACATAACAAGAACTTCCGTTTCACCCTGACCACCAACGGTGTTCTCTTAAACGACGAGGTCATGGAGTTCTGCAATAAGGAGATGGGCAACGTCGTATTAAGTATCGATGGAAGAAAAGAAGTTCACGATCACATGCGTCCATTCCGCAAGGGAGCCGGAAGCTACGATCTGATCGTGCCGAAATTCCAGAAATTCGCTGAACTCCGTCATCAGGACAAATACTATGTGCGCGGAACCTTCACGCATTACAACACAGACTTTGCTGCCGACGTCCTCCATCTGGCAGACCTCGGCTTCAAACAGATCTCGGTTGAGCCTGTTGTAGCACCTCCGACCGAGGATTACGCGATCCGCGAGGAAGACCTTCCGGTGATTTTCGAACAGTACGACATTCTGGCAAGAGAGATGATCAAGAGAGAAAAAGAAGGAAGAGGCTTCAATTTCTTCCATTTCATGATCGATCTGACCGGCGGACCATGTGTTTATAAACGTCTTTCCGGCTGCGGTTCCGGAACCGAGTACCTTGCGGTAACACCGTGGGGCGATTTCTATCCGTGCCACCAGTTCGTAGGACAGGAAGATTTCTGCCTTGGAAATGTTTACGAAGGCGTGAAAAAGACAGAAACGGTCAACGAATTCAAGAAATGCAACGTTTATTCCAAGAAGGAGTGCAGCCAGTGCTTTGCACGGTTCTACTGCAGCGGCGGATGCGCGGCAAACTCCTACAATTTCACAGGTAAGATCAACGATGTTTACGAGATCGGATGCAAGATGCAGCAGAAACGGATCGAGTGTGCATTGATGATAAAGGCAGCTCTGGCCGAAGATTAAAGAAAAGAGGAAAATCGCGACATGATGAAGAAGAAACAGAGTATCATCGCACTCGTCCTAGCAGCCATTGTAACAGTGCTTCTTGGATGGACGATGATCAAAGGATGGGGTCCTACCGGAACCGGTTCGATGAAGAATATCAACCTGGGTCTGGATCTGTCCGGCGGTGTCAGCATTACCTATCAGGCCGTAAAGGACAACCCGACAGACGAAGAAATGTCAGATACCCGCTACAAGCTGGAACAGCGTGCGCAGCAGTACAGCGAAGAGGCACAGGTATATCTGCAGGGCGACAACCGTATCACCATTGAAATCCCGGGTGCAACCGATGCAACCACCATTCTGGAAGAGATGGGTAAACCGGGAAGCCTGTATTTCATCAAACAGACCAACGATGACGGAACAGAAAACTACACCTACGACAGCTCGACCGGCGAGTACGTTCTGAACGGAAAAACTATCGAAGAGCTCGAGGAGGACGGCTCCGTCGTTCTGACCGGTAAAGATGTGGAGAGCGCAGAAGCCATGCATCAGCAGAACTCCACCACAAAAGCAACCGAGAGCGTCGTTCAGCTGAAAATGACCGACGAAGGAAAACAGAAATTTGCAGACGCAACCCAGGAAGCCTACAGCGCAGGAAAGAGCATCGGTATCTACTATGATGAGAAATTCGTCAGTGTACCGAGTGTAAACGCTGTGATTTCCGATGGTACTGCAGTCATCTCCGGCGGAAACATGGACTGGGATGAAGCAACCAGCCTGGCATCCACCCTCCGTATCGGTTCCCTTTCCCTGAAACTTGAGGAGATCAACTCCAGCGTCGTTGGAGCACAGCTTGGATCTGCAGCTGTTTCCACCAGCGTGAAAGCAGGAGCGATCGGCATTATCCTGATCATCATCTTCCTTGCAGTTGTATACCGCCTGCCTGGTATTGCAGCCGGATGGGCACTGCTCATTTACGTTGAGCTGAACCTGATTTCTTTAAATGCATTTGACCTGACCCTGACTCTGCCTGGTATCGCCGGTGTTATCCTGTCGATCGGTATGGCAGTCGATGCGAACGTTATCATCTACGCCCGTATCGAGGAGGAGATCGGTGCCGGAAAGACGGTTCATGCAGCAATCCGCGACGGATTCAAGAAGGCAGCTTCCGCCATCCTGGACGGAAACGTAACGACTCTGATTGCAGCAGCCGTTCTGTATGCACTCGCAAGCGGAAGTGTCCGCGGATTCGCCATGACACTTGCTCTTGGTATTGTTCTTTCCATGTTCAGCGCCATGGTTGTTTCCAGACTGCTGGTCAACAGCCTGTACGGTATGGGACTGAAGGATGCGAAATACTACGGAACCAAGAAAGAGCGCAAGGGATTTCCATTTGTGGAAAAGAGAAAGATCTTCTTCACGATCTCCTGCATTCTGCTGCTTGCCGTTCCGGCCAGCATGATTTTCATGCATCAGACAAAGGGAAGCGCACTGAACTTCGGCCTTGACTTCAAGGGCGGTACTTCCATCAACGTTCCGTTCAACGAGGATTACTCCATCGAAGAGCTGGACAAAGAGGTAGAGCCGGTTGTGGAAGGCGTGACAAAAGATTCCAATATTCAGATGACAAAGGTTGTCGGAGGCAACAATGTCATCATCAAAACACGTTCTCTGACTCTGGAAGAGCGTGAGCAGGTTTACCAGGCAATGGCAGACAATTTCGGTGTCGATACTTCTGAAATCACTTTCGACAACATTTCTTCTACTGTAAGTAAAGAGATGAGCCAGAATGCAATGAAAGCAGTTATCATCGCTGTAGTCTGCATGCTGCTGTACATCTGGATCCGTTTCCGCGACATCCGTTTTGCATCGAGTGCCATCCTTGCACTGATGCACGATATCGCCATTGTATTCGGATTCTATGTGGTATCCCGTATTTCGGTCGGCAGCACCTTTATCGCGTGTATGCTGACGATCCTCGGCTATTCCATCAACAGTACGATCGTCATCTTCGACCGTATCCGTGAGAATCTGCCGGAGTTAAAGAGAGAGCCGATCGAGTCTCTGGTTGACCGCTGCATCACGGACACCCTGACCCGAAGCATTTACAGTTCCCTCACCACCTTTATCACCATCTTTGTTCTGTTCGTGATGGGAGTTTCTTCCATCCGCGACTTTGCAGCACCTCTGATGGTTGGTATCGTATGCGGAGCTTACACTTCTGTCTGCATCACAGGTGCCCTGTGGTATGTGATGAAGCACGTTGGAAAAAACAAATATGTGCCGTCCAAAGCAGTACAGAATAAGACAAAAAATAAATAAAAGCAGCAAAAACCATAAAAAGAGAAACGCCGGACCGGAAAAGTCCGGCGTTTCCTGCTAACAGGAAAGAGGAGAATATATGAAGAAAGAACGCTGGGTAGTTTCGGCAAAACGCGCCGATTTCCAGGCAATTGCGGACCGGTTCGGCATCGATCCCGTCATTGCCCGCCTGATCCGGAACCGGGATGTGACCGGGGAGAAAGAGATCGAAGAGTATCTCTTCGGTGATCTGGAGCAGCTCCACGATCCGCTGCTGATGAAGGATATGGAGCGCGCGGCAGATCTGATCGCAGAAAAAATCCGGGAGAAAAAGCCGATCCGCATCATCGGGGACTACGACATCGACGGTGTTACGGCAACGTATATTCTGCTGACCGGCTTAAAAGATCTCGGTGCCGATGTGGATGTGCGTATCCCGGACCGGATTGCAGACGGATACGGCTTAAATGAGCATCTTGTGCAGTTTGCCGCGGATGAGGGGCGGGACACGATCGTCACCTGTGACAACGGCATCGCGGCGGGCAGTCAGATCCGTCTGGCAAAAGAGCTCGGCATGACGGTTGTTGTGACGGACCACCACGAGGTTCCGTTTGAGGAGGATGAAAACGGAGAACGCCGCTACATCCTGCCGCCGGCGGACGCGGTTGTCAATCCGAAACAGAAAGATTGTTCCTATCCGTTTCCGGGCCTCTGCGGTGCGGCCGTCGCATGGAAACTGATCCAGACGATGGAGGCAAAAGCAGGTATTCCAAAGGAGCACAGCTTCCGCTTTCTGGAATTTGTCGCCATTGCGACGATCGGTGATGTGATGGATCTGCAGGGAGAAAACCGGATTTTTGTAAAAGCCGGCCTTCGGGCGCTCCATAAAACGCAGAACCTCGGCCTGCAGGAGCTGATCCGTGTGCAGGGCATCGAGGCGGAAAACGTGACACCGTATCACATCGGCTTCGTTCTCGGCCCGTGCATCAACGCATCGGGACGGCTTGACACGGCGGAGCATTCGTTAAAACTGCTCTGCGCAAAGACACGTGAGGAGGCCGCAAAGCTTGCCGGGGACTTGAAAGACCTGAATGAAAGCCGCAAAGAGCTGACGCGCCAGGGTGAGGCGAAAGCAATCGAGCTCGTGGAAACCTCCCCGCTGCAGAACGACAAAGTCCTCGTCGTCTATCTGCCGGACTGCCACGAGAGCCTTGCCGGAATCATCGCAGGTCGCCTGCGGGAGCACTTCCACAAACCATCCTTCGTACTCACCAGAAGTGAGGAGGGCGTCAAGGGCTCCGGCCGCTCGATCGAAGCGTATTCGATGTATGAGGAGCTCTGCAAATGCAAAGAACTGATGACGAAATTCGGCGGCCACCCGATGGCTGCGGGCCTTTCCCTCGCAGGAGAGGAGATGATCGAACCGTTCCGCCGGGCACTGAACGATAATTCCACGCTGACGGAAGAGGATTTCGTCGAAAAAGTCGTGATCGATGTGCCGATGCCGATCACATACATCACCAAAAATCTGATCCGCCAGTTAAGTCTCTTGGAGCCGTTCGGAAAAGGCAACACGAAACCGCTGTTCGCACAGAAAGGACTGACTGTATTAAATTACCGCATTTTTGGAAAGAATAGAAACGTGGTGAAAGTACAGCTTGCCGATGCGGGCGGATACCAGATGGATGGTGTCTATTTCGGCGAGGGAGAAGCGTTCGCCGCATACGTGGATGCACATCCGGCCCTCTCGGTAGCGTACTATCCGTCGATCGATACGTGGAACGGACGCGACAAATTACAGATCAATATCCAGAGTTATTTTTAAAGATGCAGAAAAGCCGCAAATACCTGATTTTTCTGCCCTGTTTTCTATCGGAAACGAAATTGACGCAGAAGAATATTGATGCTATACTGTAAGGTGAATTGTCAAACCTTGACGAAACGGAGGAATATTTTATGAAAAAAGTAGAGGATTACGTAAGAAGTATTCCGGATTTCCCGGAACCGGGTATTATTTTCAGAGATGTAACGAGTATCCTGCAGGACGCAGACGGACTGCAGCTTGCCATAGATGAGATGCAGCATTTTGTAGAAGAAGTAGACTGTGATGTAATCTGCGGAACCGAGTCCCGCGGCTTCATTTTCGGTATGCCGATTGCTTACAATCTGCACAAACCGTTCGTGCCGATCCGTAAAAAAGGAAAACTTCCTCTGGAGACCGTCGAGGAGAGCTATGACCTGGAGTACGGCAGCGCAACGATCGAGATGCACAAAGACTCCATCAAACCGGGCCAGAAGGTAGTCATCATCGACGACCTGATTGCAACCGGCGGTACCGTGGAAGCCTGTGCAAAAATGATCGAGCGCCTCGGCGGCGAAGTAACCAGAATCGTGTTCCTGATGGAGCTTGCCGGCTTAAAAGGACGCGAAAAACTGGCAAAATATGATGTAAAATCTGTCATCCGTTACGATGGCAAATAACGTATCCAACGAAACGCAGGGGTTAATCATGAGAGCGGAGGATACATATGGAAGAAGAGAAAAGAATCAGTGAAGAAGAATTAAAGAAGGATGTGGCGGCGGCAGAAGCCAGAATCCGCAAGACGGACGATTTTACAAGTCCGGAGGAATTATACGGGGAATTGATCGCTTCTGTGAAAAAATATCATCCATCGGACGATATTTCCCTGATCGAAAAAGCATACCGCGTGGCAGCGGATGCACATAAGGACCAGAAAAGAAAGAGCGGGGAACCGTACATCATCCATCCGCTCTGTGTGGCAATTATCCTGGCAGATCTGGAGCTCGACAAGGAGTCGATCGCGGCAGGCCTTCTGCACGACGTTGTCGAAGATACCGTCATGACCGAAGAAGAGCTGACCGAGGAGTTCGGCCCGGAGGTGTCCCTGATTGTAAGCGGTGTCACGAAGCTGGCACAGCTGAAATATTCTGCGGATAAGGTCGAGGAGCAGGCAGAAAACCTGAGAAAGATGTTCCTTGCGATGGCAAAGGATATCCGCGTTATTCTGGTAAAACTGGCGGACCGTCTGCACAACATGCGGACCGCACAGTACTGGTCGCCGGAGACGCAGAAGAAAAAAGCGCGTGAGACGATGGATATCTATGCCCCGATCGCACAGCGCCTCGGTATTTCCAAGATCAAGGTCGAACTCGATGACCTTTCTCTGAAATATCTGGAGCCGGATGCGTACTATGAACTGGTGCAGAAGGTCAGCATGAAGCGGGAGCAGCGGCAGGAGTTTGTCGATGCGATCGTAAAAGAGGTGACCCGTCATATCCACCAGGCCGGCATTGAGGCAGATGTCAACGGACGAATCAAGCACTTTTTCAGCATCTACAAAAAGATGGTCAACCAGCACAAGACGCTGGATCAGATCTATGACCTCTTTGCGGTCCGCATCATCGTGGAATCCGTCAAAGACTGCTATGCAGCGCTCGGTGTCATCCATGAAATGTACACGCCGATCCCGGGCCGTTTCAAAGATTACATTGCGATGCCGAAGCCAAACCGTTACCAGTCCCTGCATACAACCCTGATCGGACCGAACGGACAGCCGTTTGAGATTCAGATCCGTACTTATGAGATGCACCGGATTGCAGAATACGGTATCGCTGCACACTGGAAATACAAAGAGGCCTCCGACGGCAAGAAACCGGGACCGGAGCAGGAAGAGGAAAAACTGACCTGGCTGCGCCAGATTCTGGAGTGGCAGCAGGACATGGCGGACAACCATGAGTTCATGAACCTCTTAAAGAGCGATCTCGACCTGTTTGCTGACAATGTTTACTGTTTCAGCCCGGCGGGCGATGTCAAAACGCTTCCGGTCGGCTCCTGTGCCATCGACTTTGCTTACTCCGTCCATAGTGCGGTCGGCAACAAGATGGTCGGAGCGAGGGTCAACGGAAAACTCGTGCCGATCGAGACGGAACTTCACAACGGAGACCGCGTCGAGATCATCACCTCGCAGAACTCCAAGGGACCGAGCCGCGACTGGCTGAAAATTGCGAAGAGTTCCCAGGCAAAGAGCCGCATCAACCAGTGGTTCCGCCAGCAGAACAAGACGGACAACATCGTCAAAGGCAAGGAAATGCTCACCAACTATGCAAAGCTGAAGGGCAAAAATCTTGGAATCTATACGAAACCGATGTACGAAGAGGCTGTCATGAGAAAGTACGGCTTCCGCGACTGGGATTCCGTTCTTGCGGCCATCGGCCACGGCGGCTTAAAAGAGGGCCAGGTCCTCAACAAGCTGATTGAGACGTACGAAAAGCAGCATAAAAAAGAGATCACCGACGAGCAGGTGCTCGAGGCGGCATCCGGAGAGAAAGTTCTGCCGGTTGGAAAGAGCAAGGGCGGCATCGTCGTGCGCGGTATCCACGATGTGGCAGTTCGCTTCTCCAAATGCTGCAATCCGATCCCGGGCGATGAGATCGTGGGCTTTGTCACAAGAGGACGCGGCGTGACCATTCACCGCACCGACTGTGTCAATGTCCTGAATCTGCCGGAATCTGAGCGGGCGCGCCTCATTGATGCTGAATGGCAGGCAGAGGACAACGGCGGCTCTCTCTATACCGTGGAGATCAGCGTTTACGCAAACAACCGTACCGGTCTTCTGGTGGATATCTCCAAGATCTTTACCGAGCGGAAGATCGACCTTGCGGCGATGAACGTGAGAACGAGCAAGCAGGGAACGGCTTCCATCGATGTGACGTTCGACGTGCACAACAACGAAGAGCTGAACAGCATCATCGAGAAGGTGCGCCAGGTGGAGAGCGTGATCGATATTCAGAGATCGAGAGGATAAAAAGGAGAAAAGCGTATGATAAAGGTAAATTACCGGGCACTTGGAATGCTCTCGACAAACTGCTACGTTGTGGAAAATCCGGATAGCCAGAAGGTGCTGATCGTGGACCCGGGCGATTCGCCGCTGGAGATTGAACGCCAGATCGATGAGATCGACGGCGACCCGGAGGCCATTCTGCTGACCCATGGCCATTTCGACCATATGCTGGCAGCGGATGCGCTGCGGGAAAAATACCATATCCCGGTCTATGTCCATGAAAAAGAGCAGCACCTGCTGGGGGATCCAAAGGAAAATCTTTCCGGGCTCTGGAGCAAACCGTACACGATGCAGGCGGACAAAACCGTAAAAGAGGGCGATGTGCTTCATCTCGCAGATTTTGAAATCCACGTTCTTGCGACACCGGGGCACACGGCAGGCGGTGTCTGCTACTATATTCCGGCAGAGAAAGCACTTTTTTCCGGTGATACGCTGTTCTGCGAGTCCTACGGAAGATATGACTTCCCGACATCCTCCGGCAGAGAGCTGATCGAGTCGGTCAAGCGCCTGTTAAAAGAGCTTCCCGGGGATGTGACCGTGTATCCGGGCCACAACGATGAAACTACGATTGAACATGAAAAGAGGTACAATCCCCTTGCTTAATATCAGCCTTTGTTTTAATAGAAAAGATTTTGAATACGATGTGTATTCCCTGATCAAGGCATTCTATCCGGGCTGTGAGATTACCTCATGGTACGAAGAGGATGGGGCGCTGGACGGGGAATTTGCATATTATGATACGATCACATACGAGGCGGATCAGATCTGTTTTTCGATTGCAGACGAGAAACATGAGACGCTCGCTTCGCAGTGTGAGGCGGTGGAATATGAAAAAGACCGCCATGAAACGAAAAATGTCCTGAAACGGATGGTATACCGCACGCTTTCCGAAGTGAGCGGCAAAGAACTTCCATGGGGCGATCTCACCGGCATCCGTCCGACGAAAATTCCGATGAAGATGCTTGAAGAGGGTAAAAAAAATGTAGAGATTGCGAAATACATGCGCGAAACTTACTACACCAGCCCGGAAAAGACGGCACTTGCGATCACGATTGCCAACCGGGAAAAGGACATTTTAAAGACGATCGACTACGAACACGGTTACAGCCTGTACATCGGCATCCCGTTCTGTCCGAGCATCTGCCTGTACTGTTCCTTCGGCTCCCATGTGTTAAGCCGCTGGGAGCATATGGTAGATCCGTATCTCGATGCACTGATCAAAGAACTGATCTTTATCAGTGAGAACATGAAGGATTACACCCTTGATACGATCTACATCGGAGGCGGTACGCCGACCACGCTGAATGCGGCACAGATGGAGCGCCTGCTCACGAAAGTGACAGAGCTCTTCCCGATGGAGCAGGTGCAGGAGTTCACCGTGGAGGCAGGACGGCCGGATACGATCAATGAGGAGGTCTTAAAAGCCATCCGCAAATTCCCGGTCACCCGTATTTCGATCAATCCACAGACCATGAACCAGGAAACGCTGGATCTGATCGGACGCCACCATACCGTGGAGGAGATCGAGGAGAAGTTCCGCATGGCGCGTTCCCTTGGATTTGACAACATCAACATGGATCTGATCGTCGGTCTGCCGGGCGAGGACAAGGAAAAAGTGGCGCATACGTTGGAAAAAGTGGAAGCGCTGAATCCGGATTCCCTGACCGTCCATTCCCTTGCGTTAAAGCGTGCAACGAGACTCAACCTGTTCAAAGACAAATATCAGGAGATTTCATTTGAAAACTCTGCCGAGATCATGAAAATGACGATGGACAGCGCACACCGCATGGAGATGGGACCGTATTACATGTACCGCCAGAAAAATATGGCGGGTAACTTTGAGAATGTCGGCTACTCCCGCGAAGGAAAAGCAGGCATCTACAACATCCTCATTATGGAGGAAAAACAGTCCATTCTGGCCGCGGGAGCCGGAGCGTCCACGAAATTCGTGTTTGAACACGGAGAGCGCATTGAGCGGGTGGAGAACGTGAAGGATCTGAAAAACTACGTGGAGCGTATCGATGAAATGATCGAGAGAAAGCGTATCGGAATGGAGAAGTATCTGCCAAAATGAAAGAAAATTCCAGTCAGCAGCTTCACATGCTGCGCTATACCCTGACCGAGCAGCTCATCCATGGCATGGAAGTGAGCAATTTAGCTTACGATCTTGCGCGGGAACTGGGGTATGAGAAAGAAATCTGCTATGAGCTTGCAAAAGCGGGCGTTCTCCACGATATCGGAAAGATTGTACTGGAGAATTACGTAGAAGAACAGGATACGCTCGTTGTCGAGGAGATGCGCTTTGTGCGGACCCATTCCACACTGGGCTATGAACTCCTGCAGGGACGCGGCTACTCCGATTTTGTGCTGGAGAGTATTCTGTATCACCATGAAAATTATGACGGAACCGGGTATCCGGCCAATCTGGCGGGAGAAAAGATTCCGTTTGGGGCGCGTATCTTACGCATCTGTGATGTGTACTGCGCGCTGACCTCCGACCGCCCGTACCGGAGTGCGTTTACGCGGGAACAGGCGATGGAGCTTATGACAGAAGAAGTCAAAAATTTCGATCTGAAAATGTTCCTGGCATTTCAGAGAGTGATCCACAGCGGCAGCCGGAAAGCGATCGAGCTTTCTGATGTTGATGAATTGATCTAGGAAATCATAAAGGAGAAAACAGAAAATGGCATTAAAGAAGAAACCGGTTACCGGAATGAAAGATATTTTACCGAAAGAAATGGCAATCCGTGACTACGTGATCCGTCTGATCAAGGAAACTTACGGAACCTTCGGCTTTACCTCCATGGAGACCCCATGCGTGGAGCACATCGAAAACCTGAACAGCAAACAGGGCGGCGAGAATGAGAAACTGATTTTCAAGATCTTAAAAAGAGGAGAGAAGCTGAAACTCGAGAACGCTGAGAAAGAAAACGATCTCGTAGACAGCGGCCTGCGTTATGACCTGACCGTTCCGCTCTGCCGTTACTATTCCAACAACGCAAACGAGCTTCCGTCCCCGTTCAAAGCACTTCAGATGGGAAATGTATGGCGTGCAGACCGTCCGCAGAGAGGAAGATACCGCCAGTTCATGCAGTGCGATATCGATATCCTCGGCGAGCCGACCAACCTCGCAGAGATTGAGCTGATCCTTGCTACCACCACACTGCTTGGAAAACTGGACTTCAAGAACTTTACGATCCGTATCAATGACCGCCGCATCTTAAAAGCAATGGCAGCCTACAGCGGATTCCCGGAGGAGTCCTATGACACCGTATTTATTATCCTCGATAAGATGGATAAAATCGGTTTTGAGGGCGTTGCCAAAGAGCTCGAGGAAGCCGGCTTTGCAAAAGAGTCCGTAGAGAAATACCTGAAAATGTTCGAGGAGATCACCCCGGATACCGCAGGCGTAGAGTACTGCCGTGAGAAACTCGAGGGATTCCTTGACAAAGAGTACGCAGACGGCCTGAAGACCATCATCGACAGTGTTAATGCCGTGAAGACCGCAGAATTCAAGATCGCTTTCGATCCGACTCTGGTGCGCGGAATGTCCTACTACACCGGACCGATCTTCGAGATCGCTATGGATGAGTACGGCGGATCTGTCGGAGGCGGCGGACGCTACGATGAAATGATCGGAAAATTCACCGGAAACCAGACCTGCGCATGCGGATTCTCCATCGGATTTGAGCGTATCGTTATGCTTCTGCTTGAGAGAGATTACCAGATCCCGGGCGCACAGAAGAAAAAAGCGTACCTGATCGAGAAAAACATGCCGGCAGAGGGAATGCAGAAGATCATTCAGCAGGCGACAAAAGAGAGAAGTGAAGGCACGGCCATCAACATCGCCGTGATGAAGAAGAACAAGAAATTCCAGAAAGAGCAGCTTGCCAGCGAGGGTTACACTGAGATCGAAGAATTTTTTGTTGACAAAATGTAAGGAATATCCAATAATAGTAATCGCATGAAAAAACGATGTGCTGCGGATGCAGATTCTTTGTGTCCGCAGTTCCAAATAGGAGGAACAAGAAAATGGCTGAATCCATGAAAGGCCTGAAGAGAACCTGCCGCTGTGCGGAAGTCACAAAAGCAGATATCGGAAAAAAAGTAACCCTGATGGGCTGGGTACAGAAGAGCCGTAATAAAGGCGGAATTATTTTCGTCGATCTGCGTGACAGAAGCGGTATTATGCAGATTATCTTTGAGAACGGCCCGATCAGTGAGGAAGGTTTTGAGAAAGCAGCAAAACTGCGCAGCGAGTTCGTCATCGCCGTAGAAGGTGAAGTTATGGCCCGCTCCGGCGCGGTCAATGAAAATCTGGCAACAGGAGAGCTCGAAGTAAAGGCTGAGTCCTTACGCATTCTTTCCGAGGCAGAAACGCCGCCGTTCCCGATTGAGGAGGATTCCAAGACGAGAGAAGAGCTCCGTCTGAAATACCGTTACCTGGATCTGCGCCGCCCGGACATCCAGAGAAACCTGATCATGAGAAGCAAAGTGGCAATGCTCACCCGTGAGTTCATGTCCAAAGAAGGCTTCCTTGAGATCGAAACCCCGATGCTGACGAAATCCACACCGGAAGGCGCCAGAGATTACCTGGTACCGAGCCGTGTTCATCCAGGCAGCTTCTACGCACTGCCGCAGTCTCCGCAGCTGTTCAAACAGCTTCTGATGTGTTCCGGCTATGACCGTTATATCCAGATCGTAAAATGTTTCCGCGACGAGGACCTGCGTGCCGACCGTCAGCCGGAGTTCACCCAGATCGATATGGAGCTTGCTTTCGTTGATGTAGATGATGTTATCGATGTCAATGAGAGACTGCTGGCACACCTGTTCAAAGAAGTGCTCGGCGTTGAGGTACAGCTCCCGATCCAGAGAATGACCTGGAAAGAGGCTATGAACCGTTTCGGTTCCGACAAACCGGACCTGCGTTTCGGTATGGAGCTGGTTGATGTTTCCGAGACCGTAAAAGATACCGAGTTCGTTGTATTTAAGGGCGCACTTGAAAACGGCGGTTCTGTCCGCGGTATTAACGCAAAGGGACAGGGCGCAATGCCGAGAAAGAAAATCGACAAGCTCGTTGAGTTTGCGAAAGGTTACGGTGCAAAAGGTCTTGCATACATTGCAATCCATGAGGATGGAAGCTGGAAATCTTCCTTTTCCAAATTTATGACAGAGGAGCAGATGGAAGCCCTCATCAAAGCCATGGACGGACAGGCTGGAGACCTTCTTCTCTTCGCAGCAGACCGCAACAAGATTGTTTGGAACGTTCTTGGCGCACTTCGTCTGGAACTGGCAGAGCAGATGGGACTGCTCGACAAGAACGAGTACCGTTTCGTATGGATTACCGAGTTCCCGCTCCTGGAGTGGTCCGATGAGGAGAACCGTTTCACCGCAATGCATCATCCGTTCACCATGCCGATGGACGAGGATCTGCCGCTTCTGGACACCGATCCGGGCGCAGTTCGTGCAAAAGCTTACGATATCGTCCTGAACGG
>OGRA01001903.1_pt1 | contig 18599 bp, 18 predicted proteins | sample 1553351 | NCBI WGS metagenome assembly OGRA01 (sample SAMEA2580056, study PRJEB22360) | human gut metagenome | biome: human gut; feature: human-associated habitat; material: faeces | place: Denmark | collected 2008/2010
CATTGTCCAAATGCGTCCGCATTGAAGAACTTTTAATCAATTAAATAGGAATAGGTTTGGTAAAGCCAATAAAATCGCGAAGTATCAACCATATCTAAACAGGTTATCAAAAGCAAATAATATGTCTTTTTTCGTGAAGCATGTTACTGGTCACGAAATGAGCAGCAATCAGTAGCTGTTCACCGGTAATGCTCCGCGAGGTGTTTTTTGTGAAAAAGTTCACAGAAAGCCCGAGAATTGCGGCGCGAAATCATGCAAAGCATGATTTCTGTGCATCGCGAAGCGCGTTACTGTGAACGGAGTGAACAGTAACGTTTGCCGTGAATAAGTTACTATGAAAGTTCCGGATGGCAGTTGCAAAGCGACTGATTTTCATATAAGGTGATGTCATCAGCAGGTGGCATTACCATTCCGGATGTATTTATAAGTGGCGGTTTCTGCAGTTTCTGTTCAGTTAGAAGGTTAAATATATATGCATAAGGAGGAGAAGACATGAAGAAAAAAATATTTAAACTTCTCACAGGAATGTTGCTTTCCTGCGCACTTGCAGGATCCACAGTAGCGGTACAGGCAGAGGAAGCCGGGACAGATACCGTGAAGAGTTATCTTACCGGAGAGGATGTATCTGTCGGCATTGGCCACAGACGTCCCATCGCAGTTATGCTTGGCAACGATACCAATGGCGCTCCACAGAGCGGAACTGAGAACGCAGGAGTTATTTATGAAGCACCGGTAGAGGGAAGCATCACCCGTCTCATGGCGATCATCGAGGACTATGACAATATTCCAAGGATCGGTTCTGTGCGAAGCTGCCGTGATTACTTCCTGTTCTATGCAAATGAGTATGATGCCATCTATTCTCATTATGGACAGGCTGTATATGCACTTCAGTATCTGGACCAGCACCTGATCGACAATCTGAACGGACTTACACTTGGAAATGCTTACTATCGCAGCACAGACCGTGTAGCACCGCACAATGCTTACACTGATTTCTCCCATCTTCAGGCAGGAATCCAGAGCCAGGGCTATAGCCAGGATTATAAAGAGGACTATAATGGTCATTTCCAGTTTGCACCGGAAGGAACTGAGACAACCCTGGATGACGGAGTTTCTGCAAATGTTGTGAAGCTTGATAATTTCGCCTATAACCATCCGTGGTTTGAGTACAATGCAGAGACTAAGGAGTACAGCCGCTTCCAGTTTAATGCACCGCATATTGACCAGAACACAGGTAATCAGCTGACATGTGAGAATATTATTTTACAGTATTCCAACTATGTTCCATATGATCCAAATGGTTATCTGAACGTAGATACCCAGTCCGGAGGTGAGGGCAAATACATCACCAGAGGCAAGGCAATCGACATCCACTGGACAAAGGATTCCCAGTGGGGAATCACTCATTATTATGATTCCAATAATCAGGAGATTCAGCTGAATCCTGGAAAAACATGGGTCGAGATCGTGCTGAATGATTCTGTAGGTTCTGTGTCTTTACAGTAAAATAAATTAAAAATGGAGAGGGACGTCATAAGATAAGGCGTTCCTCTTTTGTATTTACGTGAAAAACATGCTCTAGAGCCTGTCTGCACGAGCGCATGATGCAAATGAACGCGTTTTGACTTGATTTGCAAAAGTGATAGGACGATCAAAACACGGTAGAGCTCTTTCAGACTATGCAATATTTTACAGAAACAATAATTCTACACGTTAAAATGTGAAATTTTTCTGAAATTAAGAACTGTTTACCTGAAACCATGGACGAAATGAAAAAAATGATGTAAGATAAGAAATTGATATGTATGAAAAACTACATGGAAACATAATAACGGAGTTGACAAATAAAATGAATGATCGGGAAAGACTGAAAGATAAAAAACGTATTGTAATCAAGATTGGAAGTTCCTCTCTTACCCATGCCGAAACTGGCAAGCTGAATCTTCGGAAACTGGAGATTCTGGTAAGGGAATTGGGCGATCTTCGAAATCAGGGTAAAGATGTGGTTCTGGTATCTTCAGGTGCCATCGCTGTTGGAGCAGCAGCTCTTGGCTTTAAAGAGAAGCCACAGGAGCCTCGTCAGAAACAGGCATGTGCAGCGGTTGGACAGGCCAGACTTATGATGATTTACCAGAAGCTGTTTGGAGAATACAATCAGATGGCAGGTCAGATCCTGATGACCAAAAATACCATGGTAAACAACGCCAACCGCAAAAATGCAGAGAACACGTTTAATGAGCTTTTATCCATGGGTGTGATCCCTATTGTTAATGAGAATGACTCTATTTCCACCTATGAGCTTCAGTCTCTGGAAAAATTCGGAGACAACGATACCCTTTCTGCAGTGGTAGCTGCTCTTATAGGGGCAGATCTTCTGATCCTTATGTCAGACATAGACGGACTTTTTACAGATGATCCGAATACAAATCCAGATGCGAAATTTATTGACACGGTAGAAACATTGGACGATGAACTTCTTAACATGGGAAAATGCTCCTCCGGAAGCAAAGTGGGCACTGGAGGAATGGCTACCAAGCTTACAGCTGCCAGAATTGCCACAGCTGCCGGTACCGACATGGTAATTGCCAATGGCGGCGATTTTCATAATATTCACCGCATTGTGGAGGGCGACCCCTGCGGTACATTGTTTGTTGGAAAGAAAAAGGAAGAGTTTTTCCTGATCGATTATATTGAAAAATTGCTGTAACTGTTCAGTATCTTCACAGTTACAATTGCTTTAAGTTTTTGTATAAATTAAAATTACACAGAACATTCTCAGGAGGAGTATATTATGGACAGCACAAAAATCGACAGAATCAACACCCTTCACCATAAGGCACAGAGTGTAGGCCTTACAGAAGAAGAGAAAAAAGAACAGGCAGAGCTGCGCAAGGAGTATATTGCCACCATTAAGATGAACCTTAGAAATCAGCTGGATAATATTGATGTAAAGGAAGCCGATGGTACGGTTGTGAATCTTGGAGAAAGATATGGAAGAAAAAAGACTCATTAGAAAGCAGATTTTTGCAGCCAGAAAGCAGTGCAGCGATGCGCAGGTAGAAGAATGGAGCCATCAGATTACAGATCAGGTGCTGAAACTCTCAGAGTTTGTGAAGGCTAAGCATATTCTGGCTTATGCAGATTACAATCATGAAGTAATGACCAGATATATCATTGAGGAAGCCTGGAAAGCAGGAAAAGAAGTGGCAGTCCCGAAGGTTGTGGGAAAGGATATGGTTTTTTACCGCCTTACTGATTTTTCTCAGCTAGAGCCTGGATATTTTGGAATTCCGGAGCCTGTCAGAGGCGAGATCGTGAAGTGGGAGGATGCTCTTATGGTCATGCCTGGTGTAGCTTTTGATCCTGAGAACAACAGAGTGGGATATGGCGGCGGCTTTTATGACCGCTTTTTAGAAAAACATCCTGATATTACCAGACTGGCAGTGGCTTTTGATTTTCAGATCCTTGATCTGGTGCCCACAGAACCTACGGACATTTGTCCTCAGATCATTGTGACACAGAGTAAAGTTTACCGGAGGGAGGACTTATAAATGAATGAAATGCTGGAAACTCTTGGCAGGAATGCCAAAGAGGCAGAAATCGTTCTTCGAAACCTTGATACAGCTAAGAAAAATCAGGTTCTGGAGGCTGTTGCAGACAGCCTTGTTGCAGATTCGAAAGCACTTCTTACAGCAAATGCCATTGATGTAGAGAATGGCAGGAAGAATCAGATGCCAGAAGGACTGGTGGACCGTCTGATGTTGACAGAAGCCAGAATTGCAAGCATGGCAGAGGGGCTTCGTCAGGTTGCGGCACTGGAAGATCCTATCGGGGAAGTGACCGGGATGAAAAAACGTCCCAACGGACTTCTCATTGGACAGAAGAGAGTCCCTCTTGGAGTGATCGGAATCATCTACGAGGCAAGACCAAATGTGACAGCAGATGCTTTTGCCCTTTGCTTTAAAACTGGCAACGTGGTGATCTTAAAGGGTGGTAGTGATGCCATCCATTCCAATACTGCTATTGTGGATTGCATCCGCAGAACCCTGGATGAGAATGGAATTACGAAAGATGCGATCCAGCTGATCTCTGATACTTCAAGAGAGACTGCCGGAGAATTCATGAAGATGAATGAATATGTGGATGTACTGATTCCACGAGGAGGCAAAGGTCTTATTAAAGCAGTAGTAAATAACAGCACGATTCCTGTAATCGAAACTGGTACCGGAAACTGCCATATTTATGTGGATGAGAGCGCAGATCTTCAGATGGCGGCAGACATTGTGATGAATGCCAAGACACAGCGGGTGGGTGTCTGCAATGCCTGTGAGTCTCTTCTGGTGCATGAGAAAGTGAAGGATGCTTTCCTTCCGGTTCTTGCAGAGCGCCTTCGGACAAAGAATGTGGAGATGCGTGCTGACGAGGAAGCGAAGGCTTTGATTCCGGACGCAGTCACTGCCACTGAAGAAGATTGGGGTACAGAATATCTGGACTATATACTTTCTATAAAAGTAGTTGGATCTGCAGATGAAGCGATTCGCCACATCAATCGCTACAATACAGGCCATTCAGAGGCAATTATTACCAGAGATTACAACAATGCCCAGAAATTCCTGGATGAAGTAGATGCAGCTGCTGTATATGTGAATGCTTCTACAAGATTTACGGATGGTTTTGAGTTTGGGTTTGGTGCCGAGATCGGAATCAGTACCCAGAAGCTTCATGCCCGTGGTCCTATGGGACTTCTGGCACTTACTTCCACAAAATATATCATTTATGGAAACGGACAGATTCGTCCTTAGGTTTGATTTTTGAACCGAGATATGTTATACTAGACTTCGATGTTAATATTTAATATGGGGGACTCATTTATAAGGAGGACTTTTTAAAATGAAGAAAAAGCAACTTTTGGTATTCATTATGGCGGGAAGCCTTGCAGCCGGAATGTCTCCGGTGACAATGGCATTTGCAGAGGCAGATACCCAGACCGTGACAATAGAGGACACAGTAGCTGTTGCCGCAGAGTCAGAAGAAGGAGAAGCAGCAGCTGAACCAGTGCAGGATATTTCAGATACCGCAGCTGATACACCTGTGGAAGAACCTGCACAGGCAGCAGATACGCCGACTGCAGAACCAACCCAGGCCGCAGCAGATACACCGGCAGCAGAACCAACCCAGGCAGCTGCAGATACACCAGCAGCAGAACCAACCCAGGCAGCTGCAGACACACCAGCGGCAGAACCAACCCAGGCAGCGGATGCGGTTGTGGATGATGGCTTTAACAGCGGAGATACTGCTGAGCTGACTTTGGAGGAAGAGGAGAGTGCTACACCTACTCCTGAGGCCACTGGTCAGATTATCCTGAAGGCAGCAGATGGAACCCAGACATCCTATTCCACATTAGCAGAGGCAATTGCGGCAGCACCGGTTAATATTGGCAAGGATGGTGAAGTTACCCAGATCCTTGTAACCGGAACTGTAGAGATCAGTGAGACTGTTGTGATCGATCAGAATAAGAATATCTCCATTGCAGCAGCTGCGGATGGAACTACCATTAAACGTGCAGCCGGATTTTTAGGAGATATGTTTAAAGTAAAAGATGAGTCCACTTCTTTCCAGTTTGGTACAGGCAAGGAGGGTGAGACTGTTTTAAGTCTGACTGTAACAGGAGCACTTGACCAGGGGGATGCAACAGGCTCCATTATTTCTGTGGAGGGCGGTTACTTCGGAATGTCCGATGGTGTAACTCTGACAGGAAACAGAACCAGTGCGCCGGGAGCTGCAATCTGTAATTCTGGCGGAAGCATCGGACTGGCAGGTGGTACTATCACAGGAAACCAGTCTGAAGGTATTGTAAATGAAGCTGCTGAAATTACAGGTGGAGCTATTTACAGTCTGGGCGAGATCCGTGTTTCCGGCGCCGTAATTGTAAAGGATAACAAGGACGATGGTCTTAATGATAACAGTATTGTTTTAGGCGGTGATAACGCATGTATCGCAGCAATTGGCCAGCTTGCTGAAACAGCAGACCTTCAGGTAAGAAGAAGTGACGCAGCTGCCGGAAAGATTATTGTAAAGGTCGGTACGGATGCGAATGGTACTGCACTTACTACTATGGAGAATATTCTGGCACATGTTCATTATCTGGACACTACAGAGTATACCATTAACAACCAGACTGGAGCACTTGAGTCTGTTACAGCTCCTGTTAGTACTATGACGCTGACCGCAGATTCTATTTCCTGGAACAAGGCGTATGAGCATACTGTTGATCTGACTTTCCATACCAATGATGCAGGTGTTGGAGGCAGATATTATGTGACCTGGGTGAAGAAATCTGATTCTACACCTGGATTTGAAGCAGTAAAGAGCAATTATAAGAGCTCTGGAGATATTGCTAGCTCTGCAAGCGTACAGTTGACAGATGTAGCTTATGATACAGCCATTAAAGTAGTTGTATATGCTGAGGATTCCAAGGGACTTGAAGCAGTTGCACCACTTGTACTCACATTAAAGGCGAAAGCAAGTACTCCCACAGAAACTCCGGTTACTACTACACCGACGCCAACCACTCGTGCAACCATTAACCCGTCTGTCAGCGAAAGCAAGGTAACAGGTCTTGAGAAAGCACTGGAATTCTACCCGAAACAGATGTACAATTTCACAGTAATTGGCGCTGGAACTGACAATACAAACCCGATCAAAGGTGATACCAAGTGGATCCCGTATGGCTGGAGCATGTCCGCGAAGAACATTGACACCGGATATCAGAAGAGCTGGTCTATCGGAAATGTAAATGGTATCAAGCAGGCGAAGACCTTTAGAATGTATATCTTCTTCCAGAAGTACATATACAATGGATCCGAATGGGAAGCTACCGGCGTGAAGGAAGCTCTCCCTACAGAATTTAAGTCCAAGGCAATCGACTTCACAGTAACTCCATCCGGCACAATCACGCCAACTGCAACAGCCGGTTCTGGTTCCGGCGGTTATGATTATAACGGAACAGGTAGCGGCGATGGAGATGGAACAGATGGCGATGATGCAGAGAACCATGACGGAACAGACAGCGATACCGGTTCTTCATCCGCAACAAACGCAAGAACCGTCGATAATTCCCCGATTGCCACTATGATGATGCTCGCAAGTCTTTCTCTGGTAGCTGGAGGTTATGTTATCGTCAGAAAGAGAAAAAAAGAAATCTAAGAGAATCTATGGCACATAAATAACCATGCATTTTGATCAGAAGTTTTTCTGACAGCAAAATAATAAGAAACATACATTAGGCAGGTCTTTTGACCTGCCTTTTTGCATATAATAATACAGGCGACAGGGACAGGCTAGAGCGTGTTTAAAAAGGCTTTCTGCAAGATGTACGTCACACTTTGTGGGAATGATTTTTTAACACATTCTGGTACTTGAAATGAAATGCTGCCTGAGTTTTTCCCTGCTGCAGGAGGTAAATTATGTTGTCAGAAAGCGTAATGTCAGTCAGAAAAGAATTGTTCCAACAGAATAAAACGGCTGTCAGTGACATGCCGAAAGTAAATATACAAAAGAAAGTACAACCGACAGATGCAGATATGGTACAAACATCGCTGTCATTTGAAAACATATATTATTCTTTATGGGAAATAGCTGGACGCTACAGCAGCTTTTGCCAGTTTCGCGTGATTGGAAACAGTCATGACGAGAGAATGATCCCAATGCTGGAAGTTGGCACCGGGGCACAGATGATCTTCTGTGTGGCTGGAATTAATGGAACCCAGACTCTTTTGCCGGAACTTCTGCTGAAAATGGCGGGAGAATACTGCAGAGCCTACGAATGTGGCTGGAAACTGGATGAATTTTATGAAGTGAAAAAACTCCTTGATAAAATAAGGATCTGTCTGATTCCGATTCTAAACCCGGATGGTTATGAAATCCGCCAGAATGGCTTTGGTGCTATTCGAAATCCAGTTTACCGTCAAATGCTTCGTATGCAAAGCATTCCTGCTGAGGATTTTGGATATAATGCCCGTGGAATGGATATTTCACATAATTTTCCAACGGTTCATTATATCCGTTCACGTATGGGAGAGGAACCAGCCAGCGAGAATGAGACAAAGGCATTGATCCGGATCATTCAGGAATATGATGGAAGAGGACTTTTGACGTTTGCTCAATCAGGAAGGGAAATCATTTATTATCACAGTCAACAGGGAGTGGGAAGTCTTCCGAAATCCTACCGGCTGGCAAGACATATGCAGAAATCTTCTTCCTATCATCTGGAAAGGGAACAGATGACCGAATCGGCCAGGGAAAAATTTAAGGGAATGGGAACCCCGGAACAATACTATATTCAAACGAAAAAACAGCCGGCATTTCGTATTAAAGTACCAGCTCAAAGCGGAAATGGAAGAGGCGTTGAAGAGGATAAAAAGGCAGTATATGAGGAAATACATTTACTTCCATTGGAATATATATTTTCATTAGACAATTAAATGTTATTGTTTGCAGGTGAGCTTTTGTAAAATAATTACCGGAGAAAGCTGGCCGGTAACCATAAAAGGAGATGTCCGAAATAATCGAAACATCTCCTTTTAGTATATGATTTGTTTTTTGGCGTTTACGAAACGCATAGAAGATTGCCATGCGCATCCGAAATGATTATTTTTCGGAAGTAGCAGTTTCCGGTCTTTCGTATTTCCTGCGGATATCTTTCATGACAAAAAGATAGGAAACACCGGTAAATACTGCTGCTGTAACCCACGCTGCCGGGTCACAGAAGCATGCAAGTGCATAACTTCCTACCGCCATGGAAATCATTGCTACAACCAGACGTGCAACCAATTCAGAAACACCACCCATCATAGGCAGGAATCCATATCCGCAGCCCTGCATGGTATTTCGGAATACGAAAATACTGCTTAAAGGAATGTAAAAGATCACACTCATATAAATGTAAGTTTTTGCCCATGGAAGCATGCTGTTCATATCCACATTTCCAGTGAAGAAAAGTCCAAGAGCTGGTTTCAGAAGAATACAAACCAGCACGGCTGCTGCAAGAGCATATACAACAGAAGCTTCCAGAGACGCTTTAACACCCTGGCGGATTCTCTTGATATCACCCTTTCCGAAGTTCTGTCCACTATATGTCGCCATAGTCTGTCCCATAGCCATCATTCCCTGGGTTACCAGGTTCTGCACCTTGCTGGCTGCCGTAAAAGAGGCAACGGCATCGGAACCGAAAAGATTGATGGCAGATTGCATGACCATAGTACCGGAAGCTGTAATTGCAAACTGCAATGCCATAGGAATTCCCATAGCCAGCTGGTTACGGCTCTCCTGGCCGTGAAGCCTCCAATGTCTTCTGTTTGGGGCAAGAGAAGGCATACGTATATAGATGTAGACCAAACAGAGTATTGCGGAAACGCCCTGAGAAATAATGGTTGCCCATGCTGCTCCGGCAACGCCCATTTTAAAATTGATAATCAGTACCAGATCCAGAATTACATTTAAAGCTGCGGAAAATACAAGAAATACCAGCGGAATCTTACTGTTTCCAACTGCACGCAGGTAAGAGGAAAACAGGTTGTAAAAAATAGTGGCGATGATTCCGGCGCTGATGATCATAATGTAGGTATATGCATCCTGAAAAATGTTGTCAGGTGTGTTCATCAGCTTCAGAAGAGGGCGCATGCCCAGCAAACTTAAAGAACTGATGATTACGGTAAAAATCAGGGAAAGAAGAATTCCGTTTGCTACACTGATCTTTACCCCTTCGGTATCTTTGGCACCGAAGCGCTGAGCGGTGAGTACGGAGAAACCAGCTGTGATTCCCTGCGAGAAGCCCACAGTAAGAAACATGATCGTTCCGGTGGATCCAACTGCCGCAAGGGCATCCGCGCCTACATAGCGTCCTACAATAATCGTATCTGCCATATTATAGAGCTGCTGAAAAATGTTTCCAATAATAAGAGGAAGCATAAACTTCAGGATTACCGGCAAAGGCCGGCCTTTTGTCATATCTTTTTCCATAAAAAACTCCTTATTGAGAAATATAGAAATCGTAAATAAAAAGTGTTACTAAATTACTTACATATTAGAGTGTGTCAGAGTCTGTTTGAAAAATCATTCCCACAAAATATAACGCACATTTTGCAGATTGCATTTTTTTACATACTCTGGAAGCGAAAATTATTTTATCACACTGCGGATTATCTGTCACTATTTTATTTTTGACTATTTTAAAGGCATTTAATGCCATAATGTTCAAGAAACCACACTTTTTCTCAAAAAATGTTTAGGAATTTTGACTGATATGTTGGTTTTGCTTGCTATTTGCTCTCATAAATGGTAAAATCAAATATAACGTGAAGATATTTTTTTGAAAGAGAGGCATTCATATAAATGGCAAATGAACATGGAGAACAGATCAGAATCGTGCAGGAGACTGTGGCTGGTAAGGAGATTACTTTTGCCCATGTAATGGGAGGACCGGCACCGATCATTTATCAGAAGCTTGGGTTGAATCCGCAGCTGGATTATCGTTCCTCTGCAATTGGAATCATGAATATGACACCTCCGGAATCCGCAGTTATCGCTTCTGATATTGCGGTGAAGAGCGGTAATGTTTATCTTGGATTTGCAGACCGGTTTACAGGGACTTTGATCATTACAGGAGAGATTTCTGATGTAATGTCTGCAATGACTGAAATCGTAAATTATTTCCGGGATTCTCTGGGATATGTGGTCTGCAATATTACGAAACGATAGGAAGTAGAAGCATGGAGCGAATAACGAAGGAAGAGCTGCTGGAAATGCTATTCCATGAAGATTATGAACACCTGAAGGGGAAGAAGCTTCGTATGACTCGTGTGCGTGTACCGGGAAAGGAAGTTTGTCTTGCCCATGTGATCAGTCCTTCCCAATCTTGTATTTATGAAAATCTGGGACTGCATATTGGAGTTCATGAGGGGGAAGACCACACAGGAGAATCCATTGGTCTGATCCGTTTTACTCCCTGGGAAGCGGTTGTGGTAGCTGCAGATGTTGCCATGAAGAGTGCAGATGTACAGATCGGGTTTATGGATCGTTTTTGCGGTTCTCTGATCATTACAGGAGGATTGTCCCAGGTGCAGACTGCTGTGGAAGAGGTCGTACGTTTCTTTGACAGAGAGTTAGGCTTTAAAACATGTGCGGTTCACAGAAGCTGACAGATACCTTATGGCTGCGGGAACAGCAGCTTATGGATACGATATTATGATATGCAAATGTAAAAATAATGCACTGCTGTATTTTTACAAGTAAGGTTTATTGAAAACAGGGGAAATACAATTCGATGAAGAAAATTTTTTTGATGGGAAGAAGTGAGGCCGGCAAGACCTCACTGACGCAGGCACTAAAAGGCGAGGAGCTTCATTATATAAAAACACAATATACCAATTCCAATGACGATACCATTGACTCTCCGGGGGAGTATGCAGAGTCAAAAAGATTCAGTGTAGGACTTGCATGTTTTTCCTTTGAGGCAGATGTGGTGGCAATTGTGCAGGCTGCAGATGAGCCATTTAATCTGTTTGGTGCAAGCTGCCGCTCTTTTATCCTTCGTCCTCTTATTGGCATTATCACAAAAATTGATTCACCATATGCCAATATCCCTATGGTGAGACAATGGCTGATCAACGCTGGATGTGAACGCATTTTTATGGTGAATAATGTGACCAGAGAGGGAATTGATGAGTTGATGGAATATCTGCAGGAGGATACCCCGAAGCTTACATTGGAACAGGCGAAATTCAAACAGAGCCTTGGTCTGAACGAGTGGGATCCTCTTCCAGAGGGAGTGGCTTATCCGGAAGAAAAAGAGAATATGCTATAAAAAATTCCCATTCAGATTTTCCTGTTATCTGGATGGGAATTTTTATATGGTATGTTGCTTATGTAAATTACGGTATTAAAGAAATGTACTGCTTTAACAGACAGAGGGTTAAATCCGGAACCGCCTGGGTAGCAGGAATCCCCACCGACGGTTCACCGATCATATTATATCAGATATTGGTGCAATAATTGGAAAATAAGTTAGCAACCACCAGTTCAAATTAAAATCTATGATTTCGATATTCCCGGGGACTGCATCCCTTTATTTTGGCAAAAACTTTGGAATAATAATTGGGGTCTGAAAATCCAGCCTTGTCAGCCACCGCGCTGACAGGCTGGTCATCCTGCAAAAACTCCAGGCTGCGCTCGATCCGATATTCCTGCAAAAAGGCAAACAAGGTAGTATTCATATGACGTTTAAAAAGCCGGGTACATTCGCTTTCACACAGGTGGATGTGTCCGGCGATGTCATTTAAGGTGATCTTATTTTGATAATTTTCTTCTATGTAGGACAGAATCTTCTTGATTCGGTCGTATTCCAGAGAGTTTTCCCTGGAAGCCTGGGGTTCGTAGGTAATATGCTCCAGAAGAAGCCGCCACATGGATTGCAGGCAGATGGTAATGTCCAGCTCATAAAAATCCGGTTTCTTTTCATCCAGATCAATAATGCGGAGAAGATATTCGCGAAAAGGCTTGTGCCAGGGCTCACTCTGGTCGATACAGATGGCAGGGAGCATAGAATCCTGAATGACAGGATCTACATATTTGCTGTTGACAGTGCTTTGGAAAAATCCATAAATCAGCCTGGAATCAAAAGTTACAGGAATATAAGCGCAGTCCTTCTGATTTTCCATTGTGCCAGAGTGAAGGGCACCGGAGTTGTTAAATACAATATCTCCTTCTTTTAAGTGGTAAACCATATGGTTGACCTTGTAGCACATAGTGCCTTTTTGCACATAAGTAATCTCTATTTCCGGGTGCCAGTGCCACATAAAGGAACCAGACTCATATTCTGAAAGTTTCTGGTAGCTGACCAGGAATGGAAACTGTTCATTGCCGTGCTGTTTTAATTCTTTTTGAAACTGATTGGTTATGATCTGCATGCCAAACCTCCCGAGAAAAAATTTCATATCCTGTGGACTGTATAGAATTCCATATGTTCAAAAATAGAGAACTACAATAAAACGCATAAATTTACCTGTATTATACATCTGTTAAAGATAAAAACGCAATATATTACTTGTTTTTCGCAAGTTATTTAAGGTAATGCAAAGGAAATGCATGTAAAATGAAATTAACTTGATGAGAGATCCGGATAAGCACAGATGAAGCGGAAAATATGCACTGAGGCAGCTGGAATACAGAACGTAAAATTATAACAATATTAACAAAAAAAGGAGAATGAGACCATGAATTTACCAGAAAAAGCAAACCTTGAGAAAATCTATGGAGAGAACAGTGCCTGCGCAGCTCGTTTCCAGAATCTAGCAGACAACTTTGCCAGAATCTACAAACATGACCATGCAGATTTCTTTACTTCCCCTGGAAGAACAGAAATCATCGGAAACCATGTTGACCACAACGGCGGCAAGGTAATCGCAGGAAGTATCAATCTGGATACCATCGGCGCAGCTGCACCGAATGGAACCAACGTGATCCACATTACAAGTGAAGGCTACAGAGATGAGATCGTAGTTGATCTTGACAAGATCAGCAGAGCCAACTATCCGAAAGGAACCTTTGCCCTGGTTGCCGGTATGATGGAAGGTGCGAAGAAGAATGGCTTTCAGGCAGCTGGTTTTGATGCCTATGTAAGCACCAACGTGATCGCAGCAGCAGGAGTAAGTTCCTCTGCATCCTTTGAAATGCTGATCTGCGTAATCATCGATTACTTCTTTAACGACAGCAAGATGACTTACACAGACTATGCAAAGATTGGTCAGTACGCAGAGAACGTATACTGGGATAAAGCTTCCGGAATGATGGATCAGATGGCATGTGCAGTTGGTGGTCCGGTTCTCTTCGACTTTGCAGACAGAAATGATCTGAAATACAGCAAGCTGGACTTCTCCTATGGAAAATTTGGTCACAAACTGGTAATTGTAAACACCGGAAAAGGCCATGCAGATCTCAGCCAGGAATACTCTGAGATTCCAGGTGAGATGAAAGCAGCAGCCAAGGTACTTGGTGCAGAGCTTCTTCATGAGACTACTCTTGAAAATCTGCTTGCACATGTAAACGAGATTCAGGACGACAGAGCAATTCTCCGTTCCATTCACTTCTTTGAAGAGACTTCCCGTGTAGAACGGGCAGCAGAGGCAATTGGTAAGGCAGATTACGAGGAATTTTTGAAGCTGATGGATGAATCCGGAAGATCGTCCTGGGAACTGCTTCAGAACTGCTACTGCATGAAAGAATGCCACGAGCAGAAGATCCCGTTGGTTCTTGCTCTTACCCAGCTGTTCCTGAACAAGATCGGCGGCGGTATCTGCCGAGTACATGGCGGCGGATTTGCCGGTGTTATTGCAGCTGTTGTACCGGAAAATGAGATGGAGAATTATGTAGAATACATTTCCCAGTATGTTGGCAGAGAGAACGTTTATCCAATGGATATCCGCGCAATTGGAGCTGTTCACATTGGATAATGACAATATTCTGAGTTATCTGAACTAAAGGTGACCTTTTTCGCAGCAGCTTTTCGCTATGACAGCCAGTTTAGAACTTTTACAGTCTTTTTGTGTTACCGTATTTGCGTAATATATACATAAAGAATCTGGACATATTTCCTTCTGACGTGCTATATTGAGTCTATCACAGAATTTTCGGAAATAAAGGAAAATACGAAAGAAGGAGAATCAGATGGAAAGATTGATTTTTCATGTTGATGTGAACAGCGCTTTTCTTTCCTGGGAGGCAGCGAGCAGAGTAAAGGCAGGTGAGCCGGATCTGCGGGAAATTCCGTCTGCAGTGGGCGGTGATCCCAGGACACGTACCGGAATCATAGTTGCGAAATCCATTCCTGCCAAGAAATACGGAGTACAGACTGGTGAGCCCGTGGCAATGGCCCTTCGAAAATGCCCGAATCTGGTAGTGGTACCTAGTGATTTTCGCCTTTACACGAAGAATTCCCAGGCATTTAAAGCAATTTGTAAATCTTATGCTCCTGCAATGGAATCCTTTTCTATTGATGAGGTATTTCTGGACATGACTGGAACTTCCCTGATCTACCCGGATCCCATAGCAACAGCCTGTGAGATAAAGGATAAGATTTATCAGGAGCTTGGATTTACAGTAAATGTGGGAATTTCCACCAATAAGCTGCTGGCGAAAATGGCCTCGGACTTCGAGAAGCCAAATAAAGTGCACACCCTTTTCCCGGAAGAAATTCCGGCAAAAATGTGGCCTCTTCCCATCAGAGATCTGTTATTTCTGGGAAAAGCTTCGGAAAAGAAGCTGGTTGATTTCGGTATCCGCACCATAGGGGAACTGGCTCGGGAAAGGGAGTCCACTATTCAGACACTTCTGGGAGAAAAGACCGGACATCAGCTCTTCCAGTACGCCAGAGGCATTGACAATTCTCCGGTTTTGGAAGTGCCTGAGGAGAGTAAAGGCTTCAGCGTGGAGAAGACTTTCAATGATGATATTGTATCTATGGAGCAGATCCAGCCTATTTTATTGGAGCAATGCGATGTGGTAGCCACCAGAATGAGGCGGAAAGGAAAGAAATGTACCTGTATTTCTGTCACCTTCCGCACTCTGGATTTTAAGAATCGTTCCCATCAGATGAAGCTTGGAAGTGCTACGGATGTAACCGATGAAGTCTACGCAAATGCCAGAAAACTGTTCGCAGAGTTCTGGAAAGGGCAGCCATTACGTCTGATCGGTGTGGCACTCACCGGACTTACTGAGGACGGATTCGAACAGATGTCCCTGTTTGAGGACTGTGCGAAAAAGGAACAGCGCCAGAAGCTGGATGCAGCGATGGATGCCATCCGCATGAAATTTGGAAACGACAAGATCACCCGGGCCAGCATTATGAACAGCAATGCAGGAATCGGGCGAAAAGCCAAGGCGCAGATGGAAAACGAAGAAAATGGAAAAGGATTCTAAAAGAAATAGAAAAGAGAACATTGTCATTTCCTTTGCAGGGAAGTGCAATGTTCTTTTTTTTGCACAGGAAACACGGTTTTGTTCCTTATGTGAAAAAATGTAAAAAACCACTTGATGAAAATACAATTCTAGTGTACTATACAGCTATGACAGTGATACAGAAAGAGAGGTAACCATGGAATATAATTCATCGCTGCCAATTTATCTCCAGGCAGCAAATTCTATAAAGCAGGATATTGTAACAGGCAAGCTGTCTCCTGGTGCGAGGCTTCCATCTGTGCGGGATCTGGCAGTAGAATATACCATTAATCCCAATACAGTCAGCCGCGTATATAAAGAATTGGAGATGGAAGGCGTCTGCTTTACCAGACGCGGGATGGGAACCTTCGTGACAGAAGATCCGGAAAGAGTGCAGCAGCTGAAGGAAGAGATGGCAGGAGCCCTGATCCGGGAATTCCTGGAAGGAATGGAGCAGCTTGGTTTTTCCAGAGCTCAGGCAATCGGACTTCTGGAGAAAGAACAGTCGGAATGACGAGGAGTGTATAAAAATGATCTTAGAGAGCAGAGAAGTAACGAAGAAATACGGCAGTAAGACTGCTGTGAATCAGGTATCTTTACAATTGGAGCCAGGCCTTGTATACGCCATGCTTGGCCCCAATGGAAGCGGCAAGACCACTTGGATGAAAATGGTGGCAGGACTTGTAAAGCCTACCAACGGTGAGATCCTTTATCAGGGAACTCCCATTGGAAAAGAGAGTAAAAAAGAAATTGCTTATATGTCCACGGAGCCTTATTTCTACAACTGGATGACAGTTTCAGATGTGGGAAAATATTATGAGGACTTTTTCGAAGATTTTTCCATGGAGAAATACAGACAGATGATTTCCCGAATGGAGCTTACAGAGGACATGAAAGCGAAGAAGCTGTCCTCTGGTATGATGGCCAAGCTGAAAATTGCAGTTACCATGGCAAGGGAGGCCAGGCTGTACTTGCTTGACGAACCGTTGAACGGCATTGACCTTCTTGCAAGAGACCAGATTATGAAGAGCATTCTGGAAGCCATAGATCCAGATGTGACACTGGTAGTTTCCAGTCATCTCGTAGACGAACTGGAACGTGTAGCAGATGCAGCCATTTTTATGAAAGATGGTATTTTGGCAAATCAGTGCATGGTAGAGGAGCTTCGGATTAATCAACACAAATCCGTAGTGGATCTGTACCGTGAAATCTATGGACATGGAGGAGAAGAAGTATGTTAAAGTTGATGAAATATGAGCTTCGGAAAACCGCATTTTCCAAACTGGTTCTGTTAGTGATCACAGCAGTTGCAGAAATTGCATTTTTAATAGGTGTATTTTGGAAAAAGGATAATATTCTGGCAATGGGAATTATTTTCCTGGTCATGTGTACAATATTTGGTGTTATCTACATTGGTATAGAGAGTGTAAATGTTCTCCATCGTGACCTGAATACCAAACAGAGTTATATGTTATTTCTTACGCCAAAGAGCAGCTATCAGATTCTGGGAGCCAAGATCCTGGAAAATGGAATTTCCATTATCATGGCAGGCGCATTTTTTGCAGCGCTGGCAGCCATTGATGTGACAGTTGCAACTCTTTACATTGGCGGTCTGAAAGAGATGATCAATCTGGTGAGTTCCTTTATGGAAGTAAACTGGTCCGTGACTTTTACTCCGGCAGAAGCAGCTTTCTATTTCTTTGGTCTTCTGGCAAGCTGGATCGTCTTCATTGTGAATGCTGACCTGTCCGTGATCTTATCCGCCAGTGTCCTTGCAGGCAAAAAAGGCAGCGGCATCGCCGGCTTCCTTATCTTCCTGGTAATATCTTCTGTTATTGGAAAGCTGCTGGATCTCATTCCGGTTCTGGAAAGTATGGAACTTACTTTTGTCCTGTATATTGCAGCATCATTTGCCATTGCGGCAGTGCTGTATGTAATCAGCGGTTGGATCATGGAGAAGAAGCTAAGCGTATAATAGAAAACGCAGGATCAGAAGGTTAGAGCGTCAAAAAAGATCTATTTCAAAACAGGGCATTACCTGCTTCTCGTTGAGGAGTAAGTAATACCCTGTATTTTTTTACTTAATCAGGCGTTTTTTTGAATTAGTACTGACCACTCTGGCCGCTCTGTCCTGCGGACATGGATCTTTCCTGCGCCTCGATCATCTTTTTAACCATATAACCACCTACACTACCATTCTGTTTGGAAGTAAGGTTTCCGTTGTATCCGTCTGTAAGCGGCACACCCAGCTCATTTGCAACCTCAAATTTGAAACGATTTAATGCGCCCTTTGCTTCTGGTACAGCTGCTTTGTTAGAAGAAGTATTGTTTGACATAATCATTTTCCTCCTTGGTTAATTGTTGTTTTGTTTGATGTTACATTGCTAGTATGTACTCTGAAAATGAAAATACACTGGGAATAAATGGGGTGATCAAAAAAAAGACAACAAAAAAAATATGCCGGATAGCAAAATGTTTTAACTTGACGCTACATTCTCAGTGTAGAAATTCTTATATTGGGAGCATATCTTATTACAGGAACAAAAAATTGCATACACAAAAATAGAGATAGGAAGCGAGACTTCGTACTTATAATATGAAATCTCCCT
>OGRA01001924.1_pt1 | contig 18484 bp, 10 predicted proteins | sample 1553351 | NCBI WGS metagenome assembly OGRA01 (sample SAMEA2580056, study PRJEB22360) | human gut metagenome | biome: human gut; feature: human-associated habitat; material: faeces | place: Denmark | collected 2008/2010
TTGCCATTCATGTCGTCGAGAGAAGGCAAATGTTGAAATTACTAATGTGGTTGAAGAATGGATTAATAAAGAGATTAAATTTGATAATGAGTATGTTTTTACTCGATTAGGTAAGGACTCTGTTTATAATTCAATACCTACAAGTAAATATAAGATCTTGGTTTATACCGATTCAATAGGATGCGTAGGGTGTAATTTGAGGTTATCACAGTGGTTGGAATGGATGATACAAATAGATTCTATATCTGATAACAAAGTTTCCTTTTTGTTTTTTATACATCCTAAAGATATGAGAGATTTGTTGTTGTTACTATGTAGCCAGAGTTTTGATATTCCAGTTTGTATAGATAGGAATGATTCTCTTAATAAGTTGAATCACTTTCCTTCCAATGCAATGTTGCAAACATTCTTGTTGGATGAGCATAATAAAGTTTTGGCTATAGGCAATCCCATGCATAACCCTAAAATAAAGGAGTTATATATGAATATAATATTTGATAAACAGAATATTTCCGAGGTAGAAAAAAGGAAACAAACAGAAGTTTCAATAGATAAAAAGTACATGGATTTGGGAACATTTGATTGGAAGAAACAAAAGTCTTGTGAATTTATTCTAACTAATATCGGACAGGAATTACTAGTGGTGGATAATGTAATTACTTCTTGTGGTTGTACAACTGTAGAGTATTCAAAAACACCAGTGCAACCAGAGAAGAATTTAACTCTGAAAGTGAAGTATACAGCGGACCGACCTGAATATTTCAATAAGACTATAACTGTATATTGTAATGAAAAAGATTCACCTATTTTGCTGAATATTTCAGGAAATGCTAAGTGAGATTAAGTTATGATGAAGAAACATAGAATATATATCCGATTTATTCTTGTTTTGGCATTTTTCTTATTGGGATGGTGGTATATAGGAAAATGTTTTTTAGAAGAAAAACTAATATCTTCACTTGAAGTTGCTTTACAATCTGCTGAAGATAATGAGGGAGAACTACACAAAGTGATTCGTCACTATCAAAAGTACCCTGCTGATAGCCTAAAGTATAAAGCAGCCTGCTTTTTGATAGAGAATATACCTTTCTATTTCTATTCTGAAGGAGAGCAATTAGAAAACTATAAATCTTATTATGCTTGGCTAAAAACAAGCAAAGGAAAAGTTTCAGAACAAGTTGCAGACTCGGTGAAAAAAGTCTTTGGACTAATGCAGGTCCCTAAAAATAAACGAGATATAATAGAGATAGATTCTGCTTATCTATGCCATAATATTGATTGGGCATTTAAAGTCTGGCAGGAGCAACCGTGGGGAAAGAATATTTCATTTGAAACATTTTGTGAGTATTTGTTGCCTTATCGAATAGCTGATGAGCCATTAGCATACTGGCGTGAAACATATTATGAAAAATATAATTCGTTACTGGATTCATTGCGTATGTCTGATTCATTGGATATAGAAGATCCGGTGGTTGCCGCTAATTTTCTAATAAGTAAATTGCCTGATAAGAACTATTATTATACTTCTGTAACGCCATATCCATTTGGACATATAGGACCGGAATATGTACAGTATTTATCCGGGACGTGTAGAGAAGTTACAGATTTTGCCGTATACCTATTTCGAGCTTTGGGTATTCCTTGTGCTATTGACTTTGTACCTGTGCGAAGTTATATAAATGCCGGGCATTTTTGGCTGACAACATGGAATAAAGACGGAGAGGAATATATGACTGACTTTCCACAAAAATTAGTGCCAGTGCGTAAGAATTGGTGGTATCGGTGGGATGACAGTTCTAAAGTGTATAGATATACTTTTAGTGCGAATAGGGAAATGTATGAACAGATGGCAAAGTACGGCGAAGAACTATACCCTTTTTGGCGTTTACCTAAATTTATTGACGTAACTCACGAATATGGTTATTATCTCAAAGAAGAGTTGGTTATTCCTTTAGAAAAACAGTATAAAGTGAAACGGAGCGGAAAAATAGCTTATTTATGCGTTAGCGATAGAGACCGTTGGACTCCTGTTGATTGGACTGAATATGATGCTGGTCATTTGGCATTCCGGTATGTGCGGAAAGGTACATTTATGAGAGCAGCTACTTATGAAAATGGCGTATTATGCTTTTTGACAGATCCCTTTTATATTGATAAACAAAGCAATGAAATCTGCTATTATCCTGTCACTATAGAGAAGCAGGATGTAGTATTATATGCCAAGTGTGATATTGGGAGAGAAGATATATATAGAAATCGAATGTTAGGAGGAGTTTTTGAGGGAAGTAATCATCCTGATTTTTTGGAGAAAGATACCTTGTTTATTATACAAAGTAAACCTGAACGTCTGAGTACTACTGTAAAAAGTTGGTCTGATAAGGAGTACCGTTATCTTAGATATTTTGGTCCGGCTAAAGGGTCTTGTAATGTTTCGGAAGTCGCTTTTTATGAGAAGAATGACACAGTAGCCTTATCTGGGAAAATCATAGGAACTCCCGGCTGTTATCAACATGACGGGACGCATGAATATACAAATGTCTTTGACGGGAAAACATGGACCTCTTTCGATTATTTTAAACCTACCGGCGGATGGGCAGGACTTGATTTGGGTAGAAAAGTACGGGTAGAGCGTATTGTTTATACTCCGCGCAATAGGGATAACTATGTTCGTCCCGGTGATGTTTATGAATTATTTTATTGTGACAACGACTGGAAGTCTGCCGGAAAAATTAAGGCGACTGCCGATTCATTGGTTTTTCGGGATATTCCTGCAAACGCATTGTTACTTTTGAGAAATCATACACGTGGGCTGGATGAAAGAATTTTTATTTATGAAAACAAAACTCAGCTATGGAAATGAAAACTAATGTCAGGCTTGTTGGAGTATGGAGGGTAATTATTATTTCGGTTATTGTCTCTCTGATATATGCTTGTTCCTGTCCGGATAGGAAGATTTTGTATCTTTCCGACATTACTCCTTCTGAACATACGCTATTGGCGATTACTCCCGACTTTAGTCTCAAGGTGTTGGGGGATACATTAAATAAAAGTTATCCGAAGTTGAGAACCGGAAAGGTATTTCCGATAACAGGTGTTTTGTGTGTGGATGGTAAGGCTTATCGTTTCATGGGGAGTGACTCTTTACGCATATTTTCCTTAGCTCCTCTTTCTAATGACAGTATCGGCTGGGAGGGAAAGTATTCTTTTTTGTTTCCAGGAAAAGGTTGGGAGCAAAAGGAATATGATGATTCTTTATGGGATGAAGGTAAAGGGGCTTTTGGACCTGTAAAAGGTAATTATCCGGCTCATACATTATGGGGAGCAGAGAATATATATGTTCGCAGACATATCAGAGTTGATGATAAAGAGCTGTTGAAGGAACATAAAGTCTATGTCCGTTATATATGCGACGATCAAATAAAGCTTTTTTGTAATGGAAGATATCTGTTAAAAAGTGGATTTACAAATCAAACGAAATGTCAACGTTTGACAGATGAAGCTATTAATCAAATAGTTAATGGAGATAATGTTCTGGCCGCATACTGTCGGAATACGGGAGGTCCTGCCTTATTGGATTTTGGTTTGTACATAGAAAATAAAACATATACTGATGCGGAACCGGCAATATTGAAGCAGAAGGATGTGCAAGCCACTCGGACTCAATTTGTTTTTCAATGTGGAGATGTAGAACTTCAGATTGATTTTATCTCGTCTTCTTTATCAGAAAAGTGGGATATGACAGGCTGGCCTGTCGGTTTTCTTTCTTATCAGATTCGTACGGAAAGAGAAAAAGAGCATACGGTGAAAATACTGTTTGATGTGGATACGGAGTGGATGTTCGGTAAGAGAGAAGTCAATAGTTGGGTGGAGCAGGGGTGGCGTTTTACGAAGTCCGATAGTTTGTATTTGGCTATGAGGACGGATGAGACAAGGTTTTCATATGAAGACAATCATATCATTTTGTCACAAAAGTTGTGTTCGGGGAAGGAAGATAGAGGTGTGTTGCTTATTGGATATAAAGAAGGGCAGACTTTACAATATGGTGGGGAGAACTTACGCCCTCTTTGGAATAATGATGAAGCAAAAGAGGTAAAAGAACTAATGAAATCTGTAGGAAACAGGTGTCAGGAGCTTAGGCAGGAAAGTGAAAAACTGGATTATAAGTGGAATGACAAGGCTTTACAAGTAGGAGGTGAAACGCTTGCCGAGTATATACTTCCTGCTTACCGTAATTTTTTATCTTCCCATAGATTTGTATTGTCTCCGGATGATAAATTGTTTTGTTTCGGTGATACTTTAGGTAATGTAAGAGAAGCTTATAAAAGCTTTCCGGCATTGTTGTTTTTCAATCGTGTCGACTGGATGAAGAGTTTGTTGGACCCTGTATTTATATATTGTGAGGGGATATATTGGAACAAGAAACATCCGCCTTATGATATTGGTTTGTATCCGGTATCCGGTAAGCAGGTAAAATTGGAAAGTTGTGCTGTGGAAGCCGCTGCCAATATGTTGATAATGACAACTGCTATTGTGGAAGCGGAACAAGACTTCGGTTATGCTGATATGCATTGGAGCCAGTTGATTTTGTGGGCAGATTATTTGCAAAAGAGGATAAAGAAAGAGACTTTCCCTTTGGAGGGATTATTGGGTGAAAATGATGAATGTGTGAAATGTACGTTGGGACTGGAGGCTTATCGTAGGCTGATTCAACTAAAGGAAGTATATGAATAGAGTAAAGAAAGTTGTAGCAATATTCGAGAATCTGGCAGTCTTCCTATTCTGCACAGTGGTAATTTTGTTTTTGATGCAGTTATTCTGTTTTACTTCATTCAGGATACCTTCGGACTCAATGGAACCTGCATTGAAGGATGGCGACCGGATCTTGGTTAATAAGATGATAAAGGGTGCGCGGTTGTTCGATGTGTTTGCTGCGTTGAATAATGAAGATATTACTATTCATCGAATGCCCGGATGGGGAAATTTCAAGAGGAATGATATATTGGTTTTTAATTTCCCTTATCGAATGAATCGTTGGGATAGTATCCGGCTTGATGTGATGCAATATTATGTAAAGCGGTGTATTGCGCTTCCGGGAGATACTTTAGAGATTCGGGAAGGATTTTATAAAATACGGGGGTGTGACGAACGGTTGGGAAATTATAATGCTCAACAATCTCTTGCGAATCTGAAGTATCCGGAACAATATGGTATTGTGGTAGGTACATTTCCTTATGATAAGCAAATGGATTGGACTATCCGTGAGTTCGGACCTTTGCCGATTCCTCAAAAAGGTCAGACAGTAAAGATGAACCGTACGAATTGTCTTTTATACAGGCAATTGATAGGGTGGGAACAGAAGAAGAAATTACGTATAAAGGATGGACAGATAGTATTGGGTGACAGCGTGATTGCACAGTATCGCTTTAAAAAGAACTATTATTTTGTTTCCGGTGATAATATGGCTAACTCGCAGGATTCGAGATATTGGGGGATGCTGCCGGAAGAATACATTGTAGGTAAGGCTACCCGTATATGGTATTCGGAAGATAAGTTTACGGGGAAATCCCGTTGGAATAGGATGATGAAGAAAATCAAATAAAGAATGAAGCTAAAGTTGGAATTGATGCAAATGACAAAAAAGAATATGGCGGATGTGGTAACTTGTATAGGAGTTGCGGCAATTCTGAGCGTAATAGTTTTTACTATTCCGAATGAGATTCCTATCGGCGAAATGGCATATCAGAAACTATGGTTGGGACGTATGGCTGTTGTTTTTGTCGTTTGCAGTCTGTTGTCTCTTTGCCTGAACAGGAAACAATATCTGTCTTTTCCGGCGATAGTAACATGGGTATTGATTGCATTGGGAGGAATTGAAGCTGCCTGGGGGATGAGACAGATATACGGTCTGGCTGTTTCCAATCATTCCCTGTATGCGCTTACGGGATCTTTCTATAATCCGGGACCTTATTCCGGATATTTGGCGATGATATTTCCGCTTTGTCTGCATGAGTGGTTAAACTTGAAAGAAAGAACGGAACGCACATGGGTAGAACAGGGAAAGTATTATATGGCATTAGGAGTTATGCTGTTGATTTTGTGTGTACTACCTGCCGGAATGAGCCGTTCGGCATGGATGGCTGCCGCAGTTTCGGGTATATGGGTATACGGAATACATGCTTCTTGGGCAACATGGTTGAAAGAAGCGGGGCAGAAATACAAGAAGACAATGATAACAGGTTTGGTGATTGGGGGATTAGTGTTGATAATGATAGGTTATGTCCTTTTTCAGCTGAAAGCAGCTTCTGCCAACGGACGTTTGTTAATGTGGAAAATCAGTTGTCTGGCTATTGCTGAAAGTCCGGTTGTTGGACATGGTGCAGATGGATTTGTTTCTGCTTATGGGAGGGCTCAGGAAGAATATTTTGCAAATGGAGAATATTCGGAGACGGAGGAATTGGTAGCAGGTAGTCCGGAATATGCTTTTAATGAATATCTGCAGGTGGCGGTGGAATATGGAATCCCTTTCTTATTTGTTGTTTTACTAGTTATTGCTTTTTGTTTTTGGAGAGGAATTACCGAAAAACAAATAGGTATTTGTGGTGGGGTGATTTCGGTTTTAGTGTTTGCCTTATCTTCCTATCCGATGCAGATTCCGGGATTTGCAATGACATTCTATTTCTTGTTAGCCGCTTGTGTCATAGGGCGTTCAAAGGTGGCGTTGCTATTCTTTATTTTGATGATAGCTTTGTTAGGAGCATATTACTGGAAGAATAATCAATATAAGGCTTGTAAAGAGTGGTATCGAAGTAAAATGCTTTATAATATTGGTGCTTATCAGGCAGCTAAAGAAGGGTATGAAAAGCTGTATCCGGATTTGAAGACTCGGGGAACTTTCCTTTTTGAATATGGACACTGTTTGCATAAATTGAAAGAATATGATAATTCTACAAGATTGATGCAAGAAGCAATGAAATATACTTGTGATCCGATGGTTCTTAATATTATCGGAAAAAACTATCAGGCAACAGGAGAATACGAAGAGGCGGAAGAGAGTTTGATACGGTCTACTCATCGACTTCCGGGACGGATTTATCCTTATTATCTTTTGGTGAAACTTTATGCGGAATCGGAATATCGGCAGCCTGAGAAGTTGAAATATGCGGCGGAGGTTGTATTAACGAAAGAACCGAAAGTGCAATCGACGGCAGTAAAAGAGATGCGGGCGGAAGTACAGAAATATTTGAAATGAACGCATAGGTTAGGGCGAAATGTAAATGTATACTGTTAAGAATAGTTATGATATTATGTATCTGAGAAAATTATTACTGATAAAAAAAATATAGATATTCCAATTATGTTACTTTTGTAGCTAAGTAGAACATAAAATAAAATGCTATGAAAACAAATATCCTTATGAGAAAATACAGTTATATATGGATGCTGCTATGTTGTTTAGCTTATGGTGGAATGACATCTTGCTCTGGCAAGAAAAGTGATGCAGACGAGCAGGATAAAGGTGTTTCTACCGTTCTTCCGGATTCAAAGAATGAAGTCACCGTTCAAATTCTAAAGAGGTGTGATTTTCATCACGAACTAGTCAGTAACGGCAAGGTAAGTGCCCGCGGGCAGGCTGATCTTCGTTTTGAAACGAATGAGGTTATTGCTCATGTCTATGTGAAAAACGGTGATCGTGTTCGTAAGGGGCAGAAGTTGGCCGAGCTGGATAAATTCCGTCTGGAACAGAAATTATCACAGGCGGAAGATGCTTTGTTGAAAGCGGAGCTTGAACTGAAAGATGTACTTATCGGGCAGGGATATACGCCGGATGATTTTAGCAAGGTGCCTGAAGAAACCATGAAACTTGCGAAAGTAAAGAGCGGCTATGAACAGTCGAAGTCCCAGTATGAACTTACGAAAAGAGAAACGGAGCATGCTACACTTGTTGCCCCCTTTGACGGGATAGTAGCTAATCTGTTTTCAAAACCTTATAATCTCGCTAATACGTCCGAGGCATTTTGTACTGTCATTGACACTCGTGGGATGGAAACTGATTTCACCGTGTTGGAGAACGAACTGGCTTTTATTAAAACCGGTGACAAAGTAATGATTACTCCTTATGCCGGCGGAGGTTCTTATGAAGGTAGTGTATCTGAAATCAATCCGCTGGTGGATGCGAACGGAATGGTAAAAGTAAAAGCTGCGGTAAACGGACAGGGGAAGTTGTTTAGCGGCATGAACGTAAGGGTAAGCGTCAAGCGGAGTTTAGGGGAGCAGTTGGTCATTCCTAAAACGGCTGTGGTGCTGCGTTCCGGCAAACAGGTTGTGTTTACCTTAAAAGAAGGCAAGGCAATGTGGAATTATGTACATACGGGATTGGAGAATGCTACGGAATATGTTGTCTCGGATAAATCTCAGGGAGGTGTTGAAGATGGCCTCTTGGAAGGAGATACGGTTATTGTCACCGGGAACTTGAATTTAGCGCATGAAACGGAGGTGACTATAAGCGGTGAATGATTGACTGCAAACGATAAATACAGAGAAAAGCATGATAAAATTTTTAATCCAGCGTCCTATTGCCGTGCTGATGGCTTTCACCGCCTGTTTTATAATCGGGCTGGTGACTTATTCTACACTTCCGATATCTCTGCTTCCGAATATCGCTATTCCGGAGATCACTATACAGGTGTCTGCTGCCAATACATCCGCCCGCGAACTGGAAAATACGATTGTGAAACCTTTGCGCAGCCAGTTGATACAGGTTTCTACATTGAAAGATATTCACAGTGAGTCTAGAGACGGCGCCGGTATTATCCGTTTGTCTTTTGATTTCGGTACTAATACGGACCTGGCCTTTATCGAGGTCAATGAAAAGATAGACGCTGCAATGAACTATCTCCCGAAGGAAACGGAACGTCCGAAAGTCATTAAGGCGAGCGCAACGGATATACCTGTTTTTTACCTGAATCTGACTTTGAAGAATGACAGTGCTTATAGCATTACGGGACAACAGTCCTTTCTGGATCTGTGTGAATTTGCCGAATCGGTCATTAAACGTAGGATAGAGCAGCTTGAAGAAGTGGCTATGGTAGATGTGACCGGATTGGTGGAACGTCAGGTGCAGATTGTGCCCGATGAGGATATGCTCTCCATGTTGGGAATTTCTATTGAGGATATAGAATCGACTCTGGCTGCCAATAATGTGGAACCGGGTAGTATGACGGTACGTGACGGATATTATGAATATAACATAAAGTTTTCCACCCTCCTGCGTACTGCAGAAGATGTAAAAAATATTTATCTGCGTAAAGGAGACCGGATTGTGCAGTTAAAGGATTTCTGCCGGGTGAATATTGTGCCCGTAAAAGAAAAAGGGGTATCTGTATCTAACGGGAAAAGGGCAGTGACGCTGGCTGTTATCAAGCAGGCGGATGAGAATATGGATAAGATGAAGAAATCTCTGGTAGAGACGATGGAGTACTTCCAACGGGTATATCCGGATATTGATTTCAGTATCAGCCGTAATCAGACGGAATTGCTGGACTACACAATTTCGAATCTGCAACAGAATCTGTCTTTAGGTTTTCTCTTTATCTGCCTGGTAGCGGTCTTGTTTCTGGGGGATGTAAAATCTCCGTTGGTTATCGGACTTAGCATGGTGGTTTCTATCGTAATCAGTTTCGTTTTCTTCTATCTGTGCAATATGTCCCTGAATATCATTTCACTCGCCGGATTGATTCTGGCATTGGGTATGATGATTGACAGTTCGATTATTGTAACTGAGAATATATCGCAATACCGGGAACGGGGATATTCGTTGCGCCGTGCCTGTATCACGGGAACAAGCGAAGTGGTGACTCCCATGTTGAGTTCCTCCTTAACGACCATTGCCGTGTTTGCACCGTTGATTTTTATGAGTGGTATTGCCGGAGCTATCTTTTACGATCAGGCTTTTTCAGTTACAGTGGGACTTATGGTTTCTTATTTTACGGGTATCATGTTGCTTCCCGTACTTTATCTGCTGGTCTACCGGACCGGTATCCATACCCGGAAATGGAAGTGGCTTTCCTTTAAATTCAATAACCCGATAAAAGATCATACATTAGATCGTTTTTATGATGCGGGGGTGGACTGGGTATTCAGTCATAAAACGTTCAGTGTTTTGTTCTGTGCTATTTCCATTCCGCTTTGTGTATTTTTCTTTTTCTTTATCGACAAGCAGCGCATGCCCGATATTGAGGAGAATGAATTGATTGCCAGGATTGAGTGGAATGAGAATATTCATGTGGATGAAAACAGGAGGCGTGTGGACGAACTTTTTAAAGAACTGGAAGAACCGGTAGCCGAGCACACGGCGTCCATTGGCAGGCAGGATTTCCTTCTGAACCGTGAAAGGGAGCTTTCTTCTTCCGAGGCTGAACTTTACTTCCGTACGGAGACGCCCGAAACTATTTCTCCTTTACAGCAAGAAATTTATCGCAGACTGAAAGAGCGTTATCCGCTTTCCGTCATTTCTTTCTCTCCGCCGGAGACTGTGTTTGAGAAACTCTTTGTCACAGGCGAACCGGATATCATAGCCGAGTTTTATACCCGTAATAAGGCAAAGGCACCGGAAGCGGAAACCATCCGGCGCGTGGAGAAGGACTTGGCACGGAAGACGGGAATCGCCCCTACGGGTATCGCTTTCGAGAATCAACTGAATCTAAGTATTAGCAAAGAGAAACTGTTGCTTTACCGTGTTTCCTATAATGAGCTCTACCGTATCTTGAAAACTGCTTTTCGTGAGAATAGTGTGACAATGTTGCATTCTTACCAACAATATCTTCCGATCAGCGTTGCCGGCAGCGAAAAGACTGTGAATGAAATATTGCAGGAGACGTTGATACAGACTGAACCGGATAATAAAGGAAACATAGAATATATCCCTCTTCGGGAGCTGGTTACGATAGCTCCTGCTGAGGATCTGAAAAGTATTACTTCGGGGCGTAATGGTGAATATGTCCCCTTTAATTTTTATGACGTGCAGAACGGGGACAAGTTGATGCGGGAAGTGAAGCAGGTAGCGGAGGAAACGAAAGAATGGGATACAGGCTTCTCCGGAAGTTTCTTTTCCAACAGGGAGATGTTGGACGAGCTGGTGGTAATCCTGTTTATTTCGTTGTTGCTGATGTACTTTATTCTTGCCTCGCAGTTTGAAAGTTTCCTGCAACCTTTGCTTGTTCTGGCGGAGATACCGATAGATGTGGCCTTTGCGTTATTACTGCTTTGGCTTTGCGGGCATACACTGAATCTGATGTCTGCTATCGGACTTATTGTCACCTGTGGTATTGTAATCAATGACTCTATCCTGAAACTGGACGCTATCAATGAACTGCGCAAAGCGGGTGTTCCGTTGTTGGAGGCTATCCATGAAGCAGGACGCAGGCGTTTGCGCCCGATTATCATGACTTCGCTGACTACTATCTTTGCAATGGTGCCGTTACTGTTTTCATCGGATATGGGTTCGGAATTACAGAAACCATTGTCTATCGCCATGATAGGGACAATGTCGGTCGGTACGGCAGTGAGTCTGTTCATCATACCATTGCTTTACTGGTTTATTTACAGAAAGAAAGAAGAAATAAGTAGCAAGTAATAACGAATAGTTCAAATATGAGAGTTATGAATGGATTATTAAATTTTACCACGGAGGAGACAAAGTTATTCTTTTCAGCAAAGAAAAGGATATGGGCATTTCTCTGTATTCTTAGTGTCCTCTGTGGTGAATCCCTGCTTCATGCACAGAAACGTCTGGTACTGGATTTGAACCGGACAATCGCTCTTGCCAATGACAGTTCATTGGAGTCATTCCGTACACAGAATATGTACTTGTCCGGTTATTGGGAGTACAGGACATATAAGGCAAACCGCCTGCCCAGTCTGACGCTGGATCTTACTCCGGCGCAATATAACCGGGATATTACGAAACGTTACGATTCGGGACAGGATTTGGATGTGTACCGTACGCAACAGTCTTATTATGCTTATGGAGGGTTAAGTGTCCGGCAGAATCTTGACCTGACCGGAGGTACATTTTATCTGGAATCGAATCTTGCCTATATGCGTAATTTCGGGGATAATAGTGCGACACAGCTGACCAGTGTCCCGATAAGGATTGGATATTCGCAAAGTTTGGTGGGGTATAATCCATTCAAATGGGAACGGAAGATAGAGCCTTTGAAATATGAACGTGTGAAAAAGGAATTTCTTTATAATGTGGAGAAAGTTTCGGAAACGGCAACGAGTTATTTCTTCTCTCTGGCTATGGCACAAGCGGAATATAACCTGGCAAAAGAAAATCTGGCTTCTACGGATACGTTGTACCGCATCGGGCAACAACGGCACCGGATCGCAGCTATCTCGCAAGCCGACCTGTTGACTCTGAAGCTGGATCGGGTGAATGCGCAGAACACATTGCAGAATAAAGCAAGCGATTTGAAGCGGGCTATGTTCTCATTGGCTTCTTTTCTCAATCTGGATAAGAATACGCAGATCGAGCTGGAACTTCCTTCCCGTCCGGGAATGCTGGAGATTCCGATAGATGAGGCTTTGAGGTGGGGAAGGAGCAACAACCCGCAATTGTTGGAATTGAAACAGAATGTGCTGGAAGCGGAGCGTAATGTGGATAAGACTAAAAAGGAGTCGCGCTTTAATGCAAGTGTGAATGCCAGTATCGGTTTTAATCAGGTGGCGGACAATTTTGGGGATGTCTATCATAAGCCCATACAGCAGGATTTGGTGGCGGTCAGTGTCTCTATTCCGTTGCTGGACTGGGGCGTCCGCAAAGGAAAGTATAATATGGCACGGAATAACCTGAATGTGGTGAAGATTTCGGCACGCCAGGACGAGATAAGTATTGAGGAGGAAGTGATAATGACAGTGAGTGATTTTAATATCCAGCAACAATTGATTGCCAGTGCGGAAGAAGCTTTGGATTTGTCCATACTCGCTTATAATGAGACAAAGCAGCGTTTTATCATCGGCAAAGCGGATATAAACAGCCTGACTCTTTCTCTGAACAGGCAGCAGCAGGCACAGCGTAACTTTATCTCTGCTTTGCAGAATTACTGGTTGAATTATTACAAGATACGACGGCTTACGTTGTTTGATTTTGCTACAAAACTTTCACTTTCGGACAGGTTCGATTTTAACGGAGGCAAGCTGATCAAATGATAATTGCGGCGTTTATTCTCGGTAGTATCTCCATTAAGTCTGTCATAAACAGAGATGCTGTCGCTTATATGACAGAGATTTCTATTTACATAAATAATGGTAATGCAAAATATAAATCTTGAAATAAAAAAGTCCTCGAAGGCTTCCGCTTTCACCCTGATTGTGGCTTTTGTCTGCGTGGCATTGGTCGGGCTGGCGCTTGTGCCGTTGCTTCCGGTCAAACTGAACCCCTCACGGACATTACCCGGCTTCACGGTGCGTTTCAGTATGCCCGGCACTTCGGCACGCGTGGTGGAAATGACAGCTACCAGCAAACTGGAGGCGATGCTTGCCCGAGTGAAAGGGATTCGGGGTATCTATTCTACTTCAGGAAACGGGTGGGGCAGTATCAGCGTGAATCTGGATAAACATGTGGATGTTGCAGTTGCACGTTTTGAAGCGTCCACCATCATTCGTCAGACATGGCCGGAACTGCCGGACGGGGTGAGCTATCCGTATATTCAGATGCAGAGTCCGGGGCAGAACAACCAGGGCCCTTTTATGGCATTTACGATTAATGCGCCTGCTATTCCCATTCTGATACAACAGTATGCGGAAGAACATATTAAGACACGTTTGGCACAACTTCCGGGAATTTATAAGATTAATCTTGGCGGGGCTACTCCAATGGAATGGCGGTTGGAATATGACTCCGAACAGTTACATACGCTTGGGATAAGTACGGATGATATCCGTCAGGCTGTCCGGTTGCATTACCAGAAAGAGTTTCTGGGTACATACGATATGGAACAGGGGAGTTCGGGCAGGCAATGGATCCGTCTGGCGCTGGTTCCCGAATATAATAACCGGGACTTTGATGCGGAACGGATACAGGTGAAGATGAAAGATGGCAAAATCATTGGTCTGAATGAATTGGTAAAAGTTTCCCGTGTGGAGGAACAGCCGCAAAGTTACTACCGAATTAACGGTCTGAACTCTATCTATCTGTCTGTCGTGGCGGAGGAAACGGCCAATCAGTTGGCATTGAGCAAGGAAGTGAAAGCATATATGGATGATATCCGGTTACTTCTTCCGGCGGGATACGAGATTCATACCAGCTATGATGCAACGGAGTTTATTCAGGAAGAACTGGGGAAGATTTATCTGCGAACGGGGGTGACGGTAGCGATTCTGCTTCTGTTTGTGCTATTGATTACTTTTAGTCCGAAGTATTTGTTTCTGATTGTAACCAGTCTGGCAGTTAATGTAGCGATAGCCGTTATCTTCTATTATGCATTCGGACTTGAAATGCAGTTGTATTCTCTGGCAGGTATCACGGTTTCTCTAAATCTGGTGATTGACAATACGATTGTGATGAGCGACCATTATCTGCGGCGTGGAAACCGGAAGGCTTTTATGTCCGTACTGGCGGCTACGTTGACTACAATGGGGGCTTTGGTCATTATCTTTTTCCTCGATGAGAAGATACGCCTGAATTTGCAGGATTTTGCTGCGGTAGTGATTATTAATCTTGGGGTATCACTGCTGGTTGCCCTGTTTTTTGTTCCTTCCCTGATCGACAAAACCGGATTGAAGCGGAGGAAAAAGTCTTCGCTTTCAGGTGCGAAGTGGAAGTCGGGAAATATACGTTTCTTTATGTGGATACGTTCTAAAATGCATCGTTTTCCGGTATATTTCAGCCGTTTTTACAGTTGGCTGATACGGATTCTTTGCCGGTGGAGGGTGGCGGTCTGCATTTTATTGTTGCTGGCTTTCGGATTACCGGTATTTCTGTTGCCGGAAAAGATGAAGGGGGAAGATAAATGGGCGGAATTTTATAATAAGACACTGGGTACTTCTACGTATAAAGAGAAGGTAAAACCGGTAGTGGATAAAGCATTGGGAGGAGCTTTAAGACTTTTTGTACAGAAAGTATATGAAGGAAGTTATTTTACGCGTAATGAAGAAGTGGTGCTTCACGCCAATGCCAATTTGCCGAATGGGAGTACGCTGGAGCAGATGAATACGTTGATTAAGCGAATGGAAACTTACTTGAGCGAATTTAAAGAAATCAAGCAGTTCCAGACGTCTGTGGAAAGTGCACGCAGGGCATCTATTCATATTTATTTCACGAAAGAGCACCAAAAGAGAGGTTTCCCGTATACGCTGAAAGCTAATATGATAAACAAGGCACTTCAATTGGGTGGAGGAGATTGGAGTATTTACGGATTGCAGGACCAAGGATTCAGTAATAATGTGCGTGAGAGTGCGGGTTCATTCCGGGTGAAAATGTATGGGTATAATTATGACGAACTGTATGACCGGGCGGAACAACTGAAAGAGAAGTTCTTGTCTCACCGCCGCATCAAGGAAGTGACGATCGGTTCCGACTTCTCGTGGTGGAAGGATGATTATATGGAATTTTATTTCAGTCTGGACAAGCTCCGAATGGCAGAGGAAAATATCGGAGCCGGAAGATTGTTTTCCGCTATCCGACCGATATATGGACGGAATATGGAGATTGGTTCGGTGACGACGGAAGAAGGTACGGAAAAAATAAAATTGTCTTCCCGCCAGTCGGAAGAAAGGGATGTGTGGGCAATGCAGTATTATCCTTTTCCGGCAGGCGGAAAAGAATATAAACTGTCGGAACTGGCAACAGTGGAAAAAGGGCAGATGCCGCAGGAAGTAGCCAAGGAAAATCAGCAGTACCGGCTGTGCCTGCAATATGAGTATATCGGTTCTTCGGAACAGGGGCATAAGCTGTTGAAGAAAGATCTGGAGGAATTTAATGAGATTCTTCCAATGGGATATACTGCCAAATCGGAGGACAATAACTGGTCGTGGGGAGGAAAGGACAATAAGCAATATCGTCTGTTACTTATTGTGATTGCTATCATTTTCTTTATTACGAGTATTCTGTTCAATTCTTTGAAACAGCCGTTAGCGATTATTTTTGTGATTCCGGTGTCTTATATCGGAGTGTTTCTTACATTCTACTGGTTCAAACTGAATTTTGATCAGGGAGGTTTTGCTTCTTTTGTTCTGCTTTGCGGTATCACAGTAAATGCTAGTATCTATATCCTGAACGAATATAATTCTATTCGTCAACGTTACCCGCGTCTCTCGCCGCTCCGGGCATACGTGAAAGCCTGGAACACGAAAGTGATTCCTATTTTCCTGACGGTGGTTTCCACTATTTTGGGATTTATTCCTTTCATGATAGGTGCGGAGAAAGAAGGTTTCTGGTTTCCGTTGGCGGCAGGTACGATTGGGGGATTGGTTATGTCGGTAATTGGAGTTTTTATTTTCCTGCCGGTATTGACGCTGAAGAAGAAGTGGTTTACGAGGTCTAAAGCAGTGCTTTAGGGATGCTAAAGCGTAGCTTTAGGACGGATAAAGCTACGCTTTTTATTGTTTTACCAATTATTCCCTGCGTTACTGCTATTGATAAGCATTTCTATCCGTTGCTTATATGAATTCGCTCCTTCGGCAATATTTTTTCCTGCATCTGCAGTTCCCATTCCGTAAACGACAATAGGTGTCTGCCACGCCATACCCGAATGAATAGCACTGCCTTGATACGGACGTAGAAGTTCATCGGTTGTGAATCGGTTTCGTCCGCCACTACGATAAGCATCGTATTCGGAGCCGGTGGTCGTTACTATCATTAACGGTTTGCCCGCGACAGCCGGAGTCTTGGACAAGTGAGTGAACACTTCGTCCTGCCATTTTTTTAGTAATGACGGGGCAGACATCCAGTAGAAAGGAAACTGGTAGATAACGGCCGAAGCGTCGGAGATGATTTTACTCCATTCGTCCACATTGAAAGCAATGTCCTCTGACAGTTCGTAAAGGTTGAACACCGCCACTCCTTCAATGTCACTGACAGCATCGATTAATGCTTTGTTTGCCTGTGATCCTTTGATGTTGGGGTGTGCCAGCAGAATCACTACTTTTCTTAAGTCTTTATTCATAATCAGTCAAGTATTTGGGATGAAACAATTACACGTCTTATATAATAAGGTCTAAAAATAAGAAAAAGTTCTCGAAAAGCAATATCTTAATTAAAAATAAAACAATCCCTCTTTGCTTTTGAATTTGTATTTTTGCATCCGTATTTGTAAGACGTTACTTTAGATAACAATATTGTATATGATAGATTTTACCCAGTTTCCTTCTCCCTGCTACATCATGGAAGAAGAACTTTTAAGAAAGAACTTGAGTTTGATAAAAAGCGTAGCCGACAGGGCGGGAGTGGAGATTATTCTTGCTTTCAAGTCGTTTGCTATGTGGCGCTCTTTCCCTATATTCCGTGAATACATAAACCATTCTACAGCAAGCTCGGTCTATGAGGCACGTTTGGCGCTGGAAGAGTTCGGAAGTAAGGCACATACTTATTCACCTGCATATACAGAACAGGATTTCCCGGAAATCATGCGTTGCAGTAGCCATATTACTTTTAATTCTATGGCACAGTTCGAACGTTTCTATCCGATGACCGTAGCAAAAGGAGGTGGTATCTCTTGTGGTATCCGTGTGAACCCTGAATATTCGGAGGTAGAAACGGAACTTTACAATCCTTGCGCTCCCGGTACGCGTTTCGGAATTACTGCCGATTTATTGTCGGATACGTTGCCACAAGGTATCGAAGGCTTTCATTGCCATTGCCATTGCGAGTCTTCTTCTTTTGAGTTGGAACGAACGTTGGAACATCTCGAAGAAAAGTTTTCCCGTTGGTTTCCGCAACTGAAATGGTTGAATCTGGGCGGCGGACATCTGATGACACGTAAAGATTATGATACGGAACATCTGATAAAATTATTGCAGGGACTGAAAGCCCGTTATCCTCATTTACGTATTATTCTTGAACCCGGTTCGGCCTTTACCTGGCAGACGGGTGTGCTGACTTCTGAAGTCGTGGATATTGTAGAAAGCCGTGGTATTAAAACTGCCATATTGAATGTTAGCTTCACCTGCCACATGCCCGACTGTCTGGAAATGCCTTATCAGCCTGCCGTTCGCGGTGCGGAAATGGGAAATGAAGGAAAATATATTTATCGTTTAGGAGGAAACTCCTGTTTGAGCGGTGACTATATGGGGCTGTGGAGTTTCGATCATGAACTGCAAATCGGAGAACGGATCGTGTTTGAAGATATGATTCATTACACCATGGTAAAGACGAATATGTTTAACGGAATTCATCATCCTGCCATTGCTTTGTGGACGAAAGAAGGGAAGGCTGAAATATACAAGCAATTTTCTTATGAAGATTATCGTGACCGAATGAGTTGAT
>OGRA01001926.1_pt1 | contig 18463 bp, 16 predicted proteins | sample 1553351 | NCBI WGS metagenome assembly OGRA01 (sample SAMEA2580056, study PRJEB22360) | human gut metagenome | biome: human gut; feature: human-associated habitat; material: faeces | place: Denmark | collected 2008/2010
CAGCCGCAAGACACTTTCGTGCGCGAAGGGGAAAGCGCGACCTTGTCGGTTGCGGCTGATGCGGCACAAAGTGTGCGTGATCACGAGGCGATATCAAGCGGCGCGGCAGCTAGCCATGAACTTACCTATCAGTGGTACCGCGTTGGCGAAAACGGGCAGAGCACGCCTGTTGAAGGCGCGAATTCTGCAACGCTGGAAGTACAAGACGGCGATGCAGGGGAGTATTACTGCCAGGTTACGCAGTTATATCTGGGTACCGTAACGACAGTCGAATCAAACCATGCAAATGTGTCTCGCGTTGAGCCCGAAGCACTGGTATTCAATGCTACCGCACTGCCCGCAGCTACCGCCCACGCTGAATATAAAGCTTCTATCAATCCCGCAACGGGAGGGACGAGCCCTTACACGTATGCGCTTGCCCAGGGTTCCAAACTCCCCGATGGCGTTACTTTTACAGCCACCGAAGAGGGCTTGATGGTTTCAGGAACGCCGGATTCGACGGGAGTTTTTGCTTTCGACATTGATTGCACCGACCGTTCGGGGCAATCTGCAACAGCTCACTTTACGCTGGTGGCAACGCCGAAGATTGTTGATCTGACATTTTCGGGTAGTCTGTTCATCTATAACGGACAACCGCAAGGCCCATCGCTTTCGGGTATCCCCGAGAATCTCGATGATGCCATTGCTTATACGTATACGGGAATAGGGGAAACCCATTACTCGAGCAGCCAGCCGCCTACTAATGCGGGTAGTTACCGTGCAACGGCGACGTTGAACAGCGGTGGATACAGAGGTGTTACAACCATCAAGTACACCATTGCGAAGAAGCCTGTGTACCTTGAGTTAATCGTCGAAGATGCAACCTACGACGGCAGTCCACACGGGGCAGCCGTTAGTGCCCAGGATGTTTCGCCTGAAGATTACGAGGTAACGTACCGTGGTGCGAATGGCACGGAATATGGTCCCGCCAGCAAGGCTCCCACTGATGCTGGCAGTTATACGGCGGAAGTGAAGTTGGTGAACCCGAATATGACGGGTTCTAAGACGACTACCTATACCATTTCTCCTGCCGAGCAGGTGATCGAAGGAAAGACCGACTATACGGCTACGTATGGGGATACGGGCATTGTGTTTGAGAACACGGCCAAGACGCCTGTCAGCTACGAGGTTGTTCTCAATGAGGATGGCTCACCGTGTCCCATTTCGATTCAGGGTAGCTTTGCAAGCATTGTTTCTGCAGGTAAGGCGCGTGTGGTGGCACATGCGGCAGCGAGTCGAAATTACGCAGTGGCGAAAGATGTTGAGCTTACCGTTGACGTTTCTCCTGCTCCATTGCTCGTTATTGTTGACGATGCCGAACGCTTTGAAGGGGAGGAAAACCCAGCGTTTACGTCGCGTCTGATAAGCCCCGCTTCGACGGCGGATGTTGCCGTAAGTTATTCGTGCTTGGCAGATGTTGCTTCGCCTGCGGGAGAATACGAAATTGGGGTCAGTGTATCCAATTCGAATTTTGCGGCAACTGTTAAGCCAGGCACGCTTACGGTGAAGGCGAAGGAGCCTATGGGGCCCGTTGACCCTGTCGATCCTGTGGACCCCGATAACCCTGATGGGCCGAATAATCCCGACAAACCAGATAATCCCGATGGCCCCAATACACCAAGCGAACCTTCCGATCCTGGTAATCCAAGCAATCCGTCGGAGCCTGGCGATGCAGATGGCCCGTCGGGCCCCGAAGAATCAAGCGACTCCAACTGTTCGGGCGAGCCCGGTGGTACGGGAGTTTCGAATGGTGAGCAGAATGCAAGTTCCGATTCGTTGAATAATCAGGGAGTTTGCAGCGTGTTAGGTAGATCACCTTCCCAGGAAGGTTTGGACGAGTTGAGTGAAGATGGCGCTCTGGCTTTGTCCGACTTGAGTGAGGAAGCTGGAACCAAAACCGTAGAGCAGCGCGTACTGCCTACGGACAAGAAGGCTCAGCCCCTGATTGCTTTGTTACTGGCCATTGGTTGTAGTGCTGTGATTGTGGTTGCGGTCGCAATCCGCCGCCGTCGAAGCAAGGAGTGAGCTTGAGGTGCGCAAAGATAGCATGGCTGAATTGAAAATGGGAGAGTTTGGTGTTTCAAAGTATGGTGAAGCTATCTATATTGCCAGTAGCGTATTGCACCCTTCAATTTGGCTTGGACCGTGTTAACAGCAGGGTACCTTCAATACAGTGAAGGTATCCTTTTTCTTTATGAAGCGAATTGGCAAGCGAATCTGGTCGCGCTTAGCGAAATTATGTGTGCCGCTTTATGAAATTGGCGCTATGACTCGGTTCCTGCTGTCTGAGCATTTTGACATTGGTGCAGCTTATGCGCAGTACAGAAGCCTGTAAATCTCTTATTTAGCAAAACATTTTCGGCAGCAATTACGACGATAGGGATTAAGATACGAAGTATTTTGAGAGCATAGAAAACAGAAAATGAGTTGCGCAAGAAATGAAAATGAGCAATAAAAACAAATTCATTTCGGGCCTGCTGGGTGTTGCGATGTGCCCCATGATGTTGCCAACCGCAGCATTCGCGGCTGATGATGGCGCAGCATCGGAGGTTTCGCCATCCCCGACTGAGTTGATTCAGTCTTCTGAGTCGGAAGGCACCGATACGGATGCAAGCTCAGGCGATACGCTTGGCGTCCAGTCCGACTCGACGGGTGAAGCGGCCAATATGAAGATCGGCAAAGAGGCTAATGAAGCAGCCCCTGTAGCCGAAACTGGCGGGGAAGTCGCTACGGCATCAGTTGCGGAAGTCGGTGGTAAGAACTATTCCAGCCTGCAGGAGGCCATCAATACAGCCCAGGGCGGCGAAACCGTCACGCTGCTGACGGATGCGACCGAAGATGTAACCGTGGCTACTGGCAAGAACATCACGCTTGACCTTGGTGGTAAGACGCTGACGAACACGAATGCCGGCAAGGCGACGCTGACCATTGCGAAGGGCGCCACGGCTACCGTGAAGAACGGCAGCATTGTTGGTGGCACGGGCTTCTACACCATCCAGAATAATGGTACGACCACGCTCAAAGATGTCACGGCCACGGCAGGCAACACGGGTTTATTTATGCTTGACAACTGGGGCACCCTGACCATCGAGAGTGGTTCGTATTCGGGTGGTCTGAACGTTGTGAAGAGCGAGGAAGACTCGACGCTCACCATCAACGGTGGCAAGTTCGAGCTGAGCTATGCAACGTCGGGTTATACGGGCGTTGTTTTCGCCTACGGCAACACGACGATCACTGGAGGCGAGTTTATCCAGAGTCTGACTGCCACAGGACGGTGGAACCACCCGCAGGTTGTCGCGACTGGTGTTGTGGAAGGCCATACCGCTATCACGCGGGTTACCGGCGGCCACTTCGTCAACAAGATGTCTGGGGAGGGCATTTTCCGCGGTGTCGGCAAGGGCACTTCTGACAACTTTGAGGTCTCCGGCGGTACGTTTAATAAGAGCATTTCCGAAGGCTACTGCGCCGATGGCTTCGTTCCCACCAAGAACGCTGATGGCACCTACGGCGTCAAGGAAAGCCACTATGTTGCCCAAGTCGGTAGCAAGAAGTACGAGACGCTGGCCGATGCGATCCGTCTGGCTGGAAAGGGTAAGACCATTACCCTACTGGCGGATGTTGAGCAGAACACCCAGCTGGCCATCAACAAGGACATCACGCTTGACCTGAACGGCAAGACCGTCAAGAACACGCAAGACATCTGGGGCGATAATACCAACGCGATCCTGTCCATCACGGATGGCGCCAAGGTGACCATCACTGGCAACGGCACCATAGATGCCAAGGAGAACGACTGCTACACCATCAACGTGAAGAAGGGCGACCTGACCATCGAAAACGGCACCTTCTACGGTAACGTTAGCGTGGTTCAGGTGCAGGAGGGTACCTTGTCCGTCAAGGGCGGCACCTTCGACCTGCACCAGAAGTGGGAAGGCAGCAACAAGTATCTGTTCAACTGCATCGATGATGCGTATGCGAGCGGCAGTGCGAATGTCGCCATCAGCGGCGGTACGTTCGTCGGCTTCGACCCCAGCGCCTCCCCCGAGGGCGAAGGCACCAGCTACCTGGCTCCCGGTTACGCTCCTACCGACAACGGCGGCGGCACGTACGGCGTGGTTGCCGGTGTGGCTCAGATCGGCAGCAAGGCGTACGCCACTCTCGCTGACGCTGTTGCGGTGGCCACGGATGGCGATACCATTACGTTGCTGTCTGATTGCAGCGGCGATGGCATTGTCGTCAAGGACGACACCTTCCCCAACGGTTTGACCATCGACTTTGCAGGTCATTCCTACACGGTGGGTGGCAAGCTTGTTGGTAGCACGGGAACCGCCTCAAACGGCTTCCAGTTGCTCAAGGGCAACACGATTGTGATGCGCAACGGCTTCATCTATGGTGATGCAAGCGTTGCGGGCGATGACACGACTCAGTGGTCGGGCGCGCCGGCAATCATGATTCAGAACTACAGCAACCTGACGCTTGACGGTATGACCGTAAAGGGCGGTAAGCAAACGTGCTACACGCTGTCGAACAACAATGGCGATACCGTTATCAAGGATTCGACCATCATCGCTGGTCAGAATACGCAAGTTGGCGGTCCGTTTGCGTTTGATGTGTGCCGCTATGCTTCGTATCCTTCCGTGAGCATTACGGTTGAAGGCAATAGCGTCATCGACGGCTGCGTTGACGTGAGCGGCACTATTGGTGAAGGTCAGAGCCGTCAGCTCACCATCACGGGCGGCACCTTTAGCAAGCCTATCTCGGTAAGCACGCAACCCGCCAACATTTCCATCAGCGGCGGCACGTTCACCAATGAGGTTCCTGCAGATTACTGCGCTGCAGGCTATGCACCTGCCGCTAATGCTGACGGCACGTACGGTGTCAAGCAGGCGGTTACTGTTACTTTCGATTCCAACGAGGGTACAGCAGTTGACTCTCAACTTGTTCCCGTTGGTGACAAAGTGGCAAAGCCATCAGATCCTACTAAGGAAGGCTATACCTTCTCCGGATGGTTCACTGACGAGGGCTGCACCAATGCCTATGACTTCGATGCTGATGTAGACGGCACGCAGCCTGAGTTCACTCTGTATGCCGGCTGGAAGGCGGCCCCTGCTACCGCTGAGCCTGGTGCTGGCGACAACGGCAACAACGGCGATAACGGTGACAACGGCAACAACGGCAACAACGGAGGCACCGGCGATAGCTCTTCTGCCAATGCGAATGTAAACATCAACACCGTTAACAACAACGGCGACAACGCGTCAAGCGAAGCGAAGATGGCTACCGTGAAGACGGGCGACAACCTCGCCCTTGTCGGTGGTGCAATTGCTGTGATTGCCGTTGCGGCTGCTGGTGTTGCTGCATTTGCGCTGCGTCGCAGGAAGATGAACTAGTGCATTACGCTTGTTTATCTCTGTTTGCCGCACGGTAATACAGAATAGGGCTGTTTGATGAAAGGGGCCGAGCTTGGAGGTAGTCCAGGCTCGGTCCCTTCGCTTTGAAATGAAATTAGGGCACCTCCAATTGCGGGTTATTTCCTAGCTAAAGCATGATTTCGGAGTTAAGAAAAGCCGACTTCTGCCAACAGGCAGCACCGCGGGGTAATGCGTGGCTCATGGCGTTAAACGAGACCGTTTTTATTGCTGCTGTAGCGATTTTGCTCTTAAGCAGGTCGATGGTGGCATGGGCGAAACCCCTGCAGGCGCTCACCTTCTCTCTTGTCCAGGCTGACGAAAACGGGAATTCCGTTGAGAGCGGGTAAGCCGCCGTCGAAGATGGCATCGACGGCGGCTTTATCATTCTGGCTTGCGTAATTGCAGAAGGCTGAGTATGCCGAAACAGGGTGACAGACAGGGTCGGTCTTATTATTTGTGCCAGGAGTTTGATCTTGCAAAGCAAATTAATGCAAGTGCTGAGCTTTTCCTTCGAATTGGTGCGGCGTCTCTGGTAACACCTTTCGCCGAATCGTAATACTTCGTAGTGTTACGCTTTAAAAAAACGTGTTACAGTCGAGCGGTATCGTCCCCAAAAGAGAAGGAACTCAATGGACAAGAAACTGAATAAACTGCTCGCTGCGGCCTTTGCTGTTACGTTGGCAGTGGGTATCTTTGCGCTCGCAGGATGCTCGTCATCAAACACGAATTCCGATAAGGCATCTGCTTCTGGCACTCAAACGGTCACCGACATGGTAGGTCGCACGGTTGAAGTGCCTACAGAGGCCGATAAAGTTATCGGTATTGGTGCATCTTCGCTTCGCATGATCTGTTACATGCAGGCTGTCGACAAGGTTGTTGGTGTGGAACAGTCGGAGCAGCAAGATTCCGTGACCTGTGCATATCGCCACGTGAACCATGAAACGTTTGCCAAGCTGCCCGTTATTGGTGAAGGCGGTTCGAAGGGCGTGACTGCTAACGAAGAGGCGATTATTGACGCTGCGCCGCAGGTAATTATCGCCAACCTCGACAAAGACTCCGCTGATAGTCTGCAGCAGAAGACCAATATCCCGGTTGTCTGCGTAACTATGAGCGATATCGTATTCGACCAGGAACTTTACGACAACATTACGCTTCTGGGCAAGGTTTTGGGCAAGGAAGACCGCGGCGAAGAACTCATTAAGTATATGCAGGATACCGAAAAGGATCTGCAGGATCGCACCGCCAATGTAGAGAAGAAGAGCGCCTATGCTGCTGGTGTCAGCTACCGCGGCGGCCATGGCTTCTCTGGCACCGAGGCTGGATTCGCTCCATTCTCCATCTGCAATATCACCAATATCGCCGATGCTGGGCATGACAGCGGTTGCTTCGATATCGACCTTGAAGCAGTGACTGCGGCGCAACCCGATTACGTCTTCGTGGAGAGCGGCAATCTTGGCCTGGTCAAAGAAGACGTTGCTGCCAACCCCGATTACTTCACTAACTTGAAAGCTGTTGAAGCCGGCAACGTGTTCTCGCTTGTTTCGTATCGCTTCTACGCCACCAATCTCGAGCTGGCTATCGCCAATTGCTACTATGTTGGTAGCTGCGTGTACCCCGATCAGTTCGCTGATGTCGATTCCGCTAAGAAGCTCGATGAGATCACGAACTTCTTCTTGGGCGCATCGCTCTCTGAAGACCTTGCTAAAGAGGGTTTAAGCTTCCAGAAGCTTGATTTGATGAGCAGGTAAGCTCACGGGAATGAATCGGAGTTAGGCTAGTGTTCAGTTGCCTTTGGCTTCCAACACAAAGGGAGCCAAAGGCTTTTCAATATCGATAGGGCCTGAATGCTTAGCGGCAAAACTCGGTTCCTTAAGGTACCTGCAAAAAAAGACCTTGGTATTTGTACCGAGGTCTTTTTTTGCCGTAGATGGCTGCTTGTTTGGCTGCGATGTCTGGCGGGTATTCGCAAATTAGCTTGCGGTTGGAATCGTCAGCTTTACGTTGTCGATCTCTGCAATACGCATGGGCATATCGTAGGTTTCGGAAAGTGCTTCGTCGGTTACTGCTTCGATTCCTCCCTGTGCGACGATCGTGCCGTTGCGCATCAGGACGAACCTGTCGCAGAACCTTAGAGCCAGGTTAACGTCGTGGATGACCATGACCGTGGCAAGTGATGTTTGCGTGGTGATATCGCGGACCACCTGCAACACTTCCATCTGGTTTTTAGGATCAAGCGCGCTCGTTGGCTCATCGAGTAGCAGCGCCTCGGGTTGCTGTGCGATTGCGCGAGCAATATAGACCTTCTGGCGTTCGCCGCCTGAAAGCTCGTCACAATAGCGATCGACAAACGGCTCAAGTTCCAGTTGCTTAAGGGCGGCAGCCACCACAGTGCGGTCGTGTTCGCTGATGCTCCATGAAACATGCGGCTTGCGGCCAAGCAGCACTTCATCGTATACGCTCAGATGGGGAATGCGCTGCTGCTGGGTTACATAGGCGATATGCTGCGCCGTTTCACGCTTGTTCATGTTTCGGAGGCTTTTGCCGCTTACGTACACTTCTCCTGTTGATGTGGTAATGATGCTTGCTAGAAGGTTCAGCAGCGTAGACTTGCCCGCTCCGTTGTTGCCTAAAATGGCGGTCATCGTGCCGGCATGGGCTTCAAAAGAAAGCCCTTCGAAAACGGGTTTTCCTGCATGGGGGAAGGCAAATGCGACGCTTCTTGCTTCAAGTACCGGACCGCAATTGTGGTTACGGCGATCGGTGGGCTTTGGCAGCGCTTCGGTTTCTACTACGTTCTTCTTTTCGCTCATCGCTTGTACCCCTTGTAGAGCAGGAACAGGAATAGCGGGGCGCCCAGAAACGATGTGATAGCGCCGATTGGCAGGATAACGGGCGAAATGATCATGCGAGCCACCAGGTCGGATGCAAGCATGATCGTTGCTCCCAGCGCCAGCGACGCAGGCAAAAGGAAGCGGTAGTCGTTGCCTACGAACCGTCTTGCAATGTGAGGCGCAATAAGACCGATGAAGTTAATCAGGCCGATGAATGACACCATGGTTGCAGCCATAAGCGATGCGACGAACACGCCCGCAATTCGTGTTCGAGCAACGTCGACCCCGAGCCCGCCAGCAACATGGGCGCCATTTTGCAGCGCGTTGTAGCTCCAGCGCTTCAAGAAGAAGTACACGCTGCATAGCAGGCCGACTGCTGCCATGAAACTGATTTGAGGCCAGGTGGCACGCCCTAGGTCGCCGAATTGCCAGAAGATGACCTTCGTTAGGTTAAGGTCATCGGAGAAGTACTGCATGATGGTAGAAGCGCCAGCCCACAATGCGGATAACGCAACGCCTACCAAGATAATGCTTTCTGGCGTGGCAAGCCCCATGCGCGAAAACAGCAATACCACGACGCTTGACACCATAGCTCCCGCAAATGCGCACAGGGCGATGGCTGTCATGCCCATTTCTGACGATGATCCGAAAACGGTCGGCACAATTATCAGGATGGCTATTGTGGCACCGAATGCCGCACCTTGGGAAATGCCGACGGTGGAAGCGGAAGCAAGAGGGTTTTCCAGCACGCTTTGCAGTGCTGCGCCGGCAAGTGCCAGGCCGACACCCGATACGATGGCGCACGCCGTACGAGGCAGCCTGATGGATTGCACGGTGTTTACGTCCTGCGCAGACCCGATGCCGAACAGGGCAAGAACGCTCTCGATTGGATCAATCGAGAGCGCACCCATTGAAAGCTCCATGACGGCAACGGCAAGGCAGACTGCAACCATGGCCACTATGCAGAAGACATAGCGCCGCTCCTGCTTCTTGCGTGCGTCGGTGATATCCGCCATTAGAACCCTTCGCGCTGATAGGCATCGTAGCAGTCGCGGCAGACCAACTGTCCGTTCTGTACGCGAAGGCCGAATTCAGCGGTCTTTTCGCCACATTTGGCGCATTGCTGTGAAGCAAACAGACGAGCCGTCTCGGGCAACTCGTAGAAAGGCTCCTTTACATCGAAGAGCTCTTCGTAGGGATGCGTGAACAGATACTCGGCGTACTCTTCGCGCGACAGTCCTTCTCCGCACTCGGGTTTAAGAACCAGGCGGACGTTTTTGCCCGTATCGCGGCTGAAGAAGCTGAACGCCATTTTGCCGCGGATGCGTGCGATAAGGTTGGATTTGCCGTATGTGCAGCCGAGCAGTACCTGCACGGCGTCAACGCCGCATGCGTCGTTTTCCACGACGGCAACGATTTCTTCGTCGACTGCGGGCAAGGCTTCGTCGCTAAGGCCAAGCTGTGCGATTGCGCCCTCGACGGCTTTGAACCCGATAAGCATGCCTGGGCAGATGTGCCCGTGGAAGGCAGCGACCTTATCTAGGTGTTCTTGAGATAGCATGTTCGATTCTCCCTCGTTGTCGTTGTCAGACGTGTTGAGGGGAGTGTAACACGATTCAGTAATTCGTGTTACGGCTTAAAGGTGATTGGTTGAGGGGGCTGTTTGCCCGTCGAGTAAGTTGTCGCAGCTTCGTTGTTGATTTCCGGCATGGAATCCGCCTCCTTTCGTCACATACGCTATGACGTTACGTTGCGTGACGATCAAGCGCTTTTGCGGTTTATTTCCGCATTACGCAAGGTGTTATTTCTGCAGGGAAGGTTTTTATGGGGGATGTCGCCTGTTTTGCGACAAAGGACCACCTTCACGGAGGCGAAAGGGTGTAGTTCGCGGTAGGCAGATTGTTTTCGTGACTGGTTTGGCGCTAAGCCATGAACAGCGCTACCCAAATCGGCATCGTTAGGATACAGCCGACCGTGGTGATTACATTAATGGCACTGGCGTACGGTGCGTCCTTCTCGTAAATTTGCGCCATTTGCACCGTTGCTGAGGCGGATGGAGTGATGGTGGCAAGAAGCGTAATGAGCAGGATCGACTGGCCGTTTGCCACCAACGTGTCTACGCCGCTGAACTTGAGCACAAGCGTGACTATGGCAGGGATAAGCACTAGCCTGATGAAGGCAACGAGCCAGACGCGCTTGTTGGCTACGATTTGCCGCAAGTCCATGCCTCCGATGATCATGCCCGTTACCAGCATGGCAGCAGGGCCGATCATCTGTCCTACGTCGTAGGTGAAGGTGCCGAAGGGCTCAACAAGCTTTATGCCGAGCACCATGAGCACGATGCCAGCGGCGACAGCAAGCAAGTTGATATTGAACAGAACGGCGCGGACATCAATGTGATGATTCTCGCTGATAAGGGACTTTCCATGTGTCCAAATCAGGATTGTTTGCACGCTCATGTACGCAAGTGAGTAGACCACCCATTCATCGCCCAAGATGAAGCCGACAAGCGGGATGATCAGGTTACCGCAATTCGAGTAGATGCTTGCCGCCCGCTCAATAGGGGAGAGGTGTAGCGGCTTTGCCAGGATTTTCGTCAGGATGATTTGCCCAACCTGGAGCACGATAGCGCAGACAACTGCGAATAGAAAACCTTGCAGTACATCTGGAGTTAAATCAACCTGCGTTGCAGAAATGAAAGCGCACGGGCAGATGGCGTATACAGACAGGACGGAGAGCGTTTTGCTGTCTCCCGTTTTCAGGAGATGAAGGCGCACTAACGCGAATCCGACAGCCATGATTAGGAATAGCGAAGCGATTTTTTCTATAAGCAGGAGAGTGATCATGGCTCTGGATTATACGCCTGCGGCGCAAGGGGAATATGGAGAGGCTAATGGGGCCGATGGTTGTTACCCTGGCATTGGGAACCTACTTCGCTGATGGCTTCGCCAAGCAGGGGATTTCTATTGCTGGTACGCCATCTTTTGGCCCTGTGGCGCCGCCCCACCCGCCGCAGCCGCGGCTGGCGTTGCTGCAGCAAGGCGCCACAACCGCTAGTTTGCGCCGAATGGCCACGTTCACGTAAGCAAAACAAGCACTAAGCGAATACTGTTTCATGATCATGGGCTGTGCTCGGCGCGATGGCCCTGACAACTGCGGGAAGCCTTCATTTGTGGGCCTTTGTGGTATGTTGACACGAAGCAAACTAAGGCTGAGATGAGGGTAAAGAAGCGGAGGGATGGCATATGGCGAAGATCGGCACCGGCGCTGCCGAGGGCAAGAGGACAGCGTACATCAACGCAAACGTTCTCGATGGAACCGAGGGCATGGAGATGCTTGAAAACCACGCGGTCGTGGTCGAGGGACGGCGCATCGTTGATGTCACACTCCTAGCCGATGCCGATTTGTCTGGATGCGAGACCTTTGACCTCAAGGGCGCCTATCTCCTTCCGGGCCTCATAAACATGCATGTGCATCTGGCAGGCAACGGCAAACCCCAGAAGAAGCAGCGTGATAACGAGGCGCTGGTAAGGAAAATTATGTCGAACGGTCTTACGCGAGCCGTCGCCTACCGCCTTGTCTCCGAATACGCTCGCCTTGAGCTGCACAGCGGCGTCACCACTATACGAACAGTGGGCGGCCTGGGTGACTTCGACACGCGTGTGCGTAATGACGCCGCGGCGGGAAAGTTGGAGGCTCCGCGCATTCTTGCTGCCAATATGGGCATATCGGTGCCGGGAGGTCACATGGCCGGTTCGGTTGCCATCGCGGCAAATAGCATTCCAGAGGCGCTTGCGCAGGCTGAGACTGCCAGGTTGCAGGGTGTCGACCTTGTCAAGCTCATGATTACCGGCGGCGTCCTTGATGCCAAAGAAAAGGGTACGCCTGGCGAGCTCAAGATGGAGCCGGATATGGTGCGCGCGGTTTGCGTCAAGGCGCACGGGCTGGGCTTTATCGTTGCTGCGCATGTCGAGTCAACCGAAGGCGTGCGTGTGGCGCTCGAGTGCGGCGTAGACTCGATCGAGCACGGCGCTGCTCCGACTGACGAGGTGATGAGCCTGTTCAAGGAGGGAAACTCCTTCCTGTGCACTACGCTTTCTCCTGCGCTTCCGTATGCGCTGTTCGATCGCTCCGTCTCTTGCGCAAGCGAGGTCGAGCAGTTTAACGGCAATATGGTCTTCGAGGGCATTATCGCCAATGCCAAGGCAGCCCTGGAGCAGGGGGTTCCTGTGGCACTTGGCAATGACGTTGGGTGTCCCTGGATCACTCAGTACGATTTTTGGCGCGAGCTGTGCTACTTCGAGAAGTATGTTGGCGTGTCGCGCTCGTTTGCTCTTCATACCGCAACATTGCGCAATGCCCAGCTTGCTGGCATCGACGACATCACGGGCTCAATCGAGGTGGGGAAGGAGGCTGACATGATTGTCACAACTGGCAATCCGCTAGAGGACCTGCGCGCGTTGCGCACGGTAAAGCACGTCATTCATCGAGGGCACCTCATCGTCAATCCCCGCGTGAAACGCAAGGCTGAGGTTGATCGCGAGCTCGACAAGTTCCTTTAGGGGCAAATGACAAGTTTTGACGAATGGGTGATAGGTGCAAAGACGCCGTGGGGTCTCACCCCACACGGCGCGCTGCTCGCATTGCTTGACCGCGTGTTCTATGCTGCAAGCGTGCATGGAAGGCAGTTCGCCGGCAAGCCTGCATGTGCAGTGACGACGCTTTGGCGTGCAGGATCCACCTCGGCGCTCGACGAGCTGAGCCGCTACTTCACATTCAGCGGCATGCCGGTAGCCTCTTCGACCTACTGGAACATGATGCTCAACAGCGGCGACGACTCCTTTGGGGAAGATACGCTGCGTCAACTCGGGGAGAACATGGCCTGCTTGGTGAAAGCGACGAGAGCCTGATTTCCAGATGGCCCCCATCTGGAAATCATTGACCTAGCAAACGCCTGCTCTACAGCGGGCGTTTGCTGCATGTTGGTGCCAACCCGTGACACCATTGGAACCACCTCCCGAGGGCGAACGTGATCTCGGGAGGTGGTTCTTCATTCCCCTAAGCGACGTGTCTGCTACGGAACAATTGTCTTGTAATAGGCGCCGAAGTCTGCGAGCGAGTCCACGACGGGCATCATCTGACGACCGAGTTCGGTGAGGCCATACTCAACGCGGGGAGGATTTTCGCCATAGTCGTGGCGAAAGACCAGCCCATCATCCTCCATCTGTCGCAGGCTGTCGGTAAGCACCTTCTGAGAGATTCCCTCAAGGTCGCGGCGCAACTCGTTGAAACGCCAGGGGCGTACGCGCAAGTTACGGATAATGAGCAGCTTCCACTTGCCACCAATGAGCGCTACCGCCGTTGCGACTGGACATTCCGGGAGTTCCTCTTTTGCCATCATGACAGACCCAACTTCCTTGACCTCGGTTTCATAAAAAGGCACGCAGTTACAAATATGTGCGTACTCGTATTTGCATGCGCTTTTGCGTTGAATATATCTCACGCAGGAGATGCCTGCAAGGCAAATCAACCCCAAGAGAGGAGCCATTATGACTAATTATGCAAGGACCCACATCGGTAACGAGGGCCGCATTGAGCTGCACGAAGTGCTCGGGCTTACCGGGGCAGAGGTGAGTGTCAACAATCTTCCCGCCGGCGCTGGCGTTCCGTTCGTCCACGCACACAAGGAAAACGAGGAGATCTATGGCGTGCTCGAGGGCGCAGGATCGGCCACGATCGACGGTGAGGATATCGAGCTTGCGGCCGGCGACTGGCTGCGCATTTCTCCCGCTGCGCACCGCCAGCTTCGTGCCGCGTCCGACTCGGGCATCACATACGTCTGCATTCAGGTCAAGCAAGGATCCCTCGACGCCTTTACGGCTGACGACGCTATCATGTGCTAATTCGCGACGTCAGTGCGCAAGGAGGTCAACGAGAGCCCACTCGTCGACCTCCTTGCGCAAATCTTTTGGCGCGATACCCCAAGATTGCCCGGAGGTTGCCAAACGAAAAGCCCCTGACCCGTTTATGCAGTTCAGGGGCTCGGAAACGCTAGATATCTGCTACTCCCACTCAATAGTTAGAAACTATCTCCAGTTTGTTCCAGTTTGCCGCAGTTTGCTCCAGTTTGTCCCATTTGCATCCAGTCTCAAAAATTGCCGAGAATCCATAGGGTCAAATTTGGGTCACGGTTTTTCGGGTCATCCGAGGCATTTTCGTAGGTCACGGTGGGTCATGGGAAACTGCGAGCACTAACTGATGGACACTTGGACGTTGTATGCCAAGGGAGGGCAGGGCAGAGAAGCCCCTACAGGCCCCAGTAGCTACGATGGATCCCCGATCTTCGACTTGTACAGCTCGATCAGAAGCTCTGAGCAGTCAATGCCCGCTGCCTCAAAAACGATCTTCAGCGTTTCGATTTTCACATAAGTTGAGCTTCCAGGATTGAAGTAGATTCCCTCGCCAACTTTGAAGCAATAGTCGCTTTCCTTCCGTGAGAAATACCTTCCCGGGAAGTCCGAGCCCTCAGGGACGAACTTATGGAAGACGACTGGATCAAGCTCGTAAACCATAGAGAGGACGCCGCAGATCATGTCAACCCAGGTCTTCGCCGTGAAGCGAGATCCCATGAAGCTGTATGCGGCGATCTGCCTGCCGGTAAACGAGAAGTCATCGTCGAGGGCATGCTCCTCGTAGGCGTCGTTGCCCCACTCGAAGTCGGACTCGATGGGTGGCCAAAGCTCAAGGAACTTCCTCTTCATGAGCTCGTTGCGAGCCTTCAGCTGCTCCTCGCCCCAGGCCTCTTGCTGGCAGACGAAGCCGTTGATCCTGAAGCCAGACTGCTTGAAGCCGTTCTCCATGTCCCGCTTCTCGACAAAGCGCCTGTTGCTGTATTTGGAGTTGTATGCGGTAAGCGTCAGATTCGCCATGCTGTTCAGCCATCTTGCGTGGATTTCTGTGAAGTCGTCGCCCAAATCCTGCTGCCAGCTTGTCGAAAGCGTCTGGGGCATGATGTGCTCAATGCTGAAAGACTCATTACGAAGGTTGTCGACGACGTTGACCCTTTCGAGGCCGTCTCCGTTTTCAAGACGATCGAAGAGATAGTACTTGTAACCCGCGATCCTGTAGAAGTCCCTTTCTTCGAACGACTGCATGAACTCGGCGTCATCTGGGAAATGTCCGCTGCCCTCCTTGGAGAGAAGAACCTTGTTCAACACGTCAGGATACGAACCGCCGTCCTTGACGCCTCTCAGGACCTCGCTGTGTAGGGTCTCGAAGACCTTGTTGAGCGCATTGGTGGGAACCTTGCAGACCCAGCGCCTGAAAAGGTAGGTCTCGACGGATTTGAGCGCCTCGATCACCTGCTGGTCGCTGATTTCTCCACAGCGTCTGCATTCGAACAGATTCAGAGTGAACGGGTTCATGACGCTCATGTCCAGCAGAATAAGTCGCCTCAAAACCGCATCAAGTCTATGGTTTCCGGAATCGGCGGCGTTAATCGCCTTGTAATGTTTTGAGTACTTGAGAAGCTCCTCAAGCAGGACTTTCGTATCGAATGCCCCCGCTTTTACATAGTCCTTAAACACGGAATAGACCTTCTTGATTGCGGGGGTCTTCCTGCGGACGGCAGCAAGCCAATCACGAGCAAATGAGCTTACATCGTAGCCGGTGTTCTTCTCGATCTCGTTCCAGTACCGCTCGTAGTATTCCTCCTGCATTTGGGCATCGAGGCCCATAAGGATGAAGTTGCGGATCTTGTCGCCCTCGTTGAGGTCGAGGCCTGTTGAGTTGAGGCTCTCGAAGATTCGCTGGGCGTCGTCCTCTTTGTCGAGCTTGATGTCGATGATCATCAGGCGTTCGATGGCGACACGCAGCTGGTCGGCTGTTAGCTTTGTCTTGTCGATTCGGCCGCAGAAATAGATGAAATTCTGGGTTACGTTGGAGTCCTGGATGAACTTCTCTGCGTCGGCGGAGTAGATCGCCTCAAAGGCGGCCTGGTCGTCCTTGATGAGCTTCAGCTTCAGCTTTCGCTCGGACTTATGCCATTTGTCGATGAGGTATTCCTCGTTGATCATGTCGGCCAGATTGTCGTCCTCAGAGGCGATGGAACCTTCCCTGAGCTTGCTCACAAGCGCAAGGAGAAGGAGGTAAGACGTGGTGATCCTTTGCTGGCCATCAATGACGATGCGCGTGTCGGGGCCATCCGCCTTGGAGACGATGCTGCCAAAGAAATGACTCTCCACGCCTTCGGAAATGACATCCTCGAGGTCGTCGAACAATTGCTTGCAGTTTTCGATCTTCCAGTCGTAGTTGCGCTGGTAGACGGGAATAACAAATCGAGTTTTCGTGCCTTCGAGCAAGTTGAGAAGGTATCGCTCTTCGCCCTTCATCTGTTACTCCTAGATAATCTTTGCTAAACGCGGGAGCGAGCCAAATCCCCAGCTTCTTCCAATAAGAACTCGATAGGAATGCTGGTATTTAGAATTGTTTCTGTCTTTGCACCAAATCATGTAGACCAAGGTCTCGAGGAGCTCGTGCCTTGCACCCACCTTGTCTTCGTCGGAAGGGGTCTTTCCCTCCTCGAACTTTATATACGACCCCCATGTTGCATCCATGAACTCCATCGCCGCTTCGCTCTTAGAGAACGCATGATAAAGAGGTTCAATTTCAAATTTCTGAACCACGGAGGCAAACGCGTCGGCGTCAAATACTTTCAAGGCGAGCATAATCGGGACCAGACCGGCATCGGCAAACGTTCGAACCCAGTCGTCTCCAAATCCATCGCGGTTTTCCAATACTAAAGGGCGAACTCTGAAAAGCTCAGCCAGATACCTGTTGGCGTCCCTCATCGTCATTCCGTATGCTTCTGCAAGCTCATATGCAATTACGTCAAAGCGGTTGGAGGTTTTTGTGAAGCCGTTCGCTTCTAGCTGCTTAAAGCTATCGACCTTTCTTAGAGGGATAGTCAGATCGTAGAAACGCGACAAGTAACGTCGGCCGTCAAAACCTTGCCCATACATTCCTTCAACAACATGTGATAGTTGATTGGCGTTGACGGAATACACGATGACTACTCGATCATCTGTAAACAGATTCTTCAACTGCTCGAGCACCTTCATTGCAAAAGAAGGACGGCAACGATCGAGCTCATCGACAATGAGAAGCAATGTGTTGGCTTTTTCAGGGAGAGCTACATCCACCAGGTTTGAAACAGAGGACCTTAGCGTCTCTCTGTCGCGATAAGCCTGGATTAAATCTCTGCCCGAAAAAGCGTCTCTTAAAGAGCTGGCTCCGCTATGTCCAAAGAACCCCAATATGGCGTCGAGTGTTCCGGCAATCTTTTCACCAGCTTCGGTGTCGCTGCGAAAAGAGGCGCATGCATCGCCTTGGAGGGCTATCGAGGCTGCAATCGAGGGCAGAGGATCATCCCAATGGTCATTTTCCCAAGCGTTGTAGTATACAGGCAAGAAGCTGTTCAGCTCCATATAGGGTGCAAGCTCGCAATTGTTGTCAAGCAATCCGTCGAGGTCACCGTGAGACTCAAGAAAAGGATTAACTTCTTCAAGGATGTAGGCCACCTGTCTAACGAAGAATGTCTTCCCGCTTCCCCAATCAGCATCGACGAACAGGGAAAACCCGCCTTCGATGGATTTGAGTATCCCGGCAAACTCGGCGAGATCTTCGTTCCTCCCGAGGGCGTCGTTATGCAGCAGCTCAACAAGGGTGTCGCGTGTAGGTGTTGAATCGATTCTTCGCATGTTACTTATCCTAATCCCACTCAATAGTTAGAAACTATCTCCAGTTCGTTCCAGTTTGCCTCAGTTTGTTCCACTTGCATCCAGTCTCAAAAATTGCCGCGAATTCATGGGGCAAATTGGGTCACGGATTTCGGGACGGGACAGGGCGCTTTCGTGGGTCGCAGTAGGCCACGAAAGCTGGCGAGTGAGCTCTCAAGGTGTTTTGATTGCGTGGCAAGAGAGAAGCGGTAGACAGGCCCCGTTTCTGCTGCGCGCCCTCACGAAGCCAGCCGCCGGGCGATTTCGGCGTTGCTCACGGCGACAAGGCGCTCATCGCGGCAGGCGTCGGAACCCTGGGGGACGAACTGCACCGCGCCAGGGCAGTCCAGGCCGATGACGCCGAGGGGCGCGAAGGGGTTGTTGGGGGAGATGTCGGCGTCGGCGG
>OGRA01001957.1_pt1 | contig 18231 bp, 8 predicted proteins | sample 1553351 | NCBI WGS metagenome assembly OGRA01 (sample SAMEA2580056, study PRJEB22360) | human gut metagenome | biome: human gut; feature: human-associated habitat; material: faeces | place: Denmark | collected 2008/2010
TACAGTGTTTTATCTACAGCATCATATCGGACTCCTGTCAATCCTTGAAGTAAGCCATAACTGGATAACGCTCGTCCGTACCAATGTCCACACTCATACTCATTAAAAGGGTTACGGACGCTTCCATCATAACGTTGCCTACAGGCACGTACGATCTCAAGGCCTTTTTCTACTTCTCCCTGTAGCATCAAATGTGAAGCTACTTGATATTCTATTCCTGTCCAGACTTCATTACTATAGACAAAAGGTAATGACAACTTGCCCCCTTTAGGCCAACTTCCTAATAATAAGCCTCCTTCTTTGCCTAAAGCGTAAGGGGAACGTTGAGGATTGGCGTGATCAGTCAGATCTTTCTTAAAATTATATCGATGTACTGATAATAAATGGCTCTTCACTTTTTCTGTATTCAGAGTTTCTTCCATCCCACACATTCGGGAGAGCCACGACCCCAAAACTCCATCAGACAGACAACCGTTCCCATACTGATACTTAGGACCTTCCTTCTCCAGTATTTCTTTCGCTTCGGGAGAATAAGAACTATGGAAACTTTGTGCAACAGTCGGATCTTTTGCATTCAATCTCCTCCACTCTATCTTTTGGATAAAATACTCACCATTAAACAAGCCTGTTTCAGTAAATTTTCGTCCTTTTTTCAATAGTTTCTTATATTCAGTAACGTCTTTATCGAGAAACTCACTCATACGAATGAAAGCTGATAAAGCTCCATAATAGAAACTATTATGCATACCATCCGGCCCCCAGAACTCAATATCATAAGTATTATGGTGTGGTTCTTCAATACTTCCTACCCTACGAGGATCCCAAGTTGAGATACAGTAGTCCAAACTCTTTTTTACTTTTGGATACATAGAGATAAGGAACTCATTTTCACCTGAAATTCTCCACTCACGATATACTTTCATTATACCTCCCAATTGCCCGTCAGCAGCTGAGTGAAAATTGTGCCGGGTAGGACGAATCGGTAAATTGACACGAAACACTTGATGGCCTTTCAAATCTTGCCCTTCTTCAAATTCTGTATGCCTTAACGAACGTTCCAAAGAAGGAAATAAGTGTGGAATAGCCTGTGCATAATTCCAGACGTGAGTACATGAGCCATGACACGATCCCCAATTATCGGCACATCCCTCCCAAGTCCATAAGCGTCCGTCATATTGCCGCATCACCGTTGGAGACTTTAAAATACTTAAGTTAGCAGAAACAGCTTCAATCACTTCAGGCGGTAAGGTAGAACGATAAAAAGAGTCTGTGAACCTTTCTGTCTGATTGCGCAAAATCTTATAATGAGACAGAAAATAATCAATAACCTCATTTACTCCTGTAAAGCGGCTACTATACCAAGGTTTATAATTACCCTTATCTGCCTTTTCTACAGCTAGTCTTGCGGAGTCAACATTATTGTCATTCCAGTCTTCCGGTTCCTCTCCAAGCCTCAAAGTCGAGTTAGGAACATACCATGCCGTATAAATCCTGATTGTTTTCTTTTCCCCTGGCATCAATGTTACCGGGACAAACATAGAAGCTCCTGGTGCACCTTTCTCTATTGCTGGACATTGTGGCATTAAACCTGCCTCAATAGCGTTCCAGACCATCGTAAGACTATCAAACCATCCTCCACGAAACCAACAATAATTAATCTTTAAAGAATCCTGATCCGTAAAGATAGCAAAATCACCCTGCAAATGAGGCTCCGTTTCTGTACCTGACTGTGAAAGGATAAACCCATGAGGCATCGTTTTTATAGCATCCAATCCTTTACCCCAACTCAGAAAGTTACGAGCATGGTAGGAGAAAATAGTTTCCTGAACCTCTTTACTAGTATTCTCTAAACTATATTCCAATCCTCCTACCGGTAAACTGGAATTATCCGGATCACCCGGAATAAAAGGACTCCACCCCAAAATGGTTACCTTAACGGGAATATCTTTATCTGTTAATGAAACCTTGGCAAACGGAAAACGTGCTTCAAATTCGACTGTATCAAAACGGGGAAGTCCTAATATTGATCCCATACTACCTCCTGTTCCGTAATTGGGCATTCCAAATTTTCTCCAATCAGATACAGGTCCTTCAAGTACCTTAGCCCCATTACATACCCCCTTCACATACAGAGCAGCAAACATTCCCGGTTCATGAAAAACTTCCGGTCGATGCCATACTGACATATGAGATATATAGCCTGTTCCTTCCAGACAATACATACCTGTACCAATTCCCCCTATAGGAAAAGCGATTCGATTATTATATTTCCCACTATAAGAACTATTGTATATACGGTTCCTTTCGTCATCGATGTCATTTGCCGACACCCATCTATTGGAAATAGCCAGAATCGAAATCATAAACAAAAGAGAATACTTCAACTTTTCCATAAAAAGAGTTTTAAAGCATTATTCAACTACTATTATTGGAATATCCAGAAGAAATGCCAGTTTCTTCAGTTCAGAGACTTTATGTCCAATGCCAATCGCACAATGATGTGAAGGTCCCGCTTTACTCCATTGATCCATAAACCGACGAGCACCACACGGAAAGCGATAACGACTATTTGTATTGCCAATATGTAGAGTTTCTCCTTGTACAGCCTCTCCCTCAGCAGCAAGTAGAAAGACTCCGTCTCTTCCCTCACATACCGACAAAAGTGTAACATCACCTGGTTTAACACTCATCTGGATGGACAGACCTTTACCCGGTTTACCGTGATATAATGGAAGAGGCACTAGTTTCACTTTCTCTTCGGCGATTGCAAAATGTGCCGGGCCATCATGTCCTAGTAATACAATATCATCCTTAAAATCCATTGCATAAAATTCAGAGAAAGAACCACCAGCTTTTAATAGTGACATAATTTTCATCGCCTGTGCATTTTTCACTTCACATTCTCCGGCAACGGGTATTCCATATCCTGTCAACAACGTATTACCTGCAATAACAGAAGTTACAATATTCTCATAATCATTCCCACAGAATCCTTCGTAATAATAAGCCATCGCTCCCAGTTGATGCACATTCACTAATTTATCCAAAGCCACAGAAGTACGTGCAGCCCTCACTAGCTCTTCCGAACTACATGATGCTTCCACATTAAACTTATCATAAAATTCGTCCAGTTTTCGCTTCAGTTCCCCATCGCTAACTTCTTCTCTATAAGCTTTTAGCTCACACATCTCCAGCAACTCTATATGAGTACCAAACACTGCGCTCTGCTTCATAAGATCAGTATATACATCTAGCATACCACAATAGTAATGCCCCAAAACTCCCAAACGGCTTGTGCGCATTCCATACATTACACGTACAGCGTCAACCCAAGAGGCTATTTCCTCCCAAACATAATCTTCTGATAAATAGCCGGTGATAATATCATATCGCACACCGGCTCTATTGAAAACACTCGCAAACTCCGGAACAGAACATGCCTGACAATGTGCCAACCATTCACCTGTCATTCTTCCTCTATCCCCCATTGAATTGAGTTTTTGATAATCTATTGCTGATGCAGGCTGTATATTTAATATAATAATAGGCTTGCCTACTTGTTGAGCTACAGGTAGTATCGTAGAAGAAAGAGCATAAGTAGAAATAAACAGAAAAACCAATTCTACATCAGCTTGTTTTAATTGTAGGACACATTCATTAGCTTTTAGAGGCGAATCCACCATCCCCGTATTGATAACTTGTACGTCCATTGCCTCTATTTTGGCAGCTATTTCATCCTGATAAGTTAACAGACGGGGAAGAAGCCCTTCAAATTGTCCCCAATAAGTATCCAATCCGACTCCTAAAAGTCCCACTCTTACTTTTTGTTGTATCATAGCATTATTCATTTTTTAATTATGATACAAACTTAGTCATCTTAAAAGAGAAAGACTTTCGATAATTGCCAGAACACTATCATTATTTGATACGAAATTCTTCTCGATATTCTATAGGTGATTTTCCTGTTTGTTTCTTGAACCGGGCAGAGAAATAAGCCGGGGATTCAAAATCGAGCCTATATGCTATCTCTTTTACCGGAATAGTAGTAGTAGTCAACAACTCTATGGCTTTCTGTATTTTCAGATTCTGGAAATATTGCACAGGTGCATAATTCTTCTGTTCCTTAAACAACTTTCGAAAAAGAGAATATCCCATACCTGCTTTTTTGGCAATCTCTTGCATAGAAACTGGTTGATCTATCAATTCCTTCATGAGCACACAAGCATAATCTATTTTAGAAGAGAAATCATCATTCTCTACCTGAAGGTTCTTATCGATACTACACATTAGTGCTACCAGATAGGTCACCAATCCACTCAATACGCGTTGATATAAAGTAGGTTCTTCGTTAGCAACATCAATAGCTTTTCTGAATAAAGAAACGATCTCATCATTGATACCGACCTTAAATACAGGACTTTCTTTCGAACAATACTCATTCGTCATCCAGCTATCAACTTCCGGACCGCAAAAGCCGATCCAATAATGACTCCAACCTGTTTGATAATTAGGATAATAGGTGTGCCATTCGCCCGGAAAAAGAACAAAAATCATACCTCGCTTGATAGTAAACACTCCCCCACTTCTTGTTTCAAGCACTCCTTCTCCCTCTGTAATATAAATCAGTTGATACTCCGTCAGTATACGTCCTTTATCCGGATTAAAATAATAACCGGCAGAATGATTCAAAGTCGGATAAGAAGTATTTGGGGGAATTTCTTCAAAGCCGACTGAAGAAATGTTCCGGTCTGGTCCCAAACTATTATTATTCACGAAATATTTAATGGACATGCGTTCCATAGCAACTAGTATTTAGAAAAAGTAGGGCGGAAAGTTATCAAGAAAATCCTAAAACTGCAAGAAAGAAAGAAAAAACATGGTTTCCCAATACTTCTTTTTCATAGTAGATCTCTTCCAATAGCATTCTTCCACTCCTACGCCATGTCCTTCTATTGTAAGATAACATATAAAGATACACACTCTTTCTTTATATCAGAGTCATATTAATCTATATAAATAGATATCCCCACATGTACGACTCGGTAATACCAAGATGTACAACTGGGTAATACCCACATGTACTACTGAGTATTACCGAGATGTACGAATGAAACGTATTATTTATATATGTTATTGCATTTATGTTAGTAGCTTATAGGCCAATACACTGCATAACGTTCAAAATGTACTTTATAAAACGGTTCTACAACTACATTATCAAATTCCTTCAAATCTATTTTAAATTTTAATGTATCTGTAGAAATTGATTTCACATAAGCAGGAATCTGCTTAAGTGGCATCCTAAATACCGGAATCTTGTTCAAATCGATCTTATTCATTGCCGTATTGTTCATCTTTCCCCAAAAAGTAGTAGGCAAATTCTCAGTTCCCATGCGCCCGGCAAGTACGTATGGACCATATAGTAATGCAGCATAACGGTCAGAACCCATCAAACTTTCGACATATACATGCATCGGAAGTTGCAATATGATTTTATTCTTTCGTGCCCAAGTTCTGTTAACCACCCAATATCCATCCTTATCAAGGATAGGATATTCTACTTTTCCATTAATAATGAAAGTTACTTTATCCGCCCAATCCGGTTTACGAATACGAAGTATCAATTCTTGCTTTTTCTTTAAATTCAGCATAAAGCTCACTTGCTCCGATTCAGGGAGTCGGTTTTGCTGAATAAGTTCTATTCCTTTTTCTTTCCAGAAAAGAATAGAAGGTATAAACAAATTGACTCTAATATCAGGATCTCCATCAATAATTCTCTTTGAATGACTATAAATAAACTTGCTAAGTTTTGCCGGACTCTCCAGACCAGTATGTCCACAGCACCAAAAAGAACTGTCACGTGAAGCATAAATTCTATAATGCCCCGGACGCATAGAGGTGAAATAGCAACACATGCCCTTTTCTGGATCGTAGGCTGACAAAATATGATTAAACAATACCCGCTCATAATAACTTGCTTTGGCTGCATCAGGATACTGACAGAAAAGAGATTCAGTCAAACGTAGCATATTCACTGAGTTACAAGTTTCCGGACCTCCTACCAAAAGTACCCGATCAGCGAACTCCTCTTTCGGAAAAAAATGTTCCCCAGTACTGTTTCCCCCTATTACCCATGTATGATTCTGAGTTACAATATTCCAAAAATTAGTTGCTGCTGTCAGGAAACGTTCATCACCCGTAAACTGATAATACTTATGAAATCCTGTAAACTTTGGAATCTGCGTGTTAGCATGCCATCCAAAAAGAATATCCTTCCCCTCAGACAGAGGACCCCACATCGCATGGTCGTTCAACCGACGCGCCCAATCAAGAAAACGCTTCTCTCCGGTTAGTTCATAAGCCTCCACATAAGATTCATTGATAGAGCCATGTTCGCAGATAAGCAACCGCTGAATCTGATCATCTGTCAGTTTGTCCAACACTTGATATCCAAACCAATCAGCCAATCGGATTAATATAGGTAATGCCTCTTCCATTTGACATTGCGTATAGGCAGCAGAAAGCCCAAGAAGCATTTTATTAATCAGATAAACCGGAGCCCATGCACCGTTTACTGTAGGATTATTTGTTTTTATCTTTCCAGAAGCAACTTCAGCAAATAGCTTTCTACCATCTTTGAGCCCTAGTAAGAAACCATCCTTCCCTGCTTTTTGGCATAGTTCAAGCTCTTTCAGTACATACTTTAAACGTTTTAATAACCTTTTATCATCGGTTGACTGATACATCATAGATACAGAAGAAAGATAGAATCCTAAGAAACCTCCGCGCAAAGGTCCGGCACCCCATACATCTTGTGATTCCCAACCTGCATAGGGTGCAGCTTTTGAAGGTAATCCTGCCTCTATTCGATAAAAATGCAATAATGAATCAGGATTCAACCATAGAAGATATTCCTTTCCTTTTCGTTGTAAATCAAGAAAAGGACTGTCCAGCAAACGTACTTCTCTTAATGGAAAATAAGATTCAAAAGTGACATCTGCAGGTTTACTCCCTCCATATGACGCAGATACAACAGGCTCAAATGATCCAATAAGCAATAATAAGCTCAAAAGAACTTTTATAGATGTCTTTGTCAATACACCTTTGCGCATAAATATATCAATTATTTTAATTCTATCTTCTTTGCAAAAACTAATCGGACAGGGCCTATCAAACCCGATTCCAGCAAAGGTGAATCTTTCCGATAATGTTTCCAGGTAGTGAATGCTACTCTTCCCCCTTTCGGCTTATTCACACCATTCTTATACCAATCCGGTAATTTTTTGATAGCACCACGACTCAATGCGGCAATACCATTTATACCACCTCCAGGTACATATTCATTCTCTTCCGGTAGTTGTTCATCACCAATCAAACGATTAGTCCACTGATTGGTTACTTTTATTTCCAATGTATTTTTGCCCGGCTTTAATACATCAGTAACATCAATCGAATACGGACGAGCCCACAAAATCCCTTTATTCACTCCATTGACAATCACTTCTGCCATCACCTCTACCGCTCCCAAATCAAGAAAGACAACTTTTTCATCAGACAATATAGAAGCCTTTATAACAAAGTCCGTCATATAGGTAGCTGTACCTGAGAAATACTTAACTCCTTCGTCTTCGTGTTTATGCAGAGAAAATAGTTTAGGCAGAGTAATCTTCTCTGGTGCCCCACAACCATCAGGAAAAGTAATCTCCCATTTCTGATTGAGCATTACGGGAGTTCCAACTTTTTCAACCTTTATTTTCTTCTTTACACCATCCGATGTTATAAAATCATAGTTTCCATCATGCCAAGCCAGCAGAAAACGATTATCTGCGTAAGGCACCCAATTCAAGGCTCGTTCATCTGCCTTTTTTACATATCCTTCAGCTGCCAAACGGGAAATTTCCTTGTTCGATAACACTCTCTGAAATAATACCGGAACAGACATATCTCCATTATAATAAGAGGCTCCTTCTTTCAAAGTAGTAGGATTCAACCCCGGATGAATTGTCTGCAGAGATCTCGTTTTATAAGTTACATACTCACCATTTATATAAATATGCGGAGCACCCTCTTTATATACCAAGCAAATATGGCTCCACCCGGAAATCGGCTTCTCTACTGCCATCTTAAACTCAGGGTATCCTTTTGCATTCTCCCACACAGCAACTCCGTTTCTACCTATAGCCATTCCACAAGTAGCATGTCCTGTGCCATATAGCAATTCCCCATGCGACGGATAGATAGCATAATATTCTGTCCAGGGATATGATATATATCCCATTGGATTATCCGTATTCAACATAGCATCCGATTCCGGTTTTACCCATAATGATATCGAGAAATCATCTTTTACACCAAAATATTTAGCCTGTTCCTGCTCTTCGACAGAAACAACTGAAGCATCCACCAGACACTCACTATCTTTATAAACAGAACGAATAGCTGTCTGTTCAGGAAGATCTGAACGAAATACAACAAAAACAGAACCGTATTCATCCAACTGGATAGGAACAGAGGTCATTCCTTCATTTTTCTGATATACCAAAGCACGTGACCTTTCGCCTGTTAGAGGATTCCAGAATTCCGGAACTTTTCCTTCTACACGAAAGTTACAAATTATGTCTTCCGGAGTCCGTCTCTGATTAGTTACAAAGTAGACATCCGTATCTCCTATTTGTCTATGAATATACCGTATCGGAGCACTATTCGGATTATCTCCAACTTCAAAGTCTGGTTTTAACTGAATCTGCCTGAATACCTGATTCAAATTCAAAGAGATTTCCCAAAATACTCTACCTTTTCCAATATTACGGTCTATCATTGTAGCCATATTCTTTCCCCATAATTCATCACAAAGCTGTTCGAATTCTTTTTCCTCTGTAATAGAATAAGACTGCAATCCCACAGTCTGATGAGGACGGGCACCAACAATAACCAAGCCCTGCTCTACCATCTCCCGAAGTTTCCTCAACAAACCCAATGTAATATACGACTGTTCTTGTAGAACAAGAATGCGGTAACTCATCCCATCCGGAAGTCTTAACCGTCCCTGTTCTATCCATGCTCTATTCAGCAGGGTTTCCGTATTCATCAGATCATAGTCATATCCTTCCGGTGGCACCGGGTTCAATTCATTACGGTGTACTTTAGTATAGCCCACAACATTATCCCCCGTAAAGTATGCCAGATCAGCAACAAATAAGCCTTCTTGCAAGAGAGTTTGACAACGATTCAGATAATCCATCCAAGCGCGCGCCGGTTCCCACCAAGTGTTCGTCCGGTCGAAGTGTATTCCCCAAGGTCCTAAAGTCATAGCAGGAACAGCATTTGAATGAGGCTGCATCGCGTAACGATGAACTACCATCCGGTTAATTCCCTCTGTAAACGCCTTATCACCAACAGCCTTCAATGCAAACGGATATTCCTGCCATCGCCCCGATTCCGGTTCAGAAGTATATGCCTCGGCACCTACTACTTTCTGTCCATTGATATGGGCAATAGAAGATGCCAATTTAGCGGTACGACGCATCATCAAATTGTTTTGGAAAATAGCGGATAGCCCATTCCAAAACTCTCCCATCACTCCATCCACTCGCGAACCTATCTGTAATTCTTCCATCGGTCCGCGATCATAAGGCTCACAATACGATACCAAACCATATTGATTACATAAACTCCTGAACTCACCATAATAGTTATCAGCCAGTAAATCAGCCTGTATACGACGAATATCCCATAAAAAGCGTTCTGTTATCTCTTTACTTCCTACAATTTTACCAGTCATAGCCGGCAAATATCTAATCAAATCGTATCCGGTTCTCTCACAGAATTCATCCTCAAATCCCGATGTCCAGTTCTGCATACCGACCTCCCAACTATCTATTTCCAAACCGATCTGAATTTGATGAACATATGGTTTGATTAATGGATATAACAGGTCCATCATCTTATTAAAATGAAGTTGAATAGCCTGCTTACTAAATTTATCACATTCAAGTCCCACACCTGTATCCGGAGCCGCACAATTCTTTCTTCCCGTAGAAGTATGTCCCATACGAATGATCGTCCAATTTCCCGAAGGTGCTTCCCAACTCAAACATCCGTTTGAATCAACCTGTTTAGTTAAATCAATCACATCCTCCGGATGAATAACTTGTTCTTTATCATACTCCCGTATATCAATCAGACCTTTATGATTGAAAACACTATTATTTAGTAATTGCCAATCAGAAAAACCTATTGGCTTTCCATTCCTAAAAGAAGGAAAAGCCAATATAGCAACATCTTTATAATATCCTAACTCCATAGCAGGCTGAGGCAACAAAGTATCTATCTGCTCTCCTCCCACCACTTCTATCTCACTCCAAGTTAATTTCTGCATTGAATATTCAGGAGTAATCCAAGGTCCTCCACTCGATGACCATCCCGGACAATTATGCATCACATAATCGATCCCCAAACGAGCAGCTTCTTTTACGGCATGTGCTTTTAACTCTGACCATTCCGAACTCAAATAAGTAACAGCCCCTTTCGGAATACCTGTGCCTCCTTCTAAATTAAAGACACCTCCTACTCCGATACGATGCATAGCCTCTAAGTCTTTGGTAATACCTTCCTTTGTTATATTTCCATTCATCCAGAACCAATATGTATAAGGACGGGCAGTCGAAGAAAGCTCAGTAAAGTCTTTTTCAAGATCAACCATTGATTTAGCTTTCACTAAATGAGTAGTCCCCGAAGGTAAAGGTAGTTTCTCGCCTACCGAGACAGGTTTACCGAAACAAGGAACACCAGATGCATCAAAAGTGAACTTCTGTAGACGGATATCACGTTTCCAACCAGGTGTTTTCTCTCTTTTCGAATGATAACAGATATAATATTCCCTATCATCAGGTGAAGTTGTAAAGCTAGCATGTCCAACTCCAAGCACTTGATTAGTTCCCTCAAATGCCGGCTTCTCACTCTTAATCCAACTCTCTGGGTCTAAGAGGTCTGCATCCGAATCTTTCAGACGCAAATAAGATAGTTTATATGTATCCAGCCACGACTGACCACACGAATAAACAATAAATACATCTTTCTCATGCTTCAATATTTGCGGTCCCTCATTCAATGGCAGTTCTCCCTGTTCATAATAACGATCCGGTGAAGATATTTTCACTCTTCCGGAGGCCATAGTCCAGGGATTTAGCATTTTGGCTATGTAAAGGTGTTGCTGAGTTTTGTCAGTTAATTCATTACCTTCCCAACCAGACCAGACTGCATATAGTTGTCCTTTATGATCCAACAAAGTCATATCAATCGCCCATCGATTATTTTCCCAATCCCCTAGAGCATCACCTGTAAACAGCATTCCTTTATCAACATACTTCCCCATTGCATCTGATGTAACGGATTCCAACACACCTGCTTTCTGATGAATGAAAGGAGGACCACTATATCCTGCGGCATAATAGATATACCATTTACCTTTCCAAAAATGAAGTTCAGGCGCCCAAACACAAGTTGAGTTCCATTGTCCTTTCTCTGGTACCTTCCATACACGCACTGGAGGATTTATCTTATGAAGATCACGCGAACGAGATACTCCTATACCACCCGGGACCCCACTACAATAATAATACCATCCTTCATGCTTTATCACCCAGGGATCAGCACCCGAAGATAGGATCGGATTTGTATAATCACCATCATGTTCTTGTCCATAGACCATCGTCGAACAGATAATCATTATTATCCAAAAAGATAATCTTTGTATCATTTAAAATAAGATTTTCAATTCAGCTTTTCTTTTAAAATATCTCTTTTATAGCGCACTAAAGCCTCAACATAATAATAATCGGCATAGGTTAATGGTACATCAACTTCTGCCTTACCTGGATTATTACCTACAGAATGCTTTAGGATAAAATTGCAATTTGTGCCAGGCTCCGCCAAATATTCCGGCGAAGAAAGGGTTTTCAACTGTGTTTCTGCAACAGAGAGACATTGCTTCGAAAAATCCCCTTCTGTATACAGACTGAGTTCAATAAAAGCAGAAGCCATCAATGCACCAGCAGAGGCATCGCGAAGTTCATTAGGTATATTAGGAGCATCAAAATCCCAATATGGAATCTTATCTTCAGGCAAACGGGGATGATTTATTATGAATTTAGCAACATTGATGGCATGCCGCAAATACTTCTCCTGCCCTGTTTCACGATACATCATAGTATAGCCATACAATGCCCAACCTTGCCCACGCGCCCAACATGACTCATGTGCATATCCCTGACAAGTATTCTTCTTTTCCGGTAAACCGGAAATAGTATCATAAGAAATTACATGATATGAGCTATAATCTGATCGGAAATGATATTTCATCGTCACATCCGCATGTGACTTAGCTATTTCCTCAAATTTAGGATCATCAGAGTTCTTGGAAGCCCACATTAACATCTCCAGATTCATCAAATTATCAATAATTACCGGATACTCCCACACCTTCTGATTCCAGTCCCAAGAACGAATGCAACCCACCTGTGGACGAAAACGGGTACTCAACGATTCAGACCCCTGCAATAATGTCTTTCTATAATCATCATTACCTGTCAAGCGTAATCCATTACCAAAGCTACAATACAACATAAATCCCACATCATGATTATCAGTAGTATATTTCTGGTTTTCTATCCGTTTTGTATAGTTCTCAGCATACATTTTCAAAGAATCATTGCCATTCACCTCGTACAGATACCATAATACACCGGGAAAAAAGCCACTTGTCCACCAATTGGATTTTGATGTCATCAACTTACCATCCTTGCCGATTGTACGAGGTAGTTTTCCTTCTTCATTCAATAAATCCTCAGCCATAAGCTTTGACTGTACAGTTGCCGTTTGTAAACTGTTATTCACGAGAGTACTCATTTCGCTTTTCGGAGTTGAACAACTACAAACTGTCAAAAGCAAAAGAGATGCAATGATAGATGAACTTACTTTCATTTATATATTCTTTTAAATTATTTCTATAATTGAGATTTCCGGATCTTAATCTGAGCCTCAAGTTTATCTCTTTCTCTACTCAAATATGGGCAATGCACCTTGTTTTCATTCTCCGATGCATCCAATTGGCGATCAAATATCATCCGGGCTACAACCGAATCTCCTTGCAGCCATATAGTGCTACTATATTGCTCCGAAACAATATTATACCCACCTTTCCACTGAATAAAGGCGTATTGTTTTGTCTTTTTCCCACTGTCTTGCAAAATAGGCACAAAACTCTTTCCCTGTAATTGGTCCTTAGGCATTGGCACTCCACACAACTCGCACAAAGTTGGATAAATATCGACAAATTCTACAATTCCTTTTGCTTTGCCACCTCTACAATGAGGAACACGAACAATCAACGGAGCACGAGTTGCATGATTCATTAGATTATGTTTTCCCCAGAATCCATGTTCCCCTAAATGCCAACCATGGTCATCTAATATTACCACTATTGTGTTCTCAGACAGTCCCAAACGATCAAGTTCGTCAAGTATCAGACCAATCTGTGCATCAATATAACTCACACATGCATAATAGCCATGCTTAGCTTCTCGCTGGAAAGTCTCATCTTTAGTTGTAACAAATTTCCCATACCCACGAATTTCACCGGAAGAAGTAACCTGTTTAGGTAAAGCTTTCGGTCTATAAGGATTTTGGGCGAGGTGTATTTCTTCTCGCCGATATAAATCCCAGTATTTTTTGGGAGCATTGAAAGGCAAATGCGGTTTCCAAAAACCGCATGCAAGAAAAAACGGTTTTTCCTTTTTATGCAAACGCCTTAAATCCGCAATTGTCTTTTGCGCCACTCTACCGTCTATGTAAGTTGTATCAGCAACATCAGCCGACTCACAGAAAGGACCTCGTAAAGTTTTAGGATGAACATAACGGGAAGACTCTTCATTCTGCCATAATTCCCACTTGTTATATTCAGCCCAATCCTTACCATATCCATCAGGATGCACTCTCCATGGAGCTTCCGACCAACTATCAGCATGATCCGTTATATTATGAAATACTTTTCCATTAGAAACGACATAATATCCGTTCTTCTTAAAGCATTCCGGAAGTGAAAGAGCCTCCGGACAATCTTTCTCCGCACTGGCATCAAACGCAGTAAAACGATTCGGGTAACGAGGATACATTCCTGTAAACAGACTTGCCCTGGAAGCCCCGCTTACAGGAATGTTACAATATGCATTCTGAAAGACCGTAGCATACCTTGCCAAGCTATCCAGACGGGGAGTCACAATATCTTCTATTCCATAACATCCCAATTCAGGACGCATATCATCGGCAATAATAAGCAAAACATTCATCTTATTATTCTGTCCATGGAGATGAACAGAAGACGACAAAACAATCACACTTACAAAACAAAAAGATTGAGTGTATTTCATAGCCACATCCTCCAGAATACTAAAACTATATCATTTAAAGTTTACCCCTTCGAAAGAGAATTTATTTTTAACATCATTCTTATATTCCTTCAGATAGGGAGAATAAGTTTTTACTCTGACTTGCTGTTTCTTCGCGTCTATATCCACAATACGCAAGAAACCGGTTTGCCCTCTGTTCGTCCCTTTCACTCCATCTTGAAAATTGGCTAACATCTGAAACACTTTATTACCATGATCACCTATACTGACTAAGGTCCCAACACCGCTATTCAGTACATGCCCACTGAATACAAAAAGAATATTAGGATATTTACTAACCAACTTATCCCACATTTGCTCACCGTTATTCACCGCATTTTCACCGGTATCTTTGCCTAAACCGTATTTCTGCGGCAGCCAACGATCGCCTTCTCCCATACGTGTATCATCCGAGTACATATATGCATGCGTATTGATAATCACCTTATGATGCGGATGTTTCTTCACAATCTCACCTGCCCAGTCAAGCACACTAGTACGAGGTCCAAATTCCAAACAAAGAATCAGCCATTTCAATCCGGCAGCCTTGAAAGTATACCACACATTATCCATTTTCCCTTCTTCAAATGCACCACCGAAATTTCTCGTCTTACTGTATTTATCATAAGGAAAATATCGATTGAAGAGTTCCGAATCTCTTTTATTCGAATTTTTACCTAAATCGTGATTTCCCATTACAAAAGCATAAGGAACTTGGTTGTCCATAGTATTCAAAGCGGCAGCTGCAACCTCCCACTCCTTATCGACATTGTGATCAGTCATGTCCCCCTGTTGCAAAACAAAGTCAATACTATCTGCATGATCTATTGCCCATTGAGTTTGCGATTTTAAAATATCGGGATAAAGCCGTGAATAAGTTTGTATATCCGGCAACAAAACCAGTCTGACCTGTTTTTGTGTTTTACAACCCGAGAAAATAAAAACTGCCGTAGTCAATAAAGCTATCCATTTCATTTGATTTTTCATCTGTTTCTACTCTTTATTCAACTTTCTCAGAAGTTTATTTAGTTACATCTACTTTCTTTTCAATACTTCCCTAAGATTTAATCCTAGTTTTTAATAGAACCGTCCTTCTTTATATCTCGGCTCCCACTCCATATTTTGACTGAGGACCATTCTTCAGGTTTGGCCGTCCAAAACTCATCATCCGCTTGCAAACCTAAAGGTAGAAAAATAAACGTACACAGATAATTACTGCCTGTGGATACATATCTATCGGCTATCTCCGGTTGATGTCCACAGAATCCCAAGTTCAATCATCCGTCTTTATCAAATGTTCCCTTAATTAACTGTCTTTTCATCACCTTAGTCAATGCACAGCGTACCTGTGCTGGTTTGATATGTTCCGGTAATAATTTCATCCAGGAAACTTGAGCTAATACCTGAAAAGCCCCAAAACGATATCCCATCGACCTGCCCAACACAGGATAAGTACCTTCCGGAGAGATCATCTTTTCTTGTTGATCGGCATAACGGATCAATCGTTGTAACTGTACATCATAAAAATCGGCTCCTTCAACTTCATGCTTCTTCATAACTGACAATACATCTATCAACATAGGCTGGATCACATAACTATTATAATAATCCAGATGGAAGTTGCGTCCGTCACCATACCAGCCATCTCCTTTGTACCATTCTTTATGTCTTTTTAATGCATAATGAATCGGGTTCAATTCACATTCACCTGTAAATTCCAATAGAGCAGCCTCAATTGTAGCAGAAAACATCAACCAGTTAGATTCTGAGGCTTTGATTCTACGGGAAGCTTTCAGTTCTTTGATAATTCTCTCCTGAGTCACTTTATCCAACTTCGGCCAGATCTGATCCTTCGAACGTAATAACCCCTGTGCAAAAAAAGCCGCATCTACCAATGGTTGTCCACCAGGTCCATCAAAACGCATATAATCCGGAGAATCCGGATTCACAGCATTGGATATAGATTTCACCACCAGGTCAGTATATTTAGCACGGAGTTGTCCTTCTTTCGTGCCATCAGGAGGTAAGTTTAACCAAGCAGAAATGCCATTAAAGGAACGCCCTAAAGCTTCCAAATGTGTTACATTCTTTCTAGTATTGCCATTATTCAATCCATCAAAGGTTTCAACAGGCATGTTCTTTCTCAGAGTATTCTGACTCAAGTTTGTATAAAAAGGATCAATGATTTTAATCATTGTCTTCACCCAGTATTCACGGTCCTTGCCCGGTTTTGCCTGAGCAAAACCGGTAAACAATAACTGGACCAAATATAATAATATTACTACTTTACGCATTCTTTCTATCCTCTTTATTTAATTTCAAATTCATCCGATTCACTATAGAAATAATCGATAGCAGTTTCTTCCGGCAAATAAACAGAACGATAAATAATACGATCGCCTGCAAAATCATCTATCTTAATCTGCGTCTCGGGTGCTTTCAGAATCACCGTTTTATCCCCTCCATCAATGCTCGTATAAGTAATTTCGGAACCAAAGAAAGTCGGTTCAAGCGAAGCTGCAAAAGTAATGGTCAACACATCGTTTTTTAAAACTGCCGTCTTTACTTTTGTATTAAACAACAACTTCTCATAAACATCACCATATACAGTACAAGGAACTTCTGACATAATAGAAGAATTACCATGAGTATCATATGTGCAAACTTCAAATACATACGAACCTTCCGCCAAATCCTTCACTATAACCTGTGTTAGACCAGCCTTATCAGTTAATTGTAATTCAGTGGACCTCGTTCTGTTTTCCCAGAAGATTTTAGCTGTTTTAGCACGTGGATCAAGCAACTTCTGCCACTCAAGCATAGCTCGGTTACGTCCGGCATACGCTTTCAACGAATCCACTTTTCCTATATAAACAATAGGTCCTTCTTCAATAAACTCTTTATATGTTGCATCCATGCCATCACAAGACGCCAAAGTACCTATAAATAAAAATACAAGAGCAAAATTCTTAAATAGTCTCATAGCATTATTTCTTTTTACTTATTACTAATTATGCTTTGCACCGAAGAATGTTAGTTCGTGAAGATGCATGTAGCGTGTATTTCCCCAAGTGTTATTCGTCCTGAAACGAATGTAACGAACAGCAGGAGCATTATCCGGAATAATAAAATTCTCACCATTCTTTGCAGCTTCCTGATCTTCAGCTGTTAGAGCATCATTAACACCACCACCTGAAGGTTTCACTGATTCATATTCTGATAGCAATACCCACGAATCATCAAAGCTTCCATCCGGATTCGGATTAATACTTCCCCAAATTTCAAAATGTTTCGGATGACCAGCCTTGAACGTATTGCCATATTTACCCGGATAATAACGTGAAACCATCACAAAACGACTTAATTTATAATTCTCTCCCATATCAAAAGTAAACCATTGAGGCATTACCGTTGTCGTCTTAGTCTGAAAGCAGGGGTCTGCATCTGTTATTCCATCCCAAAGTCGTGTCATATCATTCCCTTTTGTGACCTCATTCCATGAATGGCATTCATAAGAGTCGGTCGGTAAAGCCATCTTTCTGAACAAAGACTTATCACATTGTTCTTCATAAAGAGGAGTTTCAGTTACATACAATGTATCCGAAAGGTGCCCCCATCTATCCCTGACAAATATACCAAAATCTGTAGTAACAGCATCAAGACCACGTACATAAAAATCTCCACCTTTAGCTTCAGTATAATGCATATATACCTGTGTCCAAATACCCTCTGCTTGTTTTTTTATAACGCCCAGTCCAAGTTTCGCTTTTTCCGGATTATCAAAATT
>OGRA01001985.1_pt1 | contig 18073 bp, 13 predicted proteins | sample 1553351 | NCBI WGS metagenome assembly OGRA01 (sample SAMEA2580056, study PRJEB22360) | human gut metagenome | biome: human gut; feature: human-associated habitat; material: faeces | place: Denmark | collected 2008/2010
TGTTTTAAATTTATTGAGAAATAATATTATCATTTCAAGCAGGTATGTTCCGGCCCTATTGAGCCCCTGTCTGGCATCTCGGACTCCAATCTGCTTCAACATAAGTCTCAATCTGTCTCGGAATAAATTTAAAACAGCTTCTTAAATTATTCTCATGGTCTAACAAATATACGAAAAACGGATTGAAATTTTAATATCTCAATCCGTTTTTATGATTCACATCAAGAAGTTTCTAATCTTGTTTTTTTGCTTTCATGCTCGATATGGTTAAAAAGGCAATGAGCAGCAAATACATGATCAATCCGACAGTTTGCAGAGTCGCCTCGTTCAAATTATGGGTATACTCGAATCCTGCAAACTTCATTCCCGCACTGACGACTCCCATGAGCGCACCGCCGGCAATGAATCCCGAAGCCAATAATGTGCCTTTATCTAAACGGGCTTTGTTCAGAGCGGTATCTTTCGAACGGCTGCCTACATACCAACTGATAAGCCCTCCGATGACCAAAGGTGTATTTAGTTCCAACGGAATGAACATACCCAAAGCAAACGCCAAAGCCGGGACATTCAGCCATGTCAGCAGAACGGCAAGAATAGCACCGATTCCATAGAGCATCCACGGTGCGCCTTGTCCCATCATGAGGGGCTCGATAACTGCCGCCATAGCATTGGCCTGAGGTGCTACCAAAGCATTTTCCCCGGAGAATCCGTACGATTTGTTCAGAATGAGGATAACACCTCCTACGGTTGCGGCAGAGACGAGTGTCCCGAGGAATTTCCAAGTCTCTTGTTTGCGAGGAGTGGAGCCTATCCAATAACCTATTTTCAAGTCGGTAATGAATCCACCGGCCATCGAGAGCGCCGTACAGACCACACCTCCAATAACCAACGCGGCAACCATTCCGCTTGTCCCTTTAAGTCCGACCGCCACAAGGATAACCGACGCTAGAATCAGTGTCATCAGTGTCATTCCCGAAACGGGGTTCGTTCCCACGATAGCGATAGCATTTGCCGCTACGGTGGTGAACAGGAATGAAATTCCGGCGACTACCAAGAAAGCGACCGTTGCTTGCATGAAATTATTGATAACTCCCAAATAGAAGAACAGGAATGTGATAATCAAGGCGAATACGGCAGCCGAGATGATGAATTTCATAGAGAGGTCTCGTTGTGTGCGAGGCGCTTGATCCTCTATCGCTTCCTTATTTTTCCCCGAAAATTCTTTTGTAGCCAGTCCTACGGCTCCTTTAATGATACCCCAAGAGCGAATAATACCTATCACTCCCGCCATAGCTATACCGCCGATACCTATGTACCGGCCGTAATCGGTAAATATCTGTTCGGGAGCAGCCGCAGCTAATTCGCTACCGGGTATGCTGCCCAGCAGAGGAATGATGACGAACCAAACGAAAAGAGAGCCGGAACAAATAATCAAGCAGTATTTCAAGCCGACAATGTATCCGAGTCCTAACACGGCTGCGCCTGTATTCACTTTAAATACCATTTTCGCATGGTTGGCGATCTCTGTTCCCCACGGTAAAATGCGGGTGGTAAGCACTTCGCTCCACCAGCCGAACGTCGAGAGGCAAAAATCGTACAGACCACCCACCAATCCTGCCAGAATCAAAGGCTTGGCTTGGTTACCGGCTTTTTCTCCCGAAACAAGTACCTGAGTTGTAGCCGTAGCTTCGGGGAAGGGATATTTCCCGTGCATATCCGAAACGAAATATTTGCGGAACGGAATGAGAAACAAGATACCCAATATACCACCTAGCAGCGAACTCATGAATACTTCCATAAAGTTCACGGTCAGTTCGGGGTATTTGGCTTGTAAAATGTATAAAGCCGGCAAAGTGAAGATAGCACCGGCGACAATCACTCCTGAACAAGCACCGATGGATTGGATAATTACATTCTCGCCCAATGCGTTTTTCCGTTTGGCGGCTCCCGATAGTCCTACGGCTATTATGGCGATAGGTATGGCGGCTTCGAATACTTGGCCGACTTTCAAACCTAAAAATGCTGCGGCGGCCGAGAAGATAACAGCCATGACAATACCCCACGAGACTGACCATGCATTGACTTCGGGATAGACTTTTTCGGGCGAAAGAATGGGTTTGTACTCTTCGCCCGGTTTTAATTCCCGAAATGCGTTTTCGGGCAAATCGACAGGTTGTTTTTCGTTTGTTTCCATATTATATTTTTATTTTTTGTGTATTGCTTTTTCTTAAAAACGTGGCAAGTTAATAAAAAATGCAAATATAGCCGATAACTTAGGCGGCGTTTTTGATAATTATATTACAAAATGAAAATTTATGCGAGGAAGAAAGTAAAAAAACTTGTACATTTGTTACGGTATAAACACTGAGAAGATGAAAGAAATATTGGATTATTTGTCCCGATTGAGAGAAAACAACAATAGAGAATGGTTTCAAGCTCATAAGGAAGAGTATGATCGGTTGCGTCCTTTGTTTGTTGAGAAAATCCAAGAACTTATACAGCAAATATCGCAGTTCGACGAAGATATCGTGGGGTTGGAGGCTAAGAACTGTATGTATCGCATTTATCGTGATATTCGTTTCTCGCCGGATAAAACTCCGTATAAATCGTATATGTCCGCTTATATTGCGAAAGGTGGCCGTAAAAGTTTGCGAGCCGGGTATTATTTCCATTTCGAACCGGGGAATTGTCTGTTGAGCGGGGGCGTTTGGTGTCCGGAACCTAAATTGTTGAAAGCTCTGCGCCAAGCGGTTTACGATAATTATGACGAACTGAAAGATATTGTGGAAAACAAGGAGTTTAAATCGTTGTATCGGGACTGGGTAGGGGAAACTTTGAAAATCGTTCCCCGCCCGTTTCCACGGGATTGCGAACAAGCCGCATGGCTTAAACGAAAAGATTATTTGGTGGTGAATGTGAAGCCTGATGATTTTTTCGGTTCGCCCGATTGGGTCGAAAAAGCAGCTCATGATTTTCACATCATGAAACCGCTGAACGATTTTCTCAATTATACGGTCGATGAAGTTTACGATTTATAGGAAAATAGGAAGGGGAGAGGAATTGCCTGACTAAGAAGCTGTTTTCAATTTATTGAGAAATAATATTATCATTTCAGGCAGGTATGTTCCGGACATATTGCGCCCCTATCTCGCATCTTGAAACCCTTGATTTTTGTCAATAGCCCGCTATTGACTGCATATCTCGGACTCCAATCTGCTTCAACATAGGTCTCAATCTGTCTCGGAATAAATTTAAAACAGCTTCTAAGGTAGTTCGCTCCTCCTTTTTTCAGTTTAGTTCCACGACCGTAATACCGGCTCCTCCCAACTGGACGTGTTCGTCTTGGAAGTGGGAGACTCCCGGTACAGTTTTGAGGTATTGTCTGATGACTTGTCGAAGAACGCCAGTTCCAGTGCCATGCAAAATGCGTACGCGAGTACAACCTACTTGTATGGCATCGTCTATGAAATAGGTAACAGCTTGTAACGCTTCGTCGGCCCGCATGCCTCTCACATCGATTTCTTGCTTGAAATTCAGTTGCTTTTCCCTCATATCGTCGGTTGTTTGCGAACTGATAAAAGTGGCTTTCGAATTTTCTTTTTTGATTTGGTTTTTGCTGACCTTTTCCAAGCGGTCGGCTTTGACGGTCGATTTCAGCAGTCCGAAAGCGACGGTAATTTCATTACCGTTGACGGAAAGGACTTCACCCACAGAATTTTGGCCTTTCAAGCGAACGGAGTCGCCTTTCATTAAAACGGTGTGAGCGGTAGGTTGTAGAATGCTTTCTTCTCTTTTTTGTTGTTTCCGTTTTTTCCGGTCGTTGATCTGTTTGAGTTTTTTGCTGATTTTGTCGTCGACGGTCGGGGTTTCTTCCAATTCGGTTTTGAATTGTTCGAATTTCTGCCGGGCTATGCGGGTTTTTTCTTTCTCTGCTTGCGCCTCTTTAATTTCCCGTATCGTGTTTTCGATACGTGCATTGGCTTCTGCGAGAAGTTGAGCGGCATCTCCTTTCGCCTGTTTCAACAGTTCCTTGCGTTGTTTTTCCAAAGCGATCAAATCGGCTTCATACCGGGCGGTTAGTTCTTCGAGCTTTTTCTCCCGTTGGCGTATGTTCTGCCGTTTACTTTCCCAGTAGCGTTTGTCCCGAACGATGTCTTGCAAATATTTATCCATATCTATGTATGCCGAACCTACTTTTTCTGATGCGGCAGCGATTACTTCTTCGGGAAGTCCTATCTTACGGGCGATTTCAATGGCGAACGAACTCCCCGGATTGCCAATGGATAGTTTGAACAAGGGTTGCATCAGATGGCGGTCATAAAGCATGGCCCCGTTTATGATTCCTTCTGAATCTTCGGCAAAGTGTTTCAAGTTTTGATAGTGGGTCGTGATGATTCCATAGGCATGCTTTTGGTTGAATCGGTCTAATAATGCTTCTGCTATGGCTCCTCCGATTTGCGGTTCGGTTCCTCCGCCGAATTCGTCGATAAGTAAAAGGCTGTTCTCATTCGCATTGCGTACGAAATACTTCATGTGTGTGAGGTGAGAACTATATGTACTTAAATCGTCTTCGATAGATTGCTCGTCGCCGATATCGATAAATATATCCTTGAATATGCCGGTTCGGGAATTGTCGTGCATGGGAACTAACAGTCCGCATTGCAACATATATTGTAAAAGCCCGACGGTTTTGAGACAGACTGATTTTCCCCCGGCATTCGGGCCGGAGATAAGCAGTATTCTGTTCTTTTCGTCTAACGTCAAATCGAGTGGTACGATTGTTTTCCCTTGCCGTTTCAACGATAGGTAAAGCAAGGGGTGTACGGCGTGAAACCATTCGATTTGCCGAGTATTTTCAAAAGTGGGTAAGACTCCGCCTATTTCCTCGGCAAAGAGAGCTTTCGCCCGAATAAAGTCGATTTCGGCGAGGAATTCATAGGAGTAGATGATTTCATCGATAGCCGGACGAAGTTCGTCGGTGAACGATGTTAAAATACGTGTGATTTCTCGACGTTCTTCGTTTTCGAGTTCCCTAACTCGGTTGTTCGCTTCCACAACTTCGGCAGGTTCGATGAATATGGTCTTTCCGCTAGCCGATTCGTCGTGTACGATACCCCTGATTTTTCGTTTGTACGAAGGTGCTACCGGTATTACCAAGCGTCCGTCCCGCATAGTGGGGCTGACTTCTTTATCTACGAATCCTTCGCTCTGGGCAGTTCTCAGTATTGCATTCAGGCTTCGGGATATACCAGATAACGTGGAGGATATATTACTGCGAATGTGAGCCAGTTGGGGGGAGGCATTGTCTTTGATATGTCCGAACTTATCGAGAATGAGATCGATTCGTTTGATTAAATCGGGGAAAGAACTTATCTCTTTCGACAGTTTATATAGATAAGGGTATTTGATTTCTTCCTCTTCTCCGGGATATAAAAATCGGATAATGCGTTGTATGGTGTCGAGCGACCTCCGCAGGTCGAATAATTCGGCTTCTTCCAAAAAGGTTCCTTCTATACGAACTCGTTTTATCGACGGTCGTACATCGAAAAAGAAATCGGCGGGAAAGTCATCGGCATTTTCAAGAATGCGTACAAATTCCCATGTTTGATTCAGTTGTTCCCGTATAGATTCGTAACCGGTAGAAAACGTCATTCTATCGGTATAATCGATACCCAATGTGCTGAGACATTTTTCTTTAATGAGCGATCGAATTTGGTCGAATCCTATTTTTTGTTCGAAATTTTGTGGATATATCACGCTTTATGATTTATAAAACGTTGCAAATGTAATAAAAAGACAGATGATATACATTATTTATCGTTGAACAATACATACGATTCGGGTGTATTATGAATAACTAAAATAAAAATTATGGAAGCTGTGAATAGTGTTTATAAAGAAGTGAAGAAAATGTTTCAGACGGCGGTTCCACCGTATGTCGCTACCGTTAACGACGATTATCATTATGAAGTTTGGGCTATAAAGAAGCAGGCAGGGGAATCCCAAGTTTCGGAAGAATTATTGGGGTATGTAGCCAAGCATGAAGACAGTGTCACTGTGGGATTTAACAATAAACTCGGTGAAAAGATAAGAAAAGAGGCCTTTTCGTCGCTTTTATTGGCTAAAATGAATATTCATGGAAGAATCCGCATTCATCGTATGACGCATCAGTTACACATCGATTTACAGAATGCGATAGATAATTTAATGAGATATTATACAGAGATGAACTGGATTTGATAAGGGACTATGGTTATTTCACTTTTCTTGTATATTGCCATATCGTTTTCATTTTTTTGAATAGAAGTTTCGTGCATGGGAAAAGTAAAATGGACGGTTGGGTTTGGTATGAAAAATACTCGTTCATTTTGTCCTTCTCTTAGCTTTTCGTATATTTGCGCACTTATAAATAATGCGCATTTATGACACAGATTGAAACTAACAATGAGATAGAAGACAAGAAAAGTCTTAATTTCATAGAACAGATAGTTGAAGCCGATTTGAAAGCCGGAAAGAATGGCGGCCGTTTGAACACGCGTTTCCCGCCAGAGCCTAACGGTTATCTGCATATAGGGCATGCGAAAGCGATCTGTATGGATTTCGGGATTGCCGAAAAGTTCGGAGGTACATGTAATTTGCGGTTTGACGATACCAACCCGGTGAAGGAGGACGTAGAATATGTAGACTCCATAATGGAAGATATTCATTGGTTGGGGTTCGATTGGGGAGACCGGTTGTATTATGCATCTGATTACTTTCCCAAGTTATGGGACTTGGCCATTCGTTTAATCAAGGAGGGTAAAGCCTATGTCGACGAACAATCTTCGGAAGAGATAGCCCGCCAAAAGGGTACTCCTACACAGCCGGGAATAGAAAGCCCTTATCGGAATAGAAGCGTAGAGGAAAATCTCGATTTGTTCGAGCGAATGAATAAGGGCGAATTCGAGGAAGGCCGTTTTGTCTTACGTGCGAAAATAGACATGGCTTCTCCCAATATGCACTTCCGCGATCCTATCATGTACCGTATTATCAAGCATCCTCATCATCGTACCGGAACGAAATGGAATGTATATCCCATGTATGATTTTGCACATGGGCAATCGGATTATTTCGAAGGGGTGACTCATTCGATTTGTACCTTGGAGTTCGAGGTGCATCGTCCTTTATATGAGTATTTTGTAAAGGAATTGGCCGACGATAGTTATTGCCCTCGCCAGATAGAGTTCAACCGTTTGAATTTGACCTATACGGTGATGAGTAAACGGAAACTTTTACAGTTGGTAAAAGAGGGTCTGGTTGCCGGCTGGGACGATCCTCGTATGCCGACGATTTGCGGATTGCGCCGTCGTGGATATACGCCTGAATCCATAAAGAATTTTATACAGAAAATAGGTTATACAAAATACGACGGAATCATTAGTGTTTCTTTACTCGAACATAGTATCCGGGAAGATCTGAATAAAACAGCTACCCGTGTATCGGCAGTTCTTAATCCTGTTAAATTGATTATTACCAATTATCCGGAAAATAAAGTGGAATATTTGGAAACCGAGAATAATCCCGAAGACCCGGAGGCAGGAACCCATCAAATACCTTTCACCCGAGAGCTATACATAGAGCGGGACGATTTTATGGAAAATCCTCCCAAAAAATTCTTCCGTTTAGCTCCCGATCAGGAAGTGAGATTGAAGTCGGCATATATAATCAAGTGCACTGGAATTAAAAAAGATTCCGATGGAAACGTAGAAGAAATTTATTGTGAATACGATCCCGATACACGAAGCGGTATGCCGGGAAGTATGCGCAAAGTGAAAGGTACGTTACATTGGGTATCGGCAGAATATAGTTCGACGGCAGAAGTCAGGTTGTATGACCGGCTATTCAATGTAGAAAATCCGGCAGAGGAGAAAGATGTGGATTTCAGAGAATTATTAAATCCCGATTCTCTAAAAATCGTCGATAATTGCCGTATCGAGCCTTACTTGGCCGAGAATGCCAAGCCCGGCAATCGATATCAATTCCAGCGTACAGGATATTTTTGTGTGGACCCGGATTCGACCGATGGACATTTGGTGTTCAATAGGACCGTATCTTTGAAAGACAGCTGGGAAAAATTAAAATCGAAGTAAAGTATAAATTTATTTTCTATACTGTCGGATTCCTTATGTATAAGGGATTCGACAGTTTTTATCTGAATCTGCGATGTCAGCTAAAAAGCCGAATGAACTCATAGACCGCTACGAAGAAATGTTGCGCGGGACAGTTAGTTGCTATTTCGATACCGACGAGATAGATGAAATCTCGGATTATTATGAGTCCAAAGGGCAGTTGTCCAAAGCGTTGCATGCTATTGAGTTCGGGTTGAATCTTCACCCCGACAATGTGGATTTGAAGCTCAAAGAGGCTCGTTATATGCTTTATCTCGATAGAGCAGATGAAGCGAAAAGAATTATGTCCGAACTGGCCGATTATAGTCTTGATGCCACACTTATTCGGGCTGAGCTGTTATTTATCGACGGTTATATGAAAGATGGCCATGCGTTGTTGCTTGCTATGTTGGATAACGACGATATTCGGGAGGATTTTTGTTTCGATGCCGTGGATATATATACCGATTACGATTGTTTCGATGAATTGGTGGAGTTCGTGGAGAAAGCGGGAAAGGTGTTACCCGATAGCCGGGAGTTGTTTCGAGAAATGGCTGCTATCTGCGAAGAGCGTTCGGAGTATGAGCGATCTGTCATTATTTATAATAAATTGATAGACAAAGACCCTTATTCGTTGCAGGATTGGTTTTCTTTGGCCAAAGTCGAGGCTTTGTTAAAACATTATGACAAAGCGGTAGAGGCTTGTGATTTTGCATTGGCGGTGAAGGAAAATGAAGAATCGATAATCTCGTTTAAAGGATATTGTTATTACGACTCCGGACAATATGAGAAGGCCATAGAACAGTTTCTTGAATATGAGTCTATCACAAAGGAAAAATCGGTTGCTTATGAATTGATCGGGGAGTGCTATGTGAAATTGGACGATAACAACAATGCGTTGAAGTTTTTTCACAAGGCTCTCGATATAGAGCCTTCGAACTCGAATATATGTTATCAGTTGGCTACTTGTTATTATGAATTGGGAGATATACAGAAAGCCGTTGTTTATTTGAGAGATACTTTAAGCCTTGATAGTAGGGACGATGAGGCTCATTCGTTTTTAGGTGAAATTCTTTTGCAGGAAGGAGACTACGAAGAGGCCTATTATCATTTGTCCAAGTCGTTGGAGTTGAATGAAGACGATATGGAAACTATGAAACTCAAAGGCGAGGCATGCCTTCATCTCGAATATTATGAAGAGGCTGTTTCTGTGTTTGAAACAGTGCTTCGGGAAGATTCATACGACCTGCATTGCAGGCTTAAATTGGCCCTTGCTTATGCGAAGATGGGCGATGACGCGAATGCTGAGCGCCAGATACAAATCATAGACCAAATGAGCCAGTCTGCCGATTTTAGCGGTTTACCGAATGAGAAGTCGCAACAGTGGAAAAATGTGCATGGAGCCATTCAATCGTTAAAGCGCTTTTTATTGAATCATATAGATGATTCGGAAAATAAAGAATCCCTTTCATAAAAAGGGATTCTCGATTTGTTCGATACCGATCTCTGTTTCCGGCCCGTGACCGGGATATACGATTGTTTCTTTCGGTAGAGTAAGTAATCTTGTTCGTATAGATTCGATCAACTGATGATGATTTCCTCCCGGCAAATCGGTTCTTCCAATGCTCATTTGGAAAAGCGCATCGCCCGACAGTACAAACCCTGAATCGGGGGCATAAAAAGCCATACTTCCCGGAGAGTGCCCGGGTACGGCAATCGCTTTTAATTTTTCATGACCGAGGTCAAACGTGTCTTTATCGGAAATATAATGCCCGATCGGCTGTATTTCTCCTCGAAACGGAATACCGAAAGATTCGCATTGGCGTACCATATTTTGTAAGAGAAATTCGTCGGCTTCCGCTGCATATAATATAACTCCATATTTTGTTGCCACGAAAGAATTACCGAAACAGTGATCGAAGTGCAGATGCGTAGCTAACAAATATTTTACGGTCAGCTTATTATCGTCAATGAATTCGGTGAGAGTTTCTTCTTCTTTCGGATAATAGCATCCGGCATCGACGATGGCGCATTCCCTACTGGCCGTGTCCCATAACACATAGGTATTTACCGGGAGCATGTTGAATTGAAATCGGGCAATTCTCATTTGAACCTATTTTTTTACAATTTGCACATAGACGACTTTTTTCGTGTCGAAATAATCTTCTTTGAAGTAGTCTTTCAGGTCGAATACGATCGATGTCTTTTTCACTGTAACGAGTTCGTTTTGTAATTCACCGCCTTTTAGACAGAGAAGTCCGTTGGGAAGTGCGTTTCGTTGTTCTTTTTTTATGTTTTTCCGTATCAGTTTCAATAGATCGGGTAGGGGCATAACCGCCCGGCTTACCACGAAATCGTATTCGGACTTGTTTTCTTCTACGCTTCCGTGCTGAAAAGTCACATTTTCCAAATCAATGGATTCGGCGACGTTCGCGGCGACTTTTATTTTTTTCCCGATGCGGTCTATCAGATGGAATTTACATTCCGGGAAAAGTATGGCGAGGGGAATACCGGGAAACCCTCCTCCGGTTCCCACGTCGAGAATCTCGGAACCATCTGCGAAATTTATCGTTTTGGCAATTCCCAAAGAGTGCAGGATATGGTGGAGGTACAGGTTCTCTATGTCTTTGCGAGAGATAACATTAATCTTTGCATTCCAGTCGGTATATAACTGTTCCAAAGCCATAAATTGATTTTCCTGCTTCGGTGTCAGATTCGGGAAATACGTTTTTATATATTGCATGGTTTGCTGTTTATTTGATTAAACGACGAACGGGGCTGTCGGGTAAAATATAGCTGTCGATCTCTTTGAACGGTATTTCTATACTGGTTTGCCCTGTCGCATAACAAGCTATTTCGTAAGGGTTATATACCCAACAGATACCGGTATCGGTCAGATAGAAGTTTTCGGTAGCCATGATATCTTCCGTGTCGAAATAGCCTAATTCCAGTAGGGAGTCGGGTGACGATACATTCAGTTGTTTCATCAGCCGGTTTAATAAGATAGAACTAAGTGTATCCGATGAATCGGGCTGGAAAATATCGTCTAAACCGATTTTTTTCCAGTTGGAAAGGTCTATCGTGTAATAACGATTCGAATACATGCCGTGGGCTCCGCCCGTATATTCGGACGAAGATACTCCATAACAGAAGAAATCATTGCGATTGTAAACGGGAGCAAGTGTGTAATCGAAGTCCCATTCGAAAGAATAAGCCTCTCCGCTTTTCGTCAGTTCTTTTTCGAATTCGGGTTCTATTTCTTTATAGGCGTTTAAATGAGACTCTACGACCTTTTGTGCGGCTTGTTTCAAGGAGTCTCCCGTATATTCGTCTCCAAAGGTTAGAGGAGAAAGTATTTTTTGCAAATGAAGGTAATCGCTGTCTTGTTTGTATTTTACAGGAATTTCCATTGTCAAGACAACTTTACAAGCAGGCTTTGCGGTATCTCCGGAGAGATGGTAGGTGTCTGCGATGACTAATTTTTCCACCACAACAGAATCGGCATTCGTTTCATTTGAATGATTATTCTTGAAATTACAAGAGTACAGACAGCTTATCAATGCTATTATACTCAATAACGATACTTTTTTCATATAAATAAGTTTTTTACAAAAATACACCTTTTGTTGTGCTTGGCAAGGGAAAAGAAGCAAAAAAGGAATAGTATTATGCGAACACCCGGTTTTCGGGATTTTTATAATTTCTGTTGAAAGATTTGTGTACATTTGCATAAGCGCGAAGATGGGCTACATTCGGCATAACCAAATAAATTTGTTTCTGCCCTCATTTGCACTATCTTTGCAAAAATGCGAAAATAGGCTGCACTCGGCATAACCAAATAAATTTGTTTCTGCCCTCGTTTGCACTATCTTTGCAATAAGATTCGTGTAAAATAAACCTATATGTTACAAGTCGGAAAATTCAATAAGCTCAAAGTTGTTAAAACGGTCGATTTTGGCGTTTACCTCGACGGGGGAGAGAAGGGCGAAATTTTATTACCACGGAAGTTCGTTCCGGAACAATCATGCAGTGAAGGCGGAGAGATAGATGTCTTCGTTTATTATGATTCGGAAGACCGGCTTATTGCAACGACACAAAAACCGTATGCACAAGTAGGTGAATTTGCGTGGTTACAGGTAAAGTCGGTGAATAGAATCGGCGCATTTTTGGATTGGGGAGTAGAGGCGAAAGATTTGTTGGTCCCGTTTCGGGAACAAAATACGGATATGCAGCAAGGCGAGTTTCATATTGTATATGTATATCTCGACTTTGCTACCGGCCGAATAGTCGCTTCCGCAAAATTGGATAAATTTTTAGACAATGTCCCTCCTGAATATGAGGCGAATCAACCTGTCGAAATCATAGTAACTCAAAGGACTCCGCTCGGATACAAGGTTATTATCGATAATTTGCATTGGGGAGTGATTTATCACAACGAGATTTTCAGACCTATAACCATTGGGGAGCGCTTGCAGGCTTATGTAAAACAAGTGAGGGAAGATGATAAGATAGATGTGATGTTACAGCTTCCGGGATATGAAAAAATAGACCCGTTGTGTGAATCGATTTTACAGAAGTTGAATGAAGCGGGAGGGGTGTTACGACTTTCGGATAAATCGCCCGCCGAGGAGATTGCACATTATTTCCAGTGTAGCAAGAAGAGCTTTAAAAAAGCGATAGGCGCCTTGTATAAAGCTCGACGCATTGTTATCGAAGAGAACTCTATTCGTAAGTCATAATAACGGTTCAGTAGAAAATCCGAGGGGATAGACCAGAATTTTAACGAATGCGATGGATTGCATCCCCTGTGTTTCGGTAGCAATAGGGGAGATACCGACGGAACGGTAGTTTTTGAGGAGAGGAATTGGAAAGATTTCATAAGTTTTTTTAGCAGTGTGGGTTAATCCCTCCGTCCTTGCGGACACCTCTCCTATTGCTTCGCCACACCCCGCAATGCTACGGGGCACGGCAGGGGAGGTGTTTTAAAATATCTCTGATAGTAAAAAACACCCCGTAAGGCTATGGGATACGGTAAGAGAGAAGGTCTAAAATGTCTCTACGAATATTCTTTTTTCTCTCTACTTGCGAGTACAAGAGTTAAAAGATAATCTCCACTAATTATCGACTGAACCATAATAACCGTTATCTTTTCGCAAGTTAAAAGAACTTTTTTCTACAACTGTTGTTTAAGAGTTGTAAAGTTTCTGTTTTGGAAACCGAATAACTTTTAACAGGTACTAAATAATAAAAACAGTTATGAAAAGAGTCTTCATTATGTTAGCCATTGTGCTGGGAAGCGCAGGGTTATTGTTCGCTCAAAAAAGCAATCAAAAAGAGGTAAAACAGTTGCAAAGTTTTTTGCAGCAAAAATCGGCTAAGGGAGATGCCAATTATATTCGTTTGGGAATTACCGACATTAAGAATCCTGCAATGTGGAAGGGGGTAGTATGGAGCGACGGCCGTGCTATTTCTATCGAATGGAAGGATAAGGAATTGGCCGGAGAATTGGATTTGAATGGGTTTACGGCTTTGCAAAAAGTCGATTGTTCGCGCAATCAGTTGACGGAGATTAATGTGTCTAACTGTACTGCGCTCAATACATTGAATGTCAGCAGGAACAAGTTGTCGGAGTTGAATATAGACAATTGTCCGGCATTGGTTAAGCTCGATTGTTATAAAAATCGCTTGACCGATTTGTCTCTCTCCGGGCTTCCCGGTTTGAAAAATCTGAATTGTTCCAATAATTTGTTCGTAGAACTTAATGTAAACGGAGCTCAGCAATTACAGAGTTTGAATGTTCAGGGCTGTCATCTTGAATCGTTGAGTGTCGATAGTTGTGAAAATCTTAAAAATCTATATTGCGGTTATAATAAATTGACCAGTTTGAATCTGCTCGGGACGGTTAGTCTGTCTAATTTGAATATCGACGATAATGAAATATCGAATATGCTTTTGTCCAAATTACCGTCTCTTACGTCTCTTATTTGCAGCGACAACAATATGAAGACATTGGGTGTACTCGATTGTACGTCGTTGGCCGATTTGGTGTGTTCGTATAACGATTTAACTTCTTTGAACCTCGACGGGACTACTAATCTGTATTTTGTCGATTGCTCGTACAACGACCTTTCGACACTCGATTTGAGCAATAGAACCATGTTACAACGATTGATTTGCAGTAATAACCAGTTGAATGTCCTCGATGTATCGTTTTGTCCGAATTTGGTTTATATCAATTGCCGGTATAATCAATTAACCGATTTGCGTACTATCGGGGATAATAACTTGCGTATGATCGCTTGCCAATGGAATTATTGATGAAACCGAATGAATTGTAACGAAGGTGGGATAATGCCCGAAACGACATTATCCCACTTTTATTTTTAGGCTATTTGTTTTTTAGTCTACTTTATTCTACAATACATTTTTCTCTCTTTGTTTGATTTCAAAAATATCCCCGATTTCAATCTTTTGTATTCCCATGAGTCCAATGGTTTAGTCGTCGAAATAAGGCGTACTTATGTAATATAGATAAAAATCTATCGGGATATTCAGTTTGGCGATTCTTTTCCACATGTCGGGCCGTATTCTGAACTGGAAGTTATAATGTCCCATACTGCAATGGAGTATCAGTCCGCTGTTTTTGAAACGGCGAAAAACTTTTCGAAACGATTCTAAACGGCTTTCTACCAAGTCCAATATTTCGTTGGATTGATATACCAGATCGAAATAATTCGATGCTTTTCGGTTGTCGAACGTGTCGTAGAACCAGACGTTTTTCTCATCGAAGACCGGGTGAGTGCCGGGCTCGGTGTAGGGTATGTCGGGGTATCCTTTCCGTTTGATACGGGTGGGGGATATTCCGGTCATCTCGGTAACGATACCCGGGTCATTCTTTCCGGTCTCGATATAGAGCGTACAGCCCATTTCGGTTCCGGTCTTGATTCGGTTAATGCTATTTTTCTTGCTTTTACTGAGTAGGTACAGGTCGAAGTCGACCAACAATCCGTACGGTGCGATACGCTTCCACAGTTCAGGCGGAATGCGGAATTGAAGTTTATGCCGGTTGACATAGCAGAAATGAAGGAGGCATTTGTATTTGTAGTTCCTAAAAATCTTTTGGAAAGAACTTTTCCGTTTCTCGATCATTTCGAGCATATCGATCGATTTGAAAGGTATCAGATGGTCGTCTTTTTCAAAATAGGTAGTGCCGGATAATTTCCACAGGTTTTGTTTAAAGAATTTTCCGGGTATTTCCCTGCTTGGCATTATTTCATTAGGTATGGTCCTAAATATTTCGCCTTTTGTTGTAGCCCACGAGGGTTGTATACCGGTCATGCGGGTTACGACCGAGGGAGCATCTTCTTCGGTATCGATCCAAAAATCGCATCCCATTCTAATTTTTTTATTGTCGAATGTAATCATTACTTTTAATCTTCCTTTATTCTATGAGTTATGGGAATAATAGCATGTAATTTTAATGCTTTTTCCGTAGTAATTTATCATCAATCTATGGAGGCGAAAAGATTCTCATATTTACTTAGTGAGGTGAGATAATTGTTCTTATATTCGATAAGACGTATTTTGGAGAAAGGGATTCTTTGTGATTGTATAAAGTTCGTCTGTTCATTTATTTTATTGAGAACAATGGATTTTCGGTTGAGCTTAGAAATTTTTCCGACAAGGATATAATCGTCCGATTCCAATCCTATCGCTATGTTTTCTTTTTTCTCCATGAAGGTACTGAAAATGTGCATGGTATTTGTACAATCTATACCCTTTCCTTCATATTTCCACATCGGTGAATAGTTTAGAGAAAGGATTTTTGCCGAAATTCTATCTGTTGAAACTATATTTTTTTGTTTAATGAAATTTTTATTGATAAATAAATATCCGTCGAAATTAAAATCTCTCTGACTTTGGTGAAGAATAATCCATTCTTCATTTTCTTGAATAACCACACCTTTATATATTTCATTGTGGTTATTAACCTTGATTTCCCAGATTTCCAATCGGGGGATTTTTGTGGAGTCTGTTGTTATATATTTTTGATAAGCGCACGAGTAACGAGTGTTCACTCGAAAAAAGCGAATCTTCTGTAAAGGAAATTTTTTATATTCAATCCATTGTGCCTGCTTATCTAAAATCCTCATTGTTATGTATTGTTCGTTGATATTTTTTATTTCTCCAAGCCAAAATTTATGAGCTTTGTGTTGCCATATCTCAACGAGTTTCTCTTTATCAAATAAAGCGGGAGGAAATAGAAGCGTAGAATTTATGAGCTCCCATTTTGAGTTGGAAAATATATAGTCTGCTATTCTATCTGTTTCGATATGAAAATGGTCTATCCACTCTCGATTGATGAATGTATATCCATCGAGGACATAGTCATATGTATTTTCCAAAACAGCGACCCAATTGTTATCATGGTTCACGTAAAGGCCAGTGATGGGCTCTTTTCGTTGTTTTATTTTTATGGTAACAAGATTCTTATTTGTAACATTTTCTCCTTTTATCTCCTTTTTCATCTTCTGTTTATGATTCTTGTTCTGTATATTCGTCTTCCCAAGTTTCCGGGTTCCAGTTTTTTTCAATGCGGTCTATTAAAAATTCTATACCCCAGATTCCATAAGGAGGATATTTCTGTTGCTTTTTTGTCGGTTTTTTTACTAGTTTTCGCTCCAAAGTATGGTTATTGACTATAACCCACCCTTTGAACACTCCGCAAACCGTTTCTACTGTTTTGAAATATTTAGGGACTTTGAACTTTTTGACTTCGGAAAAGCCGACTTTGCGAATGTATTTTCTTCGTAAAGCTATTCCCAACGGAACGAAACAGATATATCGTTCTTTTTGTTGGACTAATTTTTCCAAACCGACAGGTTCATGGTATACCCCCGGAAGCAAGCGTATCAATGTCGTTTGGTCTACTTCGGCCATGTATTGGATATATGCATTCCCTATTGCCGTGGGGACTTCAAAAATATCCCCGATTTCAATCTTCTGTATTCCCATGAGTCCAATGGTTTAGTCGTCGAAATAAGGCGTACTTATGTAGTATAGATAAAAATCTACCGGGATATTCAGTTTGGCGATTCTTTTCCACATGTCGGGCCGTATTCTGAACTGGAAGTTATAATGTCCCATACTGCAATGGAGTATCAGTCCGCTGTTTTTGAAACGGCGGAAAACTTTTCGAAACGATTCTAAACGGCTTTCTATCAAGTCCAATATTTCGTTGGATTGATATACCAAATCGAAGTATTTCGATGCTTTTCGGTTGTCGAACGTATCGTAAAACCAGACATTTTTCTCATCGAAGACCGGGTGAGTGCCGAGCTCGGTGTAGGGTATGTCGGGGTATCCTTTCCGTTTGATACGGGTGGGGGATATTCCGGTCATCTCGGTAACGATACCCGGGTCATTCTTTCCGGTCTCGATATAGAGCGTACAGCCCATTTCGGTTCCGGTCTTGATTCGGTTAATGCTATTTTTCTTGCTTTTACTGAGTAGGTACAGGTCGAAGTCGACCAACAATCCGTACGGAGCGATACGCTTCCACAGTTCAGGCGGAATGCGGAATTGAAGTTTATGCCGGTTGGTATAGCAGAAATGGAGGAGGCATTTGTATTTGTAGTTCCTAAAAATCTTTTGGAAAGAACTTTTCTGTTTCTCGATCATTTCGAGCATATCGATCGATTTGAAAGGTATCAGATGGTCGTCTTTTTCAAAATAGGCAGTACCGGATAATTCCCACAGGTTTTGTTTAAAGAACTTTCCGGGTATTACCTTACCGGGTATTGCATTGTGGGGTCTTGTTCTGAATATTTCGCCTTTTGTTGTGGCCCACGAGGGTTGTATACCGGTCATACGGGTTACGACCGAGGGAGCATCTTCTTCGGTATCGATCCAAAAATCGCATCCCA
>OGRA01001996.1_pt1 | contig 18027 bp, 3 predicted proteins | sample 1553351 | NCBI WGS metagenome assembly OGRA01 (sample SAMEA2580056, study PRJEB22360) | human gut metagenome | biome: human gut; feature: human-associated habitat; material: faeces | place: Denmark | collected 2008/2010
GGTCGGAGCGAAAACTCTTTTGTCAAAAAAGGGCGCCGCCCTTTTTTGACAAGCTGAAGAGGCCCCGCCATCCGGCGGGGCCTCAGTTTGTCAGCCCATATGGAAGGGACGGCGATGCATAGCGCGCTTTTTCTCTTGCCAAACGCATCCCCCTGTGCTATAATCTGTGTATCACATAGGGAACTCATATAGCCCTGCGGGCATGGCGCAGGGCGTTTCTACGGGGCCGCCCACGGCCCTGCTATGGGTGCTCCGCCGGAAAGCCGGCGGGGCGCCCGTTTTTATTTTCCGAAAGGAGCGACTCATCATGACACAGGTTTTACGCGGCAACATCGTCCAGGCCCCGCAGCTGGGGAAGCTGGACATCCGGGAGCACGGTTATCTGGTGTTGGAGGACGGCGCGGTCCGGGGGGTGTACGACGCTCTGCCGGAGGCGTTTGCCTCGGCGCCCCTGACGGATTACGGCGACCGGCTCATCATGCAGTCCTTTGCGGATATGCACCTCCATGCCCCCCAGTATCCCATGCTGGGCATGGGCATGGACCTGCCCCTGCTGGATTGGCTGAATACCTACACCTTCCGCACCGAGGCCCGGTTCGCCGACCCGGACTTTGCCCGGCGGACCTACCGCCGTCTGGCCACGGACCTGATCACCAACGGCACCACCCGGGTGTGCATGTTCTCCTCCCTGCATACCGAGGCCACCTGGATCCTCATGGAGGAGCTGGAGCGGGCCGGCGTCACGGGCTTCGTGGGCAAGGTGAACATGGACCGCAACGGCCTGCCCGGCATTTTGCAGGAGACCACGGAGCAGTCCGTATCCGAGACGCTGCGCTGGCTGGACGGCTGCCGCTTCGACCACATAAAGCCCATCATCACCCCCCGCTTTACCCCCAGCTGCACCGATGAGCTGATGGCCGCCCTGGGCCGCATCGCCCGGGACCGGGGGCTGTACGTTCAGTCCCACCTGTCGGAAAACCGGGGGGAGATCGCCTGGGTCCGTGAGCTGCACCCGGACTGCCCCCAGTATTGGGAGAGCTACGACAAGTTCGGCCTCTGGAAGGACCACACCGTCATGGCCCACTGCGTCTACTCCGACGCCCGGGAGTGCGCCGCCATCCGCCGGGCCGGGGTGGTGGTGGCCCACTGCGCCGGCTCCAACATCAACCTCTGCAGCGGCGTCTCCCCGGTGCGGGAGATGCTGCGCCAGGGGATCTGGGTGACCCTGGGCTCCGACATTGCCGGCGGCGCCCAGCTGCCCATGTACAAGGTCATCACCATGAGCATCCGGGCCTCCAAGGTCAAGCGCATGGAAACCGACTGGTCCGAGGATTTCCTGACGGTGCCGGAGGGCTACTACCTGGGCACCACCGCCGGCCACCGGTACTTCGGCGGCGGCGAGGGCTTCGCTGTGGGCAAGCCCCTTCACGCCATCGTGGTGGATGACGGCGATTTCCCGGAGCCCGTTCGCCAGCTGACGGTGCGGGAGCGCTTTGAGCGGGCCATCTACATGCTCCATCGTCACAACATCACTGCCGTCTGGTCCGATGGACGGCTGGTAAAATAAAGCCGCCCCTTCCGGCCGCTGCTTCGCTGAAAGCAGCGGCCTTTTTCTGCCCGTCCTCTGCATGAAAAACGCAGAACCGTTCGGTAAAAATGTCCCTATAAAGGGTAAATACCTGGATTATACAAAAAGATATACAGAATATTCATGGAAGATATTTCCAGGCTTTTCCGCTGCCGTCCACCCGGCACGAACAAACACAAATGTGCGTGTAATGCGGACGGAATCAGCGGGGCGGAAAAGGGGAGGCTGACATTTTGGCGGATTTGTACAACACGGACGCTGAGCCTGGAAACTGTTCATGAGATAAGTAAAAAAAACAGTGGGTCGTTTATCACGGTGATGTGATACCGAAGCATCGGAAAAAAGCGCCAACCGGCCGTCCACCCGGCGGAAACACCGGAAACGTTTCCTGAAAAAATCCTTGTTTTTGGAAGAAATCCCTTGCTTTTGCGGGCGAAAGGAAGTATAATTGATGCAATTAGGAAATTCCTCAACACAGCAGGGGAGTGGAACGAAAAAATTCAGGAAGGAAGTCGATCGATGAAAAAGACGAGAATGCCGCAGCGGCTGCTTGCTCTGGTATTGGTGCTGATGATGCTCATCAGCGTCCTGCCGGTCAGCGCCATGGCGGCAGAACTGACGCCGGCCGACGCCCAGACCGGGCTGACGGCCACCGATGTGACCAATGAACTCACAGACAGCGACCGTCTGTCCATCTTCGAGGAGAACATGGACCCCAGCAAGGTGTCCAAGTCCGATGTCCCCGCAGATGACGAAATGGTCCGTGTCATTGTGCAGCTGGATGCGGACAGCCTGCTGGATGCCCGCAACCGCACCAATGCCGGCATGTCCATGCTGGACTTCCAGCAGACGGCTGCCGCCAAGGCTCAGCTGGAGGAGATCGCCGATGTCCAGCTCTCCGTTATGAACGCCATGGAGAGCCAGAGCATCCCCAGCTCCTTCACCTTCAGCTATACCTCCGTCATCAGCGGCTTTGCCGCCCAGGTGCCCTATGGCAGGATCAACGACATCAAGAAGCTTGACGGCGTAGTGGACGTGGTGCTGTGCCAGACCTACTATACCGACTCCATGGGCTCCGCCACTCTGGGCCAGGCGCTGACCGCCGCGGAAGTGGCCGCCTATTCCAACAACACCCAGTACCAGGGCGAGGGGACGCTCATCGGCATCCTGGACACCGGCCTGGATGTGAACCACGAGGCCTTTGCCAACGCTCCTGCCGTGCAGAAGCTGCAGAAGTCCGGCCTGTCCAAGCTGCTCTATCAGATCAGCCAGGGCGAGGACGGCAAGACCAAGGTCACCGCATACAGCTATGCCGCTCTGTGGTATGCCCAGAAGCACAGCTCCAGCTCCCTGGAGCTGCTGACCGAGGACGACCTGTATAAGAGCGCCAAGGTTCCCTTTGCCTTCGACTATGCCGACGCCGACGCGGACGTTGTCCCCTCTGCCGACGCTGTGGAGAAATACGGCAATGACCACGGCACCCATGTGGCCGGCATCGCCGCCGGCAAGACCGTGGACGCCGACGGCAATGTCACCTTCGCCGGTCAGTCTCCCGAGGCCCAGCTGGCCATCTTCAAGGTATTCTCCGACTCCACCAACGGCGCCTCCACGGATACCATCCTGGCGGCCCTGAACGACGCCCTGCTGCTGGACGTGGACGTGATCAATATGTCCCTGGGCTCCAACGGCGGCTTTGGCCGCGAGGCCGAGGGCGACCTGACCACCAAGTATTATGACCTGGTGAAGGCCTCCGGCATCCTGCTCAACTGCTCTGCCGGCAACTCCTACTCCTCCTCTCAGGGCGGTGCCCACGGCGACTTCACCTCCGTGTCCGACCCCGACACCGGCATCATCAGCTCCTCGTCCTCCTATGACGCGGCGCTGTCCGTTGCCTCCGTCAACGCCAACGAGACTGCGGCGTTCCTGATCGGCGAGGGCCGCGTACCCTATAATGATGTGTCCGGTCACAGCTTCACCCAGCTGCTGCTGGGCAACGAGACCTCTAAGACCTATGAGTACGTCATGGTGCCCAACGCCGGCGACGTGGCCGATTACCAGGGCCTGGACGTCACCGGCAAGATCGCCGTGGTCATGCGCGGCGGCCTGTCCTTCGAGCAGAAGCAGCTCAACGCCGCCGCTGCCGGTGCCGCCGGCTGCGTCATCTACAACAACCGCGACGGCTACCTGCTGAACATGTCGGTGGAAGACTACAAGATCCCCACCGTGTGCATCAGCCTGTCCAACGGCCAGATGATGGCCAATGAGACCGAGAAGAAGCTCACCGTGTCCTCTACCGAGAAGGGCTATGTGGCCATGAGCGACTTCTCCTCCTGGGGCCCTCTGCCCTCCCTGTCTCTCAAGCCTGAGATCACCGCCCCCGGCGGCAACATCTATTCCTCTCTGCCCTTCGCCCAGTACGGCTACATGAGCGGCACCTCCATGGCCTCTCCGTATCTGGCCGGCGTGGCCGCCGCCGCTCTGGAGTATGTGAATACCCTGATGCCCGGCGCCTCCGACACCGACAAGCAGATTCTGGTGAACCGCCTGCTGATGAGCACCGCCAACGTTCTGTACGATGAGGAAGGCGTGGCATACTCTCCCCGCAAGCAGGGCTCCGGCATGGTGAACCTGGCCGCGGCCACCACCACTCCCGCCTACCTGTATGTCCGGGGTCAGGAAAAGATCAAGATCGAGCTGGGCGACGACGCCGACCAGCTGGGCGTGTACAAGCTGAGCTTCGTGGTGAAGAACCTCACCGGCTCCGCCCTGTCCTATGACGTCAATACCACCGTCCAGACCGAGAGCACCACCTCCGACGGCCTGTACATCGCCCAGAAGGGTTATGTCCTCTCCGCCGACACCAGCGCCATCAAGGTCTCCGGCGGCTCCCTCAGCGGCGCCACCGTCACCGTGCCCGCCAAGGGCGAGACCACGGTCACCGTCACCGTCCGCCTGTCCGATGCGGACCGGGAGTACCTGGCCAAGTTCCCCAACGGCATCTATGTGGAAGGCTTCGTGGAGCTGACCAACAACGACGATCCCGCGCTGTCCGTGCCCTTCCTGGGCTTCTACGGCGACTGGACCAAGGCCCCCATCTTCGAGGACGCCGATATCTATAACGGCGAGGACGAGAAGATGTACGCCACCAACGTGGCCGGTGTTTACGCCATGATGTACGTGGTGAAGCTGGGCATGTATCCCTTCGTGGTCCCCGAGGGCTACGACACCCCCTCCACCTCCGCCGATAAGATCTGCGTGGACCTGGGCGGCGGCAACGGCGTCAGCAACCTGTATTACCTGCAGGCCGGTCTGCTGCGCGCGGCCAAGACCGCCAACGTCACCATCACCGACAGCGACACCGGCGAGGTGTACCTCAACAGCGACGGCCTCAATGTCCGCAAGGCCATGTACAACTCCAGCTCCGCCGCTGTGCGGCCCGGCTATGTGGGCGAGATCTTCCCCCCGCTGACCGGCAGCCACCTGATCCCCAACAACACCCGCATGACCTACACCGCCACCGCCTATGTGGACGGCTTCGACGTGCAGGACAACCTGAAGAACACCTATTCCTTCAACTTCACCTCCGACGGTGAAATGCCCTATATCGTTGACCGCGAGAACCTGCAGTTCCGCACCGGCGACGACGGCCGGAAGTACCTGGACGTGACCCTGGCCGATAACTTCTGCCTGGCCGGCGCCACCCTGTACTCCACCCAGTGGAAGACCAACGTCAACAACGGCAAGAAGGAAATGAGCCTTGGCTCCAACTACTATGACGGCATCATCCCCGCCCTGAAGGCCGACGGCACCTCTCCCCGGGCTTACGAGGAGTATACCTACACCTTCGACGTTACGGACTTCTATCAGAAGCTCCTGCAGGGCACCTTCTATGTGGTGGCCTACGACTACGCCATGAACCAGTGTGCCTATCGCGTGACCCTGCCTGAAAACGCCGTCACCAAGATCACTCTGGATCAGACCGCTGTGACCCTGCCCCAGAAGGGCTATGTCCAGCTGAACGCCACTGTGACTCCCGACGATGCCACCGACCAGAACCTGGTTTGGAGCTCCTCCGATTCCAGCGTGGCCGAGGTGAAGAACGGCATCGTGGCCGCCAAGGCTCCCGGCACCGCCACCATCACCGTCAAGTCCTCCGTCTGGACGGACGTGGAGGCCCAGTGCCAGGTCACCGTCACCGACGAGGTGGGCGCGGACGTGCCTATGAGCGAGTTCCTGCTGAACACCTCCTCCGTGACCATGCTGGCCGGCACCACCTATACCAATGTCCGGCTGTATGGCTATTCGCCCTTCTATGCCACCGACCTGAACCTGGAGTGGACCTCCTCCGACGAGTCCGTGGTCACCGTTGAGCCCAACGGCGAGGGCGACCAGCTGACCCAGTACGCCAAGCTTACCGCCCACAAGGCCGGTACCGCCACCGTCACCGCCAAGGCCAAGAACGGCACCGCCACCTATGATCTGGCCGTCACCGTCAACGAGGCCAGCGGCGCCGGCAACTTCAACATCGTGGGCGACACCCTGGTCAGCTACAGCGGCACCGAGAGCACCGTCACCATTCCCGACGGCGTCCGCGTCATCGGGGAGAACGCCTTCAAGAACAACGACTACATCCTCAACGTCATCTGCCCCGACTCCCTGGAGGAGATCGGCTATCGGGCCTTCTACGACTGCGACAACCTGCAGAGCGTCAGCCTGCCTGAGACGCTGAAGGTCATCAACGAGGGCGCGTTCTACTACTGCGAGAACCTGAAGACCCTGGGCCACACCGATGACGGCGTCCTGCCCAAGGGCCTGACCACCATGGGCGTCAAGGCCTTCTACTTCTGCAAGGCCCTGGAGGGCGACCTGGTGATCCCTGAGGGCGTCACCTCCCTGAGCGCCGGTATTTTCTATAATGCCTTTGCTCTGACCAGCATCACCATTCCCGACACCGTCACCTCTATGGACGCAAACGGCGACCAGTTCGCCAACTGCACGGCTGTAACCTCCGTGAAGCTGTCCAAGAACCTGACCGAGCTGCCCAAGACGGCGTTCTTCACCTGCAAGAGCCTGAAGGCGCTGCCCGACCTGAGCAACGTCACCTCCGTGGGCACCAGCTGCTTTGCCGGCTGCGCCGGTCTGGAGGAGATGACCATCCCCGAGAGCCTGACCTTCGTCGGCACCAACGCCTTTGCCCGCAGCAGTGTGACCACCGTCACCGTGCTGGGCGATCCCCAGGGCCTGGATTCCGCATTCTACAACAGCCTGAACCTGACCACCTTTGTGGCCCCCAGGCTGACCACCATCGGCAAGCAGATGTTCCAGGGATGCACCGCGCTGGTGAACTTCATTGTTCCCGACAACGTCACCTTCATCGGCGAGAAGGCCTTCCAGGGCTGCACCAACCTCAAGACCCTGACCTTCCCTGCCTCCTACAAGGCCGAGACCCTGTCCTTCGGTCTGACCCCGTTTGTCAGCTGCCCCGCCTTTGAGGGCTATGTCATCGAGGACGGCGCCAGCATCGTCCGGACCGAGGACGGCACCCTGCTGGCCGGCGGCGGCAAGGTTCTGGTGAGCCTGCCCGAGAACTTCACCGGCACCTCCTACACCGTCCCCGACGGCGTGGAGACCATCAGCGACTACCTGTTCTATAAGAAAACCACCATCACGTCCGTCACGCTGCCTGCCAGCCTCAAGAAGATCGGCACCGCCGCCTTCCAGGGCTGCACCAAGCTGACGTCCATTACTCTGCCCGATGGCTTCACCACCCTGGGTGAGCACGCCTTCGACGGCTGCTCTGCGCTCAAGACCGTGGCCTTCGGCCAGAGCCTTACCTCCGTACCTGCCTATGCGTTCAGCAACTGCTCTGCGCTGACGGCTGTGGACCTGCCCGCCACCGTGGAGACCGTGGGCGATTACGCCTTCCGCGGCTGCTCCAAGGCCACCGCCCTGTCCCTGAAGGAGGGGTTGACTTCCATCGGCGCCAACGCCTTCTACGGCTGGAAGGCTCTGAAGGCCATCACCATTCCCCAGTCCGTCACCTCCCTGGGCGGCTCCGCGTTCTATGACTGCAACGCCGCCGCTTCCATCGACTGCGGCAGCCTCACCGTCATCCCCGAGCGCGCGTTCTACAACGCCAAGGCCGTCAAGACCGTGAAGCTCAGCGACAATGTCACCTCCATCGGTGAGCGCGCCTTCTATAACTGCATGGTGCTGGAGACCATCAACTGGCCCTCTCAGCTGAAGACCATCGGCAAGCAGGCCTTCTACTATGCCCGGAAGCTCCAGAATCTGGACTTCTCCGGCACCCAGCTGGAGTCCATCGGCAACAGCGCCTTCTATCAGCCCTATGAGGCCCGGACGCTGGCCTTCCCCGACACCCTGCAATCCATCGATAGCAAGGCGTTTGCTTACCTGAACTACAACAAGACCGCCTATATCACCGAGGTCAGCATCCCCGCCTCCGTCACCAGCCTGGACAAGGATGCCTTCTATCTGGCCGGCGGCCTGAAGAAGATCAACGTGGCCGACGGCAATGCCGCTTATGTGTCCTCCAACGGCATCGTGATGCTCAAGGACACCGGCGAGATCTACATCTGGCCCCAGGGCAATGAGACCACTGAGTTCACCCTGCCCTCCACCATGACAGAGATCCCCGATAAGATGTTCCAGAACAACACCAGCCTCAAGAAGGTCGTCGTTCCTGCCAGCGTCACCAAGGTGGGCACCTATGCCTTCTCCAGCTCCGGGATTGAGGAGATCTACTTCGAGGATTCCGCCAATGGGCTGACCGTCGGCGCCTTCGCCTTCTACGATTGTCCCAATCTGACCAGCCTGCGTCTGCCCTATGGCCTGACCAGCATCGGCGCCAGCGCCATCTCCAAGACCGGTCTGGAGACCATTGTCATTCCCGACACCGTCACCGAGATGGGCGGCAGCGCGCTGGCTTACAACGACGCCCTGAAGAATGTCACCCTGTCCAAGTCCCTGACGGCTGTGCCCAGCCGCGGCTTTGTGGGCTGCGAGGCTCTGACGGAGCTGACTCTGCCCGCCTCCATCCAGGATTGCGGCGTCAGCAACACCGTCAATGCCTTCACCGACTGCGTGAACCTGCAGAACATCTTCGTGGCCGACGGCTCCCTGTACTTCAAGAGCGTGGACGGCGTCCTGTTCGATAAGAACGGCACGAACCTGCGCTGCTATCCCGAGGGCCGCACGGCGGAGAGCTACCGCATCCCCGAGGGCACCGTCCGCGTGGGCGGCAGCGCCTTCGCCGGCAACGAGCACCTCAAGAGCGTCAGCTTCCCCACCACCCTGGAGCGTATCGGTCCCAAGGGGTTCTTCGCCTGCACCAACCTGAAGGATTACTACTTCAACGGCATGACCGCTCCTCTGCTGGAGACCACCGTGTCCCTGACCGGCGCTTATGCCAACGTGGCCCTGTACGCCAACTTCGTCGGCCTGTGGGGCACCACCACCACCAGCGGCTTCGTGTACAACGACTGGGGCCTGAACCTGTACTATCCCCAGGGCGCTGTGGGCTACACCGCCTATGTCTGGGACAAGTACTTCAACACCGAGAACGGCAGCGTCAACGTCATGGATGCCAGCTACTTCACGCCCACGGATCTCACCGTGACGGAGACCGGCGTCCGCAACGCCCTGCTGACCTGGACCGCCGCCAAGCAGTCCAATGCCGAGGATATCGTCTATAAGGTGGAGCGCAGCGCTGCGGTTCACATCCAGGACGACACCCAGGATACCTGGCTGTTCGATGGCTTCGAGACCCTGGCGGAGAATCTCACCGCCTGCATCTATACCGATACCACCGCCCTGCACTTCGGCATGACCTATGCCTACCGTGTCACGGCCTACAGCCTGTCTGGCCAGACCGGGCCCGCTGCCATCGGGTATCTGTATATTGATGCCGACCCCAACAACGCCGATGAAATGGCGGTGCTGGAGCTGATCAAGAAGATCGAGGCCCTCAAGCCCATCGAGAATCTGACCAACGAGGACGAGGCTTACCTGCGCCAGCTGCTGGCCGAGTACAACGCCCTCACCGATGCCCAGAAGGAGCTGGTGTATAACTACGCCACCCTGCTGGCCGCTCTGGAGAAGGCCGGCCACAACCCCGAGCTGAAGAACGCCAAGCCCGCCACCTGCACCCAGGACGGCTACACTGGCGATGAGGTCTGCAAGGTCTGCGGCGAAGTCATCACCAAGGGCCAGGTCATCCCCGCCACCGGCCACGATACCGAGCTGGTGGGTGCCAAGCCCGCTACCTGCACCCAGGACGGCTACACCGGCGATGAGGTCTGCAAGACCTGCGGCGTCACCGTGAAGAAGGGCGAGGTCATCCCCGCCACCGGCCACGATACCGAGATCGTTGGTGCCAAGGATGCTACCTGCACCGAGGACGGCTACACCGGCGATGAGGTCTGCAAGACCTGCGGCGAAACCGTGAAGAAGGGCGAGACCATCCCCGCCACCGGCCACGATACCCAGCTGGTGGGTGCCAAGCCCGCCACCTGCACCGAGGACGGCTACACCGGCGATGAGGTCTGCAAGATCTGCGGCGTCACCGTGAAGAAGGGCGAGACCATCCCCGCCACCGGCCACGACACCGAGGTTGTTGGTGCCAAGGCTGCTACCTGCACCGAGGACGGTTACACCGGCGATGAGGTCTGCAAGATCTGCGGCGTCACCGTCAAGAAGGGCGAGGTCATCCCCGCCACCGGTCACGATACCGAGACCGTGGGTGCCAAGGAAGCTACCTGCACCGAGGCTGGCTACACCGGCGACCAGGTCTGCAAGACCTGCGGCGAGATTGTGGAGCTGGGCGAGGCCATCCCCGCCACTGGCCATCATTATAAGGATGGCAAGTGCACCGACTGCGGCGAAAAGGATCCCAGCTATCAGCCCGGCGTCAAGACCGGTGATACCAGCGCTGTGACCTTGTGGGTCATGCTGCTGACCGTCTCCGCTCTGCTGGCTGCCGCTGTGGTGGTCCTGCCCCGCAGAAAGCACACCCGCTAAACAAAAACGCCTGTCTCTGACAGAGAGACAGCGTCACCGGAAGCCCGGGAACCCCTTCAGGGGTCCCCGGGCTTCCGGCATTTTGTACAAAAATAGTTCACAATTCGAACTCGCCAAAACACGCAAATAAATTATTACTGCGCAAAATTCTGCCGACAATAATGGACACTGTGTCGAATTGAACGACGGATAGTAACGCAAAAGCAACATGAACGATGAACGACGCTGTTTTTACCGATTTAGTACGGTAACGCTTAATGCACTGATGTGTTAAAATACACAATTCGGTTTATGTATAAATTCTGTTTTGTGTAAAAAGTCACAATGTGTCGCTACACCGCAAACATAGTGTCGATTTTTGTACTTGTCGAAATTTCTATTAATTTTACATGAAAAACTGCGGCATTTTCGTTGCAAAATCCTTGCAGAAATGGTATAGTAGCTGTAGCTGTATGGGACGGGCCGGCTGATAAGGGCATCACGGCGGCCGGAACTATATCAGCATCCAACTTTACCGGTACAAACCTGCCGGAGAAAGAGAGAGTACCTACATGAAGCACGCGAATTTCCTGAAAAGGATGATGTCCGCGCTGCTGGCTGTGGCGCTGGCTGTGAGTCTGGTGACCCCCTCCTGGGCCGCCACTTCCTCCACTGCCGCCACCTCAGGCAGCAAGAACGGTATCTCCTGGGAAAAAGTGGACAACAGCGCCGTGTCGGCGCAGCTGCCCCTGAAGAATGTCGAGGAGAACTCTGACGCGGATCAGTACGCCGCCACGGACATGGTCCGTGTGTCCATCGTTCTGGACGGTCAGTCCGCCCTGGACAAAGGCTTCTCCACCCAGAGCTTCGCTTCCAACAGCAAGGCCGTGAAATACCGCCAGCAGCTGGAGAACAAGCAGGAGAAGATGGCCAAGACCATTTCCAAGAAGGCCCTGGACGGCCAGGCTCTGGACGTGGTGTGGAACCTGACCCTGGCGGCCAACATCATCTCTGCCAACGTGGAGTATGGCCAGATCGAGAAGATCGAGAAGGTCAAGGGCGTCAAGGCCGTGGTTATCGAGACCCGGTATGAGCCCTGCGTGGTCAACGACAGCGAGACTGCCGACCCCAACATGGCTACGTCCTCCGCCCAGATCGGCTCCAACGTGGCCTGGGCCAACGGCTACACCGGCGCCGGCTCCAAGGTGGCCATCATTGATACCGGTCTGGACACCTCCCACCGGTCCATGGACCCCACTGCGCTGTCCTATGCCACCAAGAACAGCGGCGTCACCCTGATGAGCGCCTCTGACATTGCCAAGGTGATGGATCAGCTGAATGCTGCCAAGCGCGCCAACGTCACCGCTGACGACCTGTACGTCAACGCCAAGGTGGCCTTTGGCTTCAACTATATTGACCGCAACCTCCGCATTACCCACACCGGTGATACGGAAGGCGACCACGGCTCCCATGTTACGGGCATTGCCGCGGCCAACCGCTATATCAAGAACGCCGACGGTTCCTTCAGCCCTGCGCTGGACACCGTTCTGACCCAAGGTGTTGCCCCTGATGCCCAGGTATTCACCATGAAGGTCTTTGGCAAGGGCGGCGGCGCTTACGATTCCGACTATATGGCCGCTATCGAGGATGCCATCGTTCTGGGCGCCGATGCCATCAACCTGTCTCTGGGCAGCGGCAACCCCGGCGGCTCTCACAATTCCGACGCCGCCTATCAGGCCATCCTGGACAAGCTGACCGAGAGCGACACCGTGGTGACCATCTCCGCCGGCAACTCCGGCACCTGGTTCGAGAACACCGCGTATGGCCAGCCCTACGCCGACGGCGTCAGCTGGGCCACCAACGGCACCCCCGGCTCCTATACCAACTCCCTGTGCGTGGCCTCCGTGGATAACGCAGGCTCCACCGGCAACTATATTGAGTTCGCCGGCACCAAGATGTTCTACAACGACACCACCGAGGCTCCCATCCAGCCCATGACCACTCTGGCCGGTGAGCAGCGCTTCGTCTATGTGGATGCCGTGGGTAATCCCGAGGACTTCGCCGCTGTGGGCGATGAGCTCAAGGGCGCTATCGCGCTGTGCAACCGCGGCGCCATCAACTTCACCGCCAAGGGCAACAATGCCGTTGCCGCCGGCGCCATCGGTACCATCGTGGTCAACAACGAGGCCGGTACCATCAACATGTCTACCGACGGCTACACCGCCAAGGCTCCCTATGTCTCCCTGACTCTGGCCGATGGCCTGATCATCAAGGCCAATGCCGAGAAGAAGGAAGCCAACGGCGTGACCTACTATGTGGGGACCCTCACCGTGGGCTCCGGTCCCGCTGTGAACCCCGCCGCCGCCGGTTACTACACCATGAGCAGCTTCTCCAGCTGGGGTATTCCCGGCTCTCTGGAGATGAAGCCTGAAATCACCGCTCCTGGCGGCGGCATCTACTCCCTGAAGGACGGCGACGACTTCCAGAATATGTCCGGTACGTCCATGGCCGCTCCCCAGGTGGCCGGTATGGCCGCTGTGGTGGCGCAGTACATCAAGGCCAACAACCTGACTGAAAAGACCGGCCTCACCGCCCGTGCGCTGGCCCAGTCTCTGCTGATGTCCACCGCTCAGCCCATCCTGGAGGACCAGGGCGAGTACGGCGTCGGCTATTACTCCATCCTGACGCAGGGCGCGGGCCTTGCCAACGTGGGCGCGGCCACCTCTGCCGGCAGCTATCTGCTGATGGATAAGGACGCCACCAAGTCCTATGCCGACGGCAAGATCAAGGCCGAGCTGGGCGACGATCCCGACCGCACCGGCACCTATTCCTTCGGCTTCACCATCTACAACCTGAAGGATCAGGCCGCCAACTTTGTGCTGGACGCCGACTTCTTCACCCAGGATCTGTACCTGGGCCGCTTCTCCGACGGCAGCACCGCTGCCTTTGAGGACAGCATGACTGCCCTTCTGGCCTCCGACGTCACCTGGAACGTGGACGGCAAGCTGGTGGAGGTCTCCGACCCCGCCGGTATGGAAGACTGCGACTTCAACGGCGACGGCAAGGTCAACAAGGAAGACGGCCAGGCGTTGCTGGACTATGCCACCGGCGTCCGCACCGAGATCACCAATGCCGCCAATGCCGACTTTGACGCCGACGGCAACATCGACACCTACGATGCCTATCTGTTCTTCAAGCAGCTGGGCCGCGAGGCTGTGGAAGTGCCCGCCAACGGCAGTGTCCATGTGACCCTGACCGCCAATGTCAAGGGCCTGGACGAGTACGATAAGGACTCCGACGGCACCGGCACCTATGTGGAAGGCTTCGTGTATGCCACCGAGATCAGCTCCGACGAGGGTGTCCGCGGCGACAGCCACTCCATCCCCGTTCTGGGCTACTATGGCAGCTGGACCGATCCCTCCATGTTCGATGTGGGCTCCTATGTGGAGTATGCCGCCGGCACGGAGGACCGCGCTCCCTACCTGTATGACGAGAACGGCCTTTATGGCAACGCTGTGGGCGTGACTTACGCCAGCGACCCCAACTCTACCTATTACTTCGGCGGCAACCCCCTGCTCAATGACGAGAGCTATCACCCCGAGCGCAACTCTCTGAATGCCAACGACACCGTGGCTCTGTGGAACTTTGCGCTGATCCGCAACGCCGCCGATGCCCGGTTCACCGTGTCCAATGACAAGGGCATTCTGGCCCAGTCCGAGCTGGGTGCCGCCAACTCCGCCTGGTACTACACCAACGGCGCCTCCTGGCAGCGTACCAGCCTGAGCATCCGGCCCAACTGGAGCCCCGCCGCCTCCCGGATGGCTGAGGGTGACCAGGGCCAGCTGGCTCTGACCATGGCCCCCGAGTACTATGTGGACTATTCCGCCAAGGAGGCCGTCACCAATTGGGACGCCCTGTCCGACGGCGCGTCCATGACCATGCCCTTCGTGGTGGACAACACCGCTCCTTCTCTGGAGGATCTGTCCATCAGCCTGACCAACAATACTCTGAACGTCACCGCCTCCGATAACCGCTATGTGGCTGCCGTGGTCCTGTACAACGGCAGCGGCACCAAGCTGCTGGCCTCCGCCGGCTCCAAGGAGGACATCCAGCCCGGCGAGAGTGCCCAGTATTCTCTGGACCTCACCGGCGTCAACGGCAAGAAGTTCCTGGTGCAGGTCTATGACTACGCCATGAACGTCACCACCTATAAGCTGCAGATGCAGATCGGCGAAGAGATCCCCATGAAGGAAATGATCGCCTTCAACCTGGACAAGCATACCTGGATCAACTTCAATAAGGGTGATTCCATCGGCGATGCCAACGTCCTGGCCTTCTCCGACCTGAACTTCTACGCCGCTACCGATGTGGACGGCATGATCTTTGCCTCCACGGATACCGGCGACCTGTATGTCCTGGACCGCGAGGATCCCAGCGACATGACCTTCGTGCGCAATATGGGCGTCGTGTTCACCGACATGGCCTATGACGGCACCGATGTCTACGGCGTCACCGCCGACAGCCAGCTGTATAAGGTCAGCCGCACCACCGGTGCTGTGACCCTGGTGGGCACCATCGGCGTCAAGACCATGACCCTGGCCTGCGACCGCGATGGCAATTTCTACTGCACCGACTTCGACAAGGGCCCCAACGCCAATGTGGATAACAGCGGTAAGACCTATCGCTTTACCCTGGCCACCATGGATGCTCCTACCGTTCTGGGCAGCCGCAAGTTCAACGTCTCCGACGTCCAGGCGCTGGAGTGGAACCCCAATAACGGCAACGTGTATTGGCTGCGTTACTACCACGCCATTGTCAAGGATTGGTTCGGCACCTCCGAGACCAGACTCAGCCAGCTGATGGAGATCATCCCCAGCGAGGAGTACATCAGCTTCGCCCTGAACGCCGATAAGCTGAAGCTGGAGGACGAGATCACCTGCCTGGTGATCCCCCAGACCACTTCCGGCGGCGGCGACTGGTCCACCCCCACCGACAAGGTGGACAGCGTTTCCGTCTCCCCGGAGAGCACCACCATGCTGCGCGGCGGCAAGATCCAGCTGACGGCCTCCGTCCTGCCCTGGACTGCCACCGACCGCACCGTGACCTGGAGCTCCTCCAATGAGGCCGTGGCCACCGTCAATCAGAACGGTGTTGTCACCGGCGTTGGCAAGGGTACTGCGGTGATCACCGCTGCCTCCAAGCTGGACGCCACCAAGACCGCCTCCTGCATCGTCACGGTGGAGAACGTGGATGTTACCGTCAAGGGCGCGCTGCAGGATAAGGACGGCAACCCCGTTCTGTTCTCCTGGAACATGGCCAAGGACGACTCCTGGACTGCTGATAAGAGCCTGACCACCACCATCTCTGCTGTCACCGTGGCTCCCAAGGACGTCATGTACGTGGTGGATGGCAGCGACTCCTTCAATGTTCTGAAGGTGAACATGGCCACTGGCGAGACCGTGGAGAACTACGGCAACGCCGCCGGCGTTCCCCTGTGGGATATGCAGTACAGCGAGTTCTTCTCCACCGAGGAGGCTCCCGTGGTCAATGGCGTGTATGGCTATTACTACCTGCCCGCCAAGGCTCCCAACAACATTACCACCTCTGCGTTCAGCTTCCAGGATGAGCTGACCGAGGTCGGCGCTACCTACTTTGTGGGCTGCACCACCGACGGCACCGAGGAGTACAAGGGCAACACCTGCGAGAACGTGTTCCTGCTGGATGATGCCGGCAATGTCTGGAACATGCTGGTCTATCCCAAGGATGGCAGCTACAGCGCCGCCTATGGCATCATTCCCTCCAATCTGAAGCAGCTGGGCGCCAAGTTCCCCGGCAACGGCGACTTCAACTTCACCTCTATGGTTCCCGGCAATGACGGCCGCCTGTATGTGGCGTCCTATGACGGCACCACCAGCCAGCTGTATCGTCTGACCTACAACGAGAGCACCGAGTCCTTCGTGGCCGAGTGCATCGGCAATGTGGGCGACGAGGTGTGGCCCACCGCGCTGTACAGCGTCACCGCCAACGGCAGCACGGCTGACTCCGTGCCCGCCGACCGTCTGACCGGCACCGCCCAGACCCAGACCCTGGATCTGACCAAGGCCCAGGCCAACGGCGTCAATACCAAGGCTCAGCTGAAGGCCCCCGTCACCGGCAGCCTCAACGCTGTCTCTGCCCAGAGCATCACCGAGACTCTGCCTATGCAGGCTGTCGCTGAGGCCACCGACTCCAAGCTCACCGTCTCCGCCGATGAAAAGACCGTCACCGTGGACGTCATCGCCAAGGATGCCGCCACCAACGGCCTGTTCAACGTGGGCTACAACGCTGGCCTGACCCTGACCAACGTTTCCTTCAACACCCAGTACTCCTCCTACAAGGATGAGGCTGGCAAGGTCACCCTGGGCTATGTGGACCTGGATGGCGTGAAGGCCGGCGATACCGTCGCCACCCTGACCTTCGCCGTCACCGATCCTGCTGCTCTGGATAGCCTGAGCTTCGCCGTCACCGAGGTGGAGCGCGGCGACAAGACCGTCAACGAGAGCGAGACCCTGGTGGCCGACCTGCATACCAACACCGAGGTGAAGGATGCCAAGGAGCCCACCTGCACCCAGCCCGGCTACACCGGCGATACCTACTGCGCTGACTGCGGCAAGCTGCTGCAGAAGGGCCAGGAGATCGCTGCCACCGGCCACACCTGGGGCGAGTGGAAGGAGTTGAAGGCTGCCGATTGCGAGAACGAGGGCCTGCGCATCCACACCTGCACTGTCTGCGGCTATGCTGAGACCGAGAACCTGAACCCCCTGGGCCATGACTGGGAGGACGAGTTCACCGTCGATAAGGAAGCCACCTGCACCGAGGACGGCAGCAAGTCCATCCACTGCAAGCGCTGCGACGCCGTGAAGGACAGCACCGTCATCCCCGCCACCGGTCACGACACCGAGATCGTTGGCACCAAGGAGCCCACCTGCACCGAGGCTGGCTACACCGGCGACCTGGTCTGCAAGAAGTGCGGCGAGATTGTGGAGCTGGGCAAGGCGATTCCCGCCACCGGCCACAGCTTCAAGGACGGCAAGTGCACCGTCTGCGGCGCGGCTGATCCTGACTACAAGCCCGCTCAGCCCGGCGTCAAGACCGGCGACGAGAGCAACACCGCTCTGTGGGTCGTGATGATGGCCTCCGCCGCTCTGCTGGCTGCCGCCGTGGTGGTTCTGCCCCGCAGAAAGCGCTCCCGCTAAGCATGAAAAACAGCCTGGGATGATTTCCCATCCCACGCGCTGAGATGCCCCATCCCCCATAGAGTCAGCCCCCCGGCGCAATGCGCCGGGGGGCTGACGCGTTTGTTAGGGAGAAGAAAAAGACGTATGCGGCGGAAAGGAAGATAGTTACGAAAGAAACCCATCAGGGGTGTCTTTCGTTTTCAA
>OGRA01002018.1_pt1 | contig 17912 bp, 15 predicted proteins | sample 1553351 | NCBI WGS metagenome assembly OGRA01 (sample SAMEA2580056, study PRJEB22360) | human gut metagenome | biome: human gut; feature: human-associated habitat; material: faeces | place: Denmark | collected 2008/2010
GCTGCTAAAAGCGGAACAGGCATGACCGAGATCATGCCTGTTCCAAGAAATTTGATTTTACTGTCTTACCAGCAGGGGGCCTTCCGCCATGCTTTTTTTGTTGCCTTTTTCAAAAAGCGTGCTACAATAATACATTAGAAAATCAGGCGCATTTTGCCGCAGAGAGAGACTGTTAGTCCGCCGCTGCGCGGCGCTGGGTTCAGGAGACCGAAATGGACGAATTTGATCAGAAAATGGAGATCAGCGAGCAGCCGCAGGAGGAGATCGTGGAAAAGATCCCCGGACGCGACGTGTATGAGACGGTCTCGTCTCTCGTCTCGGCGCTGCTGGTCGTTGTGCTGGTGTTTACGTTTCTTGTGCGGCTGATGGGCGTTTCCGGCCCGTCAATGATCCCGACGCTGCAGGACGGCGACCGGCTTCTCGTCGTCAACTCGCTGCTCTGCGGCGACTATCAGGTCGGCGATATCGTCATCGCGCGCAAGGAGACCTTTGACTCGAAGCCCATCGTCAAGCGCGTCATCGCCACCGCGGGCCAGACCGTGGACATCGACTTTAACTTGGGTCAGGTCTATGTGGACGGCGAGCTCCTGGACGAGGACTACATCAACGATTACACCTATCGCGAAGAGGGCACCGTGTTCCCGCTTACCGTGCCGGAGGGCGAGGTGTTCCTTATGGGCGACAACCGCAACCATTCGAACGACAGCCGCGATTCCTCGCTCGGCACGGTGGACACGCGCCTTCTGATCGGCAAGGCGGTGTTCCTCGTCTTCCCGGGACGCGACTATCTGACCGAGCAGCGCGAGTTTGGCCGCATCGGCCTTTTGCAGTAAAGGGGGACGAGCAAATGCAGTTAGATTCTCTGAGCTGGTTCCCGGGGCACATGACCAAGACCCGCCGCATGATCACGGCGGAGCTCGGCAACGTGGACGCCGTGTGCGAAATTCTGGACGCGCGCATCCCGATGAGCAGCCGCAACCCCGATGTGGACGAACTGACGGCGGGCAAGCCCCGTTTGATCGTTTTGAACCGCGTCGATCAGGCCGACCCGGAGATGACGAAAAAGTGGGCGGCGTATTTCCGCTCGCTCGGCTGCGCCGTCATCGAAACGGACGCGAAGCAGGGCGGGGGCGTGAAGCAGTTTTCTTCCGCCGTGCGCACGCTGCTGCACGATAAGATCGCCTCTTACGAGGCCAAGGGCCAGATCGGCCGCGTGCTGCGTGTGATGGTACTCGGCATCCCGAACGTTGGCAAGTCGACGTTTATCAACAAGGTCTCTGGCCGCAAGAGCGCCAAGGCGGAGGACCGCCCCGGCGTCACGCGCACGAAGCAGTGGGTGCCGGTCGACAAGACGCTCGAACTCCTTGATACGCCAGGCATCCTGTGGCCGAAATTTGAGGACAGCAGCGTCGGCGTGCGTTTAGCCTTTACCGGCGCGATCCGCGACGAGGTCATCGACATCGAAGAGCTCGCCATGCGCCTGATGGATTACCTCGGCAAAAACTATCCCAAGGCCATCGAGGAGCGCTACAAGCTCACCGTTTCGGAAGAGGACGACGGCTATGCACTGCTCGAAAAGGCGGGGCGCAAGCGCGGCTTTCTGATCTCCGGCGGCGAGGTCGACACCGAGCGCATGAGCCGTATCCTGCTCGACGAGTTCCGCGGCGGCAAGCTCGGCCGCTTTACGCTCGAATTCCCGCCGGAGGGTGAGCGCACATGAGCGTCAACCTGCATTTTGAGGAGAAAGCCCGCGCGGCGGGCTTTTCTGCCGTCTGCGGTGTGGACGAGGCGGGCGCGGGGCCGCTGATGGGGCCGGTGTATGCCGCTGCGGTCATCCTGCCGGAGGGCTGTGAGATCGAGGGGCTGAATGACTCCAAGAAGATGACGGAGAAAAAGCGCGAGGCGCTGTTTCCCGTCATCTGTGAAAAAGCCGTCGCCTATGCCATCGCGTCCGTCGACGAGAAGGAGATCGACGCAACGGATATTTTGAGCGCACGCATGAAGGCGATGCAGCTCGCCATCGATGCACTGCAAATCCCAGCGGACTATGCGCTCATCGACGGCAACCGCGACCACGGCGCGTCGGCAAAGATCACCACGCCGCACGAGACCATCGTCGGCGGGGACGGCGCGAGCTTATCCATCGCCGCGGCGAGCGTGCTGGCGAAGGTCAGCCGTGACCATTATGTGGTCGAAGTGCTCGACCCGATGTATCCCGAGTATCAGTTCGCCAGGCACAAGGGCTACGGCACAAAGCTCCACTATCAGATGCTCGATCAGTACGGCCCGAGCCCCGTGCACCGTATGACGTTCCTCAAAAAGTGGGAGGCGCGGCGATGAGCACGAAGCAGGACGGCGACTGGGGCGAGGCGCTGGTCGAAAAGTATCTGAGCGAGCGCGGCTGCCGGATAAGCTCGCGGCCCCTGCCGCATCATGGAACGAGAGTGGCGCTGCCGCTTCGGCGAGATCGACCTCATCGCCGAGAAGGACGGCGTGCTGCTGTTCGTCGAGGTGAAGCTGCGCACAAATTTGCAGTACGGTGCGCCGCGCGAGTACGTCACGGTGAAAAAGCAGGAAAAGCTGCGTGCCGCGGCGCTTTTGTACTTGAGCGAGCGCGAGCTGGATGTGCCCGCCCGCTTTGACGTGGCGGAGGTCTACACCGATGTGCACCGCAGCGCGGGCAAAACGCGCATCGCCTACATCGAAAACGCATTTTGATCTGACTTTGGAAGGGAGGCACGCGATGGCATTATACGCGATCGGCGACCTGCACTTATCGCTCGGCACGAATAAGCCCATGGACGTGTTCGGCCCCAAGTGGGCGAACTATGTCGAGCGCATTCAGGAGAATTTTTCCAAGCTGAACGATGACGACGTCATCGTCATCGCGGGGGATATCTCGTGGGGCATGTCGCTCGAGCAGTCGCTGCCGGATTTTCAGTTTATTGACGCGCTGCCGGGGAGGAAGATCCTCTTAAAGGGCAACCACGACTACTGGTGGGGCACGGCGTCGAAGATGAAAAAGTTTTTTGCCGAGCACGACATCACAACGCTCGATATCCTCTACAACAACGCCTTTTTCTACGGCGACCACGCCATCTGCGGCACGCGCGGCTGGTTTTATGAAGAGGATGCCGCGGGCACGCACACGGGCAAGATGCTCGCACGCGAGGCGCTGCGGCTTGAAGCGTCGCTCAAGGCGGCGGAGGGGAAGCCCATCTACTGCTTTCTGCACTATCCGCCCATCTATCAGGGCTACAAGTGTCCCGAGATGCTCGAGCTTCTCGACAAATACGAGGTCGAGCGCTGCTATTACGGGCATCTGCACGGCTACACGCACCGCCGCGCGTTCGAGGGGATGCGCGAGAAAACCGAATATGCGCTGATCGCGGCGGATTATGTCGCCTTTCAGCCTGTAAAAATTTGCAATTAAGACATAAATTGATGCAAAAAAGGGTGGAAATTTTGAGGAAGCTATGGTATAATTCCACTTTGCAAAAGCATCATTATCTGATGTTAAACGGAGGAAAAAGAAATCATGACTGTCAAAAATGTTGAAAAGCTGGAAAAGAGCAGAGTCGCGGTGACCGTCGAGGTCGGCGCGGAGGAATTTGAAGCCGCCGTTGCCAAGGCCTACGCCAAGGCCCGCGGCAAGCTCAGCATTCCCGGCTTCCGCCCCGGCAAGGCCCCCCGCAAGATGATCGAAAAGCTCTACGGCGCGGGCGTTTTCTACAGCGATGCCGTTGACATCGCCCTGCCCGAGGCATATACGCAGGCCATCGGCCAGAGCGGCCTCGATGTTGTCGGCTATCCCGAGATCGAGATCGTGGACGACAAGATCGACGAGAACGGCTTCACCTTCAAGGCGACCGTTGCCGTGTATCCCGAGGTCAAGCTCGGTGAGTACAAGGGCCTGACGGCTGAGAAGGAAGAGATCAAGGTCAGCGCCGACGATGTCAAGGAGCGCCTCAATGAGATGGCCGAGCGCAACGCCCGCCTCGTCTCCGTCGACCGCAAGGCCAAGAAGGGCGACATCGCCGTCATCGACTTCGAGGGCTTCGACAACGGCGAAGCGTTCGAGGGCGGTAAGGGCGAGAATTACGAGCTCGAGCTCGGCTCCGGCAGCTTCGTCCCCGGCTTTGAGGATCAGGTCATCGGCATGAAGGCCGGCGAAGAGAAGGATCTCGACATCACCTTCCCCGAGGATTATCACAAGGACCTCGCCGGCAAGAAGGTCGTCTTCCACGTCAAGGCCAAGGAGATCAAGTGCAAGGAGCTTCCCAAGCTTGATGACGACTTTGCCAAGGACGTGTCCGAGTACGACACGCTCAAGGAGCTCAAGGACAGCATCAAGCGCGAGATCACCGAGCAGCGCGAGCAGTCCGCCAAGTATGCCGTCGAGAACGAGCTGATGGAGAAGGTCGCCGCGAACATCGAGTGCGACATCCCCGATGCGCTCATCGATGAGCAGTGCGCCCGCTTCCTTGAGGAGTTCAAGCAGCGCTTACAGTCTCAGGGCATCCCCTATGACCAGTACTGCAAGATGACCAACATGGATGAAGCCAAGTTCCTGGAGGAGGGCAAGGAGCCCGCGACCCGTCAGGTGCGCATGGACCTCGCCGTGAATGCCATCATCAAGGAAGAGAAGCTCGAGGCCACCGACGAGGAGGTCGAAAAGCAGTACAACGACCTTGCTGAGAAGTACAGCATGGACGTGGGCGAGCTCAAGAAGTATCTTGACGCCATGTCCGTCCGCACGCAGATCATCCGCGACAAGGCCATCAGCGTCGTCGTGGACAGCGCGAAGATCGAAAAGAAGAAGGCTCCCAAGAAGGAAGCCGAGGGCGCAGCCGCTGAAGGCGAGGAAAAGCCCGCCAAGAAGACCGCTGCCAAAAAGTCCGCCAAGAAGGAAGAAGAAAAGGCTGAATAATCGGCAAAGCGGCCATAATAGATAGAAACGACGATCAACCACAAATGCCTGCCATTTGTGGTTGATTGTGTACATACCAATTTTTTGAACAGGGTATGAACAAGGAGGTTACCAAGATGAGTTTAGTCCCTTACGTCATTGAACAGACCAACCGCGGCGAGCGTTCCTACGACATTTTCTCCCGCCTGCTGGAAGACCGTATCATCTTCCTCGGCGAAGAGGTCAACGACGCGACTGCGAGCCTGATCGTTTCGCAGCTTTTATTCCTCGAGGCCAAGGACCCCGACAAGGACATCCAGCTCTATATCAACTCCCCCGGCGGCAGTGTGACGGCCGGCATGGCGATTTACGACACGATGCAGTATATCAAGTGCGACGTGTCCACCATCTGCGTCGGCCTCGCCGCCAGCATGGGCGCGTTCCTGCTCTCGTCCGGCGCCAAGGGCAAGCGCATTGCGCTGCCGAACGCAGATATTATGATCCACCAGCCCTCTGCCGGTACGCAGGGCAAGGTCACGGATATGGAGAGCGACGTGGAGCACTTCCTGCGCATCAAGCAGCGCTTGAATAAGATCCTGGCCGAGAACACCGGCAAGACGCCCGAGCAGGTCAAGCTCGACTCCGAGCGCGACCACTGGATGACGGCGGATGAGGCGCAGGCCTACGGCCTTGTGGACAAGGTCATTTACAAGAGATAAGGACAGTTTGACTTATGAGTGAAGATAGGAAAAAAGAGCTTCGCTGCTCGTTCTGCGGCAAGAGCGAGCACGAAGTGCACCGCATGATCCAGGGGCCGGGCGTGCGCATCTGCGATGAGTGCGTCCGCCTGTGCATGGACGTGCTGGAGGACGGCTATGAGCCGCACGACGGTCTGGAAGCGCCCGACTCCATCCCCACGCCGCGCGAAATTCGCGAGGTGCTCGACCAGTATATCATCGGGCAGGAGGCGGCCAAGGTCGCGCTGTCCGTGTCCGTCTACAACCACTATAAACGCATCTTCTTCGGCGGCGACGACGAGGTGGAGCTGCAAAAGAGCAACATCCTGCTCCTCGGCCCCACCGGCAGCGGCAAGACGCTCTTTGCCCAGACGCTCGCCCGCATTCTGAAGGTGCCGTTCGCCATCGCGGACGCGACGACCCTCACCGAGGCGGGCTACGTCGGCGACGATGTGGAAAACATTCTGCTCCGCTTGCTTCAGGCGGCGGATTACGACGTGGAGCTCGCCGAGCGCGGCATCATCTATATCGACGAGATCGACAAGATCGCCCGCAAGAGCGAGAACACCTCCATCACGCGTGACGTCTCCGGCGAGGGCGTGCAGCAGGCATTGCTGAAAATCGTCGAGGGCACGGTTGCCAACGTCCCGCCGCAGGGCGGCCGCAAGCACCCGCATCAGGAGTTCATCCAGATCGACACGCACAACATCCTCTTCATCTGCGGCGGTGCGTTCGAGGGCATCGAGAAGATCATCGAGAGCCGTCTCGACCGCAAGTCGATGGGCTTCGGCGCGGAGCTCAAGAGCAAAAACGACGTGGATGAAAGCAAGATTTTACGCGAGGTGCAGCCGCACGATATCTTGAAGTTCGGCATCATCCCCGAGCTGGTCGGCAGACTGCCGGTCATCACGGCGCTCGACGCGCTGACGCGCGACGACCTTGTCAAGATCCTGACCCAGCCGAAAAACGCGCTCGTCAAGCAGTATCAAAAGCTGTTTTCTTACGACGACGCTGAGCTCACGTTCGAGCCCAAGGCGCTCGAAGCGATTGCCGACAAGGCCATCGAGCGCAAGATCGGCGCGCGCGGCCTGCGCGCGGTAATGGAGGGCCTGCTGATGAACGTGATGTACGACATCCCGTCCGACCGCACGATCGACCGCGTGACCATCACGCCGGGCTGCGTGGAGGGGACGGAACAGCCGAAAATTTCCCACCGCACAGAGAAAGAAGGGGAGGAACCGCAGCCGTCGCTGCCGGCAGACTCCGCTTCATAAGGAGAAACCCCATGGAACCTGTAACAAAAAATCTTCCGGTCATCGCCATGCGCGGGCTCAATGTGTTCCCTCGCATGAACACGAGCTTTGACCTCGAGCGTCCGATCTCCGTGCACGCGCTTGAGCGTGCCATGGAAAACGGGGAGGAGATTTTTCTCGTCACCCAGCGTGAGATCGGCGTGGAGCAGCCGGAGGAAAAAGACCTGTACGAGATCGGCACGGTCGCGCGCGTGACGCAGATCTTGCGCGTGTCCGACCGCGTGCTGCGCGTGATGATGGAGGGCGCGTGCCGCGCCCGCCTCAAGCGGCTGTGGCAGCGCGAGCCGTTTTTGCAGGCGCAGGTCGAGCTCATCGATGAGCCGGCCACCTCGCGCCATAGCAAGCGGACGGAGGCGATGCTGCGCCAGACCTACGCAAGCGTGACGGAATATGCTGAGCTCGCGCAGAAATTGCCGGACGATGTCTACGCCGCCATTTTGTCGACGAACGATCCCGGCTATCTCGCCGATTTTATTGCCCAGCAGCTCAACCTGCGCTATCAGGACAAACAGGATATCCTCGACGAGCTGCGCCCGCTGCCGAGATTGCAGCGCATGAACGAGATTCTGCGCCGCGAGATCGAAGTTACCGCCATGGAGCAGGACATTGAAAGCAAGGTCCGCTCCCGCGTCGGAAAAATTCAGAAGGATTTTGTCCTGCGCGAGCAGATCAAGGTCTTACAGAACGAGATCGGTGAGGGCGGGGAGGACGAAGAACTCGACGAGTACCGCGAGAAGATCAGCAAGGCGCACCTGAGCGAAGAAGTGGAGCGCAAGCTGCTGAAAGATGTGGACAAGCTCGCCAAGCAGCCGTTCGGCAGCGCCGAGGCGAGTGTGCTGCGCAACTATCTCGACACCTGCATGGAAATGCCCTGGGGCGAGGAGACGAAGGAGCGCGCCAGCGTGGACGCCGCGCGCAAGATTCTTGACCGCGACCACTACGGCTTGCAGAAGGTCAAGGAGCGCATTTTAGAGTTCATCGCCGTGCGCCAGCTCAACCCCGAGGCGAAGGGGCAGATTTTATGTCTCGTCGGCCCTCCGGGCGTCGGTAAGACGTCGATCGCACTGTCGGTCGCCAAGGCGATGAACCGCAAGGTCGCGCGGCTGTCGCTCGGCGGCGTGCGTGACGAGGCGGATATCCGCGGCCATCGCAAGACCTACATCGGCGCGATGCCCGGCCGCATCATCGAGGCTATCTCCCGCAGCGGCTCGATGAATCCGCTGCTCGTGCTCGACGAGGTCGACAAGATGGGAAGCGACGGGCGCGGCGACCCCGCGAGCGCACTTCTCGAAGTGCTCGACAGCGAGCAGAACTACGCCTTCCGCGACCACTATCTTGAAATTCCCGTCGATCTGAGCCGCGTGATGTTCATCATGACGGCCAACACGCTCGACACCATTCCGCGCCCGCTGCTCGACCGCATGGAGATCATTGAAATCCCCAGCTACACGGACGAGGAGAAGGTGCAGATCGCGCAGCGGCACCTGCTGCCCAAGGAGCGTCAGGCCCACGGGCTGACGGCCTCGAGCCTGCGCGTGGACGAGAGCGCCATCCGCGCGGCCATCGCGCTCTACACGCGCGAGAGCGGCGTGCGTTCGCTCGAGCGTCAGCTCGGCAAAATCTGCCGCAAGGCGGCAATGCAGCTTGCTACAAGCGATGTAAAGCGAGTCACCGTGACAGAGAAGAACATCAAGGACTTCCTCGGTGCGCCGCGTGCTGCACAGGAGAAGATTCCCGAAAAGGACCTTGTCGGCGTGGTGAACGGCCTTGCGTGGACCGAGGTGGGCGGCGAAATTCTGCCCGTCGAGGTCGGCGTGATGGATGGCAGCGGCAAGGTCGAGCTCACGGGCAACCTGGGCGACGTGATGCAGGAGAGCTGCCGCGCGGCACTCTCGTGCCTGCGCCAGCGGGCGCAGGAGCTCGGCATCGCGCCGGACTTCTACAAGACGAAGGACATCCATATCCACTTCCCTGAGGGGGCCATCCCCAAGGATGGACCCAGCGCCGGTATCGCCATCGCGACAGCGGTGCTCTCCGCGCTGACGGGGCAGGCGGTACACCGCGATGTCGCCATGACGGGCGAGATCACGCTGCGCGGCCGTGTGCTCGCCATCGGGGGCTTGCGCGAAAAGACAATGGGCGCGCTGCGCGCGGGCGTACATACGGTCATTCTCCCGAAGGAGAATGAAAAGGACCTCGACGAGATCGACCCGCTGGTGCGCGAAAAGCTGCGTTTTGTACCGGTCGAGACGGTGGACGCCGTCTTTGCCGAAGCGCTGGTGCTGCCCGAAAAATGCACCGCTGCCGCGCACGAGAGCTATCTTCCTCCCGTGCAGGAGAGCGCGCACAGCGCGCTGCGTGCGGGCGAAATGAGCTGAAAGGAAACGAAAACCATGGCGATCAACTTCAACAAGGTCGAATTCATCCTCTCGGCGGCGTCGGAAAAGCAGTTCGTGCGCGACGGGATGCCGCAGCTCGCGTTTGCGGGGCGGTCGAACGTCGGCAAATCGTCCGTCATCAACCGGCTCGTCAACCGCAAGAACTTTGCCCGCGTGGGTGCGTCCCCGGGCAAGACCTCGCAGATCAACTACTTTAAGATCGACGGCAAGCTCTACCTCGTCGACCTGCCGGGCTATGGCTACGCCAAGGTCTCCAAGACCGAGCGCGACCGCTGGGGCAAGCTGATGGAAAACTATTTCCAGTCTGCGGGGCTCATTCACCTCGGTGTGCAGATCGTCGACGCGCGGCACAAGCCGACGGCGGACGACGTGACGATGCACGACTACTTCGTGCAGACGGGCTGTCCCGTCGTGATCGTGGCAAACAAGCTCGACAAGCTCAAAGCGCGCGAGATCGAGCCGAATCTTGCCCAAATTCGCGAGACGCTGAGTTTGCGCGACGATGAGCTCGTCATTCCGTTCTCTGCCGAAAAGGGCACGGGCAAGGAGCAGCTGATTGCGGCGATTCTCGACCATTTGGACGACTGAAAAGGAATAATGCTTCACAGAAAAGCCTCTGTATGGGTTGACCATACAGAGGCTTTTTATCATATTTCCAGGGAAATTATTTTCGCAGCGTCAGGAGCGCGGTGCAGTGGGAGAAGGATTCAAACGTCAGCGCGGGGAAGTGGGGGCGGAGCTCGTCGTAGACGAAGTAAATTTCATCTGAGTCCCAATCCTCGCCTGCCGCAGTTCGACACGCTTCGAGCTCTTCGCGCGTGCGGAAGGCGACGTCGCCGATGAAAAGACAGCCATCCTGCTTCAAAAGCGGCAGGAGTGTGCGCAGAAAGCCGATTTTCTGCGTGTCCGTCAGGTGGTGGAGCGAGTAGGTCGCGACGATGGCGTCGTACTGCTGTGCGCAAAGCTCGGGCACAAGGCCTTTGGAAAAATCGCCCTGATAGAGCCGCGCGTCCGGCATTTTTGCCTGCGCCAGTTCGATCATGCGCGCGGAAAAGTCCTGCCCATAGATTTGGCAGCCCTGCTCGTAGAGCCGCGAGGTCAAAACGCCTGTGCCGAAGCCGATATCCAGCACATCACGCCCGCTCTGCGCGAGCACGCGCTGATAGAGCGCGTTCATCATGGCACGGTAGCCCGCAAAGGGGTAGCGGTCGTTTTCGTCGGAGAGGCCGACGCTCTTGTCATAGCCGTCGGCCCAGAGGTCGAAGCCGGTATTGTTCAGCATGTCAGTCCTCCTTTTCGTTCAGCGGGGGAAGTCCCAGCTCATAGAACGCCACGGCGCTCGCTGCGGCGACATTGAGCGAGTCGACGCCGTGGTACATCGGGATCCTGACCGTGTAGTCGCAGCTCGCGATGGTCGAGGACGCGAGCCCGTCACCCTCCGTGCCCATGACGATGGCAAGCTTTTCTTCGGCGGCAAGGCGCGGATCGTCGAGCCGTACGGAGTCGTTGCGCAGTGCCATCGCGACGGTGTGGAAGCCGAGATCGCGCAGCAGCTGCGTCCAGTCGCCGCTTTCGGGCAGGTAGGTCCACGGGATGAGGAACACATTTCCCATGCTGACGCGCGAGGCGCGGCGATAGAGCGGATCGCTGCCCGCAGTCGTGAGCAGCACCGCGTCCATGCCGAGCGCGGCGGCGGAGCGGAAGATCGCGCCGATGTTCGTCGGATTCATCACGTTTTCGAGCACGACGACGCGCCGCGCATCGCGGCAGACGTCCTCGACGCTTTGGAGCTTCGGCCGCCGCATGGCGCAGAGCATCCCGCGCGTCAGGTGAAAGCCGGTGAGCTGTGTCAGCACGGATGCATCAGCGGTGTAAACTGGAATATCTTGACAGCAGCGGGCGAGAATTTCGCGCCCCTTGCCCTGCGTATGCTGCCGCTCCATCAGGAACGACACCGGCTCACAGCCCGCATCAAGCGCACGGCCGATGACGAGCGGACTTTCCGCGACAAAGAGCGCGTTGTCGGGGTCCGCGCGATTGAGCAGTTGGTTTTCGGTCAGGCGCGTGTAGACGTCGAGCGCGGGATCGGAAAAATCGTGGATTTCGATGATGTTTGCCATAGCTTGTCCTTTTTAAGATTCCAAGATGTTCAGCAGCGCGGCGACGTCCGGCAGAACGAACGTCGGCTGTGGGTCAGCGGTGGGGAGGTCTTCTTCCTTCGTCTCGCCAGAGAGGACGAGCAGCGTGTCGATGCCCGCGTTCGCGCCGCTGGCGATATCCGTGTAGATGCGGTCGCCCACGAGCAGTGTTTCCCGCGCGGAAACGCCCGCTTCGAGCATCGCGAGCTGCGGCATCAGCGGTTTGGGCTTGCCGATGACGATGGGGCGGCGGGAGGTCGCGCGCCAGAGCATTTCGCACACGCTACCGCAATCGGGCACAAAGCCGTAGGCCGTGGGGCAGACCCAGTCGGGATTGGTCGCAAGGTAGGGGATGCCTTGTCCGAGCAGGATGCAGGCGTCCTCAAGCTTTTGAAATGTCAGCTCGGTGTCGAAGCCCATCAGGAGCGCGTTCGCGTCCTCACGCCGTTCTGCGACGGTAAAGCCCGCCGCGCGGAGCTGTGATTTCATCGACTCCGTACCGCAGACGTAATAGCGTCGGTCTTCTCCGCCGTGCTCGCGGAGATAGTGAATCAGCGCGTCGACCGAGGTGAGAAAATCGACCGCCTCCGTCGCGACGCCGAGGCGCGTGAACTTCTCGACGTAGGCCTCCACGCTGCGCGAGGAGTTGTTTGTCAGAAAGCGGTACTGCCCGCCGCGAGCGCGGATGCAGGAGAGCAGCTCGCGGACGCCGGGAAAAAGCCGGTCGCCCAAGTACAGCGTGCCGTCGAGGTCGAAAAGAAAGAGCTTTTTGCACTGAAGCAGATTATGGTCAACCATCAGTCACGCTTTCTTTTTGCCGTCGATCGCGATGAAGAAGAATGAGCTCACCGCCAGAAGATAGGGGTAGAAGAGGTTCGGAATGATGTCGAACGCTGAGATGGCGTAGCCCAGCTCATGCGCCGCCGAGATCGCGACGAGCATCTGCGCGCCGTAGGGGATGATGCCCTGAAAGATGCAGGAGAACGTGTCGAGGATCGACGCGGCCTTGCGCGGGGTGATGCCGTACTCCTCGCTCATCTCCTTGGCGATGGGGTTCGCCATAACGATGGCGACGGTGTTGTTCGCGGTGGCAATGTCCATCGCGCCGACGAGAAGGCCCATGCCGATCTGGCCGCCGCGCTTGCCGCGAAACGCCTTTCTGATCCAGCCGAGCAGCACTTCAAAGCCGCCGTACTCACGGATCAGCGCACAGATGGCGGAGACCAAAATTGCGACCATCGAGGTTTCAAACATGCCGGCCGCGCCGCTGCCCATGTTTTCGAGCAGGGCCTTGACTGCGAGGATGCCGGTCTGCCCCGTCGCGCCGGTCGCGAGCGCGATGACCGCGCCCGATACGATACCGATGAGCAGCACAATAAAGACATTGATGCCGATGATGCCGCCGATGAGCACGAGCACATAGGGGATGATCTGAATGAGATTGTAGGTAGGGATGGGCGCGGGGTGCACGTCCGCATTCAGCGTCAGCACGAGGACGAGTGCGAGCGACGCGAGCGCGGCGGGGAAGGCGATGTGGAAATTTTCGCGGAATTTGTCCTTCATCGCGCAGCCCTGCCCGTTGCAGGCGGCGATAGTTGTGTCGGAAATGAAGCTCAGGTTGTCACCGAACATTGCCCCGCCCATGACGGACGCGACGCACAGCGGCAGGGAATAGCCGCTCGCCGCGGCGATGGGGATGGCGATGGGGACGATGAGCGTGATGGTGCCGACGCTCGTGCCCATCGCGGTGGAGACAAAGCAGCTTACGACGAACAGCACCGCCACGGCGAATTTCGACGGGATGATCGAGAGCATGAAGTACGCAACGCTTTCCGCACTCGAGCGGCCCACGACGCCGACGAACATACCCGCGGCTAAGAAGATGAGCAGCATCGTGATGATGTTCTTATCGCCCACACCATGGCCCATCAGCGTGAGCTTTTCGTCGAACGACAGCGCGCGGTTCTGGCAGCAGGCTACGAGCAGCGCGATGAGGAAGATGACGACGATGGGGATGGAATAAAATCCCATCGGGATTTTGAGCACATACTCAAAGATCAGGCCGAGGCCCAGATATAAGACAAGGAACACTAAGATCGGCAGCAGCGCCGCAGGATTGGCTTTTTTCGACATGGGACGATTCTCTCTTTCTCCAAACATAAAAAAAGCTCCTGCGCGGAGCTTTTTGTGCGATATGAATTATTATAAGGAGCGTGGAGGACCTTGTCAAGTGAGATTTGCCCAAAATTGAGCGCAAAAGGGCTTGACAGAAGGACTCTAATCTGTTAGTGTACAAATATACTCTAACAGATTAGAGAGGAAACAAGATGGAAACGCCGAAAATTTTTGAGAGCGAATACCGCTTTTGCCAAATTCTGTGGGCACACGAGCCGGTCAAGAGCCGTGAATTGGTCGCGCTCTGCGCCGAGCACCTGGGCTGGAAACCGACGACGACCTACACGGTCATCAAACGGCTCTCTGAGCGCGGGGTGCTGAAAAACGAGAATACTGTCGTCACGTCGCTCATCTCACAGGACGAGGCGCAGACCGCCGAGATCGACGAGCTGCTCGACAAGCGCTTCGACGGCTCGCTGCCCGCGTTCGTCGCCGCGTTTACAAAGTCGAGCCACGTGAGCGACAAAGAGCTTGACGAGGTGCAGAAAATGATCGACCTTTATCGAAAGGAGGATCATCATGGATGACGTCTTTTTGAAGCTCGTGAACCTCAGCATCAGCGCAAGCTGGCTCATTCTGGCGGTGCTCGTGCTGCGGGTTGTCCTCAAAAAAGCGCCGAAGTGGGTCATGCCGCTTCTCTGGGGTGTGGTTGCACTGCGGCTTGTCTGCCTGTTTTCGATTGAAAGCGCGCTCTCGCTCATCCCGAGCGCCGAGACCATCCCGAGCGAGATCGTGACCGAAACGCGCGAGCCGGTGCTCTACGAGCAGGCGACGCTTGATATCGTCACGAATCCGACGCTGCCTTCGGCGGCGGAGGTCCCCGTCGGTGTGAGCCGCCAACAGGCGCAGGTGGACTTCAACATCTATAGCGTCCTCTGGCTCGCCGGTATGGCGGCGCTGCTCGTCCACGCGCTCGTGAGCGCGGGAAAACTGAAAAAGAAGCTCGCAACGGCCATTTTGCTGCGCGACAACATCTACGAGAGCGAATTCGTCGATTCTCCGTTTGTCTTCGGCGTGGTGAAGCCGAACATTTATCTCCCCATGCACATGGACGAGGGGACGGCGGCGTATGTCATCGCGCACGAGCGCGCGCACCTTGCCCGCCGCGACCACTGGTGGAAGGTGCTCGGCTACCTCGTGCTTGCGCTGCACTGGTTCAACCCGCTGGTGTGGGTCGCCTACATCCTCTTCTGCCGCGACATCGAGCTCGCGTGCGATGAAAAAGTCGTCAAGGGGCTGGACGGTGCGGCACGCGCAGACTATTCACAGGCGCTATTATCCTGCGCCGCGCCGGGAAGAGCCGTCGCGGCCTGCCCGCTGGCGTTCGGCGAGGGGAACATCAAAACGCGCGTGAAAAGCGCACTGCACTACAAAAAGCCAGCGTTTTGGGTCGCCGCCGCGGCGGTGCTTGCGGTCGTGATCGTGGCCGTGTGCTTTTTGACGAATCCGAGGTCGGACATCGATGCAGAGACGCTGCTCGGCACCTCGCGCGGGGAGATCACGCGCATCAGCGTCAAGATGGGGGAGGCAAGCAGCGGCGAGGAGTACCGCATGTCGACGGAGGAGATCAAGACGGTCCTTTCGCTGCTGGACGCGGCAGAATATGAGCGCCTCGGCAGCGCGTCGGCGATGCAGGAGTGCTATGCAAGGCTCTATTTTGAGAGCGCCGCGGGAGAACGTGAGCTCATGCTCTCCCAGGGTGAGGTGCTGGCAAATCCCATCAAGGGCAATCAGAAAGCGCAGCTGTATGGGCTGCGTTCCGGCGGCACTGTGCTGAAAAACTATGTCAAGTGGTGCGTGGATCGAAACGATCCCACGGTGCCGGAGGATATTGCGCAGCAGGTGGAGCGCCTGATTTGCGGCATGCCGCTCGGCAATTATCTCTTTGGCGAGTTGGTCTATGACGATCCGGCCTGGGAAACGAGCTTTTCGGACAACTTTTCCAGCACTTGGCCGGAGCTGCGGATTTGCTGCGATTCGGCATTTGCGGACTTCAGCGTGTATACGCAGATGAGCGCCTATGTGAAGGACAGCGGGTACTACTACCGTGTTTCCGAGTGGGAGGAGATCGACCTGACCGTGAGCAACTTCGACTGGCTGTTCCGCAGCGGAAGCGGCGAAGATTGGAACGGCACGAGCGCTGCGAAGCTGCGCCGAGAAAATGTGCGCGCCTGGCGCGGCACGAGAACGGGCGAGGACGTCAATGCGACAGCGCCGATGGCGGAGATCAGGCGTCAGGACGAGCTCACGGCGATGGACCAGTGGCTCTTATTACAGCAGAAGGACGGCAGTCTTTACCTTGTGATGGGCTATCGCAGCGGGGCGTATCCCTACCGCTGGATCGTCCGCCTGAACGGCGGCGCGACCGAGCTGACCCGCGCTGACCTGAACGGCGACGGGATCGAGGAAGTGATCTCCTATACCGGCACTTCCACGCAGGAGCCGTACCGGCTGCGGGTGAGCAATCAGAGCGGCGAAGAGCTCTGGAGCGCGGAGCTGGGGCTGGCGCACGTGAGCTGGAGCAGCTATTTCCTCTATCGCGACAGCGTCAAGACGGCGCTGCTGTGCTACGAGCCGACGATGTATCAGGGCGAGGCGTCGTATTCCTACGAGCTCTTTATGCTCAGTGAAAACGGGACGACCACGCTGGCGGAGAATTCGGTGAGCTTCAGCATAAATCCCGATTCCACCGACCCATGGCCTGCCGAGGCGCGGAAATTCGCGGACGAGGTCAACAGGCTTTTAGACAAGAGCGAGCTGCTGTTCTCCACGCTGAACGGCGAGCTGCACTGTTACGGCGACGGCGCAGTCATCCGCTGCACAGATCCGTCGGAGAGCGACGGCAGCAGGACGCTGATGTCCGCCGACCTCGACAATGACGGCAGAGCGGAGCGGATTGTATGCAAGAACACGTTCGGTGTCTATGAGCTGTGCATCATCGATGACAACGGCGAGGAAATGATGCGCGAGCGCATGTCGGAGGGTGACGTGTACCTCCTTTGCCGTGAAAACGGGCGCGACATGCTGCTGCTGCTGTATCACTTGATCGAGGGCAAATATCAGGGCAGAAGCAGCTATTACGGCTATTACTATGGACTTTACACCTATGACGGCGGCAGTTGTCACGTTGTGGAAAATGCCAATGCGGGCATTTATCTGAATCCGACCGATGGCCAGAACGGCGAGTGGGGCAAAGCGGAGGAAGCGTTCGCCGCGCGCGTCAATGCGCTGATAGCCCAGAGCGAATTCCTTGTCGCTTGGCAGGATGGCGAGCTCATTTTGACGAGCGAGGTGTATCGCTGGTACTGCGTATCGCCGAGAAAGCTCACGGCGACGCTGGACAGCACGACGGTCAGTTTCGGCAAAAAGAGCTGGGACTTTGCTGGGCAATACCCGTCGCTCAGCGGCTTTGAGGGCAGCGAGACGGTGGGTAACTACCTTGTGGTGACGGGACGTCTGGGGAAGAAAAACGACCTCTATGTGGTGTTCAACGCCATAGACGGCACGCTGCTCAAGACCTTCCCCGGCAATAACCTCATCTGGCAAGGGAATGACCTTTCCACTGCGGTCTACTCCTACTGGTCGGACGTCTACGCGCTCAACGGAACGAAGCTCGCCGCGCTCGATCTTGCGAGCGGCGAGGAGATCAGCGGCCTCGCCTTTGCGGCCGACGGCGTGTCGATCATTGCGACGGTCTCCGGTAAGAGCGGCGAGCGTAAGGTGACGGTCACGCGCGAGGGCAGCGCGCAGCAGACCTCGCTCACCGACTGGACGGAGGGCGACGGCGCGGAGCACACGTACTTCGCCCCTGTCGGGATCGAGGGGAACGAGACATTTCTGGCGACGGTCGGCGTGAGCTACCGGCTGGAACAGCAGTCGGACGGCACATCCCGCATCGCGGAGATCACAGGCGCGCAAGGGCTCACGCTGCCGCGCTACCGTCGCGGCTGGGTCAGCGTGGACGAAAAGGCAGACGTCCTGGACGCCGTGATCGCGGACGACGGCAAGAGCGCCGACGTGACGGTGCAGTATTACGCGAGCCTTGGGTCGTCGGGGTATCAGCCATACACGGCGGTGGTTCATATTGTCGCACCGTAGGGTGCGAAGGGGATTCCCTGCGGCCGCGCAGGGAGTGCGAATAAAGGGGGCCATTCTCTCACGTGAGAGAATGGCCCCCTTGAACCCCCAAGAGAACGCAAGGGGCCTTGCCCCTTGACCCCGCACATTGGCAGTTTGCAGCT
>OGRA01002025.1_pt1 | contig 17881 bp, 16 predicted proteins | sample 1553351 | NCBI WGS metagenome assembly OGRA01 (sample SAMEA2580056, study PRJEB22360) | human gut metagenome | biome: human gut; feature: human-associated habitat; material: faeces | place: Denmark | collected 2008/2010
GATGACGCCCGATGACCAATGAAAAAATGGAGCGGCAGCTGGCTGCGGCCCTTGAAAAGACCGCGCCGGACGATATGAGCGGCGTTCTCTCCCGCTGTGAAACGCGGAAAGGAACGGTAATCAATATGCCGACTATGAAAACAGCAAAAAGAAAATGGACGATTCTGGTTGCCGCCTGCTTGGCGGTGGTTCTTCTTGCCGGCGGAGGCGTACTCTATCAGCAGGCGAATGCAGTTGCCTCTGTGGTGTCGCTGGATGTCAATCCGAGCATTGAATTGAAGGTGAACAGCAGCGAAAAGGTGCTGGTCTGCACACCGCTCAACGAGGATGCCAAGGCCATCCTTGCGGATATGAGCAATGGTGCCGACCTCAAGGGTGCGAAGTTGGATGTGGCGGTGAACGCCATCGTGGGCAGTCTCGTGCGAAACGGCTATCTCGACAGCATTTCCTCCGCCATCATGATCTCGGTGGAGGACAAGGACGCAGCCCGTGCGGAAAAGCTCCAGCGTGAGCTGACCAGCACCGTGGACGGCGTGTTGCAGACCAGCGAAGCAAAGGCCGCCGTCCTGACGCAGACGCTGACGCAGGACGCGGCGCGGGAGCAGCAGGCACGGGAAAACAACATTTCCACCGGAAAAGCGGCGCTGGTGAACCGCGTTCTCACCATCAACCCGTCGCTCAAGTTTGACGCGCTGGCAAAGCTCTCGGTCGAAGAGCTCAAGGACCTCGCCGAAGCGGGCGCACCTGCCATGCCGATCGGTATGGATGTAGCCCGTACCGCTGCGGAGGAGTATGCCGGAACGACGGCGGTGGATTCCGTTACAGCGGAGGTCGATCCCGAACTCGACGAATCCCCTGCACACTACGAAGTAGAGCTGCAAACGGCATGGGGCGAGTTCGAGTATCTGGTGGATGCCTACACGGGGAAAGTGCTCAGCGGGCAAAAGGACTTGCTGGCCACAGCTCCCGTGGGGGATGCGACGGCAAAGCCCTCTGCGCCGTCCGGCGGCGCGGACATCGGCTATGCCAAGGCGAAGTCCATCGCCCTGAACCACGCGGGCGTGAGCGAAAATAAAGCGTATGACATGGAGATCGAACTGGACGACGAGGACGGCACGCTCGTCTACGAGGTCGAGTTCAAGTCCGGCGGCATGGAGTATAGCTACGAGATCAACGCCGCCTCCGGCGCAATCCTCAAGCACGAGACGGAAATAGACGACTGAGAGAAAAGGCTGTGCGATAAATGAAGCCTGCGGCGCGGCTCCGCAACAGCGCGTTGCTTGCCCCGTCGACCGAGCCTGCGTTATAATGGGTTCGAGGTGATGATCGTATGGATACCAAAAATGTGATTTTAGAACTCAGGACAAAGATGGGACTGTCACAGGACGAGCTTGCGGAAAAGGTATTTGTGACCCGTCAGGCGGTCTCCCGTTGGGAAAACGGCGAGACGACGCCGAATACGGAAACGCTGAAGCTGCTTTCAAAGCTCTTTGATGTCTCCATCAATACGCTGCTTGGCTCACCGAGACAGCTTATCTGCCAATGCTGCGGGATGCCGCTTGCGGACGGCGACATCAGTAGGGAGACGGATGGCTTTTTCAATGAGGAATACTGTAAATGGTGCTATGCCGACGGCGAATATATGTACCACGATTTAGACGACCTGATCGAGGTCTGCGTGCGGAACATGGCCAGCGAGGAGTTTTCCGCCGAGCAGGCGCGGGCCTATTTGCAGGACACGCTGCCCAAACTCAATTATTGGAAACGATATGAAAACCTCGGCGGCGCGGAGACGTTTGAGAAATACAAGCAAGCGCTGATGGACGAATTCAACGATCTGCACATTGACGGGATGCCCAAGGTGGAAAAGCTCAACGCGCTTGTAGGCAAGTACATCAACCTTGCATACCGCCTTCCCAACGGGGAAACCGTCAAATTCCTTGACGACCGGGCAACCTATCTTGGCAACCAGCTGGAATGTGAATTTGGCGGAGATCGATGCTTCGGCATTGCCGCAAATATGGATTTTCTGCTGGTCTGCACCTATGAGGAAAACGGCAAAAACCCGGAGCTGGTCGTTTACAAGAAGAGATAAGGCGCTCACAAGCAAACCAAAGTCCTCGGATCGCTGCACCGCAGCGGTCTGAGGACTTTTGCTGTCTGCACAGCCATGTGTGCAGGATCGGAAAGCGCTTAAGGCGACACATTGAAAATGATCAAAAACCTGTTTTCTCTCTTGTGATTTTGGGCACACTTCGTTATACTGATACTTGTTGATACTAATTGCAATCAGCGACGGAGGTGCTTTCATGGATGCCGCGCTGTTTACCAAGATGCTGTCCGATAAAAATGTTCTGGATTTGAGAGGACTCGGTTATCAATTCCTGCAGGCCGACATCAAAGAGTTCACGGAGCTGCTGAAAAACGGCTTCTATCATTCACTGCCGCTCAAGGATTTCTCCGGGCAGAACATCGTCTATCTGAGCAGCATTGCGCAGGTGCGCCTTTCCGCCGCCAAGGTGCTTTTGATGCCGCAGAACAGCACCCAGCTTTACGGGGTCAAGGCCATGGAGGAGGAGATCGTTTCCACCTTCACTATTGAGCAGGTGGACTTCACCCGCGACAGCGTCCGCAAGATCCTCTCCGGCCTTGCTCCCACAGACGAAAGCGAAAGCCGCATTTTCGGCATGAAAAAGGGACTGGAGTTCATCAGCGACCCGGCGAATCAAATCACTGAGGAGACCATTCACCAGCTCTATGAAATGACTATCGGGGCCTATCTCTCCGAGGAGGATCGGTTGCTGCCCGGTCATTTCTACCGGCATGACAGCGTGTATGTGGTCGGCGCAAAGGTGGAGCATACGGACTTTCCCTGGCAGGCGCTGCCGGAACGCATGGGAGAGCTGGTCGCGTTTATCCGCGAGGATTCTGAGATCAACGACCTGCTGAAAGCGGCGCTGATCCACTTCTACATCGCGTATCTGCACCCATACTTTGACGGCAACGGCAGAATGGCGCGGCTGATGCATTTGTGGTATCTGGTGCAGCAGGGGTATTCCTCTGCGCTGTTCGTGCCGCTCTCTGAGTACATCAACAAAAGCCGCAAGGGGTATTATGACGCCTATACGCTGGTGGAGGAGAACGCGAGGATCAGCGGCATGGTGGACGCAACACCGTTTTTGGTTTACTTCATTGAAAATGTATATCATAAGCTGAACGGGGCGCTTCCGACTACTCAGACGACCGCGGCATTCCAAGAAGCCCTGTCCCACGGACAAGTCACAGAGAAAGAAAAATCGCTGTGGGAGTTTGTCCTGTCGGCTTACGGCGACACGGAATTTTCCACCAAGCAGCTGGAAAAGGACTTCGGAAACGCCGCCTATGCGACGATCCGCAGCTTTGTCCTGAAATTTGAAAAGCTGGGTCTTCTCAAATCAACGCAGTACGGAAATCGCGTGAAGTATGCGGTTCGGATATAACGAAAGAAGGCAGCGGGGGCGTGTTTCGGTGCGCTCCCGCTGTCTTCTTCTGAAATTGCTGTCGTTAAAGCGGGAAAGCTCCCGCAATCAAGCGAAACGGAACATATCGCGATATTTTTTCATCAAAGCTTGGCGGCTTTTAGTTCCATCTCTGTCCCGGCATCTGTCGGATGGTCTGCTGAGAGGAGCCGGAGGCGGCCTGCTTCAATTCCGTGTTCTGGGTCATAAGTTCAAGGATCAGGTCTGCCGCGTCGGAGATGGGGATGGCGTAGCCCATGCCCTCCACGTCGGTATCAGACAGCTTGGCGGTGTTGATACCCACAAGCTCTCCATCCAGATTGAGCAACGCACCGCCGCTGTTGCCGGGGTTGATGGCGGCGTCGGTCTGGATATAGGTTGAGGTCGTTCCGTTTTCATTGGTCAGGCTGCGATCCAGCGCGCTGACGATGCCGGTGGTGACGGACTGACCATAGCCCAGTGCGTTGCCGATGGCAACCACCTGTTCGCCGACCTCAAGCGCATCCGAATCGCCGACTTCGATCACCTTGATCTGCTCCAGCGTGTTCGAAGAGAGGTCGGACTTCTCCACCTTGATGACCGCCAGATCCATCTCTTCGTCCGTGCCGCACAGCTTCGCCTCGCAGACGGCGTTGTCCACAAAGCTCACCGAGAGGGTGGTGGCGTCCTCCACCACATGGGCGTTGGTGACCATGTAGAGGTGGGTGTCATCCTCGGCAATGATAACGCCGGAGCCGCAGCTGGTGGTTTCTCTCAGCTGCGGCTGCCCGGGACCGAAGCGGTTGAAATAGCTCTGGACCTCCTGCACGGAGATGTTGGTGATGGCCACCACACTGGGCAGGGCTTCGGCGGCGATGTCTGAAACATCCATGCCGGAGCGGGTGCCGGAACGGGAGGTGCTGGCAACGGTAGTAACGGCGCTTCCAGCGGAGGTTCCGCCGGAAGTGTTATCCCCTTGTAGCAGCTGATCAACACCGTAAAATGTTCCCGCAGACACTGTGCCGAGGAGAACGGCGCTGAGGGTCAGCGCACAAGTTTTCTTTGCAAAGCGGCCTTTTTTATGCTGCACCGGTTTTTGGCGGGACGATTCGGGTATATTCGTTTCCTGCGTCCCATCTGGTAATGTGTTCATTTCATTCATGGTACAGACTCCTTTCTGCTGCATTTTTTGCTGCGGTATGCTCTTACGCGGAGACCTTTGTCACCACCTCGTCCGTATCCTTGCGGGTCGTTGCGGCGCTCACGGCGTCGGCATCCGAAGAGGTGTCCGCTTTGCCGATGAGAAGGACGGCAACGGCGCTCTGATCGTCCGGGATGCCGAGCAGCTCGCGGAAGGCTTCCTGTTCCTCTCCGTTGAGGGCGATCGTGGGAGAGGAGATGATCTTTGTTCCGTAGCCCAGCAGCTGCGCCTCCGCCGACATATTCTGGCAGGCAAGACCGGCGTCAAATTCGCTGCCCTCCTTGCAGGAGATCTCAATGGCCAGCGGCGCGTCTGTGATACCGGCCTTCGCTGTTCCGGTGGAACTTTCCGCCGGTGCTGCATCGCCGCTGTCCGTTTCTTCTCCGGCTGTATCCTCGGCGGACGCCGTGTTATCCGGCTGCTCGCCGCTCTCGCTGCCGCTTGTGGGATCGGCCGGTTTTCCGCCGCCCATGCTGTCAGCGATCTGCTGCAATACGTCATCATCGGTCACGGCGGTGAAGTGCCAGTTCTGCCCGTTTATGGCGCTGGGGGCGTTGATCCCGGCAGAGAGGATCTTGTCAATGTCCTCATCGGGAACCTCATCGTCGGTGAACGCCTGAGTTGTTGGAATATCCGCGATCAGCTCCGCGGCGGCGGTCATGCCGTCATCGGGATCGGATGCGGGCTCTTCCGAGTCGTCGGACGATGTTTCCTGTCTGCAGCCGACCAGAACCAGGGCGAGCAGTGCGGACGAGAGTGCAATGGTGATGATTCGCTTCTTCCAAGTCATTTTAATATCCTCCTTATTCGTGAAATGGTGTGTATTCCCTCGGGGAAAATGCGATCGAACTTGCGAACCGGGGAGGAAAAACACGGTTTTGCGGAATATATTTGAAAACCATTCTTAATGGTTGCCTTTATCATAACGGCGTGACTTAAAAAGAACTTTAAAGAAGAATTTTTTGCCGCAAAAATTTTTGAGGAGTCTTGAAAACCGCACGTTTTCAAGACTCCTCAAGGTCATTCCAGCTCAAAGGCGCCGGTGTAGAGCTGATAATAGGTGCCCTTTTCGGCCATCAGCTTTTCGTGGCTGCCGCGCTCGATGATGCGTCCGTGATCCAGCACCATAATAACATCCGCGTTCTGTACGGTAGACAGACGGTGGGCGATCACAAAGACTGTCCGCCCCTTCATCAATCGGTCCATGCCATCCTGCACCAGCGCCTCGGTGCGGGTGTCGATGGATGAGGTTGCCTCGTCCAGAATCATCACCGGCGGGTCGGACACCGCGGCGCGGGCAATGGAAATGAGCTGCCGCTGCCCTTGGCTGAGGCCGCTGCCGTCGCCCTTGAGCACGGTGTTGTAGCCCTGCGGCAGCATACGGATAAAGCCGTTCGCATTGGCAAGCTTTGCTGCGGCGATGCAGTCCTCGTCGCTGGCATTGGGATTGCCGTAGCGCAGGTTTTCCATGACCGTTCCGGTAAAGAGATTGACCTCCTGCAGGACAACGCCCAAGCTGCGGCGCAGGTCGGCTTTTTTGATTTTGTTGATGTTGATCCCGTCGTAGCGGATCTTTCCGTCGTCAATGTCGTAAAAGCGGTTGATGAGGTTGGTGATGGTCGTCTTGCCTGCGCCTGTTGCGCCGACGAAGGCGATCTTCTGCCCCGGCTGCGCGTGCAGGGAAATATCGTGCAAAACGGTCTTATCCGGGGTGTAACCAAAGTCCACGTGGTCAAATACCACCTGTCCCTCCAGCTTGGTATAGCTCAATGTGCCGTCGTGGTGCGGATGCTTCCACGCCCAGAGGCCGGTTCGCTTCTCGGTTTCCCGCAGCTCGCCGTTTTCTTCCTCTGCGTTCACTAAGGACACATAACCCTCGTCCGTCTCCGGCTCTTCGTCCATGAAGGCAAAGATGCGGGAAGCGCCTGCCAGCGCCGTTACAATGGAATTGAACTGGTTGGAGATCTGGGAGACCGGGTTATTAAAATTACGGGAAAGCGTCAGGAATGAGGCAATGGCTCCAAGCGTCAGCGTGCCGCTTCCTTGCAAACCGATGTTGGTAAAGCCGGAGATCGCCATATATCCGCCTAAAATGGCAATGATGACATACTGCACATAGCCAAGGGCGTTCATCATAGGCATCATGGAGTTGGCGTATCCGTTGGCGCTTGCTGCGGCAGACGCCCAGGCACTGTTCTTTTCCTGAAGCGCCGACTTGGCGCTTTCCTCGTGGCAGAATACCTTGATGACCTTCTGGCCGTTCACCATTTCCTCCACATAAGCGTTAACATCCGCAAGCGTCTTTTGCTGCATCACGAAGAAAACACCGATCTTCCCGGTGATCTTCTTGACGAGCTGCAAGATGAGCAGCATCACCAGTACGGCGACCAGCGTCAGATAGAAACTGACATAGAGCATACACACCAAGACCGCCACAATGGTAAACACCGAAGAAATGAGCTGTGCCATGGACTGTGCGATCATCTGACGGAGGGTATCGGTATCGTTGGTGTAAAGGCTCATAATATCGCCGTCGGTGCGGGTATCAAAGGCGCGGATAGGGAGGCGCTGCATTTTTTCAAACATTTCGTCCCGAATCTTTTTCAGCGTTCCCTGCGCGATGGTTACCATGACACGGTTGTAAAAAAGCGTGGCAAGAACACCGATCAGATAGACTGCGCCGATTACGACCAGCACGTTCAAAAGCTGTGTGAATACCGGGGCAGAGCTTGTGAGCAGCGGCGCGATATAATCGTCGATCAGGGATTGCAGAAACAGCGCCGAAACAGCGGACGCAATGGCGCTGAGCAAAATGCAAACCACCACAAAAATGAGCTGTCCCTTATAGTCCTTCATATAAGAAAGCAGCCGCCGAAGTGTCTTCGTATCAAATTGCTGCTTCTGCATCATATCTCCCGAAACCAGTCCATTTTTCTTATTCATGGTCGCTGTCTCCTTTCTGCTGGGATTCATAAACCTGACGGTAGATTTCACAGGTTTTCAGCAGATCTTCATGCCTGCCGGTGGCCACAATTTTTCCTTCATCCATGACAATGATCAAGTCGGCGTGCTGCACAGAGCTGACGCGCTGGGCAATGATGAGCTTGGTGGTGTCAGGGAGGAAGGTCGAAAGAGATTTTTGGATGGCGGCGTCGGTTTTTGTGTCGACCGCAGAGGTGGAATCATCCAGGATCAGCACCTTCGGTTTCTTCAAGAGCGTGCGGGCAATGCATAGCCGCTGCTTCTGACCGCCGGAGACGTTGCTTCCGCCCTGCTCGATATAGGTATCATATTTGTCCGGGAAGCCTTGAATAAACTCATCCGCGCAGGCCAGGCGGCAGGCTTCTTCCATTTCTTCGTCGCCGGCCGCTTCATTGCCCCAGCGCAGGTTCTCCTTGATGGTGCCGGAAAACAATTCATTCTTTTGCAGCACCATGGCAACCGCGCTGCGCAGTGTTTCCAAATCGTATTTGCGGACATCTACGCCGCCCAGCAGAAGCCTTCCGCTGCTTACATCATAGAGCCGCGGAATGAGCTGTACGAGGCTCGACTTGGAAGATCCCGTACCGCCGATGATGCCAACGGTCTGCCCGGAGGCGATGGAGAGGTCAATGTCGCTCAGCACCTTCTTGTCCGCCTTTGCCGCATACGAAAAGTTCACATGCTCAAAGCGGATGGAGCCGTCCCTGACGGTCATTTCCGCGCCGGTCGGGTTGGCAATATCCGTTTTTTCCTCCAGCACCTCCGCAATGCGGTGGGCAGAGGCAAGGGAAATGGTGATCATGGCAAAAACCATGGAGAGCATCATCAGCGCCATCAAAATCTGCGTGGCGTAGGAGAACAGCGCCGTCAGATCGCCGGTGGTCATGCCAAGTGCTGCACTGTTTCCGCTTGCGACAACGGCTTTTGCACCAATCCACGAAATCAAAATCATGCAGGCGTACATGAAGAACTGCATAATGGGTGAGTTGAAGGCCAGCAGTCGTTCTCCGGCGGCAAAATCCTCATAGATACTTTGAGAAATGCCTTTGAACTTTTTAATCGCGTGATCCTCCTGATTGAAGGATTTTACCACACGGATGCCCCGGACATTTTCCTGCACTACATTGTTGAGCGTGTCGTAGGTGCGAAAAACGCGGCCAAACAGCGGCCCGACCTTGCGGATGATCAGAAGCAGCAGCACCGCCATGATGGGAATGACCGCAAGGAAGATGAGCGCAAGGGTCGTGTTGATGCGGAAGGACACGATCATGGAGAAGATCAGCATGACCGGGCCGCGAACTGCCATGCGGATGAGCATTTGATAGGCATTCTGCAAGTTGGTCACATCGGTGGTGAGGCGGGTCACGATGGACGCTGTGGAGAACTTATCAATGTTGGAAAAGGCAAAGGTCTGCACATTGTCGTACATATCCTGCCGCAGATTGGCGGAAAAGCCCACCGAGGTTTTTGCGGCAACGTGGGCGGAAAGCACGCCGGTCAGCAGCTGTAGGGCAGCAAAGACCAGAATTATGGTGCCGAACTTCCAGACCGCCGCCATCTCTCCCGGCTCGATCCCCTGATCGATCAAGTCCGCCATGCGAAGCGGGATGAGAATTTCGAAGGCGGCCTCCAGAACGGAGAGCAGAATGGTGAGTATGGAGCCTTTCTTGTATTCTCGCAGGCTCCCCAGCAAGGTTTTTGTCATGGTGTTCCTCCTTTATACCAGTGTGTAGCAAGCTACACATTAGAGCGACAGAAAAGCCGATCGGCTATCGGCTTTTACGCTAAATGTTCCGCAACGGTGATCAGAAGCTTTCGCAGCTGCTCGCGCTCCTCGGGAGAAAGGGGGGATAAAAGCATTTGCTCGCTTTCCAGCCGGTCCGCTGCATATCCTTGTCAAGAGCCTCTGCCTGCGCGGTCAGCTTGACATTCTTGTTGCGCCCGTCCTCGCAGGGCCAGCATGTCACATAGCCGCTTTGCTCCATGCGCGAAACAAGACCGACGACGGTGGGGTGAGCGACACCCAAAAAGGTTTCGATCTCCTTTTGTGTGGCCTGTCCACCCCGGCTGCTGAGGTATAGAAACACTCTGCCCTGGGACATGGTTAAATGGTACTGCTTCAGCTCAGCATCGGCTCTCACCGCCAGCTTATCATGGATGCGCTTGATGAGGTAGCCGACATCGTTCTTCATCACTGGGATTCACCTCTATGTGTAGTATGCTACACATGGTAACAAAAAAGCATCAGAATGTCAAGCGCTTCTGCAAAAAACGTTTTTTCGCGTGCACTCGGCGCTTTTTACTTCCTGCCGCTTTGCGGCAGCGTGACCTGAAAGGTGATGATGCCGCTTTCGTAGCGAGCGCCGATGCGCCCGTGATGGCGGGTCACGATGGCCTTGGCGGTGGACAGTCCGATGCCGCTCCCGCCGGTCCCGCGGGGACGGGAGGAGTCCGCACGGTAAAAGCGGTCAAAATAGCGCGGCAGCTGCGCGGCATCCACCCCGGCGCAGGGGTTGGAGAGCGCCAGCTCTACACTTTTTCTCCGCGAAAAGAGTGCAAGGTGGATCGTTCCGCCCGCGTCACAGTATTTCACAGCATTGTCCAGCAGGATCGTCAGCAGGCGGGAGATATCGTCCGGCATGCCGCTGACACACAGACCGGGGGCGATCTCCGCCGTCAGTTCTTTTCCGGAGGACTCGGCAAGGGGACGAAAATTTTCGATGCAGCCATCCGCCAGTTCGCTGAACGGTACGGCTGCGATGGCCGAAGGCGGCAGAGCCTCCTCGCTGCGTGCCAGCTCCACGAGATTTTTGATAAGGCTGTCCATGCGCTGGATCTGCTCCTGCCCGCTTTCCAGCCATGTGCAGTTGTCTTCCGTTTCTTCGATTAATCCCAGATCAGCAGACAAAATTGCAAGAGGTGTTTTCAACTCATGGGAGGCGTCTGTCACGAATTGCCGCTGCCGCTCCCAGTTTTCCGCAAAGGGGCGCGTGGCGCGCTTGGAGAGTACCAGCAGCAGAAGGAATACGATCCCCGCGCAGAGCACAAAAACCGCCGCCATTACGCGGAACACCGCATAGGCGGATTGCAGCTGCATGAAGCAGTCAACAACGATCAGCGTATATCCGCTGGTTTTATTTTCAAATCTTCCGAAGCGATACTGCCCGACATAGCCCTTGGCCGTCCCTTTGGAAACGATCTGTTCGATCGTGGAAACAACGGTCTGCCGGTCCAGCGCGGCAATGTGCTCAAGATCGACCGCGCTGACGGCATCCTCCGCCGTCAGGCGCGCAATGAAATAGCGGGTCTCAAACGGCGTTTCCGGCGTGACCTGAAAGCCTGCGTGGGCGGAGGGGCTTGCGTTGCCGTCCGGCACCGGAAATTCGCCATCATTCTGATAGAGGATGTCGATGGCCTTGTCTGCCCGGCTTGCGGCAACGCAGTAATTCCCGATGCCGATGGTTGCGCAGAGAACCGTCATGGTCCCCAGCAGCGACAGCATGGCGATGGCGATGAATTTTTTCCGCAGCGTTCGGATCATGCAATCTCCTCCAATAAGTATCCCTGCCCCCGGCGGGCGGCAATGCGGACATTGGACCCTACCATTTCCAGCTTTCGGCGCAGATAGGAGATATAGGCCCAGACGACATTCAGCTCCGCGTCGCTGTCATAGCCCCAGATGCGCTCCATGAATTGGTCCGTGGAGATCAACCGTCCCTTTTGCCGCATTAGCAGCTCCAGCATTTGAAATTCTTTGCTGCTCAGGCGCACGGAAGCACTTTCGCCGACCAGCTCAAAGGTAGAACGGTTTAATGTTGTGTTGCCGACGGTGAGAAGGCTTGGGGTATAGGCTCCGCCACGGCGGGTCAGCGCCCCCACCCGCGCTACGAATTCTCTGGGGTCAAAGGGCTTGGGAAGATAATCGTCCGCACCGCCGGTCAATCCCGCTACGCGGTCTTCGATCTGGCTTTTAGCCGTCAGCAGGAGAACGGGAGTCGCAACGCCCTGCTCCCGCAGAGCGGTCAGAACCTGAAGCCCGTCCAGCTTCGGCATCATGATGTCCAGTACCAGCGCATCATAATTTTCCGCAAGGCCATAGTCCAGCGCGTCCTGCCCGTTGTTGACCACGTCCACGGAATAATGCTCCCGCTTGAGCAGCGCCTCCAGCGCGCGGGTCATGGCAGCTTCGTCATCGGCCACTAAAACTCTCATATCGGTTCCTCCTCATGGTGTTCGATCAGATCGCGGATGGTTTGCAGGGAAAGGTCGGTGGAGGTGATCTCATCGGCGCATCGCTTCAACTCCTGTAGCAGCAGTGCCTGATCCGGAATGTTCTGCTTATATTTCAGCTGATGTTCGATATTGGCCCAGCAGTCCATGGCGATGGTGCGCAGCTGGACCTCCAGCCATACGGTTTTTTGGGAATTTCCCAGAAAGCGCAGCGGCATCGAAAGGATCATGTGATAGCTTCGATAGCCGTTGGGCTTCGGGCTGCGGATATAATCCTTTTCCGTTTGGATCTGCACGCCGGGGATGGCGCGGATCAGCTCCGCCGTGCGGTCGATATCCTGAATGAACGGACAGACCAGACGGACGCCCGCAGCGTCAAAGACGTTTTTCATCGCGCTTTCCGCCGTGACGGGAAAAGCGAGCCTTTGCAGCTTTTGCCGCATACTCTCCGCGCTCTTGATGCGCGTTTGAGACGACGCGACCGGGTCACGGTTTCCCAGCTGCACCTCGTAGCGGCGGATCATATCCATGCAGGAGAGAAACTCGGAGATCGCGCCTTCCAGCAGGATCAGGTTCTCTCCGTAGAATTCCCGCTCTGCCGATGTTACTTCCGGTACTGAATAGTCCATGATCGACCTCCTTGCTGTCATTGTAAGTCATTCAGGTACAGGCCGCAGTGCAGGCGGTCACTCTCGTCCAGCGTCAGCAGCAGTGTCAGCTGCTCTGTTTCGGCTTTGACGGAGATGTGCCCGACGCCGTTTTCATCTGTGGAGGCATCTGTCACCGCAGCGGCGGTAAAATGCAGTGCGATGCGGCTGATCTCCCGGCCGTCGCTTCCTGTAAGGATCAAGGTTGCCTCGTTATCTTTCGGCACTTGAAAGGGGGATGCTTCTCCGCAATCGTTCAGCGCGGCGGACTGTTCTGTTTGCCGGCAGCGGATACGAACGCTGCCTCTGCGTATCGCCATTCCGTTTTCATATCGAAAAACCGTCGTAAGTTCCAAATTTTCTTCCTGTTCTGATTCTATCGCGGATTTGTGAAATAAGTTTGAATATGCACAAAAAACAAGAAATAAGCAGACGAGCAAACAGGCGGGGATCGAGGCCCTGCGGATGAACTTCATGGAAAAGCACCTCCCTTCAAGCTGGCTCCATCATACGCGGCGGACTCAAAAACAACTTAAAAAACGGAGAAAATGGATTTTTAACTTGCTTTTAAGTTGGGCATCTACAATGGGGGCATCCGAAAAAGAAGGAGGGTGTGTTCCTTTGATCGAAATTGAACACCTGAGCAAGCGATACGGCGAGCATCCGGCGGTTTCCGATCTGAGCGTTACCATCGAAAGCGGTCAGATCTACGGCTTCCTCGGCCCCAATGGAGCGGGGAAGGCCACCACCATGAATATCATGGCCGGCTGCCTTTCCGCAACGGAGGGGCATGTGCGCATCGGCGGCTACGATATTTTTGATGAGCCGGAAAAGGCCAAAAGGCTCATCGGCTATCTCCCCGAGCAGCCGCCGCTTTATCTGAATGAAACACCCATGGAATACCTGCGCTTTGTAGGGGAGGCTAAGGGGGTGCGCGGAGCGGAGTTGACGGTACAGATCGCCGATGCCGTGGCGCGCACGGGCATTGAGCCGGTTCGAAACCGCAGAATTTCCACGCTTTCCAAGGGCTACCGGCAGCGCGTGGGCATTGCGCAGGCGCTGCTCGGCAGGCCGGAGGTCATCATTCTGGATGAGCCGACCGTCGGCCTTGACCCCATTCAGATCATCGAGATCCAAAATCTGGTCAAGGAGCTTGGAAAGCGCCACACTGTCATTTTCAGCTCCCATATCCTCTCCGAGGTGCAGACCATCTGCGACAAGATCCTCATCATTTCCAAAGGGACGCTGACCGCCCTCGGCACTCCGGCGGAACTGGAGCGGCAGCTGCGCTCGGCGGGCGAGATCGTGCTCACCACAGACGCCCCCGTGGGAAAGGCACAGGCGCTGTTGGCGGCGCTGCCCCATATCACAGCGGTCGATCAGCCGGAGCTTGCGGCGGACGGCGCGGTGACCCTGCGTCTGAAAACGGACAGCGACGATATGCACAAGGTTTCCCGCAGTATTTTCTTTGCATTTGAAAAGGAGGATCAGGCGCTTTTGGAACTGTCTGTGCATAAGGCAAGTCTGGAGGATGTATTCCTTGAGCTGACGGAAAGCGGTCAAGCGGAAGAATCTAAGCAATACACCGAAGAACCAAACGAAACGGAGGTGGACGCTTAATGGGCGCAATTTTTCGCCATGAGCTGCGAAACTATTTCCACTCACTGACTGCCTATGTATTCGGCGCGTTTCTGCTGGCAGTGGTGGGACTTGGTTCCGTGCTCTACAATTTGCAGGCGGCGGTGAGCAACTTTGAGTTTGTGCTCAGCTTTGCAAGCATCATTTTCGTGGTCATCGTTCCGATCCTGACCATGCGCACTCTGGCGGAGGAACGGCGGCAGCGGACAGACCAACTGCTCTATTCTCTGCCTATCACCACCACGCAGGTGGTATTGGGCAAGTATTTCGCCCTTCTTGTGGTGTACCTCATCCCGCTGGCGGTCGTTTCTCTCTACCCGCTGCTGTTTTCCCAGTTCGGCGAGGTGTATCTGCCCACCTCCTACGGGTCTCTGTTTGCCTTTTTCATGATGGGGGCGGCGCTGCTGGCGGTGGGGATGTTCCTCTCCTCCTTGACGGATAATCAGGGCTTCGCCGCCGGTATCGGCATCGCGGCGATCTTGCTGAACTATTACAGCGTGAGTCTTGCAGAGTACACCTCCTCCACGGCCATGGGCTCATTGATCGCACTGTATGTCATTGCTTTGCTGCTGGGCGTGGTGATCCACAATCTGACCCGGAACGAGAATCTGGCTTACGGTGTGACCCTTGTGCTGATCGCAGCACTCTCGGTCGCCTACTTTGTGAACAGCAGTGCCTTCGAGGGGCTGCTGCCGGATATTATGACAAAGCTCTCGTTGTTCCGGCAGTTCAATAGCTTTGTCAACGGCGCATTTGATCTCACGGCCATCGTCTACTATGTCAGCGTGATGGGATTCTTCCTGTTTTTGTCGGTGCAGTCGATGGAGAAACGGAGGTATAACTGATGAAAAAGTTTTCTCTCAAAAGGGCCTCCGTTCCCTCTGACCAGAACCGGAACGCCCTGCGGGGCGGCTCCTATTCACTGGTCGTCACGGCCATCGTGCTGGCGATTCTGATTGCGGTGAATGTGTTCGCCTCGGCGCTGCCGAAGTCCATGACCAACTATGATATCAGCTCCAGCAAGCTCTATTCCATCACCAGCAACACAAAGGTCGTGGTCAACAATCTTCAGCAGGATGTGACCATCTATTGGGTTGTGCAATCCGGCGAAGAAAACGATGTGATCGAAAACCTGCTGAGCAAGTACGAAAGCCTGTCCGACCACATTGAGGTGGCGAAAAAGAACCCAGATGTCTATCCCACCTTTACCCAGCAGTACACCAGCGAGAGCGTCCCCAACAACAGCCTGATCGTTGAGAGTGGCGAACGCAGCCGCTATATCAGCTACAATGACATTTACGTTCAGACTACAGATATGTACTCCTATTCCTACTCCACCTCCTTCGACGGTGAAGGCGCCATCACCTCGGCTATCGACTATGTGGTGAACGAGGAGCAGCCCAAGCTCTATCTCGTGGAGGGCCACGGCGAGGCCGACCTCCCCAGCACCTTTGCCGAGCAGGTGGAAAAGGACAACATCGAAACGGAGAGCCTGTCCCTTCTCCATACGGAAACCATTCCGGAGGACGCGGACTGCCTGATGATCTACGCGCCGGAGAGCGACATTTCGGAGGACGAGCGGGATCTGCTGGCGGAGTATGTATCTGGTGGCGGCAAGCTGCTGGTGATCGCCGGCCCAACCCGTGAGGACGGGATCCTGGAAAACCTGTACAGCCTGCTCTCTGACTACGGCGTGGAGCCGGCGGAGGGGATCGTGGTCGAGAGCGACTCCAACTACTATTCGGCGTTCAGCGGCCCGGCGGCCCTTCTGCCGCAGCTACAAAGCGACGACATCACCGATTCGCTGATCGGCTCCAATTATTCTGTTATCATGCCCATTGCACTGGGCTTGATCGTGGACGATTCCGCCAGCGGAACAGTGACGGAGCTGCTGACCACCTCAGGAACCTCCTTCAGCAAGGTGACGGGCTACGCCATGACCACCTACGATTATGAGGACGGCGACATCGACGGCCCCTTTGCTACGGGCGTTTCTGTGCGCCCCGGCGACGGAGAAATGGTGTGGTTCACCTCGTCCTATTTCCTCGAGGACGCCTATAATGCCTCGTCCTCCGGTGCCAACGGCGACCTTGTTATGAACGCGCTGGCGGATATGATCGGCGAGAGCGAGGCCATGGCGATTCGCAGCAAGTCGCTGAACTATGACTACCTGTCCATCAGCAGCTCGACGGCTTCGCTGCTGAAGGTGCTGATGATCGGCGCGTTCCCGCTGGCTTACCTCGGCATCGGCGTGGGCGTTGTGCTGACAAGAAGGAGGAAGCAAAATGAAGCGGTCTAAAAAACTTTGTATCCTCTTGGGCATTCTCATTGCAGTCTGCCTCGCAGCGCTGGCTGCAATGCTCTCGGAGGAGAAGAAGGAGGAGATCAAAACCAGCGGTGAAACGGTTTTATCCGTTGAATCGGCAAAAGTGACGGCACTGTGCTGGGAGCAGGACGGAACAACATGGAGCTTCCACCGCGGCGATGACGGTTGGCAGTACGATGACGATGCAGAATTTCCCGTCAGCGACAGTGCCATGGACGCACTTTTGGAGCCGTTTCGCTCGTTGAGCGCGGCGTTCACCATTGAAAATGCCGAAGATCTCGGCCGGTATGGCTTGGATGAGCCGACCTGCACCATCACCCTGACTACGGATGATGAGACCTACACGGTGAAGCTGGGAGATCACAGCACAATGGATTCCCAGCGCTATATGGACATCGGTGACGGCAATGTGTATCTCGCCGTCAGCGATCCGCTGGACGCATACGATGTAGAACTGAAAGATCTGATCGCCAACGACTATGTGCCGTATTTCGACGAGGTCAGCCAGATCCGCTTTGCGGGAAGCGAGGACTACAGCGTGATTTATGACGAAGACGGCAAGAGCATCTGCGCCGATGACATCTACTTTACCGTGGACGGAAAGCCGCTGGATACCAGCCGGGTCAACTCCTATATCAGCGTCCTGCGCTATCTGGATCTCACCGACTATGTGACCTACAAGGTCACGGACGAAGAACTGTCCCCCTACGGGCTGGACGATCCCGAGCTGAGCGTCAGCGTGGATTACACGGACGACGGAACCTCCGACACCCTTGTGTTGCACATCAGCAGAGATCCCGCGGAGAAGAAATCCGCCGCGGACGCGGAGGATGAGGAAGCCTCGGACATTACCGCCTATGCGCGTGTGGGCGATTCCAAAATCATTTACCAGATCTCCGGCAGCAGCTATCGCTCGCTCATGGCTGCCGGCTACAATGACCTGCGGCATCAGGAGATCTTCTCCGGCGACTTTGATGATGTGACCGGCATTGACATCACGCTGGACGGCGAGACCTATACGCTCACCTCTCAGAAGGACGGCAAGGAGCGGACATGGCTCTGCGAGGAAGCGGAAATCGAGATCGGTGATTTACAGGACGCACTGGAGGCGCTGACCGCGGAGGAGTTTACCTCTGAAAAGGCCGCCGGCCAACAGGAGATCAGCCTGACGCTGCACTTGGATCGTGAGGACGAACCGGAACTCACGATCACGCTGTACCGCTGCGACGGCAGCAAATGTCTGGCCGTCGTTGACGGAAAGAGCGTCGCCTATGTCCCGCGCGGCGAGATGGTGACACTGGCGGAAGCCGTCCGTGTCATTGCCCTGAACTGAATCATAAAACAAAGCAGCACAAGCTCGCCTGAGTAGATCGGGCGGGCT
>OGRA01002051.1_pt1 | contig 17757 bp, 15 predicted proteins | sample 1553351 | NCBI WGS metagenome assembly OGRA01 (sample SAMEA2580056, study PRJEB22360) | human gut metagenome | biome: human gut; feature: human-associated habitat; material: faeces | place: Denmark | collected 2008/2010
CTTCTATTGCATAGCATCTGAGCGAGCGGCAGCAGCGGCAGCCAAACAGGCAGCTAGGGAAGAAGCTGCAGCGGCAAGACAGGCGGCTAAAGAAGAGGCGGACGCAGTTAAGCAGGCAGAAAAGGAACAGGCTGCCGCAGAGAAAAGAAGCATAGCCAGAAAGAAACAGCTTTCCAATACACTAAAAGTAATGGGTGGTTACATTGGAAGAACTCTGGCCAAGGCTACCGGCTTGGAAGGTACCTTAAACAAGGTAAATAGGACATCGGACAAGCTACATAGAGCTATGTCTAAGATAGCAAAACTGGCAAAGACAGCTTTGTTCTTTTATGTAATAAGAAAAGCCATGAATGCTGTTAGAGAACAGATGGGTGGAATGTTATCTACCAATAAAGAGTTTGCAGATTCCTTATCTGCAATAAAAGGCAATCTTCTTGTTGCATTCCAGCCAATATACACAGCTATATTGCCATATATTAATGCACTTATGGCAGGGCTTAAGAACATAACAAACCAGTTGGCAGTATTTATAAACACATTGTTTGGTAAAAGCGTGAGTGCAAGTAATGCTGCAGCTAAGGCATTAAATAAACAGGCTGCGGCAACAAAAAATGTTAGTAAACAAACGCAATTAGCTTCATCTAGCATAGATGAGTTTAACATTTTGTCTTCTAACACATCCGATGACAGTAGTACTAGTACAGGAGTTACATTTGATGTACAGGATGATGCAGGGGCTTCGAGCTTTGCTGAGAAAGTTAAAGAAGCATGGAACAATATAGATATGACTGATATTGGAAGAACCATCGGAGAGAAAATTACAAATACATTACAGAGTATAGACTGGAATTCAATTCAGACGGAAGCTTCTAATATAGCAGTAAGATTTGCCACTTTCTTTAACGGAATAAATGATGGCATTAATTGGAATACAGTAGGGCAGACAGTATCTAATGGATTAAATACTATTTTACAGGCTGCTAATACATTTCTGACAAACTTTGATTTTCTGGCATTTGGAAATGATATAGGTGATGGTATTAATTCTGGTGTAGAAACATATGACTGGTCATTACTTGGAATAACACTGGCTAATATGTTAAATGGAGCGTTTGATTGGATATATGGCTTCTTATCCTCATTTGACTGGTCACAGTTTGGTTTATCGTTAGCACAGAGTATATCTGACTTTATCAATACGGTTGACTGGCAGGAGCTGGGAATGGACGTATCAGGCATTGTAATAGGTCTTGTTTCCATGCTCACGGAATTTCTTAGAAATGTTGATTGGGCTGGAGTTGCCAATTCAGTTTTTCAGGTTATAGAGGGAATAGATTGGGGTGGCATAATAAGAGGCTTAATAGAATTAATCGTTACTGCATTTCTTGCATTTGTAACCTTCTTCTTTGATATTGGAAATAATATCGGCGAAATGCTGATTGAAGGTCTTAAAGGTGGAATATGGAATCTGATAAAGAACATAGGCACATGGATATATGACAATATGGTTAAGCCTATTATTGATGCAGTGTGTAACTTCTTCGGAATACATAGTCCTTCTACCGTATTTGCCGGATTTGGACAATTTATGATGGAAGGTCTTTGCAAGGGTATATCAGGTGCTATCCATATGGTTAGAGCTGGAATCCAAACAGTGGTTGATGCCGTAACATATCCGTTTAGAAAAGTCGGAACGGTACTTAAAAGCATATTTACAGATGCTTGGAATGGCATAACAAAGGTGTTTAAAGTGGAGTCTTTTTCTCAGATCGCTTCTAGTATAGGAAGCACATTCACAAATGCTTTAAACAGATTAATCTCTGGAATCAATACTGTTATGGGTGCACCTATTAATACGATTGGAAATGCGTTTGCCAAATTGAGAAATGTAAGTATAGTAGGAGCACATCCGTTTTCATTTCTACCTTCTTTCTCAGCAATAAAAATACCGTTCCTTGCTAAAGGAGCAGTAATACCACCTAACAGTCCATTTACGGCAGTATTAGGAGACCAGAAGCATGGTACCAACATTGAAACACCGGAGAATCTTCTTAGAAAAATAATGAGAGAAGAACTTGCGGCTCGTGGAGAGCAGAAAGTAGATGTTGGTGTAGATGTTGAACTTAGAGGGGAAATGGCAGACCTGTTTAAAGCGTTTGTAAAGTATTACACAAAAGAAAGAGATAAAACAGGATATGACCCATTATTAGGTATATAGGAGATGTTATGGGAAGATTTAAACCTAAATTTATTCTGGCAGGGGTAGAGTTACCTCGGCCAGATGCATATCAACAGACTATTACGGATTTAAGTTCTAGTGAAACAGGAAGAACACTAGATGGGAAAGCGCATAAAGATGTTATTGCTGTTAAAGATACAGTTCCATTAAAGTGGAGCAAACTTGAGTGGAATAAGGCAGCAGAAATAGCGAATGCAGTAGATGGAATATCTTATGCAACAATGGAATATGTAGATGTTCGTTGCCCATACAAGATGTGTTCTAGAGACATATATGTTGGCGACAGAAAAGCCGAGATAGTTGAATGCAGTACAGATGGTAAGGTGTATTGGAGCCTTGAGTTTAGCAGAATTGAGGTGTAAAGATGTTACAGGCTGACAAAAAAGGGATGGATTCTGCCAGAGTTGATATATATCTGGCTTCCGGCAAAGTATTAAAGATAGATGAAACCAGAATTATGGAGAATGGTATAAAGATAGAAGATGCTGCAAGTGACAGTGGAAGCTTCAGTTTGGGGTTTACATGCTGCAGGATTCTTACATTAAAGTTGGCCAATTACGACCAGTATTTCGATACGGAAGATTGCACCAGTGCAACTGTAATTCCTTACATAATTAACAATGGAACAGAGCATAAAGTAGGAACCTATAAAGTACAGAGTAAAAATTACAGCAAGGGCATATTTGAATTAACATGCTATGACAATGTATATGCACTTGAAAATAACCTGAATCCTGATGAATTTGAACTGCCATGTACATATATACAGGCATTAAGGACATTGTTGGAAGCAAATGGGCTATCCTTGGCAACACCGACTTTTACTAATGACAGTGTACATTTGACAGAGATAGACAGTAGTATATCGACGTATAGACAGCTTGCAGGTTACATAATGCAGTGTGCAGGAAGTGTTCTGAAAGCCAATACAGAGGGAATAATAACAGTAAATGATTACAATGTTGTGTTTAAAGACAAGGGTAATCTGGATGGCGGTAATTTTCAGAATTATAATTCTGGAGATAAAGCTGATGGTGGAGATTTTACGGATTATTCAACTGGCGATGATGTAGATGGTGGAGCATTTGGAGACAGACAGGATGTAGAATTCAAATGGGATATATCAGATTTAACAGTAGATACAAAAGATACTGTTATAACAGGTATAGCAGCTACAATAAAAGATGTTAAATATGTTGCCGGTGAAGATGGATATATATTAGAAATTTCAAACAATCCACTGCTAAATCAGGATAATGTTAATGAGATATTAAGTGTGCTTAAAGAAAAGTATGCAGGCATGAGATTTCGTAAGCTTTCTGGAAAAATAAGGTCTGATTTTAGGCTGGAGTCTATGGATCCATTGTGTGTTGAGGATAATAAAGGAAATGCATATGATTGCTATCTGACAAGAGTTACATACAATATAGGCTCTAATACAAGTATTAGCTGTGATTGCAAAACAGAAGAGGAATCCAAATCAACAGGCAGCTCTACAGTTACAAAAATATTAAAGCTGGCAGACAGTGAAGCAGAAAAAAAGGTTGCGGAAGAGAAAAAACTAAGACAGAAAGCTATAGAAGAGCTGACTGAGAGATTGGCTAAAGGTTCAGGCTTATATACAACAGAACAGAAAGCAGAGGACGGAGGCTATATATATTATACGCACGACAAACCAACACTTGAAGAAAGTACATTTATTACAAAATGGACGGCTGAAGCTATTGGATTGAGCATGGATGGAGGGAAAACATATCCGTATGGTTTTACCATAACAGCTAAGATGGTAATGGATATTATTGCTGTTAATAAAATAGCCGCAACATATATAGAAGGTGGAACGCTTACTCTCGGAGGAGAGGATAACATGCATGGCGTTCTTAAAATGCTTAATGCAAATGGAAAAGAGATTGGAAGCTGGGCAGAAAATGGAATAGACGCTCAGGCAGGTAGAATTGGTGGTTGGAACATAGAAGATGGAATGTTTAAGAAAACCACAGAGACATATATTCCACCCAATATGAAGGTGTTTGAAACTATCAGAACAGCATTATTGGCAGAGACAGCGGACCAGTTAGACAAAGATTTATATGACTTTAACGGGGATGGAGAAATTGACTTATTCGATTTTGCATATGTAAAAAGAATATTACTTGAGATGCAACAGTTTAATAAAGATACAAGCCCAATAGCGAAAACTAGCGAAGTTACTATAACAATAAATCCTTACAACGTTCACGAAATGATATCTATTTATGGAGTTGATATGTGGGGAGAAGAAAGAACAACTACATTAGGAATAGATACTCTGATTATTGACAAAGTAAAAGCCGAAAAATTGGAGATAAATGCATTGGATTTTGGCAAGGACTATTTTTTTGATGGAGACCCGTATAACGTCTTTAAAATTGGAGAAAAAAAGAAAAGCTATATAGGCAGCAGTGATGGAACATTGATATTAGGAAATGTACAAGGAGATGAACTTCGGTTACAGGAAGATGGTAATTTAGTTCTATATTCCATGTCTGGTGATGCTGTGTGGAGTTCAGAGACAGCGAGATAAGGAGGAAATATGGCAATATATGTAAGAAGGGGTATGGAAAAAGATTTTGACCCTGAGAAAATGAAAGCCGGAGAATGGGCTGTTAGTGTGGACCCAGATAGAAAAAAGCAGAAAATATGGATGTGCTTTGCACCGGGCGTTGTTAAGAGACTTGGAACATATGAGGATTTCATGGACCAGATAGCAGAGATTAATGCTGATATGATGGAACAATATATAAAGCAGTTTAATGATATTCTTAAACAGGTTGAAAATGATAAGGATATTGTCGCGTCTGATTATGAGTTCATAGCTGAATTTAAAAAAATATTGGAAGAAACATATATGCCAAATATAAATACAGCTTCCAGTAATGCTACATCTGCAGCACAAACGGCACAGACAGCACAGGAAGGGGCAACTGAATCTGCTACACAAGCAGCTGAGTCGGCTAGACAGGCAGAAATTGCAAAAGATTCAGCACAGAAATACTCGGCAAATGCATTAAAAAATGCACAGAACGCACAGACGGCGGAAAATAAGGCAGCGAGTGCTGCGAGTGATGCTGTATCAAATGCAATGCTAGCAACAACATCTAGGGATACAGCAAAAATGCATGAGGATAATGCCCGAAAATATATGGAAGGGGCTAGAGATGCGGCAGAAGAAGTTACGCAAGAAATGCAGGATACTGTAAGCAATAACACTCTCCATATAGAGAAGCTTGAGGAGAGAATTGAAGAAGCAGAAGATTGGTGCCAAAACCTTGAAGATGTGGGCAGTAATAATGCATTAGGAATTAAGCAGTTAAAAGAAAAAGCTGAATCAATAAGTACAGAAGCTAAAATGGCAATTGAAGAACTTGCAGACAAGAAAATAACAAAATTTTACGCAAGCAATCTTGGCGAAAATCACTTAGAAGATTCAGACAACGGTAAGATACAGGATATGTTTATATATGGTCGGAGTGAGCAGAAACAATATAAGGGGTATAATTTACTCAAAGATGAAAATGTAATTGTATTTAATGATGGAAACTATATTTGTTCTAATCAAAAATATTTAAATGAAGGAACAATAGAAATTGTCACTGGTGAGACATATACATTTTCATTAGGTGTAGTGAGTACTGATGGACAAATTAAGTTATTTGATGATTCAAATAACTTAATAAAAAGCATTTATATTTCTAACAAGCGCATTTTCACTTTTATTGTACCTGAAAATGTAGTTTCAATGAGTTATTACGCAAAAATAACTACAGATAGTACAGCCAGTTTGGAAAAGGCAAAAGCAATGTTAATTGTAGGAAGTGAAGAATTAGCTTATGAACCTTATGTTGGAGGTATTCCGTCCCCGAACCCAGACTACCCGCAAGAAATAAGAAATGTCTTAAATCCTAGCGTTATGATATGTGGTAAGAATCTTATACAATGCGAAGACGGAAAAGAATATAAGCTTTCAGACACAACAAATAATTTTATAGGTGTTATGGTTAATTATAGTGGCAAAATTAACACCCAGAAAGGAAAAAAATACACTATTAGTTTTGAATATGAAACTTCTAATCCAGGAATATTCTGTTTGAATGCATTTCAGAAAGTTATTACGGGAAATTTGCTAGCAAAAGATAATAATATTAAAAGTGGGAAGAATAAAATTGCAGTAACATTTGTGGCTGAAGGAATAATTAAAAAAGGTTGGCTTTATATTCAGTTCAGAAGAACCATACAGGACGAACTTTTTGAAATTACGATTAGAAATATACAAATTGAAGAAGGCGAAGAATGTACGGAATATGAACCATATAAGGAACAAGAAGTGAGTTTTCCGTATACACTTAATGCGATTCCTGTTAGCTCAGGCGGAAATATTACGATTGATGGACAGCAGTATATAAGTGATTATATTGATGTTGAAAGTAAAAAGCTTATCAAAATGACAGACTCCATTATACTAAAAGGTACGGAGAACTGGAAGAAATCTACAAGTATAGATGGTGATAAATTTACATTGGTAACAAAAGGTACAACAGCAATGAAGGAGTTTGGATATTGTACCCATTTTGGCTTAGTAAATGGATATACTAACACGATAGGAAAGATTTATAGAAATGCATATTCGGGAACTGTACAGATAGTAATTAACTTCGGTGATTATGGAAAAACAACACTAGAAGACTTTAAGAATTGGTTATCAAACAATAATGTAACACTTACATATGTGAGATATGACAAATCTGAAATTAACCTTACAGATAAAGAATTCAACTCGTTTAAGAATCTGCAAACATATTATCCAATAACTAACATTTGCATATCATCAGAGCAACTTGATGGCTATACAAAATTTAATTACCCATTAAGCATGAAAAATGGATGGGATTACATAAAGCAACAGATAGGAGATACCAGAGATTATATTTATGACATGGATCTTGCGACAGCAGAAGCATATGTAAATAGTGAATATGCTGTCGCACTTACAGAATTGGAGGTAATGTAATGTTATTTAAAACACTTAAAAAGCTAAAAGAGAGAAATGGTCTTACAGATGACCTGAAAAATAAGATTGATGTATTCTTTGCAATTGGAAGAATAACAGAAGAACAGTACAATGACTTAATGGATATTAAAGAAGATTCAGAAGAGAAAGAAATATAAAGTGAATTTAATGCATATGCCAGCCTTAGGGCTGGCTTTTTAAATATAAGGAGGCATGCATATGTATTATGACGATTCGTAACAAAATGGATTAATAAAAAAGAGTGGTTGGTTGCACTAGTGCAACAGAAAGGAAAACATATGGAAAAAGTAAAAGTAATTTTAACAGCGGTGTGGAGCATTATATTAAGTGCTCTGGGAATTTTGGCAATTCCGGTATTATTACTTGTAACATGCAATTTAATTGATTATGTAACAGGAGTGGTAGCCTCTAAGTATAGAAATCAGGAGATTGATAGCTATAAAGGAATAAGAGGAATTGCAAAGAAAATATGTATGTGGCTTTTGGTGGGAGTTGGTGTGATAGTGGACCAACTCCTTTCTTATTCTGCAGGTGTTATCGGAATAACATTACCATTTACATTTTTGGTGGCTTGTGTTGTGGCAATCTGGCTAATCTGTAACGAGATTATAAGCATTTTAGAAAATATAAATGATATTGGTGTAACGCTTCCACCATTTTTGGACCCGATTGTTAAGAATTTAAAGAGTCAGGTAGAACAGAAAACAACAGATGCTTTTAAAGATAATAAGGAAAGTGAGGAATAACATAATTATGAAAAAAGGAATAGATATAAGTGGCCATCAGGGGGATATTAATTTTGATTATATTAAGGATAATTATGATTTTGTAATTATTCGCTGTGGATATGGAAGTGATTTAAGCGCGGATGATAGCGAGTGCAGCCAGTGTGACACCATGGCACAGACATACATAAATGAGTGTGAAGCTAGAATTATACCATATGCGTTGTATTTATACCAGTATGCAGCTGATGATGAGCAGGCACGAAGTGAAGCAGCTCATATTAGAGAGTGGTATAACAAGAGCAATCCTATAGGGGTATTCCTTGATATTGAGGATGCTGACGGATATAAGGAAAGACATGGCATTGATTATTACAGTACACAGGCATTAGCCGTTGTTTGGCTTGATGAACTGGCAGATATTAAGGCTAAAGGAATCTATGCTAGTCATAGCTGGCTTAATACTTATATGAACGTAGATGAGCTTATTGAACATGGTGCGCTTATATGGGAAGCTCACTGGAATGATGATGGAGAAATCTGTGATGATAAATTCGCTATGTCACAGGAATCAAGCGACCATCATCTTGATGATGGTACAAGGGTTGACTATGACATTATGCGTGATGAAGTATATAATCAGCTTATTGGAAATACAGGTAATGAAGATACATCAACAGAGCCTGATGAGGTCGTAGATTCTACAAGCACAGATACAATGTATCATGAAGGTGATTATGTAGAATATGACAGAATATACGCATCTTCAACATCAGAAGAACCACTCACACCTTCCGCAGGATTCACAAGTGGAACAATCACAAGGGTTATCCCTGGGGCTGCCAACCCATACCTTATTAATGATGGAACTGGATGGGTCAATGACGGATGTATTAATTCATCAGATAATGGCAATCAGCCATCAGAATCTGATACATCTATAAATGTCGGTGATAAGGTAAGAGTACTTGTTAATGCAACATATGATGGCGGTTCATTTGTGATGTACTATGATACATATGATGTTATCGAAGTTAAGGGAGACAGAGTTGTTATTGGTATAGTTAAAGACTGGAATGATGATGGTTCTATTGGAGACTATGATGTAACATGTGCAATTAATATCTGCAATATTGAAAGGGTGTAAGACATCTATAATTAGGTAAACAACTTCCTTATAAATACATATTATGCGCATAAAACATTGATGAAATACGCATAATGTGTATAATAAAAGCATACAATAAACTATAATGAATATAGAAAGAAGGAAGTTGTTATGAAATTAGTATATCCAGCAATTTTTACAGCATGTATAGAAAGAGAAGGCTATACAGTGGAAATACCAGACCTTCCAGGATGTGTTACAGAAGGAAAAGATTTAGTACAGGCAATAGAGATGGGAGTAGATGCGGCAAGCGGTTGGATATTGAGTGAACTTGAAAAAGGAAATGATATACCTAAGCCATCTTTGAGAGAAGATATAAAGCTAGAAGATAAAAATAGTTTTGTTAATATTTTGATATTGGATATTGATTCTTATGCAGAAAAATATAGTACTAAAGCTGTTAGAAAAAATATTACTATTCCAGCATGGTTAAACACATATGCAGAAAAGAATAATATAAACTTCTCTAAAGTATTACAGGATTCCTTATTGAAGATAGCCAATGTGCAGCATGGAGAAATAATATCTAAAGAGGATTTCAGAAAGGCTAAGCAGATTGTAAATAATAAAGCTGTTACTCCTCTTGGATACAAAATGATGGATGGAAAACTTGTTGTAGACGAAGCTGAAGCGGATATTATAAGAAAAGTTACATCAGGGAATTCTAATAAATAATACTTAATATAAATAGGTAAGAAGTCAGTATATCTTATTGAAGTATGGTGGACCGGACGGCGAACTGGGGGCATCCATGAGATATCTTTCACAGAGATATTCAATGCCGTACAGAGAAGTTGCCGGACTGTTGACAGATATCGGCACGGAAGAACTTGGTCATCTTGAGATGGTTAGTACAATGGTTCATCAGCTTACAAGAAATCTTACAATGGAACAGATAAAAGGAACTCCGTTTGAGGCATATTATGTTGATCATACGGTTGGAGTATGGCCGCAGGCTGCAGGAGGTGTACCTTTCTGCGCAATTGAATTCCAGTCAAAGGGTGATGCAATAACTGATATTGCAGAGGATATGGCAGCAGAGCAGAAAGCGAGAAGTACTTATGATAATCTGTTAAGACTCTGCCGCGACGATCCGGATGTGTATGAACCGTTGAAGTTCTTAAGAGAAAGAGAAGTTGTACATTTCCAGAGATTTGGTGAAGCAATGTCAATTATACAGAGCAAGCTGGATTCTAAGAACTTCTATGCATATAACCCGGAATTTAAAAAATAAGAAATAGAATGATATTAATAAAATATTATGATAGAATACATTTATAAAAGACTGATTAAAGGAGTACTTATGAAAGAAAAGATATATACAATACCTGTTAATGATGCGTTTTCATCAGATTGTGAATGTCCGATTTGTTCAATGTATAAGGCATTAGAGGATGATGCAGTAAGTTATACAATGGGACCCAGCTACATGGAGGATGATATAAGAGCCATGACAGACAAGAAGGGTTTCTGTCAGAAGCATCTTAAGAAAGTGTATGACTGTGAGAACAGACTAGGCTTTGCACTTGTCATGAAGACACATCTTGACAGGGTGATTAATGATATTGAAAGTCTGCAAGATGGTAAGGTTGCAGGAAAGTCAATGTTTAAGAAGGCTGATAAGCCAGCGGTGACTGCATATACCGAGCAGCTTGAAAGCACCTGCTTTGTATGCGAGAGGATTGAGGATACATTTGAAAGATATCTCGATACTATATTTCACATGTATAAGCATGATGCTGAGTTCAGACAGAAATATAGCGAAAGTAAAGGCTTCTGTACCAAACATTATGGAATTCTTATTGAGCGTGCAGCTAATTCTTTAAAGGGTGATATGTTAGATGAGTTCATAAAGACGACTAACAGTCTCTATATAGAAAATATGAAGCGGGTAAGGGATGATGTAGAGTGGTTTATTAATAAGTTCGACCACAAGTATATTGATGAGCCATGGAAGAATGCAAAGGATTCTCTTGTCAGAGCCATGATAAAGGACGGTTCGTATATAGCGGATGAACCTGGAAAGAAGAATATAAGATAATAAAGGCCCCACAGCTCAAGTAAGACTGTGGGGCTTCTTTCTTGCATTATAAATGTGCCTTAATACGTAAAAGTAACAGAATACAGTGTATAACCTGTTCGCTCGGTAGCTTTGTATGAATAAGATAGCTGGACACCCGCATTAGATACGGCTGATTTTAAATCAAGGTCTGATATAGTTGTGAACTCAATGTGGTCTGAGCGGTTTTTGATGCAGCGTAGTATATATCTGTCAAGGTCATACTGTGTTCCGACAGAATGAAGCTTTGCCTGAACAGGATATGTATATATATATCCATTGGCAGGATTGGCATCGTTGATATCAGACGTCCAGGTATGGTCGATTGCCATATCTGAATCAGATATATTGAAATAGCTGTGGTCAATATATTCCGGTGAACCGCCAACAGGATCATCCCATGTTACATCTACCTGATACCAGTCGCCGTTAATTTTTACGACATTCCATATATGCTGGTCGTTACCGGCTTTTCCTGAAATAGTGTAATTCTCGATTCCTAACATATCCATAAATGTTTTGAAACTTTCTGTATAACCGCTGCAGACAGCCTTTCCGTTAATCATGGCATCGTATGCGTTGAATGTCGAACCACCATTATCAATGTATGTTATATGTGATACAAGATAGTCGTGGATTGCCAGTTCATTTTCATAATCGCTCCTGGCAGGGGAGGTTACTTTGGCAAGAACTTCTATGTATTTGTTATAGAGTTCAACCTGACGGCTGTTTAACTGGGAAGTGTTTCCTGAATTAAAAGCTTTAATAATTGCATAATTATCCCAGCATTCAAATGTTACAACAAGGTTATAACCATCTTTAATTCTGCGGTATTCACATTTTATCTGCTCAATTCCGCTTATTCTTGTCAGCCATTCATTGGCATCTATAAGGTCAGAGTCGGGAACAAATATATTACATGAAGTCTGGTTATCCGACATAGCTTCTATAATGAAATTAATAATATCTTCTGTGTCAGTTGCTTTATTATCAAATGCTGTATATGAAATCTCTGTAGAACTGTCAGAGCTGTTATCATTCGTAAACGGTAATGTGCAGCCATACAGGGATGCAAGAATTACGACTCCGGTTAAAAGAGACGCCCAATATTTTATGTGTTTCATGTGTGGTCTCCTGAAAATTCTGTTATAATCATATACGATTGTATAACGAGATAATTGCAAATGTAAAGCATATTTATGGAGGAATTTTATGTCGGATTATAAATTAAAAAATATATGTGATTTCGACCTGGCTCAGACATTGGAATGTGGTCAGTGTTTTCATTTTGTAAAGCTTGATGAGAATGATTATGTACTGACAGCAAAGGGACGTTTGCTGCATGTTTCGCAGCAGGCGGATACAGTTACATTCTATGACACGGAAGAGGATGAATATGTAAATGTATGGAAAGATTATTTTGACATGGACAGGGATTATTCGGAAATTAAGAATAAACTGCTGGAAAAGGATGATAAGTTAAAGGATGCAATTGAAAGCATGTGGGGTGTGAGAATTCTTAATCAGGATTTTTTTGAAACTCTTATATCGTTTATTATATCGCAGAATAAGCAGATACCTCATATTAAGAAGATTGTAGCTGATATATCTGCTAAGTTTGGTTCATATAAGGGGACATATGGCGGAGTAGATATGTATACATTTCCAACGCTTGAACAGCTTACCAATGCGAGTGAAGAAGATTTTAAAGAGTTAAAGACAGGATTCCGCGCACCTTATATTATGGATGCAATAAGAAGAAACATGGCAGGACAGTTTGATGAGAATGAACTTAAGAACATGGAGTATGACTCATGTATTAAGGAGCTTATGACAATAAAAGGAGTTGGAGAGAAGGTTGCCAACTGCGTAAGTCTTTTCGGACTTGGAAAGAAAGAAGCATTTCCTGTTGACGTGTGGATTAAGAGAATAATGGAGACAATGTATTTTGACGGTGAGGATACCCCTAAGGATAAGATTTCTGCATTTGCAAAGGAGCGGTTTGGCGGCCTTGGCGGTTTCGCACAGCAGTATCTGTTCTATTACGGAAAAACTATAAAAATGGGTATAAAGAAATAATTATTAATAAAATCTAAAAAGTATAATATATTTGAATTAGTTGTTGACAAATAAAAGTATGAAGTGTTACATTATGTGCAGTGGTTAGCACTCGGAAAGAATGAGTGCTAACAGAAATATGAATGCTGCCATGAAGGGTTCACTCTCATGTGAAGACAGCGGAATGGAGGAATATATAATGAAATTAGTACCATTAGGAGACAGAGTTGTTATTAAAGCATTAGTTGCAGAGGAGACTACTAAATCAGGAATCGTCCTTCCTGGACAGGCTAAGGAGAAGCCACAGCAGGCAGAGGTTATTGCTGTAGGACCTGGCGGTGTTGTTGATGGTAAGGAAGTTGTTATGCAGGTTAAGCCTGGTGATAAAGTTATCTATTCTAAGTATTCTGGAACAGAAGTTAAGCTTGATGAAGATGAGAATCTTATCATTGTAAAGCAGTCTGATATTCTTGCTATCATTGAATAATTGACAAAGTCAGTTACAGATGATGGCGGTTTGAACATATAAGAAGTATATTTATTTAGGAGGCTATTATTATGGCAAAGGAAATTAAATATGGAATTGAAGCTAGAAAGGCTTTAGAGGAAGGCGTTAATAAGTTAGCTAATACAGTAAGAGTAACAATCGGACCTAAGGGACGTAACGTTGTTCTTGATAAGTCATATGGTGCGCCACTTATCACTAACGATGGTGTTACTATTGCTAAGGATATCGAACTTGAAGATGCATTTGAGAATATGGGTGCACAGCTTGTTAAGGAAGTAGCAGCTAAGACTAATGATGTTGCAGGTGATGGTACAACAACAGCTACTGTTCTTGCACAGGCTATGATTAATGAAGGTATGAAGAACCTTGCAGCAGGCGCTAACCCAATCGTATTAAGAAAGGGAATGAAGAAGGCTACTGATTGTGCTGTTGAAGCTATCGCACATATGAGCGAAAAGGTAACAGGCAAGGATCAGATTGCCAAGGTTGCGGCTATTTCAGCAGGAGATGAAGAAGTTGGACAGATGGTAGCTGATGCTATGGAGAAGGTTTCTAACGATGGTGTTATCACAATAGAGGAATCTAAGACAATGAAGACAGAGCTTGATCTTGTAGAAGGTATGCAGTTCGACAGAGGATACATTTCAGCATATATGGCTACAGATATGGATAAGATGGAAGCAGTTCTTGATAATCCATATATCCTTATTACAGACAAGAAGATTTCTAATATTCAGGAAATTTTACCAGTTCTTGAGCAGATTGTTCAGAGTGGTGCTAAACTTCTTATTATAGCAGAGGATGTTGAGGGTGAGGCTCTTACAACACTTATTGTTAATAAGTTAAGAGGAACATTCAATGTTGTTGCTGTTAAAGCTCCTGGATATGGTGACAGACGTAAAGAGATGCTTAAGGATATTGCAATTCTTACAGGTGGTCAGGTTATTTCTGAGGAACTTGGACTTGAACTTAAGGATACAACAATGGATATGCTTGGTAGAGCTAAGTCTGTTAAGGTTCAGAAAGAGAACACAGTTATCGTTGATGGCGAAGGCGCTAAGGAAGATATCGATGCAAGAGTTGCCCAGATTAAGGCACAGCTTGAAGAGACAACTTCTGAATTTGATAAAGAAAAGTTACAGGAAAGACTTGCTAAGCTTGCAGGTGGTGTAGCTGTTATCAGAGTTGGTGCTGCAACAGAAACAGAGATGAAGGAAGCTAAGCTTCGTATGGAAGATGCGCTTAATGCAACAAGAGCTGCTGTTGAAGAAGGTGTAGTATCAGGTGGTGGTTCTGCTTACATCCATGCTTCTAAGAAGGTTTCAGAGCTTGTTAAGGAACTTAGCGGGGATGAGAAGATTGGTGCCCAGATTATCTTAAAGGCTCTTGAAGCTCCATTATTCCACATTGCATACAATGCAGGTCTTGAAGGCGCTGTTATCATTAACAAGGTAAGAGAGTCAGAAGTTGGTACAGGATTCGATGCATATAAGGAAGAATATGTTAACATGATTGATGCTGGTATTCTTGATCCAGCTAAGGTTACAAGAAGTGCATTACAGAATGCTACAAGCGTTGCTTCAACACTTCTTACAACAGAATCAGTTGTTGCTAATATTAAGGAGGATGCTCCAGCTATGCCAGCAGGTGGTGCAGGTATGGGCGGAATGATGTAATTCCACAGAATAATTAAAACTTACAGCCCGGTGGGTAATTTCCCGCCGGGCAAATTGCTTTAAAGAAAGGTTATTGAATTATGATAGAAGGAACAGTAGAGCAGATTGTTAAAGTTACCGCTCCTAAGATTTCAATTTTTTACAGAATAATACTTGTGATTGCATGTCTGCTTGCAGCGACAACAATTGTGCAGACAGGATGGCTGGGTGTAATAGTTCTTGTTGTATTTATATTCTTTACGGTATTTGTATTTGAATATTATAACGCTGAATATGAATATTCATATGTTAACGGAAATCTCACTATAGATAAGATTATGGCTAAGTCTGTGAGAAAGAATGTGGGAAGTTTTGACCTTACAAGAGCAACTCTGGTTGCGAAAGTAAACAGTCAGGAAGCTTTGGGTAAGGCGAGACAGCAGTTAAGGACATACAATTGTTCATCAGGAGTAGATGACCCTGATGATATTGTAATATACACATATGACAATGACAGCAATGAGATGATAAGACTGTTTATGCTTCCAGATGATTCAATGAAAGAAGCAATAGTAAGTGCTGTTGGTAATGGGGTTGCACATTTATAAAAAATGTTTGACTTTTAGCGGCAGTTTTGTTATATTCTCTTGTAACATATTTATAAACTGACTAAGATGTCAGAGACTCGTAGAAACATCCGGATTAATTTATTTATTCGGATTTTTTCTATATATTAAAACACAACAGAAAGCGAGGATTTTAGCAAAATGGGTAAAATTATTGGTGAAGGCATTACATTTGACGACGTACTTTTAGTTCCACAGTATTCAGAAGTAACACCTAATATGATTGACCTCTCAACACAGCTCACTAAGAATATTAAACTTAACATTCCTTTAATGAGTGCAGGTATGGACACAGTTACAGAACACAGAATGGCAATCGCAATGGCTAGACAGGGCGGTATTGGTATTATTCATAAGAATATGTCAGTAGAAGCTCAGGCAGAAGAAGTAGACAAGGTTAAGCGTTCAGAGAATGGTGTTATCACAGACCCATTTTTCTTACATCCAGATAATACATTACAGGAAGCTAATGACCTTATGGGTAAGTTCAGAATCTCCGGAGTACCTATCACAGATGATAATGGCAAGCTTGTTGGTATCATTACTAACAGAGACCTTAAGTTTGAGGAGCATTTTGAAAGACCAATCAAGGAGTGCATGACAAGCGAGAATCTTATCACTGCTCCTGTTGGAACTACTCTTGAAGAGGCTAAGAAGATATTAGGTAAGGCAAGAAAAGAGAAGCTTCCTATCGTTGATGATGATTATAAATTAAGAGGACTTATTACAATTAAGGATATCGAGAAGAGCGTTAAGTATCCGTCTTCAGCACATGATTCACAGGGCAGACTTTTAGCAGGTGCTGCTGTTGGTATCACAGCTAATGTTATGGACAGAGTCCAGGCACTTGTTAATTCAAGTGTTGACTGTATTGTAATTGATTCAGCTCATGGTCATTCTAAGAATATTATTACAACTCTTAAAGAGATTAAGTCAGCATTCCCTGATCTTCAGGTTATTGCCGGTAATATTGCAACAGGTGCAGCTGCAAAGGCTCTTTGTGAGGCTGGTGTAGATGCTGTTAAGGTTGGTATCGGACCTGGTTCTATCTGTACAACAAGAGTTGTTGCAGGTATTGGTGTACCACAGGTTACAGCTGTTATGGACGCTTACGCAGAGGCTAAGAAGTATGGTATTCCTGTAATTGCTGATGGTGGTATCAAGTATTCAGGAGATATCGTTAAGGCTATCGCAGCAGGTGGTAATGTCTGCATGTTAGGAAGCCTTCTTGCAGGTTGTGATGAGGCTCCTGGTACATTCGAGTTATTCCAGGGAAGAAAGTACAAGGTATACAGAGGAATGGGTTCTATCGCTGCCATGGAGAACGGAAGCAAGGACAGATATTTCCAGACTGGTGCCAAGAAGCTTGTTCCTGAGGGTGTTGAAGGACGTGTTGCTTATAAGGGTCTTGTTGAGGATACTATATTCCAGCTTATGGGCGGTCTTCGTTCAGGTATGGGATATTGTGGAGCACCTACTATTCCAGTACTTCAGGAAACAGCTCAGTTTATTAAGATGTCTTCAGCAGCTTTAAGAGAGAGTCATCCACATGATATTCATATCACTAAGGAAGCTCCTAACTATTCAGTTGAGGATAAGTAATTATCAGTAAGAATTGTCATCCGGGCAGATTATTCTGCCCGGTGTTTTT
>OGRA01002071.1_pt1 | contig 17634 bp, 13 predicted proteins | sample 1553351 | NCBI WGS metagenome assembly OGRA01 (sample SAMEA2580056, study PRJEB22360) | human gut metagenome | biome: human gut; feature: human-associated habitat; material: faeces | place: Denmark | collected 2008/2010
CGCATCTGATCCAGACCCATGTTGGTGTCGGATACCGGATGCTGCGCGCAGAAAATGATGAAGCATCGTAAAAAAAACAGGGTGCGCCCCTGAATAGGACGCACCCTGCCAAAAGCCACAGACAATAGCGATATGTACAACAGGGCGTTCCCCGATGCCAAGTGTTCGTAAAACAGTTTTTGAGAACCAACACGGCAACTGCCGGTCAGGATTGGTTACGAGTACCCGGCTAGACCGAGGAAGCATCTAAATCGGAAGTTATGGGAGGGAAGCTCAATGGAGGAACGGACATATCAGACCCGTTGCGGAACGATTCGCTATTGGGTGAGTGTGTCAAACCCGGATGCAATTACGCTTGTTTTTCTGCCGGGATTGACTGCGGATCATCGATTGTTTGATAAGCAGATTCAGTATTTTGAGAACAGGTATAATGTTATCGTCTGGGATACGCCGGCACACGGTTCCTCATGGCCGTTTCAATTTGATTTTGATCTGTTCGATAAGGCAAAATGGCTGAACGATATCTTAAACCAAGAAGGAATCACAAAGTCTGTTATTGTCGGGCAGTCCATGGGTGGATATGTGGGACAGGCTTATGCACAGCTTTACCCAGACAAAATGACAGGCTTTGTCTCCATTGACTCTGCACCGCTGCAACGAAGCTATGTGACGGCAGTTGAAATTTGGCTTTTGAAACGGATGGAACCGGTATATGCTCACTATCCGTGGAAATGGCTCCTGAAATCGGGGTCGGAAGGCGTTGCCACGTCTGATTACGGTAGAAATCTCATGCGTGAAATAATGCTGACTTATGACGGCAATCAGAAACGCTATGCGCAAATTGCTGGACATGGTTTTCGTATTTTGGCAGCGGCTATGGAGAAGGACCTGCCGTATGAGATCAAGTGTCCGGTGTTGCTGATATGCGGCACACAAGATCACGCTGGTTCGTGTATACGGTACAACAAAGCATGGCATCGCAATACGAAAATTCCTTTGACGTGGATAGAAGGAGCAGGGCACAATTCCAATACAGACAAACCCGAACAGGTGAATCGTTTGATAGAGGAATTTGTTGCTGATATTTTATAACAGACAACTTCCAGTTTGCCGTAAACAATCTTAGCAGGGTTTGGGGTGGGACCGCGTTTGCGAAGCGCAGCGGAGCAATGAAAGCCCCAGTGGGGCTTTTAAGCGGCAGAACGGTCTTGCGTTAGCAAGATGGAGGGGCCTCTGCCCCGACAAGTGACCGCTGGCCTTCCTCGCTGTTCCAGCAGGCAAGGATGGCCGGGTAGAATGCCCGTGCCAGACGGTCGATGACTTCATCGGGATAAGGGAAAGTATTTGTGGACTTTTTCTTTTTGTTCAAACGCACGCTCCTTTGATCGTCCCACCGTGGCAAAGTCGGGCGAGAAAATCAAAGTTCCAATTTTTATCAGGCGCAAGGGCGCGGATGCTTTCCGCCCTGCACTTGCGGCTGGTGGCTCGTTGATGGCTTATCCGGCTGTTTCTCCAGAAGCGAAAGGATGTGCTGATGATCTGTATCAGACAATTTTGGCTTTTTTCCACGGAGATTCGTCCGAGTTTCGTAGCTGCCCGTTTCGTTCCGGCGCTTCAATAAACGGTAGATTGAACAGGTGTTGACAGAAAAGCACTTTGCCAGTTCCTTTACACTGATACCCTTATCGTATCCTTCCAGAATCAACTTTCGAGCTTCGTTGTGCAACATAGCACTCACCTTCTTTGCCCCTGTTATATCACTTTTTCTCAAAAGTTAAAGTACTCTCTGCTGTATTATTGAAAATTGCTATAAAGGCAAAACAAAAACAGGGTGCGCCCTTGATGAACAACACCCCATTTGTCCGACCGTATTCGGTCTAACAGATGGGGTGTTTTTATATGTCGGAAAAACGAAAGGCGTATAGCGGAGAATGAGACCAATTTTTATAGTGCAAAATGCTTTGCACGATAGTCCCGTGGGCTGATGCCATATACGTTTTTGAACGCACGGGAAAAGTGAAGCTGATTGGGATAGCTGACCATGGTGCTGATGGTGCGGATGGGAAGGCGGCTTTCAGTCAGCAGCTGTGCCGCCCGTGCCATGCGGTAGTGCAGCAGGAACCCCTGAGGGCTTTCGCCCATGGTATCTCGGAACACCTTGCTGAAATAGCTGCGGTTCAGTCCGCAGAAGGAGGAGATGTCCTCGATGGAAATATCTTCGCTGTAATGCTGCTCTATGAAAGACAGAGCCTCCTTCATATAGAAGTCCCGCAGGCGGCGGGGACTTTGTGCCTGATGGGAGGCAGAGGACTGTACAAGCTGATCCAGAAACAGAAAGCCGTAGCCGATCTGACGCATGGGGCTGTCCTGACTGTGATTTACCAGAAAGAGCATCTGCTCTTGCAGCAGCTGTCCGGCTTTGGTGCTCGCAGGCGAGTACACCGGGTTCTGTCCGCTGATGCCTGCAAGGTTCAGGGCTTCGTGGGCACGCAGACCGTCAAACTCGATCCATGTGTATTCCCACGGCTCCTGTTCATCGGCACGGTAGGTGGTGACCTGACCGGGAGCGATCAGAAACCCCTGCCCGCCCTCAATGGCGTATTCCTGCTCGTTTGCAAACAGAAGCCCTTTGCCGGAGATGACATAGTGGAACAGATAGTGGTTGCGGGCATAGGGACCATAGGAGTGTAGAGGCTCTGTCTGCTCCCAGCCATATTGGTATAAGTTGAGATCGACGAATCGCTCATCCTGAAACACATGGAACTTTAATTTTGTTTCCGTTGATACGTTTCTTTTTGTACATTCTTGCATACAAGATGCCTCCTGTCCGCTTTTCCTTATTATATACCAAAATGCGTTATGACTTCAATATAATTCGCAGTATTCCTTCAAATTGAGATATAACATGTCGCATTTTTGCATTTACGAAACCACTGGCAGATAGTATAATAATGACACAACAAGAGAAAAGAAACTGTGCGATGTGATGATGCGCAAAATTTTCTCGCTGCTTTTGTAAGAGCTGACAAAAAGCAGAAAATCGACCCGGCCGGTGCGACACAATACGAAGATCCCCTAAATAAGCAATTCACATTTCTCCTTCATCATAGCCGACAGGCGGGTAGCCGTTCCGACACGACCGCCTGTCTGTCGGCATTTCTATTAAAAATAATCTCGTTGAGGTATAGAATCCATGAGTATTCGATTTGATTCCGAGGCCCGCATTTTTGTATTGGAGACCGCCCATACCAGTTACCACATGAAGGTGGATGCGCTGGGGCATCTGCTGCATCTGTACTACGGCAAAACCATCGGCACCGGGGACCTGATGCAGCTGTATCCTCGCACAGACCGGGGATTCTCGCCGGATTACTACGCTTACCGCACCCACCGGGGCGTTTCCCCGGATCTGCTCCCGCAGGAGTATACCGGCTGCAACGTGGGCGATTTCCGTCTATCCTGCTTGACGGTGGCCGACAGCCGTGGCGCCTTTGGCGCAGACTTTACCTATGTGAGCCACACGGTGGAGGCGGGCAAATATCAGCTGACCGGTCTGCCCTGTGCCCACGCAGAGGAAAACGATGCCGAGACCCTGATCGTCCGAATGCAGGACGAGGCCACCGGTCTGACGCTGGAGCTGCTGTACGGCGTGTTTGCACAGCAGGATGTCATCACCCGTGCGGCGCGGCTGACAAACCACGGAGATACCCCGCTGCGGCTGGACAAGGCGGCATCTGCCTGTCTGGATCTGCCCTTTGGCAGATGGGATCTGCTGCATTTCCATGGCAGACACGCTATGGAACGGCAGCTGGAGCGGGAAGCTGTGGGCACCAATATCCAGACCATTTCTTCGGTGCGGGGCAGCTCCAGCCACCACAATAATCCCTTCCTGATCCTCTGCCAGCAGGATGCAACGGAGACCAGCGGTGCCTGTTACGGGGTGATGATGGTCTATTCCGGCAGCTACCAGATGGACGTGGAGCGCTCTCAGACCGGGCTTGTCCGGGTAGTGAGCGGCATTCAGGAGGAACGTTTTGCGTGGAACCTGAAGCCGGGCGAGACCTTTGACACCCCGGAGGTGATTCTCTCCTTTGCGGCAGAGGGTCTGACCCCGCTTTCCCAGCAGTACCACCGCTTTTTGCGGCGCAACATCTGCCGCGGCCCGTGGAAGGACAAACGCCGCCCGGTGCTGATCAACAACTGGGAGGCCACCTATTTTGATTTCAACACCGAAAAGATCGTAAAGATCGCTGAAAAAGCGGCCTCTCTCGGCGTGGAGATGATGGTGCTGGACGATGGCTGGTTCGGCACCCGGAATGACGACAATCAGGGTCTGGGCGACTGGACTGTGAACTGCGAAAAGCTGCCCGGCGGACTGGACCCGCTGATCGAGCAGATCAATGCACTGGGCATGAAATTCGGCCTGTGGATCGAACCGGAAATGGTCAACGAGAACTCCCAGCTGTACCGCACCCATCCGGACTGGGCGCTGACCCTGCCCGGACGCAAGCCTGCCATGGGGCGCAACCAGCTGGTGCTGGATCTTTCCCGCCCGGAGGTGGTGGACTATCTGGCAGGGGTTATCAGCAAGCTGCTGCGGGAGCATCACATTGAGTATATCAAGTGGGATATGAACCGCAGCATGAGCGATGTGTACAGCCGTGCTTTCCCTGCCGAACAGCAGGGTGAGATCATGCACCGCTATATGCTGGGCGTTTATGCGCTGGCAGAGCGGCTGACGCAGGGCTTCCCGGAGGTGCTGTTCGAGGGCTGCGCAGGCGGCGGCGGACGCTTTGATGCCGGAATGCTGTGCTACTATCCCCAGATCTGGTGCAGTGATGATACCGATGCCATTGAACGGTTGACGATCCAGCACGGCACCTCCTTTGGCTATCCGGTCTGCACCATGGGTGCTCATGTTTCTGCCTGCCCCAACCACCAGACCGGCCGTACTACGCCCATCGACACCCGTGCTGTGGTGGCGATGAGCGGCACCTTTGGCTACGAGCTGGATCTGGGCAAATTGAAGCGCGCCGAGTGCACTGCAGTGAAAAACCAGATCAAGCGGTTCAAACGGCTGAACGACCTGATCCGTACCGGCGATTATTACCGGCTGACCGACCCGGCAGAAAACGCATATTTCACGGCATGGCAGTTTGCCGCAGAGGACGGCAGCGAGGCACTGCTGAATCTGGTGGTGACCCATCCGCAGGCGAATCCCTTGCCCATCCACCTGTGCTTCCGTGGGCTGGAAGAAGATGCTGTGTATGAGCTGGATGGCATCGACTATTTCGGCTCTCAGTACACCCACGACGTAGAGGACGGCATTCACAATGGGATGCGGTTCAGCGGCAGCACTCTGCTGTATGCGGGACTTGTTCTGCCGCAGCTGTTTGGTGATTACCCCAGCGTGCAGCTTCATCTTACACGAAAAGGATAAAGAAAGATGACAAGTCAAGATAATTTTGCATTCCGGTTCGCCAAACATAAGGACGAACTGGAATGGCTGTTCATGGAGCTGTAAAGGCCGAGATCTCAGGTGATGGCCTTGTTGTGCTCGTGCGAGACAGCGCATTGAGCAAACAGTTATTATGCGCGCAAGCATTGCGCAAACTTTTGACCGGATTCAAAACTCTTTGGGGTAACAGTGGCGCAAACTGCGGATTTCGTTCTGCATAAAAACGGTACATACGCAAAAATTCGCCAAATCCAATCCGTTCTTCCAGAACCCACATTGGACAATCAACGTCATCAATACGTGCTGATAGATACGCTTGCGGACTCTGTGCCGGGAAAACAGAACATACTGCAAAATACTGTTCAATCGTTCTTTTTCAGTTGCCCCATCAATTCCTGAAAACTTTCCAGAGCACTCTGCAAATTTTCAATAATATCCGCGGCAAGTTCGTCCGGCGCAGGGAGATTGTCCAAATCGGCAAGCGACTTGTCCTTCAGCCAGAAAATATCCAGACTGGTTTTATCTCGTTCCAGAATTTCATCTACCGTGAATCTGCGCCAGCGGCCTTCTGGATTTTCCGGTGACCATGTTGCTATACGTTCGTGGCGGTTTTCCGGATGATAGCATTGAATGAAATCCTGCAAGTCATCGTCCGTCATGGGATGCTGACGAAGCGTAAAGTGAACATTTGTGCGAAAATCGTAGATCCAGACTTCCTTTGTCTGACGCTCTGGGCTGGCGGGACGCTTATCAAAGAAAATCACATTTGCCTTTACACCCGGCTTGTAAAAAATGCCAGTTGGCAGGCGGAGAATGGTGTGCAAGTCCGTGGTGTCCAACAGCTTTTTACGGATGATCTCGCCTGCACCACCCTCAAACAGAACGTTATCCGGTACAACAACGGCCGCCTTTCCGGTCGGCTTCAGAATCGTATTGATATGCTGGATAAAGTTGAGCTGCTTATTTGAGCTGGTCGTCCAGAAATCCTGCCGGTTGTAGACCAGATCCTCTTCTTCCTGCTCCTCTTCTTCATTGGTGAAGGTGATGGAGGATTTTTTACCGAACGGCGGGTTCGTCAGTACATAGTCCACACGATAACCCGGGTCAGACAGCAGCGCATCCCCGCGCATGACGGGGACTTTGCCGTACAGGTCACCGATATTGTGCAGATACAGATTCATCAGGCAGAGTTTGAAGGTTGCAACCACAAGTTCAGTTCCATAGAACGTTTCGTTTTTCAGGAATTCTTTCTCTGTACGGTCGAGTGCATAGTTCTTTGGGTCAGCCAGGAACGCCTGTGCAGCAAGGAAAAAGCCGCCGCTTCCACAGCAGGGGTCAGCGATCGTCTTTTTCGGTTCCGGGCGCAGACAGGCCACCATTGCTTTGATGAGCGGGCGGGGTGTAAAATACTGCCCTGCACCACTTTTTACGTCCTCGGCGTTCTTTTGCAGCAACCCTTCGTAGATTTCGCCCTTCACATCGGAGGACATGGACACCCAGTTTTCCTTGTCGATCATCTGCACCACGCGGTACAGGATGGAAACATTGCTGATTTTGTTGACGGCCCCTTTGAAGATCTGCCCTAAAATGCCGCCCTCATCGCCCAGCCGCTCCAGTATAGCGCGGTACTGATTTTCCAGCTCTGCGCCCTTGAGCGTGTTCATATCCGACCAAGTGTAACCTTTAGGGATGCCGGTTTCTCGCTTATACGGCGGGCGGGAGTATTCATCGGACATTTTCAGGAAAATCAGGTAGGTAAGCTGTTCGAGATAATCACCATAGGATACACCATCATCCCGCAGCGGATTGCAAAGTCCCCATACTTTGGAGACGATATTAGAAGATTGTTCTGACATTATATTTATTCCTTACGCATGTAGTTCTTTTCGGGCCACCCAGAAAGATTCAGTCGGCTTGATTACAAGAATATCAACTGGACCACCCACGGTTTTTACACAGTTTTCAAAAGCCATCGTTTTAATCGTGACATCAACGGCATACTGGGCAAAATTGATTGCATCTTGCAAGTTGAAGAAGTTGAAATTTATTCCATGATTTTGAATGGCACAATAGGTTTCATCAGGATTTTTAGCATAAAGCTGTGTAAACAGTTTGGATAGCGTTGCGGTTTCACCATCCCAAACAGCACCGGAAAAATTCGTACTAAAATTTTTTATAGATTGATCAGCGACAAAAAGTTGCTTCACAACAGGTAGTGTATTATTAGAATCATATCCTGCAATAATAAAATGAGTATTTAAGTGTGGATTGACATTGCTAAAGTAATTCAGCAAATCATTTGATACTTGTCCAACACTGCTATCTGCATTGACTCTTTCATGAATGAATTTTTCAATATATCCAGCAATTGGCGTTTGATTGATACTCGCATCTCCACAAGTGGAAATGCCGATATGCTCATTACACTGGAACGTTTTATAGGTTGTATCGGTAATCTGTGCACCACACAAGGTTTCAAAATTTCCATTACCAAGTTGCTTTGTGAAGTTATAGGTTGATCTACTATCACTTGCCATGACAATCCCTTCGCTGGTATAAACGGTGATGATAAACGACATAGTGAAACCTCCTTTAGTGTGATTTATTGTGTAATAAACTCAGAATAGTCTGTATAACGGTTATACCGACCAATCGTAGACAAAAGCTCCTGAATGCGTTCTTCTTTGCATTCGGGATGCTCTTGGATTTCGATAAATAGACATAAAAGTTGCGTAGTTGTGATGAGTGCTTGTTCTCGGCTTGTGCTGTATTTCAACATCTGATCAGGAAACACTTCTTCTATGCGCTGATCTAAGGGCAACGTATTATAACCATTTACAATCAGCAGTGCTCTAGGTTGATGCCCATGGTCTATTAAAAACTGCGAAGCCCATTTTTCAAGCTGTGCGGCATGTTTTTCAGCGGCACTCTTGCCAACGCCTTTAATCTCAGCAACGATATCAATGTCACCATACTTGGCAATCACATCACTACGTTTTTCTTCAGTCGGGCAAAGTTCAAAGCCAAGCTCCGAAAGAACCTGTTTTACAATATTTTCAAGTGGTGCTCCAGTTTCTGTCAGTAACCGTTTGTAGTTTATAATATGCTCTAGCTTTTTTTGCTCTGTTTCAAGTGCTTTCTTTAGCTTTTCAATTCTTTGTTCGGCTTGCCGTTTTGCATCAATTGTTTTTATTTCATCTAAAATATGGAAATCTTCAGCCCAATCGGGTAAAGTGTTCACTTCTTTTTCTAAACACAACTGATTATCGATATCATAAATGCTTTGTAAAAAAGTTTCAATAAATTTTTTACCTCTTGGCGTTTCTATCATAATGTCAGGGTCAAGAGTTGGCAGAAATATAATCGTTCCCTTTTTATATTGTTGGCTGAAAGAAATCACTTTGTCGGTTTTTCGTATTTTGGCCAGCACTGTTCCCTTTTGAACTTCAAACGTAGCATTATATTCCAAGTTCCCTTTATTAACTTCAAAAAAAGTGTTGAATGGCGCATTACCACAAGAGGCAATTTCCTTTCCTTTGAGATGTTCTAATGTCAGCGATACTGGCAAAAAAGAATACATATCAAACTCTGTCGGGTCACCTAACAAGTCGAAGGCTGACCTCTCATAGCGACAGTAACAATTTTCGTTGTGTCCAACAAGGAGATAAATATTGTGCCCTGCACTCAAAAATTCATCAGCTTGTTTCTGTATATGCTCAAAGTCAGCTTTCATTTGACTGGCATCTGGTTCTGTCACTAGATATCTGTTTTTATATTTCTCCTTGTCGGTGTACTGAAATATCAAATTTGAAGTATCAATGATAACTGCGTCATAATCTAAAAGTGAAATTACAGAAGAAAAGCTATCCTCATGAAAATTAGGGAAATGCAATAATTCAAAGTTTGTATTCAACCCCAAAATTTTCGGATTTCTCATGCTTAAATACTTCCTTCCTTAAACGCCTGTTTCAAAATACTCTGCCGCATTGCATCCGCCTGTGCAAGCGCGGTATCAACTGTTTTTTCAATGCTATCGCAAACTGAAAGTTGCTCTTCAACTTTATCTACGATTTCTGTTGCGGTAACATTATCGACAATTGGAACAGGGGTATCTCGGATATCATCAAGTCCTAATCCGAGTTTTCCACCACCACGCTTGTTCTTTAGCAAATCTTTCTGCCCATATTCACTTCGCAGATACCACGCCATGAATCTTCCTTGCACTGGGTTTTGAAATCGGACTAAAGCAATATGCTGATTTATATATGCTTCTTCAACCTTCTCTGAGACAAAACCAATGCTTCCAAGGTCGGCAGTAATAGAAACGAGTACATCATTGGGCTGCAATCTTGTCCGAACGCCCTCTGCGTTATTCGGTGGAGTGATATGCTGAATATCTCTGAAGTCAATATCAATGCCACTATGTGTTAAATTTCCGATTCTTACAAATAAAGCACCGCTGTTAGAATAATACTTTGCCCAGCCTCGTGAGCCACTTGTAACAACCATAGTCAAATTACGAATAGAGTCCTTTTTCTCAAAATCAGAAAACGCATCTTTCAGCACAGCCTGTCGATACACCTCTAACTGCTCTTTTGTAGTTTTAAGAGTATCAACAGCCTTGTCAAGCTCCGAGAAAAGCTCTTCAATGCGGGCAACAATGCGGAATTGTTCTTCCAACGATGGCGCTACGATATCCGTTTCACCCAATACTTTTCCTGAAATTTCCTTGAACGTCGTGCCGCTTCCTTTTTCCTGAATTTTCTTTCGTAAATACTGAAGTTGGTAATAAAGAAATTCACTGTCGATATCGTCATTGGGCACGATGCTCTTGAACCCTTGGTTGGTGCAAATCGGGTTTTCGGCGATTGCAACATATCCGATTGGAGCACGAGAAGAAAAAAGAACCGTTCCTCGTGGCATCAGATGTGTTGAACAACTATCATAACCTTTTTGCGTGATATTCCGTGAGCCATGTGAAATGTACTTTGAAGTATAACCGGATAAGTCCGCAGGGGTTATCCATGCGATGCTTCCACCGTAATTATCAACATCCTTAGTTTTTGGAGTCGCGCCAGATACAATTTTCCCAATGTCAGAAATTTTAACCTTTTTATAGCTCATTTACGCTACCAATTCCTCATTCATTTCGTCCAAAATCTCCTGATACTTTTCTCCGAACACCCGATAGAACCCACCCAAGCCGCCTTTGCTGTCAAACGGCGTATACTCCAAGTCCTCCGGCAGAATGCTCAGTGATGTGATGATATGCTCCTTGATCAGCCGCAGCCATTCCATCTGCTCAGCGGTAAAGTGAACCGCACCGGTGTTGCGGCGGAAAGTCCACTGTTTGAAGTTGTAGTTTACCCGGTCGGCAAAAGGCGAAAGGGTATCCGTATAGCCCATCTGAAAACGGATCGTAGAAATCAGGTCGGTCAGCTGGGCAAGTGTGCCTTTCTTTACCTTGCCAGGCTGCTTGATGGCATAACAATCCCACAGACGCTCGACCGTGATGCCCTTTGCTTTGAGTTTTTGATACAGTTCCGTCAGCTTTTTCAGTACCATCGGACGTTTTTTATACGTTTCATTGTAGATGATGCGCAGGGCAATGATCTCATCTTTATTTTCCTCAATGAAATCCTTGAATGTAGAAATCACCCGGTCTGCCGTTTCCTCCTGATTGGTGTCATAACCGGCAAAGAGTACTTTGTCCAGATTGACGCTGTCGATGATCTGGTCATGGCTGCGGCGGACATTTTCAATAAAATCGCGCACTTCCGGCTTCTGGAAAGGTGCAACGGCCTGTTTGATGAGCTCTTTCTGGGTCTGTGCAAGCTGTTCCGGTGCGGGCGTAAGCACGCCGGTTTCTGCTTGTGCTTTGGCATGAATGACATCTTCATCAAAGGCATTCAGCAGATTCTCCGCAACCTGCTCTGCGGTCTGCCCTACGGTTTCTTTGAACTGCTTGTGTTCGCTGCGTTCCATCCTGCGGCTGAGACGAATCACACGGTTTGCAAGAGAAGTCAAGGTATCCTCATCCCGCGCACCGAGTGCAATGTTCATCATCAGTTCCTTCATGGAAACCGCTGGCTTGCGTTCCAGCGTGCGGGTCTCGGTCTTTTTGGATTTGGTTACACCCACTGCATCCACGATCACAAAATGATCTTTGTTTTCCGTAGCAGAAGGTGTTACCTTTTGTAAATCATCCTTGCTCAGCGTGCGGGTGCCGCGGCCTTTCATCTGCTCGAAGTAATTGCTACTGCGCACATCCCGCATGAACAGCAGGCACTCGATGGGCTTTACATCCGTACCGGTCGCGATCATATCCACAGTAACGGCTATACGCGGGTTATAGTCGTTTCGGAACGAGCTGAGAACGGCTTCCGGATTCTGCGCACTGTAAGTAATCTTTCTGCAAAAATCGTTTCCTTCGCCGAATTCTTCCCGGACGATCTGAACAATATCGTCTGCATGGCTGTCTGTTTTGGCAAAAATCAGCGTTTTGGGGACTTCTTTCCGGTAGGGGAACAACGTAGTATGGAGTGCTTCTTTGAAGGTGCGAATCACAGCACGGATCTGGCTTGGATTTACGACATCCTTATCCAACTTGGACTGTGTGTAGAACACATCCTCGTCCATCTGCTCCCAGCGTTTTGCGCGCGTCAGGCGGTTACGCCGCTCGATCAACTGCTTCAGGATGGTTGCACCATTTTTCGTCACATCGGTTTCAATCAGGTAAATGTCCTCGCCAACGTTAACGCCGTCCAGAACGGCCTGCTCTCGCGTATATTCGCTGACAAAATTTTCATTGAAGTAGCCGATGGTTCGCTTATCCGGCGTAGCGGTCAGGCCGATGATAAACGCATCAAAATAGGAAAGCACTTGACTCCATACATTGTAAATAGAACGATGGCATTCATCTACAATGATACAGTCAAAGAACTCCGGCGGAATTTTGGCATTGTAGACGACCTTTTTTGGTGCTTTGCTTTCGGCGGTGACATATTCCGCAAAGGGAATCTCTTCTGCCTGTTCGTCCAGTTCTTCCCCTTTTAGAATGGAATACATCCGCTGGATCGTACTGATGCAGACCTGTACATCCCCGGAAATATAAGAGTTTTTTAACCGGCGTACACCATACAATTCCGAAAAGCTGCGAGGATCGTCATTGGGCTTGTAGGCCATGAACTCGCGCTCGGCCTGTTCACCAAGGCTGCGGGTATCTACCAGAAACAGGATGCGATTCATTCTGCCGTATTTCAACAGCCGATAGGCGGCAGTAATGGCTGTAAAGGTCTTGCCTGCGCCGGTTGCCATCTGCACAAGAGCACGCGGCCGATTTTCTGAGAACGAAGTGTCCAGACCATGAATTGCACGGATTTGACATTTGCGGAAGCCCGATTCATCCAGCTGCGGGATACGCTTCAGATTGTTGCGCACAGTATCCGGTTCAGCAAGCCAGCGTTTCAACGTCTCCTGGCGGTGGAACGAGAATACTTCGCGCGAACGATATTTAAGATCTGCGTAATCGGTAAAACGCACCAATTCGCCAGTGGCTTCGTAGGCAAACCGAACCTTGTACTCCCGCTTTACCCATTTGAACTGGCTATTTGCATAGCGGCTGGACTGCGTTTCCACGTCTGTCAGCGCCTGACCTTCTTCGTCTTTCTTTGCCTCTACAACACCAACTGGCACTCCCTCGATGAAAAGTGCATAATCCACCGGACCGGTATTGGTAGGGAACTCGCGCACTGCAACACCGGAAGCAACCGTCAGATTTAGTTGTTTCAGATCCTGAATTGTCCAGCCACTTTGCCGCAATCTGTTATCGATCTGTTCCCGCGCTCTTGCTTCCGGAGTCATAACGATGCACCTGCCTTTGCTATCTTAGAGCAAACTGTTGATACCTCTATTTTATAAGATGCAACACAATATTACAAGTGTTTCCTTTTTATAAATTTCAAGGCGATATACTTCATAAGAATTTTTCAAAGTACTTGAAAATACGTAAAATTCGTGAATGCACGGCCTATGCGGAAAAGAATGGCATCACCATCGTCAAGCACTACATTGACCGTGCCATCTCTGCCAAAACGGACAATCGCCCGGAGTTTCAGCAGATGATAAAAGACAGCGACAAAAAGCTGTTTGACATTGTGCTGGTCTGGAAGCTCGACCGCTTTGCCCGGAATCGTTATGATAGTGCCCGGTACAAGACCCAGCTGAAGAAGAATGGTGTCAAGCTCATGTCTGCCACCGAGATCATCTCCGAGGGGCCGGAAGGCATCATTCTGGAATCGATGCTGGAAGGTTATGCCGAGTATTATTCCGCTGACCTGTCTGAAAAGGTCATTCGTGGCATGACCGAAAACGCACGGAAGGGAAAGTTCACTGGCTGTGCCATTCCCTTTGGCTACATCATCAACGCAGACCACAGCTTTGAAATCGACCCGTTGACTGCTCCCTTTGTGGCAGAAACCTTCCAGCGGTACAACGATGGCCAGACCATGCGGGAAATTCGGGATTGGCTGAACGAAAAGGGCGTCAAGAACCAGCGTGGCGGGCTGATGACCTTCAACGTCATCCAGCATATGCTGAGCAACCGCCGCTATATCGGCGAGTTGAAATACCGTGATGTTTCGATTCCCGATACGATTCCTTCCATTGTGTCCGTAGAGCTTTTCAACGATGTACAGGAAAAGATGTTGAAAAACAAGAAAGCCCCTGCCCGTAGAAAGGCAGAGGACGACTACCTGCTCACCACCAAGCTGTTCTGCGGCTACTGTGGGGCGTTGATGTTTGGCGAAAGCGGCACGAGCCGGACGGGTGAAGTTCATCGCTATTATAAATGTGCTACTGCCAAAAAGCACAAGAGCTGCAAGAAAAAGACTGTCCGTAAACAGTGGCTGGAAGATCTGGTGGTCAACCAGACCATGCAGCTTGTGAAGGACGATGCCGCTAAACGACAGCTTTCAAAAGAGACTGTCGTTTTTCTTTTGCGTCCGTCCTTTTGGAAACACTCTTCTATGCGGATAAGAGGACTTGAACAGCACGGCCCTGCCTGCACTTACTTGCCCGGATGCCGGATGCGGCAGTCATCCGGCTCCCAAGGGGATGGCATCGCGGCCTTCTCCCCCGGTTACGGCACAAAGAACCGCTCCATGTTGACGTGTTCCATCCGCAGCAGCGTTTCCTTTTTGTCGATGCCGCCCGCATAGCCGGTCAGGCTGCCGTTCGTTCCGACGACCCGGTGGCACGGGATAAGGATTGCGATCCGATTGTGCCCGACGGCACCGCCCACTGCCTGTGCAGACATGCGGGGCCTCCCCTGCTTTTCCGCCAGCTGCTTTGCCAGTGCGCCGTAGGTCGTGGTCTGGCCGTAGGGGATCTGCAGCAGCAGCTCCCACACCGCCTGCCGGAAAGGCGACCCCATGGGATGGAGCGGCGGAGTGAAACCCGGCTCCCTGCCGCTGAAATAGACCTCCAGCCAGCGTTCTGCCTGCTGCAGGATGGGCGTTTTCTGCGCCGTGTGGTCCGGGTCCAGACCCTCGGCAAAATACGGTTCGCCGTCGAACCAGAGCCCTGTCAGGCCCACGTTATCTGCCGCCAGCAGGATGCCGCCCAGCGGGGAATCATAATGCAGTGTGTACATCATAGCGGATACCTCTTGCCGGTTCTCTTTTTGATGCCCTGATTATACCACGCTTTTCCCCGCAGGGGGAGGGGAATTTTCCCAACAAAAAACGGGAGGCCGCCCCAGTCGTTCGACGGAGGCGGCCTCCCGGCCTTTTATTCGGTTTTACTGTGCGCTTGCGTAGTTGGCTGCGCTCTCACCGGCGATGCGGCCAAAGACCACAAAGTCGGCCACGGCGGTGCCGCCCAGACGGTTTGCACCGTGGACGCCGCCCGTCACTTCACCGGCTGCGAACAGGCCGGGAATGACGGTGCCGTCTTCCTTCAGCACTTCGGTGGCGCTGTTGATGGTCACGCCGCCCATGGTGTGGTGGACACCGGCGGTGACCTTAATGGCATAGTAGGGGCCATTGTTCAGCGGGTTTGCAAAGCTGGTGCGGCCAAAGTCGGGGTCGTTCTTGGCCTCGACGTAGCTGTTCCAGGTCTCCATGGTGTTGGCGAAGGTAGCAGGATCAACGTCCAGCTCCTTGGCCAGCTCCTCGTAGGTCGCACCGGTCTTGGTGTAGCCCTTCTTGATATAGCCCTGGATGACGCTGGAGGCATCGACCATGGCCTGATCGACGATCAGCCAGCTGTAGCTGCCCGGCTGTGCGATCTCGGCAGCGGAGACCACGTCACGGGTGCCGACTTCATCAATGAAGCGCTCGCCGTTGGCGTTGACGAGGATCGCGCCGTCACCGCGCAGGCCCTCGGTGATGAGGGCGGCGGTGTTGGCCTCGACGGTGGGGTGGATCTGGATCTGGTCCATATCCACGGTGCCTGCGCCGATGGCAGTCGCCATCTCAATGCCCTGGCCCTGTGCGCCTGCGGCATTGGTGGTCATGAAGCCTGCCAGTTCGGGCTTGTACTGGGTGACCATATCGAGGTTGGCACCGAAACCGCCGGTGGCCAGAATGACGCTCTTAGCGTTGACGACGACGGTGTTGCCGTCCTTATCGGTACCGGAAACGCCCACGGCTGCGCCGTTGGCATCGGTCAGGATGGTATCCACGGTGGTGTTCAGCACGATGTCGATGCCGCGCTTCTCGCAGTTCTCCTGCAGCAGCGGGATCATGTAAGCGCCCACGGAGACGACCTTGCCCTCTTCGTTGACCGGGCGATGGATGCGCTTGACGGATGCGCCGCCGAAGCTGGAGACGTTGTGCAGGGTGATGCCGTTCTCATCCAGCCAGTCGATGGCGTCTGCCGTGCCTTCGCACAGGGTCTTGACCAGCTCCGGGTCATTGATGCCCTTGCCGCCGACCATGGTGTCCAGCTCCATCAGCTCCACGCTGTCGAAGTAGCCGGTGGGGTTGGCCTGATAGGCAGCCCACTGCTCGGAAACGGTCTTGGCCAGTGCGGTGATGGTCTCATTGTCGGCATACTTTTCAGCAGCCGTTGCCAGCGTCTTTTCCACACCGGCAGCCTGATCGAACTCGTTCTCGTCCTGATAGACGGTCTTGGCTGCATTCATGCCGCCGGTGGCGCGGGCAGAGTTGCCGCCCACCATAGCCTGACTCTCCAGGATGACGACCTTCTGGCCTGCATCGGCAGCGGTCATGGCAGCGGTCATGCCTGCGCCGCCTGCACCGATGACGACGACGTCGGCATCATAGCTGACGGTCTCGCCATTGGCGGTCTTGTCTGCCTTGGCCATGTAATCGTCGGGGTTCAGGCCGGCCTCGGTCAAAGCAGCCTTGGCAGCCTCCACAAACGCATTGGAGGTGATGGTCGCACCACTGATGCTGTCGAGGTTGATGGTGTTGCCTTCCACGACTTCGCCGGGGAACTGCTCAATGACCACCGAGCCAATGCCGGAGGTCTCCTCGTCGCCCTTAGCGGTGCAGTCGGTAATGACGTTGTCCGTCAGGGTCAGGGTGACGGACACCTCGCCCATACCCTTGGCCGTGCCGGTAAAGCTGCCGGACACGCCGCCTGCTGCGCTGGTGGAGGATGCGCTGCCGCCGCATGCGGTCAGGAACATCGCACCTGCCAGGAGCAGCGAAGCCAGAACGTTCTTTTTCTTCATGGATACTTCTCCTTGATTTTGATTCATTTCTTCTCGCAGACCGGCACAATTTGCCAGCCACCTCGATATGATACCAGATAAACAATCGTTTCACAATCTTTTTGAGTGGAAAAAGTCGGTTTGTAACCTTTTTGTGATAAGTTTGTGACAAATGCTCCGTTTTTCTCAACTTCGAGGATGTGCTGCATGCTGCTGCACCCATGCGCAGACAAAAATAAAACAGCCCCTGTGTGTTTGCACGCGGGAACTGTCAGATGGGTGGGCGCGGGTGGATTGCGCGAGCCGCGCTGCTAAAAACAGCCCACCGGGCTGTTTTTGCGCTGTCTTCTGCGACAGCGCCGCAGCTGTTCGAATCCACCCGCATTCGTGAGTTTCACGCACATACAAAACAAAAAGCTCCAGCGTAGTAGTTACGCTGAAGCTTTTTTGGTGGAGCGAAGCAACCTAAATCCGAACCATTGCCCTCTGGGGCATC
>OGRA01002084.1_pt1 | contig 17531 bp, 15 predicted proteins | sample 1553351 | NCBI WGS metagenome assembly OGRA01 (sample SAMEA2580056, study PRJEB22360) | human gut metagenome | biome: human gut; feature: human-associated habitat; material: faeces | place: Denmark | collected 2008/2010
CCACCTTCAGATTTCTGCCATAGAGACGTAGATGCACTTGACACTGGAATGTGCGTTGCCCTGAGGGGTTGGGATCTTGCTTTGTTGTTACGAATATTTTCACTACCTTTGAAATGAGAAGAATTGTCTAGACTCTTTCGTCCGGATTGTTTTCTTCTTTGGGCGAGCGGATGAAGCACCTCCAGTGTGGCTCTTTTACTTTAGTCTACAAGTAAAGATACGCTACTAGAGTGTTGTGGCAGGCCTTGAGCTACGGTGTCTACTACTTCAAGCTGCTCGCTATCTACGCAGAGCTTTATAGGGATATCTCATCAAGTGAGCAGTACTTTCAACACACTAAACTCTAAGACGACTATCTATGGCACTATTCAATACCCCCGAGCATCTCTCCTGCCACCACTACGCAACTCATGCCAATAGTGGGTGGATCCTTGTCGATAGCTCCACACAGAGATCGTATCAAGGGATGACCGAGTACCACTCGATCCTCTTCTGCACGCAAGGCTCCGTGCGCATAGCAGCGGGGAATGAGCTGTGGAAGCTTCAAAAGGGGGAAATGAAGTTTATTCCTCATGGCACCTCAGTGAAGGCAATCCTGAGTACAGAGGGGGAGCTGATGATCGCTTACTTTGACGTTATAGACTTCATCTGCGACAAGATCTCTCTGCAGCAGCTTGGGGAACTCAAGCAGACGGTAGATTACGATCCAGAGCCTCTAGAGGTGCGGGGGGCTATACACTCCCTACTAACTACCCTCAAGATATACCTTGACGATCAGGCACAGTGCGCTTACCTACACGAGCTCAAGGTTAAGGAGCTCTTTTGGAACCTAAGGGCTTATTACAGCCGTGAGGAGCTGGCCGCCTTCTTGTGGCCGATACTGGGGGTGTCAAAGTTTCACAATGATGTCATCAATGCTTTTTCCTGCAATGCCAAAGTCTCCGATCTAGCCGAGCGAGTCTATATGTCTCCCTCCTCCTTTTACAAGCGATTTAGAGAGGAGTTTGGCATCTCCCCTGAGCAGTGGATACGTGTGCAGAGTAATAAGCAGATCCTTTTCCTCATCCAGGACTATGAACTCTCTATCGGTGAGATAGCTTCTCAGCTATCCTTCAACTCGCAGTCGAGCTTCTCCCGCTACTGCTCCAAAAACTTCGGGTTCTCGCCTTCGGCTCTGCGACGTACCATACAGAATGGTACCACCTCCGAGGAGTTGCTCCGAGTGAGCAATGAAGTGTAGAGATCAAGCCTCTTCTGTATTATCCATCACGCTGAAATTCCCTAGGCTAACTATAGTGGTGGTGTAGCAGAGAGACCTGGCATGCAAAAAAAAGAAAGAGTTCAACCGCCTCATTTAGCGATTGAACCCTTTTGTTGTGCGGTCTTTTCTATAAGATAGTAGTACGTCCGAACTTAGATGCGATAGGCAAAGCCCGCAAAGGCGTAGATGTTGTAGAGCGGGAATGGCATCATCGTAAAGCTCCTATCCAGAGCTGGCTCGAAGCTCATATTGAGCTGTGCCGTCACGCCGAGGCGCTGGTGGAAGAAGTAGTCGAAGCCTACCCTGACACCCATATCCAGCTTGTTGAAGTGATCCGACAGGTCGAAGTCAACGAGGTGTCCTGGAGATAGTGCCATGTCATTGAACGTGCCATCCCCATCTAGTGTCACCTTAAAGCTCTGCTGCATCAGGTAGGAGAGGTAAAAGCCCACCTGCATGCGGAACTTGTCTTTGCTCGTATGGTAGGCAACCAGCATCGGGATCGTGAGGTAGTAGTTGATGAACTCTGTACTGTTGTTGCCCGTAAAGAATCCCCAAGCGGCCTCCTTGCCATCACTCATGTTGATTCTCAGATTGGTCGCGTGGGTGCAGACGTACATTCCTTTGCGCTCCATCTCTAGACCGGTGTCTAGATGCCACCCTTTGGTGTCGGGGAGTTGGTAGGAGAGCCATCCCTTGAGAGCAATGTTCATATGAGGATTCCACGTGTAGATCTTGTCGATCGCCTTAGGCTTAGGTAGGGGTGTGGTAGCTCCGATGTTTAGTCCAGCTTTGACACCAAACTCGACATTCTCATTGCTACTCTGACCCCACAGGAGTGGCGTCGTGATGAGTGCGAGCAAGAGACCGAGAATCCCTCTGTATAGTTGCTGTGTATTCATATCTGTAGCAGGTTACTTCTTGGTGGGTATGCCTAGTGTTACTGTAAAGTCGTCGATGCGTAGGCGACTGCCGATAGCTCCAATAAATTCGTCGCCACGAGCACTAGACGAGAAGATAAGTGCCATGCGGTACTTGCCATTTTGGAGGTCTATCTGCTTGTAGGCACCCTCATTGACGATCTCTAGCTTTGCCTCAAAGGATGTCCAAGCACCCTCTTTTGTGGGCTTGGGGTGTAGCTGCACTTTAGCTAGGATCCGAGGATCGGAGTAGAGGTTGGTCCCGTTGAGCGGAGTGTCATCGTCTGTTGTACTGTAGAAGACGCAAGCGATCGTAGCCTCGTCCTGCCCCTCGATTACCTTATTCTTCTTCGTGCCATCAACTAATTTCTCGCCTGGGAGCCACTGATAGTACCCCTTTATAGCGAGTGGTATGGCAAAGACGGGCTGACCAAACTTTGTAGCCTCTAGAGGCTTCACCATCATACCTCCTGCATCTAGAGTGCCAGCGTAGAGAGCTCCAGCGATGATGCCCTTGCCAAAGAGTGGTACCCCTTTTTTGGTCATCACCTCTAGGGCTTGTCCTGTGCGACCCTTAACTAGTGGGTGGACGGGGAAGTCCTCAATTTGATTCGTACCTCCGAAAGCTGCGCCCACATTGCTGGCTGACTCCCAGTATGGCTCACCTGCTACGAGCTTAGGGAGCGTTTTCTCTACAGGCATTAGATAGGTTGCTCCCGCTCTAGGACTCGCCCACTCGTCAAAAGTGAAGGTAATTTCCTGAGTCTCCATCTTGCCCAGTGGATTGGGCTCTGGCTCCGGATCGGGAGTGGGGATCGTGTCAGGCTTGTTGGGATCCGGTTTGTTGGGATCCGGTTTATTAGGATTTGGTTTGTAGGTGCCGTTTTCGATAGCGATACGCTTAGCCTTGATAGGGTCTTCGCCACTGCAACTCATCGTCATGAGGAGTGATAAGGCAAAGAGCAGACCGAGGGTCCAATAGGATCGTTTCATACCGTACTATGTTTACACTTAGATGGGGCAAAGGTAACTATTTCCACTTACATAGCCAGATCTCCGCAGATTGCTGGCGTCAAGATTGTCTCAGCTCAGATATTATTGTTATCTTTGCGAGAGAATCGTGTGAGCCTCCGCTCGCGCTTGACTTGAGGGGGCGGGGCTACGCACACCCGATGTATGACGACTAACGTATTTAATTTCACATAGAATGAAAAGAGACCAAGAAATCTTTGATCTGATCGAACAGGAGCATCAGCGCCAGCAAAAAGGCATCGAGCTGATCGCCTCTGAGAACTTTGTCAGCGACCAGGTTATGCAGGCTATGGGTAGCTGTATGACCAATAAGTACGCTGAGGGATACCCCGGTAAGCGTTACTACGGCGGCTGCGAGGTAGTGGACAAGTCTGAGAACCTAGCTATAGAGCGTATCAAGAAGCTCTTTGGCGCGGAGTATGCCAACGTGCAGCCCCACTCAGGTGCTCAAGCTAATATGGCTGTCCTCTTTACCTGCCTCAAGCCTGGTGATACCTTTATGGGTCTAAACCTAGACCACGGTGGTCACCTCTCACACGGTTCTCCTGTCAATAGCTCTGGTACGCTCTACCATCCCATCGGCTACAACGTAAGCAAGGAGACGGGTATGGTCGACTATGACGAGATGGAGCAGCTAGCTCGTCAGCACAAGCCTAAGCTCATCATCGCTGGTGGCTCGGCTTACTGCCGCGAGTGGGACTATGCACGCTTCCGCAAGGTAGCCGATGAGATCGGCGCTATCTTTATGGTCGACATGGCTCACCCTGCTGGACTGATCGCTGCTGGTCTACTCGACAACCCTGTCAAGTATGCCCACATCGTCACCTCTACGACGCACAAGACCCTACGTGGTCCTCGTGGTGGTATCATCCTCATGGGTAAGGACTTTGAGAATCCTTGGGGTCTCAAGACGCCTAAGGGTGTCGTCAAGATGATGTCTCAGCTGCTCAACTCGGCTGTCTTCCCAGGCATCCAGGGTGGCCCACTAGAGCATGTCATCGCTGCTAAGGCTGTCGCCTTTGGTGAGGCTCTCGATCCTTCATTTAAGGAGTATCAAAAGCAGGTGATGAAGAATGCTAAGGCCCTTGGCGAGGCTTTTGTCAAGATGGGCTACAACTGTATCTCTGGCGGTACGGACAATCACTGCCTCCTCATCGACCTACGCTCTAAGTACCCTGACCTAACGGGTAAGGTGGCTGAGAACGCACTCGTACGTGCTGACATCACGGTCAATAAGAATATGGTACCCTTTGACTCACGCTCTGCATTCCAGACCTCTGGTATCCGTGTGGGTACGCCCGCTATCACGACGCGTGGTGTCAAGGAGGACAAGATGGCATACATCGTCGAGCTCATCGACCGCGTACTACGTGATCCTGAGAACGAGGCTGAGATAGCTAAGGTACGTAAGGAGGTCAACGAGATGATGTCTCCACTACCTATCTTCGCTTGGTAAGATAAACTCAAAAGAGGCCTTGCCTCTTACAATCCTGATAGAGACTGAATGCAGGGGGACGCACGCTTAGACTTCTAAGGAGCAAACCCTAGCACTCAGTCTCTAACTATTTCCCCCTATTTGAGCCTGTCGAATCAGTCGGCAGTCTCCACGCACACATTTAACAGACACACGAGAGATGCCCACACCACCGTTTCAGTACCAGCCGATGTTTCCCGTAGGAGCCGATAAGACTGAGTACGAGTTAATCACCTCTGACTACGTTCACACGGTCGACTGCAATGGTCACCAGATGCTTCAAGTCGATCCAGAGGCGCTACGCATACTTGCCGAGCGAGCTATGCACGATGTAGCTTTCTACCTACGCCCTGCCCATCAGGAGCAGGTCGCTTCGATACTGTCCGACCCAGAGGCTTCGGACAACGATAAGTTTGTCGCCCTCACCTTCCTCCGCAATGCTGAGGTGAGTGCTCTAGGGCAGCTTCCCTTCTGCCAAGATACGGGTACCGCCATCATCCTGGGTAAGAAAGGGCAAAACGTCTGGACTGGTGCTTGCGATGAGGAGTACCTCTCGCACGGCGTCTACGACACCTACACTCGCTATAACCTTCGCTATTCGCAAAATGCGCCTCTTGATATGTATCGTGAGGTCAATACGGGGTGCAACCTCCCCGCGCAGATAGACCTGATGGCGACCGAAGGCGATGAGTATAAGTTCCTCTTTATCGCTAAGGGCGGTGGCTCTGCCAATAAGACTTACCTCTATCAGGAGACCAAAGCACTCCTCACGGAGGAGCGGCTCTTCCCCTTCTTGGTTGACAAGATGCGTTCGCTAGGCACTGCTGCCTGCCCGCCTTATCATATAGCCTTTGTCATCGGCGGCACCTCGGCAGAGGCAAACCTCAAGACTGTCAAGCTTGCCAGTGCCAAGTACTACGACGAGCTACCCACCGAGGGCAATGAGCTGGGGCATGCTTTCCGAGATCTAGAGATGGAGCAGCGACTCCTCGAGGCAACCCACGAGATCGGTCTAGGAGCGCAGTTTGGTGGTAAGTACTTCGCTCATGACATACGAGTCATCCGTATGCCACGTCACGGAGCTTCCTGTCCCGTCGGACTCGGCGTGAGCTGCTCGGCAGATCGCAACGTACGGGCTAAGATCAATAAGGATGGACTGTGGATCGAGCGACTCGAGAAGCACCCCGCACGACTCATCCCTGAGGCTATGCGCCACGGTACGGAGGGCGAGGTTGTTAAGGTCGACCTCAATCGCCCGATGGATGAGATACGTAAGCAGCTGAGTCAGTACCCTGTCTCTACACGTCTCTCGCTCTCAGGCACTATCGTCGTAGGACGTGACATAGCCCACGCCAAGCTCAAGGAGCGCCTCGATCGTGGTGAGGAGTTACCCCAGTACATCAAGGATCACCCGATCTACTACGCTGGCCCCGCCAAGACGCCTGAGGGAATGCCGAGTGGCTCCTTTGGTCCCACCACGGCAGGACGTATGGATCCCTACGTGGATCTCTTCCAGAGCCATGGAGGTAGTCTCGTTATGATCGCTAAGGGCAATCGCAGTCAACAAGTTACTGATGCTTGCAAGGCTCATGGAGGTTTTTACCTCGGCAGCATCGGAGGCCCTGCAGCGATCCTAGCTCAGGAGAGCATCAAGCGTGTCGAGTGTCTGGAGTACCCGGAGCTGGGCATGGAGGCGATCTGGCAGATAGAGGTAGAGGACTTCCCCGCGTTCATCTTAGTCGATGACAAGGGCAACGACTTCTTCCAGCAGATCAGACAGTGCGCAGGCTGTCCCCGCAGTTAGTCTCTCAGACATCACTAACGAATATAAACGAAGAGTAGGAACACCCTGATTGGTGCGTTCCTACTCTTCATTGCTTAGTGACGTCTAGTAATCTACTTGGTGGGGTGCTGAAAAGTGATGCTTAGAGCTAACATGTTGTCCCTAGAAATTTCAAATCCTCGGAGGGAATTGCCAAATAGCTCCGAAGAAAGTGACCAATTCTTCGGAGGAAATGAAAAATTCTTCGGAAGAATCAACTGAAACTTCGGAAGAATCAACTGGAACTTCGGAAGAGTCAGATGAAACTTCGGAAGAATTTGCCAATTTCCTCCGAAGAGTTTTTCAATTTTCTCGGAGGAAGTCAGAGAAGTCGGGAAAATCGCCGAGAAGGGTCTAAGACGATTCATGACCTTTCAGCACCTTGAAATAGGGATTAGCCTACGTAGAGAGAAGATGCTGGAGGGCTTGCCGGTCGAGCTTGCCGTTGTCGTTATGCGGTAGCTGCGCTACGCAGCGGATCTCTTTCGGGCGGTGGTAGGGAGGTAGGAGCTGTTCGAACGTTTCGCCTAGAGTCTTCACCAAACCTTCGGGGAGGCTGTCGCATTCTAGCACGAGTACTAACTTTTGTCCTAGAGCAGCATCGGCTACCCAGCTGATGGCGAGTGGTATGTCGAGTGTCGCAGAGAGCTTTCGCTCGATTGGTTCGGGACTTATTTTGACGCCACCACTATTGATGATGTTGTCGGCTCGTCCCTCTATGGTAAAGCCCCCATCGGGATGCAACTCAACGAGGTCATGGGTCGTGAGGATGGGCCCTTTGGGATAGAGCAGCCGATCCTCGATGAGTAGCTCCCCTGCGCTGCCTTGCGAGAGATGCACCCCCTCGAGGGGATAGAAGAGTGGTGAGGCGTGGGGCCCGTTGAGTCGTCGCAAGGCGATGTGCGAGATGGTCTCGGTCATGCCGTAGGTAGCGTAAGCTGCTACGGGTAGCGTGCTGAGCTGCGCCTCCACGGCGGGATGAATGGCTCCGCCCCCGATGATTAGTTGCTCTGCCTGACTGAGTCGTTCGCGCTCCGCAGGCACCTTTAGTGTATGGTGTAGTTGTAGGGGTACAAGCGAGACAAACTGCGGTGCTGTGTGGAGTGTCGCCAGCGGATGGCTCGAGGGTGGTATCACGATCAGTTCGGCACCTGCGAGTAGTGCACGCACCACCATCATCTTGGCGCCTATGTAGCGCAGGTCCATCGCTAGGAGGAGTCGCTTGCCTGCTTGGATTTGGAAGTAGCGGTTGCTCCTGAGTCCGCTACGTCGCATGGCAAGCTTTGCCAGCTGTAGCCGTTTAGGTGTACCCGTTGATCCAGAGGTTTGGACGATCACATACTCCTCGCTGCCCCACCACTCTCTGAGGAAAGTGAGGAGTGGCTGTAGCACCGCTCTCCGCTTGGACGTTAGCCCTCTGGCGAACGACTCTAAGCTCTCCGCATCTATTCGTGCGCTATCTATATATAGGTGTTCGGACATGATGCTGTTGGCTAGAGATGCTAGTGCTCCTAGTGCTCCTAGTGCCACTAGAAAGGCTAGTGACTCTAACTTCTAATCTCTAACTGCTAACCTCTAATCTCTAATCTCTAAAAAACATCTGGTCGCCCTCGAGTCGTAGCGTGGAGGGCGTGTTATTGAGATAGAGAGCTCCTGTGCCAAGCCCTTGCGGGCGGACGATCGGGTACTGGCTGACCCACTGAGCGATGGCACTAAGCCCCACGTTTGCCTCCAGCGCTGAGGTTGCCCCCCAGCCGATGCCTCGCTTCTCGGCAAGCTCGATCCACTCATCGACATCGCTATGGAGCGACGGCTTGAGGATGATATAGTGCGGCTTGTCCTTATCTAGTAGCTGTGCTTTGCGCTCTCGGGTATGGATCCCGATCAACTCCTCGTCAAGCGCTATGGGTAGTGGCGACGCTGCAGTGAGCTTTGCTAGCTCGTCCCACTGATTGCTCGCAGGTATCGGTTGCTCGATGGAGTGTAGGTGAAAGTCGCTCAGCTGCTTCAGTCGCTCTAGAGCTACCTCAGGGGCAAATGCTCCGTTGGCATCCACCCGCAGCTCCATCTCCTCGGGCGAGAAGTGCTGCCGCACGTAGCGGAGGAGCTCTAGCTCTTCGGAAAAGTCTATTCCGCCGATCTTAAGCTTCAGGCAGCGGAAGCCTTGCGCTAGCTTAGCCTTGATCTGCTCATACATATAGGCTTTGTCGCCCATCCAGATCAACCCATTGATCGGGATGCCCATCTCACCACGCGTGAATGGGGTGTCGCAAAAGGGAGGCTCCGTCTCCGCCTCGCTACTACGACAAGCAGCGAGGAAGCTATTGATCGCCGTGGCTAAGCCAAAAGCTATGGAGGGATAGGGGCGTAGCGAAGCCACGTCAAACTGGTCGGGAGCCTGCACCATCCGCCCCGCCAGCTGCTCCAGTACCACCTGATAGTTGGGCAGGTCATCGCAACTGAGCTGAGGCATCGGGGCGCATTCGCCATAGCCTACATGACCTGCCTGCTCGAGGCTCTGGAGACGTAGGTAGTAGACCCGCTTCGTCTCATACTCGCCACGGGAGGTCTTGGCGGGGCGACGGAAGCGCAGGGTGTACGGCTCCACGCTTATGGTCACCCGCTCGGCTATCTGTGGCAATAGCGTGGGGAGGTGGAGGATGCTCTCTTGTGGTGACATCGGTCGCTAGGGAAACTTAGGGTACTGCTCGAAGTTGGGCTTGCGCTTCTCGAGAAAAGCGTTCTTGCCCTCCTGTGCTTCGTCCGTGAGGTAGTAGAGCAGCGTCGCATCGCCTGCCAGCTCTTGGATCCCAGCCTGACCGTCCAGCTCAGCATTGAGTCCCGCCTTGATCATACGGAGGGCGAGCGGACTCAGTAGCATCATCTCCTCGGCCCACTGCACGTACTCATCTTCCAGTTGGTCGAGAGGCACCACTTTGTTGACCAGTCCCATGTCGAGAGCCTCCTGAGCTGAGTATTGGCGGCAGAGGAACCATATCTCACGCGCCTTCTTTTGTCCCACAACACGAGCCAGGTACGAGGAGCCAAAGCCCGCATCGAAGCTGCCCACACGGGGACCCGTCTGCCCGAAGATCGCATTCTCCGAGGCGATCGAGAGGTCGCACACCACGTGGAGGACATGTCCGCCACCGATAGCGTAACCATTGACCGCAGCGATGACCGGCTTGGGGATACTGCGGATCTGCTTCTGCACATCTAGGACGCTCAGACGAGGCACCCCATCTTTACCAATGTAGCCACCACGACCCTTGACGTTTTGATCTCCACCAGAGCAAAACGCCTTGTCGCCAGCGCCCGTCAGGACCACTACGTTGATATTCTGATCCTCACGGCAGATGCGCAGGGCGTCGCTCATCTCGGCCGTCGTGGTCGGAGTAAAGGCGTTGCGGTAGCGCTCACGATTGATCGTGATACGAGCGATGCCGTTGTAGTAGTCGAAGAGGATATCTTCGTACGCTTTGAGGGGCTTCCACACCCTTTGGTTCTTTTCACTCATAACTCTTCTCTTGATTGTAATTGCTTGAAATAGGTCTGTAGTTCGGCGATCTCATCCTCTGAGGAGACGAAAGCCTCGAGGAGACGAGGACGCTCGGCGGGACCGACGAAGTAAGCCATCGTCTCTTCTAATTTGCTCGCCTCTCGCACCGACAGGTACTCCCAGCCACAGCTCTCCGCCCAGCCCTGCGCTCGTAGCTGATGCTCGGCGGTGATGTACCGTTGCGAGAGGCGGTCCATCTCCAGGGTCGGCAGGCTCTGGAAGATGCTCCCTCTCTGGTTGTTGAGCAGTAGCACCCGCACGTTGCTCCCCACCTCGGGTAGCCCCAGTGCATTGAGATCGTAGAAGAAGCTCAGGTCGCCGATGACGATGAAGTGCCGCTCCTCGGCTCTTTGGCGGGCGAAGCCTAAGGCGGTCGAGAGCGACCCCTCGATGCCACTGGTGCCTCGGTTGCAAAGCGTGAGGAGCCGACGAGGCTTGCGAAAAAGCTCCGCATAGCGCACCGACGAACTGTTAGCCAGGTGTAGCACGCAAGGCTCCTCGGGTAGATGACTTAGAAGACTCCCCACCACTGCCAGAGAACTGTATCGTGGTGTCGGAGACGGCAGTCGATCAATTCGCTCCCGCCACTGAAGGGCATAGGGAGAGCTAGCACTCCCAGCCAAGCCCTGCGCCAGCGTTTCAAGGAATGGCCCGACGGGAGCGGTGATCAGCTCGGTGAGACTGCAAAAGAGGTCTACCACACTGGGGTCAGGCGACAGGTGCCATGTCTCTCGTGGCGGATAAGTGCGTAGATACTGCTTCATCTTGTTGGAGACGATATGCCCGCCGAGGGTGATCAGCAGGTCGGGCTGCAGGGCTCGTCGATCTGCCTCGCTGAGAGACGCTAGGAGCGCATCGAGCGAACAGATCGATACGGGGCTATTCGATAGCGACTCGCCGATGCAGAGAAACTGCTCCCGCAAGCTTTGTGGAAAGGTCTCCCCCGTGCTAGTTGCAGCAGACCAAATCTCCTGTCCCACCAATATCATCTTGCGCTCGAACGTGGCTAGTCGACCTAGCAACGGCTCAACCGCCTGCGCATCCACACTATACGGATAGAGCTGCCGGATACAACGCCCTGGCTGCATCCCGACGGGTCGTCTATCGCTGGACTCAGGGGCGTGCTCCGCTGGAGTTGGCGGAAGCAAGGAGACGCCTGGTTCGCTGATCGGGACGTTGATCTGTACGGGTCCAGGGAGCGGATCATGTGCTGCGAGGAGAGCCTCGTTGATTAGGCGATTGCAGTACCACCGCTCCTCATCGGTGTGAGGCTCTGGTAGTTGCACCGCTTTGCGCACCAGTGAGCCGAAGAGCCCTGGCTGAGGAAGCGTTTGCCCAGCCCACTGTCCGATCCATCGCTCGGGTCTATCGGCCGATAGAACAACCAGCGGCACCCCTTGATAGTAAGCCTCTGCGACAGCTGGATGAAGGTTTGCCACCGCAGTGCCAGAGGTACAGCACACCACGACCGCTCTATGCGTAGCGAGAGCCAAGCCAAGCGCATAGAAGCCCGCGCTGCGCTCATCGATGATCGAGTGGCAGGTCGCTCCCGCAAGCTGGTGGCTGAGCGCATGCACGAGCGGCGCATTGCGACTGCCCGGGCAGAGCACCACATCACGCACACCGTGTGCCTGAAGCAGAGCGACTAGTTCGCTGATCACAGGATCTTCCATCGGTATCATCACGCTCCTCCTCTTTTACCTTATAAGACTATGTATTGCCGAGAGCTTGTGCAGCACCTCCTGCCACTCGCTCTCTAGACTTGATCCACGCACGATGCCACCCCCCGCATAGAGTCGCAGAGCCTGCTCAGGGAGCAACTGCAGACAGCGTATCTGGACAAAGAGATCGACGCTCTGCTCAGGCTCATACCACCCTAGAAAGCCAGAATAGTAAGAGCGCTCTGCAGACTCCTCCTCGAGGATCACACGCTGCGCCACCCGCTGAGGCGTGCCACAGATCGCTGGCGTGGGGTGAAGGCGCTCCGCCAGTGCGATCGGCGCATACCCGTCAGGGAGCTGCAAAGCAAAGCGCGCCTGAAGATGTTGCAACTGCCCTGTCGTTGTCGTCTCCACTGCAAGCGCACGGTAAGGAATCCCTTCCCGATCTAGTAGCTCACCGATGAAGCGCTGCACATAGTGATGCTCCCGCCGATTCTTCTCACTCCAGACGGGGCGCTCGCCTTCTTGTTTAGGCATCGTCCCAGCCAGTGCTACTGTCTGCCAGTGCGTGCCATCACCTCTGAGGAGCATCTCCGGTGTGGCACAGAGCCACAGCCCCGACTGAGGCGTATAGCAGAGCGACACGAAGGCATTCGGGTAGTGTGTCAAGGCTTTGTCAAAGGTGCCAACGACTTGTGCCGTAGCGATGCTAGGCAATTCGACACGGTGCGCCAAGACAAGCTTCTCCACCACCCCTTCCTCTAGATGCTCCATAAAGCGATCGAAAGTGACACGGTAGCTATCGGGCAATGTTTGTGGTATCGGAGCTACAGGCGGAAAGCTTTCTAGCTGCGCCTCGTTACACGCCGCAAGCTGTAGCGCCCTCGCCCCTTGCTTCCCCTGCTCCTCTTCGATCCAGAGCATCGGTGTCTCAGCCGTCACCGTAAAGGGAGCCATCAGAAAGCCCGCTAGATGCGCTTGCCCCCTCAGCTCCTCTGCCGTAATAGCCACAGCCCGAGCCTCGTGCCGTAGCCCGATCTCACGCACCGTACGTCCCTCGCTAGGCAACCGAAAGCAGGCAAAGGGTGCGCAACGACTCATCCGCTCCTCTACCAGCGTGACCAGTTCGTCACAACTACAGCTCCTACCGCTTGGGAAAACCCTTTTATTTTTGCCCACCTCTTAGATTACTGCGACAATGCGTTGCAAGCATATTGGCTTCCATAGTGGACGGCTCTCGATAGACTCTACCTCCTGCTCTCGTCCTCCCATCTCAGCGAGTGAGAGCCAAATCTTCGTCTGCACCATATTCTTTGTATTCTATTTTAGTAGTCAGGCTAAGTTTGTTTCAGTTTTCATCCCTATTCCACTGACAAAAAGGAAGAAAGGTCTTTTGCAACGTCTGATTCGATTGAATAATCGAGTACTTGAATCCTAGAAACTCTTGGTCTTCCTTTAGAAACTCACAAACTATACGCTTGTTTTGTTCGCAGATCTCCTCCAAAAATTGATTACAAGCCTTTTGGAACAGGTTGATCCGAGAGAGAAAGTACTCATAGAATTTCTCTTCCCGTACTTGCCGAGCAGGAGTCTTTCCATTAAATACAGCGGAGAGCAACTTGATGGTTTCATCGATACCCACGGAGTCTTTATCATTAGAAGCCTCAAAGATAGCTACGTTCCTTTGGTAGTCGACTTCCTGCTTGATGAGAGTTTCGATAGGCTGTTTTAGAGGATTGATTATTTGGTCGTAAGAGTTGGACTTCTTCTGATTGCAATAAGAGCATGACAATAATAGGTTCTTCCAGTCGGTCGTTTTATTTGGGTGTTGTGACTGACTGCATAGGTGATCTATATGATAGTTAGTTATCACTGTCCTCTCGCAAATATAGCACTTACTATGCTGATCCGCAAAAAGTTGCTTCTGGACATCCTGCCCATTGTACTGATGCCCAGTCTCAAGGGATTCAGGCGGAGTGGGAGACTTATAGATTTGAATCATAGTCTCGGATTCCACTAAGTTTATCTGCCCACCTAATCTTCAGTTCTTCGTATTCTCCGGCTATTTTGGGGGATACACTTTCGGAGACTTTGTCCAGGTCCTTGACAAGTTCTTTGACTTCAAATCGCTCTGCGAGGTCTAGGTCTGCTTGCTTCAAGAGCTCTGTGAGACGATTCAACTGTTGCTCTAAATAGCTCGAACGAGTACTGACCTCAAAATAACCTTCGGCTAGAGCCTCGTAAGAGTAGTCAGACAGATTCGTCAATACCTTTTGATGCTCCAAGTCATAAACAGTAGCAGATGCAATGGAGTTAAGGACAAAAGGAGAGTGTGTCGTGATTATAAATTGGATCTTTGGGAAAACTCTAGTCAGTAGCGGCATCACCTGTCGCTGCAGAGAGAGATGCAAGTGGGTCTCCACTTCATCTATCAAGACGATTCCAGGTATATCGTAGAGCTGCATCGTGCGATCGCTTATCGAATTCATCCTTAGGATTAGGTCAGATATGATATCTATCACCGCAGCAAATCCATCTGATAGCTCGTTGAACTTAAAGCTCTTGCCTTCGGTCTCAATATGAAAGGAGTAGTCCTTGTAGTTGAAAGAAAGTTTCAGACCACTATCGCCAAAGATCTCTCCTAGTAACGCTTCGAACGAGTCAAACCAATCATTGATTCGATCTGCATCTTCCGTCTGATGCTCATTTCGGGCAAGTGCCTCTTGAATCTTTAGATCAGAGAGAAAGTTAAGAAATTGATCCGAAGCGCTCTGATTGATAAACCACTGGTCGCTGAGCGTCGGTTTCGTCGGGCTGAGAGGCTCTGACATTCTAACCTCTCTACTAGCTGCATACATTGCACAGATAAAGGGCTTGTCAGAACTATGGAATACGATTTGGGTAGGATTTTCAAATTCTACTCGAACTTTTCCATATAGCTCATTAAGCCTTTCCTGCCAAAAAGCTAGCTGCTGCTCTAGTTCTGCGCTCTTTAGAGGATTTGTACCGTTGGTTAGTCGTTGGGTATAATGTTGAATGTACTCCTCGTACTTTAAGAAATCCAAGCTTTGCCCTTTTTGCAGTAGCGCAATGTGATCTCGTATAGCCTCCAGCAGAGAGGTCTTACCACTTCCATTCTTACCCGTGATCAATAGATGTGGATGCTCGTCATCAGGAATATAAATGTCTAGATCATGTAGATGACGTACCTTATTAATATGGATGGCCTGTATATAGCGTTGCATAGGGTTGTTGGTGTTCTCTGGCGATAGCCTGTCTCTTACTCTTCAGTGTCGCGGGTAGCAGTTATGCGAGGCTCGCGAGCCAGCGTGCGGCTAGTCACGGTCGAGGAGTCGATGGCTCGAAGTGCAATGTCTCTAACTGTCTCCTCGGAATTAGCAACCTTAACTCCAGCCTCCTTGAGCTGACTCTCGATTTCCTTGATCTTTTGCTGCAGGAGTTCTATCTGCTGATCCTTGAGTCGTAGCTGTCCTTCGGTCTCTTTCTGAGCTAAGTCAAACTCAAAGCGATGCTCTCTGTTGAGACGTTCCTCAGTCGCCTTGATCGCCTTGGACTCGACCTCTTGCATACGAGTCTCTAGGCTCTCAGCTAGCTGACGTAGGCTCTGTAGCTCACTTTCTGCATCTGCAAGCGCACGCTCTCGCTCGGCAGAGGTCCGCTCGAATGCTTGCTTGCGCTCTGTCAGTTCACGTTCCTCCGCATCTAGACGCTCTTGAAAGGCATCCTCCTCTTTTCGACGCTTTTGACTCGTTGTGTAGTCGTACTCCTCCTCTTCGCGCTTGCGAAGGAGCGCCACGTTTGCCTTCTCTTGCTTGACAGAGTCATTGTATTGCTCACGTTCATGACGCCAAGCCTCACGAGTCTCTTCGATCTCACGCTCTAGCTTAGCCCGTGTCTCTTCTAGCTCGACCTGAGCTTCTTCTTTCTGCTTTTTCTGTGCTAGGATTAGTGTAGAGAGTGAGTCTGCATTGCTCTCGATGGCATAGAGTTCACTGATCCAAGCTTCCTTGATACGTATTGTCTCATTGAGCGTCTTGAGCCGCTCGAAGCCCTCCTTGAGCTGATTCTGAAGTAGTGTGACAGAACGCTCGAAGCCTCCCGTCACCTCACGAGCGAAAGCGTCTAGCTCTTCGACCGATAGCGCCTCGGCTTGTGCTACAACCTTCTGCTCAGTGACTCGCTTCTGCTCCTCCTTGGGATTCTCTAGACTTTTAGCCTGCACCTCTGCCAATAGCGCCTCATAGGCCTCCAGCATCTCTTTCTTTGTATTCGACATGCTGATCTGAACTCTCTCCTCACTCATATTACTTTTTATTCTAATGGTTTGTCTTGTTGCTTTGACGTCTTGTGGTCTCTAGAGTTGTCAGTCCTATGATGTACTAATGCTACTTCTTATGTGGAGCGACGGCCAAGAGCCAACAGTTTCACAAATATACAACTTCTCATCAGATTAGCTCCTCTTACGGGAGTAGGTCAGCGTCGCGTAGCTCGCGGTAGAGGCGCTGCACGGGGAGCCCCATGACGTTGTAGAAGGAGCCCTCGATGTGCGAGACTCCGATGTTGCCGATCCACTCCTGTATGCCGTAGGCGCCCGCTTTGTCGAGCGGTCGATACTGTGCTACGTAGTGGTCTATCTCGCTGTCCGTGAGCTGTGCGAAGGTGACCAGCGTGTGGCTCGAGAAGGAGATTTGCCAATCGATCGTGGAGAGCGAAACGCCCGAGACGACCTCATGCTGGCGACCGCTCAGGCGGTGTAGCATACGACGAGCGTCGTCCAGGTCATGTGGCTTGCCGAGGATCTGCCCGTCGAGGAGGACAACCGTGTCGGCCGTGATGAGCAGTTCGTCAGCTTGTAGTGTGGGTAGTAGCTGCTCCGCTTTGAGCTGGGAGAGATAGAGCGGCACCTCTTCAAGAGGAAGCGTGTCAGGGTAGGCCTCGCTGTGTCCCTCGATGGTACGTATCTCAAAGGGATGGCCGAGTGTGGCGAGGAGCTCTTTGCGACGTGGCGATTGGGAGCCAAGGATCCAGCGGTAGGGTTTCATAGGGGATAGTCTTCTAGGATAGCTTCGGTGAATAGGTTGTAGAGCTGCGATACCTCTTGCAAGTCGTCGGGTCGCTGCTCGAGGAGTGCCCGATGGCGAGCGATGGTCTCTAGATCGTGCCGGCGTGCGGGACCCGTCTGCGCGCTGTAAGGGTCGATGGTGGTTGCCTTGGAGGCGGTGCGCAGGATGAGTCCGTCGAGCAGGTCTGTGGGGAGGTCGACCTGTGTCAGCAAGCGATGCGCGAGCGTGTAGAGGCGGTTGGTGCAGTTGGAGGCCAGCACGCCCGCGAGGTGTAGCCAGAGGCGTTGGTCGAGTGTCGAGGGGAGTGCCTCGACCTGCAGGAGAGCGTTCCACTGCTGGAGGGTGGTCAAGCCCTCGTCAGTGGCCAGTTGGTAAAGGATCTTTTGCCCCTCGAAGGGAACGATGACCTCCCGGGCAAAGCTGTTGAACGGGTACCAGACGCCATAAGCGCGTTGCCCGCTCAAGCACTCAATCGGGGTCACAGCGGAGGTGTGGACGACCAAGCCGCCGAGCGGTGGGAGTGCCGTGGCAACCTCACTGATGGCGTGGTCGCTGACAGCGATGAGGTAAAGGTCGGCTATGGGGAGCTGCTGCAGACTATCGGTGACGGGGCAGGCGAGTGCGAAGCGATCACGGAGCGCCTCGGCATGCGCCAGTTGACGACTGTAGATGCCACAGAGCGAAGCGGTAGCGTGGCTAGCCACTGCAGCCGCTAGGG
>OGRA01002086.1_pt1 | contig 17509 bp, 18 predicted proteins | sample 1553351 | NCBI WGS metagenome assembly OGRA01 (sample SAMEA2580056, study PRJEB22360) | human gut metagenome | biome: human gut; feature: human-associated habitat; material: faeces | place: Denmark | collected 2008/2010
TCATGGAACTTCCTGCGTACAGGGTGGTCATAATGCCCTACGGGGTCCATGAATGTCTGAGGTCACACTTACGGTGTGGACCTCACCGGAAAGCCGCGAGATTTGGCTTTCGCCTGTTATCAATATAAAGTGAACGCGGGGGATTGTCAAGGTAAGGCCGACAGCGCAAAACACAGCAGGGCATTAAAACGACCGACCATGTGATAGAATGCCGTGATCTCAGGAAAGTATATCGAATGTTTTTGGGAGGGCGCGACCTGCTTTTGCACATATGCGATTAAAGTAAAAAGAAGTATCTATGGTAATCCTTTTTTCTTTAAAATTCCTCGTTGAGGTCTATCAGATGACGCACTGTTTTCTGATGCAACCATCTACATAATATCTACAATCGTCAGGGCAAGCTGTTCAAGTATTGCGCCTATTCTAGGGGCCTATATGCGCAATCGGAGAAATCATTTACTTGATTATGAGGTGTCAACCCTCCAACGTCCCTTTCAGGGGGGCAGGCCATGCCACCAGCTTACTGGTGGTTATGATTTGCGTAACGGTCAAACAGTTCTCCAGCGACGGTGAACTCCGTATCATTTTTTAGTCTCATAAATGCGACTGTGCCATTGTTATCCGGCAAAACCATAGGGGCAATCTTAACCTCCGCCTTGTCCACACCGTCACCAATAGAGAAGATCGGAGCATCGTCATAGGAACTGCCGACCGACCATGTCTTCAATTCCTCGAGCACATATCCCTTGAGGGAAGCGACAATGTATTCCGCATATTCCATCTTTTTGCCCGCGCCATCAAAGGCCTTAGCATAGACCGGTCCCCAAAACATCTTTCCTGGAAACCTTTGCCAGAATACTTTCGGTGACGTGGTTAAGATACTGCTTATTCAGGAACTTCCTATAAATGAAAATGCAGCGATTACTTATTTCACAATGTGTTCTCTGCCTTGACCGACTGAGCGGGCAGATCTTTGCACGTGGCGGGATGATCCCCTTATCTTACGGAAAAAAATCGCCGTGCGCAAGATGGATCAGTTTGGTATGATCGGTGATTCGAATATGCCCCTGCTTCCGCTCGATGATGCCCTCCTGTGCCATGGCCTGAAAAGCCTTAGTTACAGTTACCCGGCTGATGTGGAGCAGATTGGCAACATCCTGATGACTGAAGCGGATCGGGATCTCATAGCCACTTTCGGTTTCCACCTCGTAAGATTGTGCCATATCAAGAAGAGTCTGCGCGATGCGCTGCAGAGAGTCGGAGGAGGACTGTGAGAGCAAGCGGCCAACCAGAAGGGAATTCTTTTTGCACACAATTTGCAGGACGGCTTGGCTGAGCTGAAAGTCCTGTTCCAACTGGGCAAAAAATGTTGCCGCCGGAATGGCATACACTGAGGAGTCGACAATGGAGATAGCCGTGGCCATGTGAGTTTCCTTCAGCAGACATGACCGCTCGCCGAAGAGGGCACCTTGCTCGGCGATATACAGTTGCTGCTCTACACCGACAGGGGAATAGGTTGTAATGCACACGCGCCCCTCTTTTACAACATACACGGTTGTGGGTGTATCCCCCTGATAGAAGATCGGCTGCTTTTTCCGTAAACGCACAACGGGAGACCCACTGATCAATGCGTGAAGAAGTTCTGGATCAAGACGGAGCCATGAAGAAAAACTAGCTGATTGCATGAGAACCCTTCCACCACTTACAAGTATATAGAATAAGCACTGCACTTAGTGTTTTAATTGTACACGGTTTTCATAACGTTTGCAAGCCTTTGCATTTTTGCAAAAAATCACCAACTGGGGAGGCCGAATAAAAAACATGGTAGGATGGAAGATAACTTACTTCGGTGGGTATTTCCTTATCTCTGCTTGATCTATTTGATGAGATGCAAAACTGAACGAAACTGAAAAAAGCGTTGAAATTTTTTTGGATAAAAAAGCGAGAACTGTATACTGCTTTACAGAAAAAACAAGTCTGACCGGCTACAATATAAATATAAAAACAAGAAGAGAAATGGAGAGCGGAAAAACATACACCGCGATGTTTTGAAGCACCAAAATATCAAAGGAGGATTACCGGTTATGCCTGTCAATTTTGAAGAAATAAGAAAGCGCGAGTGGCCTGTTCTGGAGACCATGACTTTCCTTGACGCCGCGTGCGTCAGTTTCGCGCCCCAACGCTCCGTGCACGCGCTAAAGGAACTGGCTGATTTCTCGGCTCGTCAGGACGAGGCGAATTCCAGCGCACACCACATCGCTATGGACAGCAAGCGCCATAAGGCGTATGATGAGGCATGCAAGTTGCTCAACGCAGATCCCGAAGAGATCGCGCTGGTCGAAAGTACTTCTCACGGTCTGAACATTGCGGCAAACGGCATTGAGCTCCAGAATGGCGACAACATCATCACCACGAACCTCGAGTTTATTCAGGTCGCGCTTCCGTGGTGTGTGATGCGCAAGGAGAAGAATATCGAGATCCGCGTTGCAAAGACAAAGGATACCCGCTTTACCGCAGATGACTTTGCCAAGCTGTGTGATGAGCGTACCAAGATTATTGTCATCTCCACGGTCGAGTGGTGCAACGGTTGGCGCATGGATCTCAAGGAAATTGGCGACTTCTGTAAGTCCAAGGGTATTTTCCTTGTCGTGGATGCGGTGCAGGAGCTTGGCATCAACAAGCTCGACACGAAGACCTTTCATGTTGACATTCTCACAGCCGGCGGCCACAAGTGGCTCAACTCTCCGTTCGGCACCGGCGTGCTGTACATCAACAAGGAAACGCTGCCGAAGCTCAAAAGTGTTTATCACGGATATCTGAACACGAAGGAACCGCCGGAAGGTTGGGGCGGCTACTGGGAAAACCCTGCGGCCGCTTCCGTCAACGATTGGGAGTTCGACATGACAGCCAGAAAGTTCGAGATCGGTGGTACGTCTAATTATCCCGGCGCCGTTGCATTGGGCGAGACACTGGAGCTGGTCAACGAGATCGGCATCGAGAATATTCAGAGCCGTGTGGAAGAGCTGAGCGCTTACTGCATGGAGCAGCTTGAAAGTATCGGTGCGACCATTATCACCCATAAGGATCCGGGCCGCCGCGCCGGAATTGTGATTGCTCGCATCTATGAGGATCTGAACACGGAGCGAGCAATCCTGAAGAACCTGCATGCGCAGAATATCTTCATTGCACATCGATTCACCGACTACGTTGGCGGGTATCGCATTTCCTGCCAGTACTTTAATAACCACAAGGATATTGATACGCTGGTTGCAGCACTTAAGGAAGAAATCAAAAAGGTTGGCCGCGCACCTGACTATAAGCGCCCCTGGTAAGCTGGAGGATAATTATGGCAAAGCTTGAGTTAACGTCCAACATTACGTTCCTGTATTTTAAGGATCTGGAAAAGGCCAAGCATTTCTTTTCTGAAACGCTTGGGCTGGAGGTTACGTATGATCCGGGCTGGGCATGCGTTTACCGCCTGAAGGACAAAGCGTTTCTTGGTGCGGTGGACAATGCACAGGGGTCGATTCAGGTAGATTCGACGTCCAGCGTGCTGGTTAGCCTGACAGTGGCTAATATCCATGAGGTCCATGCAGCGCTTGAGGGTGCTGAAGGTGTGGACGGCCTTTCGCCCATTAAGCAGGTCAAGGAAATGGCACTTGAGTCGTTCTTCTTTACCGGACCTGAGGGTTACCATTTTGAAGTAGAGCAGTTTACTTCCGGCGAACTGCAGAAATTGTTTTGATAATGAGGGAGGAACCGTCATGTATGAAGAAAAACTGAAAGAGCTGGGGCTTGAAGTTCCGCAGATGGCAGCCCCCGTGGCAAACTATGTGCCCTGCGTAGTGGAAAATGGTTGGCTTTATATTTCAGGCCAACTTCCCATGGTGAACGGCCAACTCGCAGCGGCCGGCAAACTTGGCGACGGCCTTGATGTTGAGCAGGGTTACGAGGCGGCGAAGGTTTGCGCACTCAACTGCCTTGGCGCAATCAAACAGGTTCTCGGCTCTCTTGACCGTGTGGAGCGCATTGTGAAGATCAGTGGCTTTGTGAACAGCGCCCCTGACTTTACCGCCCAGCCTAAGGTTGTCAACGGTGCATCCGATCTGCTCGGCCAGGTGTTTGGTGAGACCGGTGTTCATGCCCGCAGTGCGGTTGGTGTGGCCTCTCTTCCGCTCGGCGCCTGTTGCGAGGTGGAACTCATTGCAAAGATCAAGGACTGAGATGGACAGCCCCATCGGCGTTTTGAAGTTTGCTAGCGCGGGCGACCGACTGGTTGGCGATCCCGGCATGGAGGGAACTTTCACATTTCCCGTGTGCTATGGGACGGTTCCGGGAAGCTACCGGGATCTGATCGAAGGTTCGCAGGAGGCGTGCACAAACCTGTGCGCAGCTGCAAAAGCATTGGAACGGCAGGGAGCGTGGGCTCTCGCCGGTGATTGCGGACTGATGGCCCTGTATCAGAAGGAGATAGCAGACAGCGTCCGTGTTCCTGTGGTGTCTTCTAGTCTGGTTCTTCTTCCGATGATACAGCAGATGTTGGGGGAGACGCTAAAGGTGGGCGTTCTGACAGGACATTCCCTCTTACTGCAAAAGAAGCACTTGGAAGCAGTTGGAGCTGATATTGAAAAATTGGTGATCCAAGGAATGGAAACACAGCCGCACTTTTGCAGAGTCGTCATTGAGGGGGAGGATAAGCAGGACTACAACAAAATGCTGCACGATGTTCTGGACGCGGTGGAGCAGATGCTGCATCGATGCGACGTCATTGGGGCAATATTGCTTGAGTGCAGCAATCTGACGACCTTTGCAAGGGAGGTTGCTGAACACTTTGATATGCCCGTGTTCGATGTGAACATGGCGATTCGGATGCTTTATCGATCCCGAAGAAGCGATCGCTATCGGGCAGAAAATATACCAAAAATATAAAATCAGGAGGTTTAAAAATGAATTTTTATGAGGTTGAGACTTGGCGGCCACGCCTGAGCTGTCCTGCGGAGGAGTATGAAAAGGCAATTGAGAATTGGTTCACCTATGTCACGGAAAAGAAGGAGCTGTTCCCCGGCCTGATTAGCGCGAAGTATTTCAACAAGTGTGACCGTGAGGCCAATCCCGACGGCTACTACATGATGATCCTTGAATATGAGTCTCCCGAGGCCTGCAAGGCGCTTCACGCTCGTATTCGGGACAGTCTGGAGAAGAACGACGGTGTGTACGCTGAGTACGCGGCGAAGGATCCGCACAGTTGCTTTGATATCGACCACATGAACATGCGCTATATGCAGCCGTTAGTTACGGATCTCTGGTTCGACTACAACGATGAGAAGCGCAAGATTGAAAAGGCCAACGGCGTCAATCTGCAGCGCTTCCTTGAGTACGAAACATGGCGTGTGGCCGATGATGTTGTCTGGACCGACTATGAAAACATGATCGAGACTTGGTTCAAGTATGTCGTCGAGAAGAAGAAGGAACTGTTTGAGGAGTGGGCAAGCGCCGGCTATTATCGCCAGTGCGATGCTGACGGCAATCCCAATGGCATCTATGTGATGCTCTTCGAGTATGACTGCGTAGAGGGTCATCACGCTTACAAGAACCGCAAGCTGCACAGCTATGCGCTCAACGATGGGGACTATGCCACCTACGCATCCAACGACCCGTATCAGTTTTTCAATCTCGACTATGTAAATATAGACTGCCTACAAGAGCTTAAGCCGAATCTTTGGTTCGACTTTAATAAGTAACAATCGACAAAAACAATCCAACCATAGAAAGAGAGGAGAAAAAATGAAAGTGAAAAGATTGGTTTCTCTCGCCCTTGCGCTTGCTGTTGTTCTCTCCACCCTGTGCGGTTGCGGCAAACAGGAACAGCCTGATGTGAACGATCCCAATGAAGGCAACAAAACAAAGGACACTCTTATTATCGGTCACTGGAGCGATCCGCCTAGCCTTGACCCCAACAACGCACTGAACGACTGCTCGATGCGTGTTACTACCAATGTCTTTGATACTCTGGTTCGTATGGATGCGCACTTTACGCCCCAACCCTGCATCGCGGAGTCTTGGGAGATTTCCGACAACCAGATGGAGTACACTTTCAAAATCCGCAACGATGTGAAGTTCCACAACGGAGATCTACTGACGGTTGACGATGTTGTGTTCAGCATTGACCGCGGCATCAACTCCCCAAAGGCGTCCCCCAGTTTCTCCCATGTAAAGAGCGTGGAGAAGGTGGATGACAGCCATGTGAAGATCATTCTGAACGCTCCCTATAACCAGATCCTCGCCTGTCTGGCGCTGCCGTTTGGCCCCATCATGAGCAAGTCTTATGTTGAGACCGTTGGCGATGAGCAGTTTGCCAGAGAGCCGATGGGAACCGGCCCCTACAAGTTTGTCAACTGGGTGAGAGGCGAAAAGGTGGTTCTTGAGGCGAATGAGGATTACTTCCTTGGTGCACCTGCCATCAAGCATGTCGAGTGGGTTACGATTGCAGACACGAGTGCAGCTCTGCTGAACCTTGAGAGCTCCGATATCGACGCCTACTGCGATATCCAAACCTCTGACTATGTACTGGCCAACGCCAACGATAACATCAAGATTGTTGAGGGCGATGCGTTGGGCTATGAGTTTATCGAGTTCAACACTGCGAAGGCTCCCTTTGACAATGTGAAGGTTCGTCAGGCGATCGCTTATGCGGTCGATAAGGACGCAATGCTTCTCGGCGTGAACGACAACATCGGTACGAAGATTGATTCCGTCGTCCTCGAAGACGCTCTGGGCTATACCGACAAGATCGCAACCTACGAGTACAATTTAGAAAAGGCGAAGGCTCTGTTGGCGGAGGCTGGTTATCCCGACGGTTTCACTTGCGACATCCACACGCCGAGCGCACTGTATGCTAAGTATGCGCAGGTGCTTCAGGAATCCCTTAGACAGATCGGCGTTACGGCAAACATCAAGCAGGAAGAACTTTCTGCGTACAAGGCCTCTACTATCGGTGGCAAGTTTGACATCGCAATCAACGGCTGCAGTTTTACCTTCATGGATGTATACGAGTCCTGCGGCGATGTGATCTACGGGCCCAAGATCGGCGAGACAAATTCCACCTTCTACAATGATCCCGATGTGAATGCGTGGTTTGCTGAAGCTCTCGAAACAGGTGATCAGGAGAAACTGGCTTCCCTGTATGAGAAGGTTCTCATCAAGATTAGCGAAGACCTTCCCATCATTCCGTTTATCTGGCGTGTCAGAAATATCACCTGTGCGAAGGATCTAAATATCCCCTATGTGGATCCCTATGGGTTCCACTACCTGCGTGACTGGAGTTGGAACAGCTGATTTTCTAGCATAGAACCTTGTAATTAAAAAAGTAAACTAAGATAACCCGAATATTGGAAAGGCGGTTGTCAGTATTCGTCTGTCTTCCAGTATTCGGGCTTCTTAGCAAAATGTCGTATTGGCAGAACGCTCCCGAGATGAGATACTATGGACTGTGGGAGGTCGTTTTCGATAGGGGTGAATGAATGTACAAATATGTAATTAAGCGATTGCTGCTGATGATTCCGGTCTTACTTGGAATCAGCTTTGCAGTATTTTTCCTGATGAACTTAACGCCAGGAACGCCTGCGGACATTATCATGGGCGAGCTTGCCACGCCTGAGGCGAAAGAAGCGATGAATGAATCCCTTGGTTGGAACCAACCGTTTTTGAAGCGGTATCTGGACTATATCGTGGGCGTGTTTCAGGGGGATTTTGGGAACTCCTATGTGTCTGGCCTGTCGGTTATGAAAGAGCTGTTCACAAGATTTCCCACCACATTTAGATTGGCGCTGTACAGCATGATCCTAGCAGCGGTGGTCGGTATTCCTGTGGGTGTTGCCTGCGCTGTGAAGCAGTACTCCCTGATGGATAGCTTCAGTACAGTTTTTGCGCTAGTATTTGTGTCGATCCCATCCTTCTGGTTGGGACTCCTGATGATTATTTTGTTTTCCGTTAAACTCCATTGGTTGCCGGCATATGGATCGGAAAGCTTTGTACAATTTATTATGCCGGCAATAACCTGTTCGGCCGCTACACTTGCAACGCTGATTCGAATGACGCGCTCAACGATGCTTGAGGTGATTCGGCAGGATTATATTCGCACAGCGTATGCAAAGGGAGCGAGCAAGGGTCGCGTGATCGTAAAGCACGCCCTTCAAAACGCAATGATTCCGATCATAACAATCGTTGGTGTTAATTTCGGCTATATGCTTGGCGGTGCTGTGATCACGGAAAATGTGTTTGGCATGTCCGGTATCGGAAACCTGTTGCTCAACTCTATTCGTAGCAAAGATATTCCGATGGTTATGGGCGGTGTGCTGATTATTTCAGTCATGTTCAGCGTCATTAACCTTTTGTTGGATATCATTTACGCGTTTATCGATCCGCGAGTCAAAGCGCAGTACAAAAAAGGAGGCACCTAAGTATGAGCCGGACTAAAACAGTCGGAAGACAGGAGATCAATGCCGAAAAGAAACGGTCTCAGCTGTTGGAGATATGGCGGCGGTTGAAGAAGAACAAGGTCGCAGTTGTCGGCTTGGTCATACTCGGTGTGTTGCTCTGCGTGGCGATTTTTGCTGATGTGATTGTCGATTACGACCTTGGCATCAGACAGAACATGGCAATCAAGCTGCAAAAGCCATCGGCGGAGCATTGGCTTGGTACAGACGCTTATGGCAGAGATTTGTTTGCCAGAATTGTCCACGGCAGCAGAATTTCGCTGAGCATTGGTTTTATTGCAGTTCTCGTTTCCCTGCTGATCGGCGGAGCCATTGGCTCAATCGCCGGTTACTATGGAGGCAAGGCGGATATTGTTATCATGCGTTTTGTGGATATTCTGATGGCGATCCCGTCCACGCTGATGTGCATCTGCGTGGTCACGGTGCTTGGCCCCGGCATGGTAAATCTTATGATTGCAGTGACGATAAGTTTTGTTGCCACTTTCTGCGTGATCATCCGCTCGTCGATTCTGACGATCAAAAATGCGGACTATATCGAGGCTGCACGGGCAATCGGCGTCAGCACTTTCCGCATTATTGTCCGCCACATCATCCCCAATACGATGGGACCGATTATGGTTCAGGCAACGCTCAGCATCGGTAGCGTTATCCTTTGCGCGGCAGGACTCAGCTTCGTCGGCCTTGGTGTTATGCCGCCTACTCCTGAGTGGGGAGCAATCCTTACCGAAGGAAAGGAAGTCATCCGTACGGCGCCGCATATCGTTGTGTTCCCCGGTGTTGCGATCATGTTGGCTGTAATGTCCCTGAATTTCTTGGGTGACGGTCTCCGCGATGCACTTGATCCGCGTCTGAAGCAGTAAGGAAGGAGAGCGGAGATGAACGAAGTAAAGAATATTCTGGAGGTCAAGGATCTGGAGGTCGTATACGAAACGGATCTGGAGATCGTACATGCTGTGAACGGAATCAGCTTTTTGGTAAAGGAAGGCGAGACCGTGGGGTTGGTCGGCGAGACTGGCGCCGGGAAATCCACCACCGCTTTGAGTATCCTGCGTCTGTTGGCAGAGAACACGGGAAAGATTCGCAACGGATCGATCTGCTTCGACGGAGAAGACATTATGGAGATGGACACCCTTGCGCTGCAGAAGATGCGCGGCAAGGACATTTCTATGATCTTTCAGGATCCTATGACAAGCTTGAATCCCGTGCTGACTGTCGGCGCGCAAATCGGCGAGGTGCTGAAGCTGCACAACTCCAAGCTGTCGTCGCATGAGATTGAGGAATATGTGGACAAGATGTTACGCCTAGTCGGTATCCCGACCGAACGCAAGAGCGAGTATCCACACCAGTTCTCCGGAGGCATGAAGCAGCGAGTAGTGATTGCCATTGCACTGGCCTGTGAGCCGAGATTGCTGATCGCGGACGAGCCGACCACGGCTCTGGATGTCACCATTCAGGCACAGGTTCTTGATATGATGGAAAACCTGAAAAAGCAGCTGAATACATCAATGATTCTGATTACGCATGACATGGGTATCGTTGCCGAGACATGCGATCAAGTGCTTATCATGTATGCTGGAGAAATCATTGAGCGGGGATCTGTGTACGATATTTTTAACAGCGAGGTGCACCATCCCTACACGGAGGGACTCTTTGGCTCAATCCCCCGTCTGGATGACGAAACAGATCGTCTTAAGCCGATCAAGGGCTTGATGCCGGATCCTACGAACCTGCCGGAGGGGTGTAGCTTCTCGCCGCGCTGTCCCAAGTGCATGGAGATTTGCAAGAAAGAAAAGCCCTCTGTGTTTTGCGATGGCGAGCACGAGATCTGCTGCCACCTCTTTGCGGAAAGAAAGCAAGATAAAGAGGCGTTGGGCGAGGAGGAATAAGCATGGTAGATAATAGCATCTTGATTGAAACACGCAACCTAAAAAAGTACTTCAAAACGGGCCGGGGAGAGCTCCATGCGGTAGATGATGTCAACATGAAGATCGTCCGCGGAACGACCCTTGGCGTTGTAGGTGAGTCTGGTTGCGGAAAGTCCACGTTGGGAAGAGTTGTGCTTGGACTGATCGAGGCGACCAGTGGTGAGATCTACTATGAAGGGGAGAATATTACCAACTGTGGAAAGAGAAGAATGAAAGAGCTTCGCAAGGAGATGCAGATCATTTTCCAAGATCCGTACGCGTCGCTGAACCCTAGAATGTCTGTCAGCGAGATCATTGCGGAGCCTCTGATCGTAAACGGTATTCTCTCGCACAGGACGGATATTGAAAAACGGGTCGGAGAATTGATGGACACCGTCGGCATTGCGCGCAGACTTGCCTATGCATATCCGCATGAGTTGGACGGCGGAAGACGCCAACGCGTCGGCATCGCACGCGCGCTATCGGTAAAACCCAAATTTATCGTCTGTGACGAGCCGGTATCATCTCTGGATGTTTCCATTCAGGCGCAGGTTCTGAATCTGATGATGGACTTTCAGGATGAGTTTGGCCTGACCTATATGTTTATAACGCACGACCTGTCGGTTGTAAAGCATATCAGCGACGAGATCATGGTCATGTATCTGGGGCAGTGTGTAGAAAGAGCGTCGAGCAAAGAGCTTTTTGCAAACCCGATGCATCCGTATACAAAGGCACTTTTGAGTGCTGTGCCGATTCCGAGCCTTGCAAAGCGTGGGAAGCCGAGAGATATTCTTTCCGGTGAGGTCGTGAGCCCGATTGATCCGGCGCCTGGATGCCGCTTCGCGGCGCGTTGCAAGTATGCGACGGAGAAATGCAAGGACCCCGTCCAGTTCCAACAGGTTTCCGAAGGACACTTCCTTGCCTGCAAACGCTTTGAAGAATAAAGAACAGGAGAGTATTATGAAGACCAATCGTGATAAGCTTGTAAAAATATCCGTGCAGGGCGGGATTCATCATCCGCTTGGCGGAACGGCACGCATCACGGCGGAAGGCAAAGTTGTCGCGCTTCCGGCGATCGGCGGCATCACTTATAATGTAAAAGTCGGCGATGCGATTTTCGGCCTGGTGGGAGATCATATTGAGCCTTGTGTGTCCATTAAGAACAGCGAGCCGGGAGAAAGCGATGCGCTGAATGTTTTCTCTTGCATCGGAAACCGCGCGCGCGTTGTTTCTGGAAAGGCTGAGGGGGCTGTCGGCTATGTGACTGGTATTCATGGCGGCTGCGAGCATGTCATCATCCATTTCCCCGAGGAGACACTGGAAAAGCTGAAGGTCAACGACGAGATCCTTGTGGAAGCGTACGGTCAGGGTCTGAAGATCGAGGAGTGTCCGGAAATCACGGTGCAGAGCCTGGATCCCGACCTGTTGGAGAGCATGAACATCGAAGTCAATGAGCAGGGCGAGATGACGCTTCCGGTGGCGGCGGTGATCCCCTCCTATCTGATGGGCTCCGGACTTGGAGCGGGACATTCCTACTCTGGCGACTACGACCTGATGACGGCGGATTCAGAGGCGGTGAAAGAGAACGGACTGCAGAATTTGAGATTCGGCGATATCGTGCTGATCGAAGACAGTGACAACACCTTTGGCCGCGGCTATCTGAAGGGATCACGCACGGTTGGTATCGTGATCCACGGCGATTGTATCGCCCACGGCCATGGACCGGGGATTACGACGGTTCTCGTGACGAAGAAGCCCATCATTCACGGTGTGTTGGACAGTAAGGCGAACATCGCGGACTTCATTTTTAGCCGCAGCTACTAATAGTGCGCCGAGAACCGAGATAGTACAAGTAAGGAGTATACAGAGCGCCCGCGAAACGAGAGGCTCAGATGATGCAATGGCACGAACGAAAAGCGTCCGAAAGACATTGTGCCATCTGAGCCTCCTGATTGCTTGCAGGAAAGTGTAACGGTTAGCATGGATACGCATCGCGCTCTCTGTGAAGAAACATGAATAAGAGCTTATATCGAAAGTTTGCAGAGGTGCTGGTGATGGTTGCGGCCAGCCTTCAGCAGGGGGAAACAGTTATTATTGAGGCGGAACCGGAACATCAGGAGTTGGTAAGAGAGCTTACCAGGGTCAGCTATCAAAACGGAGCCCGTTATGTCAAGACGGAATATATCGATGAGCTGACAGATGAAATCCGTGCGGAGGCATCCAAGAAAGAACTGTTGGACTATTATCCCCAATGGCTATACGATTACAGAAAGGCCTATGGGAGAGATAAAATCTGTGTGATTTCTCTGCGCACTCCGCGCCTGCGGCTCGACAGACAGGCAGGCGAAGAGCTGCTCAGGGTGCAGAAGACGGCGCGGGAGTGCAGAGCGGGGTTCGACGACAGTGCTTCCGACGGCAGCGTCAGCATTGTAAAAACTGTTGTGCCTGACGAAGAGTGGGCGCGGATTGTCTATCCGGAGCTTCCTCCAGAGGAGGCATTGAAAAGCCTTTGGGAGGTCTACGCAAAGATATGTAGGTTGGATCAGCCAGACCCTGTGATGGCGTGGAGAAAACACCAGCAGATGCTTTGCAAAAGAAAAACGCAGTTGGCTGAACTGGGGATTCGCACGCTTTATCTGAAAGGACCCGGAACGGATCTGAGCGTAAAGCTGATTGAGGGCGGCGGATGGATTGGCGGCTGTGCGGAGAACACGCGGACGGGCGAGTTATATGTCCCGAACATTCCCACGGAAGAGATCTTTTCGGTACCGGACAAGCGGAACATCAACGGGGTCGTGTCCTCTACCCTGCCGCTTAATTACAAGGGAGCACTGATAGAAGGGATACGCTTGGAGGTGCGCGACGGCGAAGTGGTTGGATTCTCAGCTGAAAGCGGAGAGGATACACTTGCATCAATCATCCATACGGATGAAGGCTCCAGACGCTTCGGCGAGATATCACTTGTGCCCGTACAGTCACCTATCTATCAGTCGGGTAGGATTTTTTACGACACGCTGCTAGATGAAAACGCCGTTTGCCACATGGCACTCGGGCGGGGAACGCCGGGGGTGCTGCCGGGCGGATACGAGCTTGCGCGCAGTGAGCTCGATGCGTTGGGGGTTAACAGTAGCGCGATCCATGTCGACTTTATGATCGGGTCAAAGCACTTTGATGTAGAGGCGGACACGAGAGCTGGCAAGCGCATAACCATCATGAAAAACGGCAGTTGGGCAATTTGACTTAGCGATGAAGATGCAATAAAGAAATGCATGAAAACGGAGGGGAGCGAGCGTGAAAAGACTGGGTGCGGTTGACTTGACGAACGGCAAAGTTATGCTTTCCATCTTGAGGTTCTCTTGGCCTATCTTTGTCGGAAATGCATTTCAGCAGCTTTATAATGTAGTGGATACAGCTGTTCTGGGGAGGTACGCGGACTATTGTGCGATGGCATCGGTGGGACTCTGCTTTCCAATCATTGTGTCAGTTATAGCACTCTTTTGCGGAATTGGGACAGGAACTAGCGTGATTGTGTCACGATATCGGGGTGCAGGCGAGAACAATTCGATAAAGGAAACCATCCTTTCAGCATGGGGGATCGTGTTGGTCGGGTCTATTCCTCTTGCCCTGCTTGGCGTGTGGAATGCTGAGGCCTTGCTGCAGCTTGCCGGGGTGCATGAGGCCCTGATCGGCGATGCTGCCTCCTATCTTCGTATTTACTTCTCGGCCTCCATTGCGGTGCTTGGATATGGCATCAACGACGGTATTTTAAGAGGACTGGGCGACAGCAGGGCTTCGCTGCTTTTCCTGTCGCTCTCTTGCCTGATAAATGTGGGGTTGGATATCCTGCTTGTTGCAGGAATGCAGTTTGGTGTGGCCGGCGTAGCGATAGCCACTGTACTTGCAGAGCTCGCGGCGTGTATTTTGAGCACGGGATACATATTCAGAAACTATATCGGGAAAGCGCAGAGCAGCAGGGCACGTTGGCATACCGTGAAAAATATTTGCGCGATAGGTCTTCCGCTCGGCCTGAAGCAAATGCTTTTTGCAGCCGGAGTCATCATGGTTCAAATGGTAATCAATCGCTGCGAACCATCTTTCATTGCGGGCTTTAACGCGGCAAGCAAGATCGATATGTTCGCCGCGCTGCCCATCCAGAGCTTCTCCGTTGCGATGATGACCTTTATTGGACAGAACATTGGGGCGCGAAAGGAGGATCGGATCTACATAGGCATTAAAGAGGCTCTGAAGCTGTCGCTTATGGTGGATGTGGTGTTGGTCGTGCTGATCATGACCTTTGCGCCGCAGCTGCTGAGGTTGTTTAATTCCGATCCATCGGTGATTGCCGGCGGTCTGGCATATCTTTACCGCATCATGCCATTCTATGTCATTTATACAGTCACATCTCTGATCCAATCTGTTCTGAATGGATTGGGAAATGTCTTTGTGTCGACCCTGATTATGTCTGGTGCGCAATGGTTGGGCAGAGTTCCGGCGGCATGGCTGCTTTACAAGCTGTGTAGCCCGGAAAACATCTATTTTTGCTATGGTATCGGTTGGATTATTGAACTGAGTTGCTTAGTTGCGTACATAGTGATAGGACTTTATGGAAAGCGATTGAAGAGCAAGTTGGGGGAGGCGAAGCGTTAACCCGGGGTGGAGAAAAAAGCCGGGCTGGTAACGCAGTTACACAGCTCGGGAAACTCGAAAACGATATTGCTGTTGAACGGAGGCGATGACTCTGCCTAAGATGATTGTTGCAATCTACTGATTTGCGATATTTCTTGTTGTAAAGCGAGGGTGAGGTTGTATTCGTACTTTTTGTTTACAGAGGTGCGATTTTGGAACGAAAAGCATGACGACGATGGCTTCAATTTGCTGCTTCCTTTTTCACAAAAACCGTGGTGTACTGCCTACGAGGTGGTGCGCCGGTTTGGTGCGGAATATAAAGTCGGTGAGAATTCAACCCAGTGAGGTCTAGCAAGCTGCCGGTATTGAGCACTTGGAGCATCAAAGACAAACAATGACGCTTAAGCATAGGACAGAGAGCAGGAACGCCGCAATACGAAAGTGTGAAGCGATGGAGCTCCGTTATAGTTTTTGATTGCGTGGGATGGTCGAGTCACCTCTGCGGTCATCAACAAGGAGCAGGCGATAAGGCGAGTCTGCGAACACACGCCGGAGTCTGAGAGCACGGCATACCTGACATCGTTATATTTTGCATACTCGGGAGGGCTGGGTGGCTCTACTGGAAAAGTAGTGGGGAGTATCGGCCAACGCAATGGTGAGTACGAACGAAAGCTGCTGAGGAGTCGGATTCGCTCATAGTACCAAAGAAGGTAGTAATGACACTGGAGGGAAGGAGCGGACAATAGGAACGCCTTTGCTGATGAAACATCAGGCACAGGAGACCAGAAAAAATGATGGAAAAAGAGAAAGCAGAGATAGTGGGGATAGTAGAAAAATATGGTAGAGTTCAGTCAATTGAATGAAGCCCGCTTTTCGAACATTTTTATCGAAAAGCGGGCTTCTACATGCCCGCAAAGCCTTGAGAAATCAAGGCTTTTTTCTTATGCCCTTCTTGTGAGTGAATGCGAAAACTTTCAAAACATGAAACGAATATTTTTACGCAAAGTCGTTATTTGAACACAGTTTTACGATAAACTCGCCCAGTACGCCTCCTCAAAAGCCTGTGGGGTCTTGTATTTCAAGGTCCGATGGGGACGCAGCTCATTATAGAATTGGACATATTGCGCCACGCTTTTGCGGTAGCTTTGCTCCGAGGTGTACTCCCTGCGGTACGCCTCCTCTTTTTTGAAGGAAGCAAAAAACGCTTCGGCGACCGCATTGTCATGGGGCCGTGCTGTAGCGGAAAAGGACTGTTTCGCACCGCATTTTTGCAGCAGTTCCGTAAGCGTGGCTGAGGTATACTGTGCGCCGCGATCGCTGTGAAAGGTCAGCCCAATGGGATTGCCTCGTGCTTGATAGGCGTCCCGGAAGGTGCTTGTGACCAGATGAGTGCTTGCGTTGCGGGACACCCGATAGCCGATGACCCTGCGGGAGAAAAGGTCGAGGATCATACAAAAGTAGAGCCAGTAGTCGTTGATTTTGAAGTATGTAATATCGCTGACCCAGATTTGGTTGGGACGCTCCGCAGTGAACTGCTGCTCCAGTAGATTCTGTTTTTTGTACTGCTGACGCTTCTTGAATTGCTTTTTTGCGTCTGGGCGGATGCTGTGCAGATCAAGCTCTTGCATGATCGCCGCGATGCGTTTGGTGCTGACCCGGATGCCGCTTTCGGTCAGAGCGATGCGAATTTTTTCGGCGCCGAATCGCTGGGCACTGTCATCAAAGACCTGCTGTACCAGCCGCATAAGCCGCGCCTGCTCTTGATCGCGCTTGCTGCGGTCGGCTCGGCGGAAGATGTGGTTGTAGAAGGTTCCGCGGGCAACATCCAACGCTTCACAGAGCTCGTAGACACTATACGGGTTGTCTGACTTTTGGTAGAGGCTTTCCAAGAAGACCAGCTTTTTCTGCAAGGGCACATTTGATATGTACCCAGTGAGCCGAATGATCTCCAGTTCATGCTCCAACTTTTCCAGCCGCCTTGAAAGGGTGTCGAACTCTTTTGGCGTGTAGGTACGATTTGCTGTTTTGATGGAGCAGTATTCTCTTCTCCAGTCGTAGAGTGTGCTTTGCGCGATATGCAATTCCTGACTGAGCGATTGAATGGATTCTCCCTTTTGGTAACGCTTGATAATCTTGGTCTTGAATTCAGCGGGATATTCTTTTGGCATAGTCTCATCTCCTTTTAAGCAATAAGACTATTGTAAGCAGTTGCCCGCCAGAAAGGAAGCCTCGCATATGCTCCAATTGTTATTCGACGAAGAATCAAGAGATTCTTCTTGCGGAAGACGGGAAATCTATTCTGATACGGCATGACAAATTAGACAAAAGCTGTGTATAACTTATGTTATACACAGCTTTTGCTCTTTTAATAGAGAAAACACACAAATTTAGCCTGCAAACTGTTCAAAATAACGGCACGGGAGAAAATAAAATAATCTATATTCCTATGTTTTATCTCTTGAATGGGGTAACACATGGGAATTT
>OGRA01002091.1_pt1 | contig 17483 bp, 15 predicted proteins | sample 1553351 | NCBI WGS metagenome assembly OGRA01 (sample SAMEA2580056, study PRJEB22360) | human gut metagenome | biome: human gut; feature: human-associated habitat; material: faeces | place: Denmark | collected 2008/2010
GAAAATGTGAGAAAAAGCGAGTTAACAAGAGAAAAACAAAGATTATTATGGGAGGCATACAGAATTATGATAGCTGATAAAATTAAAAATGCTCGTACTATTCTTTATTACATAAAGAAAAACTTAGGCATTGATGTAAAAAAGTTACATATAATTGTTGAGGCTGCCTAGAAACCTTACATCAGTATGGAAGAGGGGAGATTACTATATTCTCTTGGAAGACATTCGTTTGAAAAAATTGCAAAGGATTCTGGTGCAAGACGCGAAGCGGGTGGAAGGGTTCTTGTGAATGTGCTTAATAAATATGTTTGGTTGATGAAAAAAAGAGGGAGAACCACAGAAGGGTTCTCTTTCTTTGTGAAAATACATTATGAATCAAATGAATGGTTTTATCATTTCTTTTATTTGCATTACGGTTTTATTTCGTAATTGAGTTTCTGATTCGGATTTTGCTGGGTAGAAGTAGAGTAAATCAATGAGCGTTTTTAAAAGTAATTCATCGGTTATAACTAAATCCTCATTCCCTTCTGTTTCTGTTGCAATTAATTCCATTTTAAAAAGAGTTTTGTTGTATACATAATCTTTAAATATTTGAGAGTAATTAGATGTCAAATATCTTGTAAGTGCACTTAAGCTGCGTGCAGGATTCTGCAGGTTGCATTTGGATGTAAGGGTTACGCATATTTTTTCTTTTTCTATTTTGGTTATTGATATACACTTGTTGTCACGTGTAAATGCTAAACCACTAGTAATATAGTTGCATGCTTCATATAAAAGATTTTCATACGATAAGTAGTCGAGATTAATAAATTTTTTTGCGGGTGTTAATTCTAAATGGTAGATATACATTTTAAGCTCCTTAAGCAATTTTAAATTCACTTATAAGTATCATAAAGTGAATGACTTGAAATAATAATTTTCATTTATTTGATTATAATACAAATAATAGTAAAAAACAAGCAAATATTTATTGACACAATACAAATATTAATGTATTATTTGTATTAAGCAAATATTTACTAGGTTTTATTATAAAAAAATAAGAGAGGAGGAAATTAAAGTGGATAATATTGAATTATATTTATATCGAGCTTTGCAGGATAAGGATATTACAATAGCAAATAGCTTAAGCATTGATCTTTTATCGGAAGCAATGAGCAGGGTAATTGCAACATCTGGCCTAAATAAGACACCTTACTTTGTGTGCTACACGGAGGATCCACGGATTGCGATAAAATACTCTAAAAAGGAAGGGTACTCAGGCGAGATTGCGAGAATTAAGGTTCGGTTATATGATGATGGCACCATAGCACTTGTGGGAGACGAAAATGCAGAAGTTTACCGGACATGGCATATGCAAGACTGGTTGTACCTAATGAAGAAGAGTGGCTGGCCGCAATCAGCTGTGAATGTTAATTATACAACTTCGAATAAGCGCTTAGAAGACATTATAACCTATCAAGGTCGGAAGGCGCCTCGTGCATATGCTCATTCTGATCGAGGCTTTATTGTTCATGCTACATCCATTAACTATGAAATACTAACATCTGAAAAGGTTAATGAGTTGTCCAAAATTAAAGTTTATAGGCTAAAATCATATGGATTTCTAAAATACGACTTTACAGATAATATTTCACAAATGAATATTAATGATTTAATTGCAACATTTGAGAAAAAGAATGATGGGAAGGCACATACACGGATAATGCTTGAGCAGCTGAAAGAATTAGTTGTTTGATTGGAGGGAATTAATTAATGATACTACCCATGAATGACCTACTCTGTTTCTTGTAAGCTAAAAATAGCTGTGTTATATTTACAATGGGCAAAGCGAACGGGAAAACAAAAACAACCCGAACGAGTTGCCATTTTTCTTTTGCAAAAGTCAATAATGAATTATGAGCGTCAGCTCGGATCTAACGATAGAATGAAAAAAGAATTATGGTTTAAAAAAATATGTTATAAAGGACATATAAATGACTGGAAAAGTTTGTTATAGTATGAATAAATCCAAAAGACCTAGATGTAAGAAACCGCAGGAAACAGTCAGTGAATAACACAAAACAAATAACGAAAATTTGTGAAAATGAGGAGGAAGCAAACTGTGAAAATTGTAACAGCAATCGATTCATTTAAAGGAAGTATGACTTCGATGGAAGCAGGACTTGCAGTAACAGAAGGAATACACAGAGTAGATTCAGATGTGGATGTGCAGATCAGACCGCTGGCAGACGGAGGCGAAGGAACGGTAGACGCGCTTGTTGCCGGAATGAATGGCATGAAACAGGAGATTCAGGTGACGGGACCACTTGGAACACCGGTAGTCTGTGAATATGGAATCATTGAAAGCAGCAAGACGGCAGTAATTGAGATGGCAGGAGCAGCGGGAATTACACTGGTGCCGGATGAAAAGAAGAATCCACTTTACACAACGACTTACGGTGTCGGGGAAGTAATCAAAGATGCGATTGGAAAAGGCTGTAGAAGATTTATCATCGGAATCGGAGGCAGTGCAACGAATGACGGAGGTATCGGGATGCTGCAGGCACTTGGATTCGGATTCATGAACAAGAATGGACAGCCGGTACCATTTGGTGCAAGAGGTCTGGAAGAACTGGAGACGATCACGGATACCTATGTGATACCAGAACTGAAAGAATGTGAGTTCCGGATTGCGTGTGATGTAACAAATACGCTGTGTGGAGAGCAGGGAGCAAGTGCTGTTTACGGACCACAGAAAGGAGCAACGCCATCTATGATCATGCAGATGGACAAATGGCTGGCATATTATGCGGCACTGGCAAAAGAAAAATTTCCGAAAGCAAATGCAAAAAAGGCCGGAACCGGAGCTGCCGGAGGACTGGGATTCGCATTTTTAACATTTACCAATGCAGTGCTGGAATCCGGGATCAAGATCGTACTGGAGGAGACACAGCTGGAAGAATATATCAAAGATGCGGATCTGGTAGTTACGGGAGAAGGAAGACTGGACAGACAGACGGCGATGGGAAAAGCACCGATCGGAGTAGCAAAGCTGGCTAAAAAATACGGAAAGACAGTGATCGCATTTGCAGGATCGGTAGAACGGGATGCAAGAGAATGTAACGAGCATGGAATTGACGCATTCTTCCCGGTTTTACGAAGCATTACCACGCTGGAAGAAGCCATGAAGAATGAAAATGCGAAGAGAAACCTGGCGGATACTGCGGAACAAGTATACCGTTTATGGAGATAAGGCAGAACAGGTAAAAAATGAAAAGAAATAAAGTCTGATACTTGGCGCACTCATTGGTCTTGCAGTTGCGATCATGATGTATGTGATTTAGAAAGTAGATGGAAAATGATAATATTGCAATTAGCTACATGCAGTAGAGCAAGGTTAGGGGTTTCTTTTTTCTGCCCTACATGTGGCGTGAAATATTCTCAGGAACGCTCTGCCAGTATGTCTTTTAAACTTGTCAACTGTATCCATTCTTAATGTAATGGCAGTGTGCGATGCATATATGCCTGAGGATTCAGAATGGAGCAAAGAATTCAAGATGTTGTATCAGAATGTAGTAAATGTGGTGAATACAAGTCTTAATCTCGTAAACAAAGTTTGCGAGGTTAAGGAGAACATAGGATGTGCAATAGTTTATTTCTATCCGGTCAGTGAAATGTTTGTTCACGATAACCCAAAGGAGTAATATTAAAATGCTTCTTAAATGTATTTTGAAAATGGGATTGACTTGAGAAACATAAATAACTGCTGATCTCAGAGAGGGGTTTATCAGTATATTTTAGTAGAGATTTTGCTTCTCTTAGTCGACAACTCATTATATATTCACTGATACCTGTGCCTAGTTCATCCCTAAATTTTTTAAAAAGGTATGCCCTGCTTTTTTTAGAATAGCTTACAACGTCAGGAATACCAATAGGCTCGTTGATGTGAAGTGAAATATATTGCATGCATGAAAAGATTTCCTGAGATACTCCATCAGGTAATTTTTGCTGTGCTACCCTTTGCGCAAAATCTAATGGCATGTTGTATTGCAGTTTCTTGACTGCTTCCTCGGTCTGTAATTTTTCACATTCTTGTATATATGTATCAATAAGCTGATAAGTTTGCTCAATGTCCATTCCACCCGGAATGGCGGCATACTTGCCAATCATGGTTGTTAATCCTATGAACAAGTTTTTTGCTTGCCTGAGAGGTGTTTCAGCAAGCTTGCCTTCTCGGTTATTTCCTGTCTGGGCGGCTGTCATCAGGAATGTGTTAAGTCTGTCAGCATCTCCACTCTTTATTAATTCAAGCATTCTTTGCTCAAAAAAATAGGTGCCATGAAGAATACCTTCTTCTCTTGACTGATAAAGATTAGAAGAATGTTGTTGACCTACTAAGGTCTGATATTCCGTATCTGAAAACCCGAACGCTTCCTCGAGATTTAAGCATACACCAGTCAGAGTGAAGTAAAGGTATAACAAAAGATTTAAAAACTGATTGTAAGTATATTGTGAAATACCACCTAGAAATGATGCGATTTCTCCATACCTGTTCAGAGAGATAGCATTTTTGTTCATATAAGACCTAATAAACCCATCAGTTACCGGTGTGGAATAAGTGGGACCTACTACCAGACTATGGATTCCATCCTTAAATGGCACATAACCGTAATAGCCAGTGTCGGACGAAACATATACAGCGGGTCCTTCTTTTGCAGTCAGTTTATGAAAAACAAAAGGATAGGGATCGCTTTCTTCATAGAAACCTGTCGAACATAAAAAAGCATTATTTTGGTAAACAGCAATTGGTAAATAGTGTGCTGAATAGAACAGTTCACAATATGATTTGTAATCCATAAAAAATTCACCCCTTAATAGACAATTATATAATATTATAGATTTTTATGCAATAAACGATGGAGCTCAAATGCTATAATATAAAAAAATAAAAGGAAAAGGGGTAAAGTAATTAAAAATGCCGGTAACTGGCATGAGAACTCCGGTGATAAAGAGTGATTTTAGATTTTTGCAATGACTGGACTTTTCAAAAAGAGAATGAAAAACCTGTGAAAGTTAATCTGCCACACGATGCGATGCTTTATGAAGTTCGTGAAGGAAGTAGCAGAAATGGTGTAAATTCAGGTTATTTTCCGGGTGGAAAATATATATATGAAAAAACTTTTGATTTGGATTCTTCATTAATTGGTAAATCAATAGAACTGCATTTTGAAGGTGTATATCATAACAGTAGCATATTTGTAAACAGCAAGCTGGCAGGAAACCATCGATACGGGTATACAGCATTTGATGTTGATATATCTGATTTGGTTCGAGCAGGAGAAAACCATATTTGCGTGAAGGTAGATAACTCGCTTGAACCAAATTGCCGCTGGTATTCAGGGTCGGGGATATATCGGTCTGTGCAACTGGTAATACGTGAGCCAAATCATATAATAGATGTACACATTGATACGGTTCAGATACGGCCTGCACAAATAAGTATCAGCGTACATACAGCGGAGGTCTGTCCCGTGAGTGTGTATATATACGATGGTGACAAAAGGGTGGTAAGCGGCACACCGGGGGTGTTAATTGTACCCGATGCAAAGCTATGGAGCGATGAGAACCCTTTTTTGTATAAAGCAGTTATAAAGACTGATACAGATCAAAGAGAGTTCATGTTTGGAGTCAGACTGTTAAGGTGGGATGCACAGAATGGAATGACGGTAAATGGTCAGAGAGTTCTCTTAAGAGGTGGCTGTATTCATCATGATCATGGAGTGTTGGGTGCCTGTGAATATTATGATGCTGAATACAGGCGTATCAGTATTCTCAAAAATAACGGCTTTAATGCATTAAGAATTGCACATAACCCAGCTTCTCAGATTACGCTTGATATTTGCGACAAACTTGGAATGTATGTACTTAATGAAACTTTTGATGGATGGTATATTCCTAAAACATATCATGATTATGCAAGATGGTTTGATGAGGACTGGAAGAAGGACATAACCGCAATGGTAGAATCCTCAAGGAATCACCCCTGCGTAATAATGTATTCACATGGAAATGAAGTGTCGGAAACAGCAACGGAGCGTGGTATTAAGACCTGTAAAGAACTGACTGATTTTATACACGAACTTGATAATACAAGACCGGTAACGGCGGGAATAAATGTTTTATTGAATGTTTATACTCAGATGGGTATGGGTGTTTATAAGGAGACGAAAAAGTATAGGCCGGAGCCACTTCCTGCTAAGAATGCATACAAAGAAAAAAAGACCGGTTCTGCATTTTTCAATGCTATGGCAGAAAAGCTTGGACCACTTATGTTTTTTATGAGCAAGGGGGGAAAAGGTGATCGGGCTTGTCTTGGAGCGGCGAACGGTTTGGATGTACTTGGACTTAACTATGCATCTTCTAGATATGATGAAGATGTCAAAAAATATCCTGACAGGCTTATGGTTGGCTCTGAGACAATGGTTGCAGATTTACCTTACAACTGGGAACGTGTTAAAAAATATCCTCAGCTATTGGGTGATTTCGTATGGTCTGCCTGGGATTATATTGGGGAGGCATGCATCGGTGACTGGACGTATCATTCCTATAAGGGACTTCCGTTGCTTGCCGGACAGGGAATGATTGATATTACCGGTAAACCTTTAGCTTCTATGTATTTTATGCAGATTGTTTGGGGTCTTAGAAAAAAGCCCTTTATTGGAGTAAGACCTGTAAATCATGCGAAGGAAGAACCAAGCAAGGGCGCATGGCAATTTACCAATGCTATAGATAGCTGGAGCTGGCAAGGCTATGAAGGGAAAAAGGCTACAGTGGAGGTATATGCGGATGCCGTGGCTGTTCGGCTTTCGCTAAATGGTAAGACTGTAGCAACAAAGCTGGTCAAAAAATATAAGACTCAATTTAAGCTTCCATATGAACCCGGGACGTTGCTTGCAGAAGCACTTGATGCTAATGGAAAGATTATCTCAAAATACAGCTTGTCATCAGCAAATGCGGAAATCGTATTGCATGTGTCAGCAGAAAAGAAAGTTCTTAAAGCAAATGGAAAAGATTTGTGCTACATACCTATTGAATTTAGCGATGCCGATGGAAACCTGAAGCCTTATATTGAGCAACGGGTTGAAATAGAGGTAAAAGGTAGTGCGACCTTGGCCGGTTTTGGAAGTGCATTGTGTAAGACGGATGAAGTTTTTTATAAAAATTATCATGATTCATATCGTGGAAGATGTCTGGCTGTTATACGGGCAGGAAAGATTCCGGGAAAAACAGTTATAAATGTTAAATCAGCGGGAGTAAAACCGGTTTCGCTAGAAGTGGAGGTAGTGTAATGGGTAAATTCAGATTATTCGGGTTGCAGACGGATGAAATCTCAGACAGAGAAATCAAGCATCGAAAACTTGCCCGAGAGGTTGCATCAGAAGGAATGGTGCTTCTTAAAAACGAAGGCATTCTTCCTTTGCAGCCACAAAAGATAGCTCTGTATGGGGCAGGCGCGAGAATGACAGTAAAGGGCGGCACAGGTAGCGGAAATATGCAGGAGCGCTACAGTGTGACAATCGAAGAAGGCCTTATAAATGCAGGGTTTGAAATAGTATCCGGCAGGTGGCTGGAGCGTTTTGATGAATCCTTTGCAAAAGAAAAAGAAGAATGGCGCTTAGGGATAGAAGAAAAAATTAAGCATTACAAGCCATGGGAAGTTCAGAAAATGTTTGATGAGGTTATTCACGTTATGCCTCTCCGTTTCCCAATTGGCGACCTGATACAGGAAACTGACATTTCTGCAGAAACAGATACGGCTATATACGTAATTGCCCGCCAGGCTGGAGAAAGTGCTGATAGGAAGCTGGAAAAGGGTGATTATTATCTTTCAGAAGTTGAAGAGAAGAATCTTAGTTTTTTAGCAGATAAGTATAAAAAAATACTTCTTGTTATTAACTGCGGCGGTATTTTAGATATGTCTGTCCTCGATAAAGTTCAGGGTATTGGTGCTGTTTTGCATTTTGTACAGGGCGGTGAAGAAGGTGGGAATGCTTTTGCAGACGTAGTGACCGGTAAAGTTACACCTTCAGGAAAACTTACTGATACCTGGGCAAGAGATTATGAGGATTATCCATGTGCCAAGGATTTTGGTGCCCTGGGGGATGTTCTTAATCAGGATTATAAAGAAGGCGTTTATGTAGGTTATCGCTGGTTTGATGCAAACGAAATAGTACCTCGCTGGCCTTTTGGATTTGGTATGAGCTATACAGACTTTGTTATAAAGGCAGAAGATATTAAAGCTACTGGAAGTAAAGTTACCGTGACAGCAAGGGTTAGAAATGAGGGTAAGTCATTTTCAGGAAAAGAAGTTGTTCAGCTTTACATAGCAAAACCAAACGGAAAACTTCTTAAGGAGAGAAAGGCTCTGGCAGCTTTTTCAAAGACGGGTCTGTTAGCACCAGGGGAGGAAGAGGTCTGCAGGCTAAGCTTTGATTTGTCTGACTGCACTTCTTATGATGAGCAAACTGCCAGCAAGATCCTCGAAGCAGGAGAGTATGGGTTGTATATAGGAAGTGATTCAAGACGTAATGAGCTTTGCGGTGTTCTTACACTAGCTCAAACTGTAATTATCGAAAAGCTCACCAATATTCTTCCGCTTAAGAAGGATTTTGTTGAGTTTATTCCTAAGGAAAAAGAAACACTATATCCTAACAAGGTTAAGCATCTTGTAATTCAGGAAGGTGCTTTTACCAGAAAAAATATAAGCTATGATGCAGTTAAGATGGTATTTAAGTCCGAGCAGGCAAAAAACCACCTTAAGAATTTGACAGACAAAGAACTGATAGAACTTTGTGTAGGTGCAGGATTTAGCGGACTTGGCTACAATGTAACACCTACGACTGTCGGAAGAACCAGCATTAATCTTATGAAAAAGGGTATTCCGAATGTGAACTTTTCAGACGGACCTGCCGGAATTAATCTGTGTCCAAAGAATGCCTACACAAAGCATGGAATGCCTAAATATATTGATGAAATACCTAAGGACTGGCAATGGGGTTGGATACGAAAGATGGAGCCGATTGTTTTGGCAAAACCGGGGAAGGGCTACAGAGTATATCAGTATATGACCTGTTTCCCTGCTGTGACACTGCAGGCACAGACATGGAATCCTGACTTAATTGAAAAGGTCGGTGAGGCAATTGGTACTGAAATGGTGGAGACAGGCATTACGCTTTGGCTCGCTCCGGGAATGAATATTCATAGAAATCCTCTTTGTGGAAGAAATTTTGAATATTATTCAGAGGACCCACTTGTTTCCGGCATTATGGCAGCAGCTGTTACAAGAGGAGTTCAAAGCCATAAGGGACTTGGCGTTACTATAAAACACTTCTGTTGTAATAATCAGGAAGATAAACGAGAGACTGTATCTGAAAATGTTAAAGAAAGAGCTCTGCGTGAAATCTATCTGAGAGGCTTTGAAATTGCAGCAAAAAGTTCAAAGCCTTGGGCAGTTATGACTTCCTACAACCTTGTGAACGGGGTGCATACTTTTGCAAGTGCTGACCTGTGCACAAAGGTACTTAGAAATGAGTGGGGCTATCAGGGGCTTGTAATGACTGACTGGACCGCCAGCGAAAAAAATCCGGGTGAACATGCTGAGTGCATTTTGGCAGGAAATGATTTGATTATGCCGGGACATTCGGGAGCTAAGAAAGAACTTACAGCAGCTCTGAAAAGCAATAAGATTAGTAGGCGTGATTTAGAGCTTGCGGCTGCAAATGTTCTGAATGTGATTTTTACAAGTAATGTTTGGGAAATAGAAAAATAATATTAGAGAGGGTTTAACGTGAAAACACGAGAGCAAATTAACGAAAGAGATAAGAAAGAACTGGAATTTAGAAAAAATCAGAATGGGAAAAAGGCCTTAAAATATGGCTTTGCATGTACACTTATTGCCCTGTTCCTTGCGAGTGTAGTAGATGAAATCAGTTCATCAATTGGAACGCAGATACAGTCCAGCGTTGTTACTGAATTCTTTGTAAGGCCTTTAAATATTCCTTACAACGAAGCAATGGCTATGTTTAGTACTGCAACGACATTTTCTTATGCTTTGATGGCTTTGGTTCCATTTTACAAAGCTTTAGCTGATAAGATTGGTAGAAAGCCATTTCTGGTTTTCAATACCTTTGGTATGGGTATGGGTATGGCACTTGCCTGCTGGTCACCAAACATGGTAGTTTATTTTATCGGTTATGGTATGACTGTGTTCTTCGTACAGCACGATATGCAGATTGTTTATTTGTATGAAATTGTTCCAAAGGAAAAGAGAGCAACTATTTACGGACTTATCAAGGGTATCAGTACGCTTGGTATAGTGTTAATACCAATGCTCAGAAGTTCAGTAATGGGTACAGATACAAGCCTTTGGAGAGGTGTTTACATTATTCCTGCTGTGATTGCAATCGTTGTTTCGCTGTTTTCACTTTTAGTTACACGTGAGTCTAAGACATTTTTACACCAGAGAATATCTTATCTTGAGTCACCATATGAGGTACGTCATCCTGAAGTAAAGAAGTTAAGCAAAGAAGAAAAGAAAAATCAGAAGGAAGAAAATAAACAGCAGAAGACAGGTGTATTCCATGCACTGGGACATCTTGTTAAAAACAAGCAGCTCTTATGGCTTGCTATAGTAAGTTGTGCATTTGCACTTGGTAGCACTACAATTTCAGGTTATTCAGAATCAATTATGACAGATTTTGGCATGACTCCTGAAACTGTAAATGAAGCGTTAATCATTTATCCTTTCCTTTATGCTGCTTTGATTGTAGGTGCAGGCTTTGTCGGTGATAAACTTGGACGTAAGACTATTGTTAGTGTCTGCGGAGCTCTTGCTGTACTTGGCTTTATTAGCTTTAATGTTTCTGCATGGCTTACCGGTTCACCATACCTTGTAGGTATTTTCTATGGATTGTATTTAGGCTGCTGGTGGATTACACTGGATTATGTTGGTATGATGGTTGCGGAGTCAGCACCTACCTATAATCGTGGTTCTGTGCTTGGCGCAGTAAATCTTATCACCATGGTTGGTAGTGGCCTTGGTAGCATCGTTCCTATTTTTGCTGTATTACTTTTCGATAAAATAGGTTTTGGTTATATGACAGCCGTTATGCCATTTGCATTTATCGGCGTATTGCTCCTAATTTTCAAGGTTAAGGAAACAAAAGGCGTTGATCTTGATAAGGTTACCTATTAATAGATAGAAGGTGTTGAGTAGATTATGGCAAATCCTTTTCTGGATATAAATACATATATAGCGGATGGAGAGCCTCATGTGTTCGGAGATCGTGTTTATCTGTTTGGCTCACATGATATAGCCGGTGGCAACACCTATTGTATGCTGGATTATACATTTCCATCTGCACCTTTGGATGACTTGGAAAACTGGACAAGTAGAGGAATATCTTACCGGGCAGAGCAGGACCCGCAATACGGAGATATCTTAAAGTATATGTATGCGCCTGACGTTGTTCAGGGTAATGATGGCAGGTTTTATCTCTATTACTGCATGTCCGGTGAAAAGGGTGTAGGTGGTTATGGTCAAAAAATCAGTGTGGCAGTTTGCGATACACCTGATGGGCAATATGAGTATTATGGTTTTGTTCGTAATCCTGATAAGACTCCAATGCTTAAGTATGTAACCTTTGATCCTGCGGTCATCAATGATGAGGGGACAATCAGGTTATATTATGGGGCCTGGTATCCATTTGATGAATCGGTACCTTTATTAAGACCGGTTTTTTACAGAATCGAAAGCAATATGTTTGGTAAGAACATCGATGAAATTAAAGCATACCAAGATGGCATTATGGGAGCTAACCATGTCATACTTGGAGATGACATGCTTACAATTAAGTCTGAGCCCTGCCATATTATGCCTAATAAAGTGAAGGGTACGGACTTTGAAAAGCATCCATTTTTTGAAGCAAGCTCGATAAGAAAAATCGGTTCTCAATATTATTTCATTTATTCGTCAATGAAGGGACATGAATTATGCTATGCCACAAGCAGTTATCCTGATAGAGATTTTCGATACGGAGGAGTCATTATATCAAATGGCGATATAGGCTTTAATGGTCGAAATGACAGTGCCCGACTGAATACCACAGGAACAAATCATGGAAGTATAGAGTGTATCAATGGACAATGGTATGTTTTTTATCACCGAAACACGCATAAATCAGCTTATTCGAGACAAGCCTGCGTAGAAAGAATTGCGTTTGATACAAGCGGAAATATAAAGCAGACGGAAATAACTTCCTTAGGATTTTCTAAAAGTCTTAAAACAGATAAAACGTATCCGGCTTCTATTTGTTGTAACCTATATAGTGGCAGAATGCCACACATAGGGAATGGAATTAGTTCAAAAAATATTCCTTACATTGCAGAAAGTAGCAATAAGCAAATAGTTATAGCAACCAATAAAACAAAAATGGTTTACAAATATTTTGAAGTTGAGGCGGGACATTATATTTTATCGATAAAATGTAAAGCCAATAGCAATGGAAAAATAATAATATGTACTGGGCAGGAAAGTTTTGAGGCAGATATTTCTGCTTTTGAAGAATGGAACAATATAAAAATTCCTATTGTGCTACAAAGTGGAACGCTTACTCTTAGTATAGAGTATAAAGGTCCTAAAATATTGTTTGTAGAATCGCTTCGCATTTGCAGGAACAGTAAAATGTAGTTCTTTTATTCCTTGGTAGTCGGCATGACTGCCACGGTTAACAGGTAACAAAAAAACGCCTCCAATCGAAAAATATATCTTATAAATAAGGGCGCGAAGCGCCGCATTTTTCGATGGATTTGTCAAGTGTTTTTGATAAAAAAGTGGGGGATTTTAATCAAAAAGGAATCTGAAAGCTTTATAGGCTGATTGCACTATGATGCGTCGAAGTTATACCACAAGTATAATGACAAACTAATGTTGCTGTGGTATTCTGTCGATAACAAAGAAAGAAAAGCGGATCCGAAGCGATGGGTCTGGGAAAGGAAAAAAGAATGTTCACAGCTATTCGATCAAGTTATTTATATCTGGAAAGTTTGAAAAATGCAGCACTCGATTATGAAAAAGAGTGGGGCTTTAGCTTTGTGTATTCAGATAAGAATAAGCTTGAAGGGAATGCTGTGGTGATGGATGTAGGCCTGTCGTAGGGACAGGAGAGGACAACCGGATACATAGATTTTGAACCGCTTATCTTGTGTGGATGCACATGGTAGGCGGTATTTTTTTGCAGATATAAGCCTAATTGGTAAGGCAGTTCTGCGTTATGCTCCGTTAGCTCAATGGTAGAGCACCTGACTTTTAATCAGGTGGTTAGGGGTTCGAGTCCCCCGCGGGGCACTGTCTAATGTAAATATCACAGAAATGAGGTAAGAGAAGCATGGATTTAATTGAAATCAAAGGAAAAATAAATACAGCCATCTGCTATGCAAGAGTAGTAGAGGATGAAGCAATAGAACAAATCAGACGTATGTGTGATTATCCGATGACGGAAGGATCAAGAATAAGAATCATGCCTGATGTTCATTCCGGTAAAGGCTGCACTATTGGAACCACAATGACAATTACTGATAAGGCTGTTCCAAATGTAGTGGGTGTTGATATCGGATGCGGTATGTATACCGTGAACTTAGGCAAGGTTGATATTGATTTTGTAAAGGTTGATGAGGCTGCACATTTTATTCCATCGGGAATGAACGTGTGGGAAGGTCGCCAGGAGAGATTTGATTTGACAGAACTTGCTTGCTACAGAGAACTGAAGGACACAAAGAGATTAGAGCGTTCACTTGGAACCCTTGGTGGTGGTAACCACTTTATAGAGATAGATGAAGCGGGTGATGGAACCAAATATCTTGTGATTCATTCAGGCTCACGTAATCTGGGTAAGCAGGTTGCAGAGCTTTATCAGAAGCTGGCGATTAACCTAGACAGAGGATATGGGGACTATCTTGAGAAGCGTGATGAGATTATCAGAACCTATAAGGAGCAGGGACGTAGAAGTGAGATTCAGGATGCGTTAAAACAGCTTCACTGGCAGGTATATGAGTCTGAGACAAGTATGCCTGAAGATCTGTGCTACTTATCAGGAAAATATCTTGAGGACTACCTTCACGATGTTGAAATCTGCCAGGCTTTTGCAAGACGAAGCAGAGAGAAAATGGCTGAGATTATTCTGGAGAGAACCGGGATGGCTGGCAGAGAAGCCTTCCATACAATTCATAATTATATTGATACAGATGAAATGATTTTGAGAAAGGGCGCAATAGCAGCCCATAGTGGAGAGAAAGTGCTGATTCCAATAAATATGAGAGATGGAAGTGTGCTTGCTGTTGGAAAAGGAAATCCGGAGTGGAATTATTCTGCGCCTCACGGAGCAGGACGACTTATGTCCAGAACAAAGGCGAAAGCAAATCTTAGCATGGACGAATACAGAGAGACAATGAAGGGTATTTATACCACTTCGATTAATGAAAATACATTGGACGAGGCACCGATGGCATACAAGAGTCTGGAGGACATCATTGATGTGATCCGAGAGTCTGTAGATGTAATCGATGTGATGAAACCTATATACAATTTTAAGGCTTCTGATTAAGGTGGAGGGCATTCTTCCTCCACCTGCAGAAGCAGAAACGGAGGAAGAAATGTTTACTATGCCTACTATCGATATGGTAGCTACCGGAAGGAATATCATGAGACTGAGAGAGGCAGCAGGTCTGACTGTAAGAGACCTGCAGGATATCTTTGGATTTGCGACTCCTCAGGCCATCTACAAGTGGCAGCACGGAACTGCCATGCCTACAATCGATAATCTGGTTGTACTGGCAGCAGTAATGGATGTTCCGATGGATGAGATTATCGTAATCGATGTAAATAGAACAAAGCAGATTAGCGCATGAAAAGTGAATAAACAGGGCTGAGTTGAAATATATTTAGCCCGTATATGCTCGTATAGTTCAATGGATAGAATGATCGGCTACGGTTCAAATCGTCCGGGGGACGATTGCCCTGAACGGACCGAAGCGGAGCGTAGAACCGATTGATTCAGGTTCGAATCCTGATATGAGCATTATGGTCCCCTAGTCTAAAGGTTAGGACGGCAGCCTCTCAAGCTGCATATGTCGAGTTCAAGTCTCGTAGGGGTCACTTATGGGTAGGTCGCATAGTGGCAATTGCAGCGGACTGTAAATCCGCCGACTCCGGTCTACGCCAGTTCGAGTCTGGCCCTGCCCACTTATGTTTGCGTGTCCGAGTTAAACTAAAAGTTTAATGCATTTTGTGAATACATCCGATATAATATAAGTCTACCAATAGAGATTGTGATTCGGGATGGAAGAAAATTACGGAGGTACAAAGAGATGGAACCAATGTATTTGTCAATCCAACAAAAGGAGACAGGGAAGCAAATTAAGAAACTGCTCATGGAAAATGGTTATACTGTGAAAGATGTGCAGAATGCTATGGGATTTGAGAATCCGCAGGCAATCTACAAATGGATTTCCGGTAGATCATTGCCGAGCTTAGACAATTTTGTAATCTTAAGCAGATTACTGCATACCAGTATTGAAGATATCCTCGTCGTTGACGGGGATGTTGTTCGTTTATGGGGAATTATTTAATACCATAGAAAATCTGACTGCGGATTTTCTATGGTATTAAACCGTTGGTACAATGACAAAGCATCTGTCATGCAGTAAGCTAATATCAGAACAAAAAACAAAAGAAAAAGGAGGTCGTAAGGAAATGCAGACAATGACATCAGCATATGCAAATAAAATGCTTAAGAGCCTGGAAGAAGATAAGGCCTTCTGGGTAAACAAAGAGGCAACATCCAGTACCTATGTTGCAGCTATCAATGAGGAACCTGTCGTACCAGAATATGATTATACAGAGGTTGTAGCTACTATTACATCTCTTGATGAGAAAATTGCAATTATCAAGCATGCGCTTAATGTAACCAATTCTAATGAAAAGGTTCAGGTGGGCGATGCAGAAATGAGCATTGATACAATTCTTATAAAGATGGCTCAGCTGAACAAGAGAAAATCAGTGCTTGATCAGATGCGTAAGCAGTTACCAAAAGCCAGAGAGGAGCAGCGCTCTTATATGTCCAGAAATACGGTTCCAGAATATAGGTATATTAACTATGACCTGGAGCTGATTAAGAAGGAGTATGAGGCTGTATCCAAGACCATTATGGAAATGCAGATGGCTCTTGATAAGTACAATCAAACAGTACAGTTTGAAGTAGACATCTAAGAATTTTTCCGTACAAGGCTTTATGAGATTAATGGTGATCCCGGAAGTTTTTGTTCATGGTAAGGGTATGTCTGTTATGGGTTATGTGTTATCGGTTTATGTTCATTGTAGGTTTTAAAATCTGATGCAAGATTTCTTAACAGCGGCCTTGTAGAAAACCTGCAGGAAACTGCGTGTGGAGGTTCGGTTATAAGCACAGGCTGTGGGAGGTCTTCGGATCTTCTGCAGCTTCCTTTATGTTGGAGATGATGAGAATGAAGAATTATTGGAAAATGAGTGATTTTTCGTTATTTGCGGTTCCTTATGCTTATGTAGATCATAGCTCTTATCTGGCGGACCAATTGTTTGTGCAGAATAAGATAACTATGAAATTTAAGGGAGAGATGGTCAAGGATGGTTCGTCGTACTGCATTGTATTCTGTAAGGTGCTAAAGAGGGACGTCGCAAGATTTGAGGAAGCTCTAGAACGACTTAAAGATAAAATGCTCTTACTGGGACATAAAGATTATCCTGACGCCTGCGGTAAAATTGCAAAGATGATTGAAGAAGGCACGAAAGCGAGGATGAGAAAATGAAGCAATATGTAACGCTTGATAAAAGAAGTAAGAAAGCGCAGAGGGAATATTATGCTAAGCAGCGAACAACATGGGGAGAACTGAATCCGGTCACAAGATCAGTTCCGAGTGGAAAGGCTTACAACAGAAAAAAGGAAAAGCAGAGAATCGGTGTTGAATTCAGAAATGGATTTGATGCCGATTTTTTGCGAAGTTTAGTTTTGTTCATACATTTTAGGACTAGCGAAAGCGAATAATCATGAAGAGATATAAGTTTTGAAAGCCAGGGTAGGGGGTATTGACATTGGTTCAAGCATAATAGTGCAATTTCGAGCAAAAAGCCAAAATATAACTGATATTTTGCTCGAAATAATGTATACTTTGAGCAGGATAGGAAAGAAGGTAGGTGTCAAAACAAAATAAACCAACGAAAAGTTTTGCGGTTTGTAATCGCAAAACGAATTGCCTTTTGGCAAGAATTGCGGTATACTATTTACAAACGGAGGTGGTCACGATGATTTACAGACCTTTGTATGTAGAGAAGATCATGGCTTATGTGGATACGCCATTTGTAAAAATCCTTACGGGAGTACGTCGCTGCGGAAAATCAACGATCCTGAAAA